>Ga0209792_1001628_pt1 | contig 10330 bp, 7 predicted proteins | sample EBPBio142005_DNA_FD_185860 | JGI IMG/M metagenome (GOLD analysis project Ga0209792, IMG submission 185860) | Wastewater treatment Type I Accumulibacter community from EBPR Bioreactor in Madison, WI, USA - Reactor 1_6/14/2005_ DNA (SPAdes)... | ecosystem: Engineered > Bioreactor > EBPR >...
GTGAGGCTGCCCGGCACCCAGGTCAGGCCGCTCGGCAGGACGATCGTATCGAAGAAGTCCTCGGCAGGCGCTCTGGGCGAGCCGCCGTTCGTGACCGTGAACGTGTAGGTCAGAACCTGACCGCTATGAACGACGGCATCGACATCATTGACCGTGATGCTCTCGGTGACACTCGGATCGCGCTCTGTCGCCGTAGCCGTGCTGTCAACCTGCCCTGTGTCCCAAGTCAGTGAACCGGTGTTGGGCAGCGTCGAGTTGTTGCCGACGGTACCGTCGTTGGCGACCTTTGCCGTGACGGTGAAGGTGACCGTGCCGCTGGCATCGACATTGGCGTTCTTGATGTCGCCGAGGCTGGCCGTGACCGTCCGCGTGCCGGTATCGTAGTTGAGCGTCAGCGTGCCGTCGGCCGTCACGTCCGTTCCGAGCGTGACGCTGCCCATGGTGACATTGGACAGATACTGCGGCAGCACGTCCGTAAACGTCACATTGTCCATCTGCCCTTCGGGAAGGGTGATGGTGAAGGTGTAGGTGATCGTTTCGCCGACGACGACGTTATTGCCGGTCGTGTTGAGGTTGTCGGTGCTCGAGATGACCTTGGTGAAGCTGGCGTTGTTGGTGGCGACAGTCGCACGGTCGGTGATGCTGGAGGCGTTGCCGCCGACCGGCGTGGTACCGCTGACGAAGCCGGGGCCACCATTGGCGCCCGACCAGTTGAGGATCGAACCGGCCAAGGCGAGCGTCGTGCCGACCGCCTGCGTGTCGGTGAGCTTCAGATCGTAGGTGACGTAGAGGATGTCGTTGTTCTGCGCGTTGCCCGTGGCTTCGAGCACCACCGAGTCCTGCGTGCCGTCGCCGCCATGGATCTGGATGCCGGTGGCCGAGAAGAACTGGGCCGTGGTGCCGGTGAAAGCCAGCACCGTGCCGTCGCCGCGCGTGACTTTGAGATTCGTAACGTCGGTCGCACTGTAACCGGACGGCAGGGTGCCGCGCACGATCACGTCGTAGGCGACGCCGTGGCCGGTGTTCTCGACAGTCTGGACGACGCGCACGGAATCAGAGCCGTCGGCGCCCGAGACGTTCTGGTTGAGGACGTCGTTGCCCGCGATCGTACTCGGGATCGTACCCGTGAAGACGTTGCCGCTCCCGGAGGCCTGGAACACCGATGTCGGATCTGCAGTGCTGCTGCCGGTATCGCCGGCATAGGACGCACCGCCTTCCGCCGTGCCGGTATTGCCCACCAGCGAGACCACGCCGGTCTTGGTGATGAGGTTCGGCTCCTGCATGGTCTGCTGGCGAATGGCCGTGTCGGAGACGCTCGTGCCGGCCGCGCTGGTGTAGGACGCCTGCGCCTGGCTCGTCAGCGCGAGCCCGTCGGCGAAGGGCTGATCGGATGCCCGCACCGTGAACTGGACGGTAACCTTCTGGCTGCCGGCGTTGCTCGCGCTGTCGTAGGTACCGAAATTGAAGTTGATAGCATTGCCGACCGTGTCGACAGTGGCCGTCGGCGTGCCGTTCGACGGATCGCTGAGCACTTTGAAGGTGTTGACGTCGGTGCCGTTGCCGGCCGTCATCGTCGTCAGATTGTAGACCGGCAGCGGCAGGAAGGCCTTGAGGTCGAGATCGCCGTAGTCGCCCTGCGTGAGATCGTAAGTCAGCGTGTAAGTGACGAGTTCTCCGGCCTGCACCTTCACCGGGTCGCCGGGATTGATGACCGTGTTGCCGACCTTGGTGATCTCCATCTTGAAGTCGCCGGTCGCGATCGTATTGGAGGTGGTGCCGCTGTCGGACTCGTCGACGGGCGTCGAGCCCGGTACCTGGCTGGTGACCTTGCCGGAGCCCGTGACGGTGTTGGTCGTCACATCGCTCTCGCGCAGGCTCACCCCGCCGTTGATGTCGGTATAGCGATCGAGCACCTGGGCATAGAAGGTGACGGTGCCTTCGGTGCCGCCTGGCCCCCCCTGCAGCACGCCGTCGCCGCCGGGCTGCGCGCCCAGCAGGCCACCGACATCGAAGTTGACCACAGTCTCGCCGTTGGCGTTGCGTGCGAGGTAATTCCAGAAGGCAGCCGTGCCGGATGTAGCCACGGTCTGGCCGTTGTCGGTCGTCAGGCTGTCGGCGATCGCGCCGAAGTTGATGTCGACGGCCGTCCCGCCGTTGCGGATGACACTCAGCACGGGCGACATGCCGGGCAGCAGGGTCATGCCATCGCCAAGAATGTCTTCGAGCTTGAGCTGGCTCAGGTCGAAATAGTCCGAGACCTGGAACTTGATCGTGTACTTCACGACGTCGCCAGGCGAGAAGCCGGTCGCGGCCGTGTCGGTGACGATGGCGCTTTCGACCTGAATGGCAAGCGACTTGGCCGTAAAGGTCGGATCGACGCCGTTGCCGCTGCCGCTGATCGCCTTGGGACCCACATCGAAGGAGCCGGCGGCGGGCGTCCAATTGTCCGCGGTGTAGGTATAGGTGGGGTTCAGATTGATCGGCTCGGGATCGCCGGTGCTGGGCGCAATGACCTGACCGCCGCCGACGGCAGTCTGCGGGACGAAGATCGGGACGGTGATCGTCTGCGGCGCCGAGATCGACGGGAAGCGCACGGTGAGCGTACCGCCGGGGCCGCTGCTCGATGGCGTGACTTCGGCAACACCGCCGCCCGTGATGGCGATCGTGCCGCCGGTATATTGGACGTCGTTCGGAAGCTCGATCGTGAAGGCCAGGTTGTCGATCGGCGCCCCCGCGGCGGCGGGCGCCGGCTGAAGCGTGATCACATAGCTGCCGGGATTGCTCGAACCCGAGGCGGTCTCGCCCTGGCCCGGTTCCGTACTCACCGCGGTCGTGACGTTGAGCAGCTTGACGTTCTGGCTCGACGTCGCGCTGGCTCCGAGGATCGGGGTGTCGGTTCCCGGGTTGTTCAGCGCATCGGCGCCGTATTGATAGCCGCCGACGGCGACCATCTTCAGGTCGCCGCTGTTGGTGAGTTCGCTACGGCTGTCGAGAGCGAAGGTGAGCGCGACGTCGGCCTTCGGCTGGCTCGCCGTGAAGCTGCCGAACGGCAGGGTGAGCACGTACATCGTGTCGCCGGCCCGGAAGTCCGAGGGCGCCACCACGAATTTGGGCTCGCCGAGGGCGTTGAGAAGCAGCGGATTGATGGCCCCCACGGTACCAATGTGGCCCGGGACCTGATCGGACAGCACAATCGCCTGAACACCGACATTCACGCCGAGATAGGTCGCCGAGGTCAGCGTCGCGCGATAGTCGGCGAAGGCCGCCGTGTCGACCGCCGTCGGCACGAAGAGCTGGACGAACGGGCCGTAGCCCACGCCGTTCGCCGCCCCATTGTCGAAGGTCAGCGTCTGCGTGAAGCTGCTGCCCAGCAGAACGTCGGTCGGACCCGAGAGAGTGACGAGAGCAGTCGGCGTGTCGAGCACCGCATCGTAGGCAGCCACCGCCGTCGCGCTGAACGGCAGGGTCGGGTCGACGGTGCCGGCGGTGCGCTCCAACGCCCAGTCGCCCCCCAAGGTCGACAGGCCGGTCGCATCGGTGGACGCGGCAATGCCAACGCCAGTCAGCGCATGCAGGTCGTTCACGAAAGCAGCGCCCACAGTGCCGGCGCCGACGTCGCAGCCCCAGAACTGGATCTGCGCATTGTCGGCCAGACTGTCGCGCCAGCCGGCAATGTCCTGCGCCCGCGCGTGCAGGGTCGCATCGTTCACCGTCGAGGCGCCCAGTTCGATCTGGCCGGCCTGGCCGTAGGTCAGGAAGTCGACTTCCTTGACGCCGTGCATCCCGTCGAGAGCCTTGGTGACCTGCGTGATGCCATCGAGCGTCGGATCGATGACCACGACCTTGGTGTTGGCAGAGACGCTGTCGGCCAGCGCCTTCCAACCCGACACGCGGGGGTCGACGAACAGAACGGAGTCGACGGGAGCGCCGGAGGATTGCGGGCCGCCATCGGCCTGGCCGGTCTTGTCGTTGGCGGCGGGCGTGTCTGCGTCGTTCTTCTGCGCGGCGTGCTGCGGGTCCTTTACGGCTGCGGAGTCCGCTGGCTTGACCGTCGCATCCCCTGCAGGAACGTCATGGTTGGACGCTGTGGTGGCGGCGTGATCCGCCGTCGAATTTGCAGACTTGTCTGCAACATCATTGTTCTTTGGCTGCGTCGACGCTGCAACAATACTGGCGTCGAAGAGCATACGTGGTTCGAGAACGAAACTCATGACACACACCCACCAACATTACCTGAAAATCGGTTGCAGATTGCTCACGCAATACAACTACTGGCGCAGCCCCGATCTGAGGTCGCTCCAAGTAAGCCAATTTTTCACCCACATCCCCAACTCGACACGACAATGCCAAAAAACTTACTACATTGGAAATGCTATTATGAGGAATTGACTGAATACCCCGGCCCAGTTTCGCCATGAGGTTTCTGCACCTCTCTGGCGACTTCAAATCCGCCGAGCAGGCAAAAAAACGCCCGCGGAGAGCGGGCGTTTCGAAATCCGTCCGGTAGACGAAAAGGCTAGGTACGCGCCTTCAGCAGGTCGCGAATCTCCGTCAGAAGTTCCTGCTCCTTGCTAGGCGGCGGCGGCGGCGGTGGAACGGCCTCTTCCCGCTTGGATACGCGGTTGATTGCCTTGATCACCAGGAACAACACCCAGGCAATGATGAGGAAGTTCACGGTCACGGTCAGGAAGGTGCCGTAGCCCAAAGTCGCGCCAGCCTTCTTCGCGGCATCGTAGGTCGTGGCCTCGCTGGCAGCCGGTGTCAGGCCGATAAAGTAGTTGGTGAAGTCGAGCCCGCCCGCGATCCGACCGATGATCGGCATGATGATATCGCCGACCAACGAGTCGATGATCTTTGAAAAGGCAGCGCCGATGATCACGCCGATGGCGAGGTCGACGACGTTGCCCCGCATCGCGAACTTTTTGAATTCCTGGAGCATCTCACCCTCCTTGTTGTGGTCAGGATACGCGTAGCCAGACCAGCAAAGCAGAAACGGTGATCACCGAGAAGGCCGTAGAAAGCAGAACGGCTGCAGTGTTCTGCTCGACCGACACGTCGAACTGCTTGGCGAGCACGAAGGCATTGGCCGCCGTCGGCAAGGCAGCCATCAGAAGAGCGACCTGTCCCGGAATCGAGCGAATATCGATGAAGGCCGGCAGGATCAGCGCCGCCAGGAGAGGCTGCAGCAGCAGCTTGATCAGGGTGGCGAGGCCCGCCTCGGCCAGCCCGCTCTTGATCGACTTGTCGGAGAGGAACAGCCCGATGGCGAACAGCGCGCAGGGCGCCGCGGCAGCCCCCAACAGGTCGATCCATTTTTCGACCGGCACCGGCACCGGGACGCCGATCCACGAAGCCGCGATCCCGAAGGCGATGGAAAGCGGCAGCGGATTGCGCACCACATTGAAGGCGGCGCGGAAGAAGGTGCGGATCGGCCCGTGCCCGGCGGCGACCTCGAGCTCGATCAGCATCACACCGAACACCATCGAAACAACCGCCGTCACGATGACGGTCAACATCGCCGGCGGCAGCCCGGCCTCGCCGAACGCCGCAAGGCAGAGCGGAACGCCCATGTAGCCGACATTGCCCCACGACGAGGCGATCCCCTGCAGGCTCATTGCCGCCAGACCGCCCCGGGAAACCAGGCGTGTGGTGATCATGCCGACCAGGAAAGTGGCGACTACCGCCAGGCCGAAACCGCCAAGGAGGGCCGGGTCGAGAACCGCTTGGACGGGCGTGCGGGCCAGCGTCCCGAAGAACAGCACCGGCAGGGCGAAGTAGCTCACGAAGGCGTTGAGCGCCGCCGTGGCTTCACCGCCCAGGATGCGCCAGCGACCCGCGAGGTAGCCCGCGAGGATCACCCCGAAGATCGGGAAGGCGACGTTGAGGATGGCCTGCACGGCGTAGATTTCACTTGCTGTAAACCATTAAGAATTTGACATAAATGGCACAAATCACATAGATTTTTTACTTATAGCAGGGTCGCACCGTCCCCTCACCGCAAGCGGCCCGGGAGAAATCGAAATGCGTCTGTTGATCGCTGGCATGGCCGCCTTGGCCGCGGTCGCGTTTGCCGCTCCGTCCTTTGCCCAGGACGAAACCATGCCGTCGCCGGCCCCCTCGCCCACGGCCAAGCCGAAGGCAGGCTCTGTAGCCTCCTGCAACAAGATCAAGAATTCGAGCCAGCGCAATGCCTGCCTGAAGAAGGTCAACATGGCCAAGGCGCAGCCGACGAAGAAGACCAAGAAGCCGACGGCGACGCAGGCGCCCAAGCAGCCCGATCTCGGCCAGGCCCCGGCCCCCTCCGCCGCGCCGATGCCGTCGGCCCAGCCGTCGAACGGTCCGGTGGTCGTGCCGCCGCTGCCCTCGAAGACGATCTAATTCCGCACCCCGCACTCCCCGCCATTGGGGAGATGGCCGACAGTCGGCCAGGGCCTTAGTCTCCGCTCTCCTCACTCACGGGAGAGCAACATGGCCCATTCGGCCAACCTGATCTCGACGGACGATCTGGCGCGCCAGCTCGGCGCGCCCGCGGTGCGAGTCTTCGACTGCACCACCTATCTCAAGCCCGGACCCGATGGACGCTACGTCGCCGAGAGCGGCCGCGCCAACTACGACAAGGGCCATATCCCGGGCGCCGCCTTTCTCGACCTCCAGGCCGACCTCTCCGACAAGAACTCGAAGCTGCGCTTCACCCTGCCGCCGCTCGAAGAGCTGACCAAGGCCTTCGCGGCCAAGGGCGTGGGACACGGCACCTTCGTGGTGCTCTACAGCCACGGGTCGCCGATCTGGGCCAGCCGCATCTGGTGGATGCTGCGGGCCGTTGGCTTCGACGATGTGGCGATCCTCGATGGCGGCCTCGACAAGTGGAAGGCGGAGAACCGCCCGCTCTCGACCGAGGCCACGACCCATCCGGCGGCGACTCTCACCTTGCGAGGCCGGCCCGAAATCTTCGTCGACAAGGACAAGATCAAGGGCGCGATCGGAGCGCCGGATACGCTGACCCTGAATGCGCTCAGCCTCGACCAGCACAAGGGCACCGGCGGCGTGGTCTATGGCCGCGCCGGCCGCATCGCGGGCTCCTCCTGCGTGCCGGCGGCGAGCCTGTTCGGGCCCGACAAGGCGCTGAAGCCGATTGCCGACCTGCGTGCCGCCTTCGACGGCGTCGGCGGCGCGCCCGACAAGCGCGTGCTGGTCTATTGCGGCGGCGGCATAGCGGCCACGCTCGACGCCTTCGTGCTGACGGCGCTGCTCGGCCACAAGAACGTCTCGGTGTACGACAACTCCATGCAGGAATGGGCCAACGATCCCGGCCTGCCGATGCAAACGGGCTGAGGAGGAAATCACATGGCTGCCTATATCATCGTCGAGGTCGAGACGACCGACGAGGCCTTGATGGCCGAATACCGCAAACATACGCCGGAGGCCGTCGCCAAGTTTGGCGGCAAGTTCATCGTGCGCGGCGGAACCTGCAGAACCCTGGAAGGCGGCTGGGCACCCTCCCGGGTCGTGGTACTGGAATTCCCGACCTTCGCCCAGGCCGAGCAGTTCTACGACTCCGACCACTACAAGCCGATCCTCGCCATGCGACTCAAGGCCGGCAAGTCCAAGGCCATCCTGGTCGACGGTTACAATGGCTGACACGAAAGTCGACACGGCCGCCTACAAGGCGGTCGGCACGCTCTACAACGCATTGATGACCGCGCTGATCCTGGGCCTCGTCACCCGACGGGGCGAGGATACGGCGCGCGAGTATGTGTTCCGTCACTTCCGCCGCCAGCATCTGGAGAAGTTCCTGCCGGGCCTGCAGAAGCTCGGCCTCGCCGACGAGAAGGACGCACCGGCCTGCGCGCTCTATCACTATCACTCCAACGCGCTGGGTGGCGTGAAGACCGGCTACCTGCGCGAGAGCGATACCAAGGCCTGGGTGCGCTATCCGCCGCCGCGCTGGATCTGGAAAGGCACGGCGATCGCGGCGGTGCCGCACTCGGTGTCGGCGGCGATGTTGCACGGCTGGCACGGACACAATGGCGAGTCGCTCGGCAATCCACGTCTGGGTTTCGTCTGCACCGGCATGACGGTCGACGGTCTGCCCGGCCTCGAAGGCTACTATTTCGACTACGGCCATCCGATCAAGGAGGAGGAGCGCATCCGCTTCGCCTACGGCAAGGAGGAGATGCCGCGCGTCGATTGGGCGAACCAGCCCAAACTGGAGACGGCGAGCTGGCCGGAGGAGCGCAAGCAGCGCACCTTCCGCTCCTATGCGCTGGAGTATCTGCGCACCATGCTGCCGACCCTGCAGGAGCTGCTGGGACCTGAAGACACGAAGAAGGAACTGGGCCGCGTCGCCCGCCTCGTCGGCCTGCAGTTCCACGAGGAAACGGCGCGGGACATGGACCTGCCGACCGATGTCGAGCGCGGCGATCTCGCCAGCGCGCGCGACTTCGGCCGCTGGCTGTCGGCCGTGCTGGCGGCCGGCGGCGAGGATGTCGCGGTCGAGGAGAAGGACGGCGGCGTGATCGTGCGACAGGCCGGCTGGCGTGCGGTACGCGAGCTTAGCCTCGTCGATCCTGTGGCCGCGTTCGATGCCTGGAACGAACTCTGGCTCGGCGCCGCCGCCGCGCAGGATCGGTTCCTCGGCGTTCAGACCTCGCGTGTGCTCGGCGACAAGGGTTGGCAGATCGCCTGGCGTATCGCGCCGAGGTAACCGCTCGGCAGCCTGTAGCCGCCGAACGTCTCGGCGAGATCGGCAACAGGCACCCAGCGAATCTCCCGATGCTCGTGGCTTACCGCCACGGGCATGGTGCCCTCCAGGGTGCAGGCATAGGCGACGATGCGCACGAAGCGCTGGGGCAGCACTTCGAACAGGTGCTCGTCGAGCCGGGCGCCGACCGTGACATCGAGCCCGGTCTCCTCGCGCACCTCCCGCATCAAGGTCGCGCCGTGATCCTCGCCGGGATCGGGCCGCCCTCCCGGCAGATCCCATTCGCCGCGCTCGTTCACCAGCAGGAGGACGCGGCCCCGGTGGAGAACGACGCCCTTGATCGAAAGAGGGTGGGACGACATCGCCCAATCATACCACGCTGCCCTCCGATCAAAGAAAAAGGCCGGGGATTGCTCCCCGGCCTTCTCCAACTCTTGTCGTCGACTGGACTTAGAAGTCCATGTCGCCGCCCATGCCACCGGCACCCGGCGGCATCATCGGGGCCTTCTTCTCAGGCTTCTCGGCGACCATGGCTTCGGTCGTCACGAGGAGGCCCGCAACCGAAGCGGCGTCCTGCAGAGCGGTGCGCACGACCTTGACCGGATCGATGATGCCGGACTTGATCATGTCGGTGTAGTCGCCCTTCTGGGCGTCGAAACCGAAGTTCGCGTCCTTCTGGTCGAGCATCTTGCCCGCGACCACCGCGCCGTCGAAGCCGGCGTTCTCGGCGATCTGACGGACCGGCGCCTGCAGCGCACGACGCACGATCTCGATGCCGACCTTCTGGTCGTCGTTGCCGGCGCGGATCTTGTCCAGCGCGCGGATCGCGTAGAGGAGAGCCGAGCCGCCGCCGGCGACGATGCCCTCTTCGACCGCCGCCTTGGTGGCGTGCATGGCGTCGTCAACGCGGTCCTTCTTCTCCTTGACCTCGACCTCGGTGGCGCCGCCGACCTTGATGATCGCAACACCGCCGGCGAGCTTGGCCAGGCGCTCCTGGAGCTTCTCGCGGTCGTAGTCCGAGGTGGTCTCCTCGATCTGCGCGCGGATCTGGGAGATGCGGGCCTGGAGGTCCGCCTTCTTGCCCGAGCCGTCGACGATCGTGGTGTTTTCCTTCTCGACGATGACCTTCTTGGCCTTGCCGAGCATGTCGAGCGTGACGTTCTCGAGCTTGATGCCGAGGTCCTCGGAGATCAGCTGACCGCCGGTCAGGATCGCCATGTCTTCGAGCATCGCCTTGCGGCGATCACCGAAGCCCGGCGCCTTGACGGCAGCGATCTTGAGGCCGCCGCGCAGCTTGTTCACGACCAGGGTCGCCAGGGCTTCGCCCTCGACGTCCTCGGCGATGATCAGCAGCGGCTTGCCCGACTGCACGACCGACTCGAGCACCGGCAGCATCGCCTGCAGGCCCGAGAGCTTCTTCTCGAACAGCAGGATGTACGGCGAGTCGAGCTCGGCGATCATCTTGTCGGCGTTGGTGATGAAGTACGGCGAAAGATAGCCGCGGTCGAACTGCATGCCCTCGACGACGTCGAGTTCGGTGTCGAGGCTCTTCGCCTCTTCGACCGTGATCACGCCCTCGTTGCCGACCTTCTTCATCGCCTCGGCGATCATCTTGCCGATCGACTTGTC
>Ga0209792_1001629_pt1 | contig 10328 bp, 9 predicted proteins | sample EBPBio142005_DNA_FD_185860 | JGI IMG/M metagenome (GOLD analysis project Ga0209792, IMG submission 185860) | Wastewater treatment Type I Accumulibacter community from EBPR Bioreactor in Madison, WI, USA - Reactor 1_6/14/2005_ DNA (SPAdes)... | ecosystem: Engineered > Bioreactor > EBPR >...
ATCGCGCGTGGTTCCGGGAATTTCTGTGACGATCGCAGCTTCTTCTTGCACCAATTGATTCAGTAAGCTGGATTTACCGACATTAGGCGCTCCGGTCAGAACAATGCGAATACCCTCTTGCAACAAATTACCCTGCCGTGCGGCCAGGAATATCTGCTCAAGTAGCGCATAGATTTGCGCTAAGTTTTCGTCGATATGCAATGTTTGCAGGTTATCGATTTCATCTTCAGGAAAATCCAGCGTAGCTTCTATGAGCATGCGCAGCTTAATCAATAAGCTGACGAGTTCTTCAATCCGTGATGAGAAATGTCCTTGCAATGAGTTGATTGCACAGCGTGCGGCTTCATGGGTGCTGGCTTCGATAATCGCAGCGACGCTTTCCGCTTGAATCAAATCAATCTTATTATTGAGATAAGCGCGTAACGTAAATTCACCAGGTTGCGCCAAACGGGCACCGGCCGCAAGACAGCGATCAAGCAATAAATCCATGACGGCTGGGCCGCCATGCCCTTGTAACTCGAGGACATCCTCGCCCGTGTAGGAATGGGGAGCAGGAAAGTAAAGCGCGATACCTTGGTCGATGACTTGTCCGTCGGCATCTAAAAACTGACTAAGACACGCATAACGCGGTTTCGGGAGTCTCCCAAGGATCGCTTCCGCCAGTTCTGTCAGATGCTTGCCGGAAATCCGGATGACTCCAATTCCACCCCGGCCGGGCGGGGTTGCAATTGCTGCAATGATATCAGAGCCTGCTATAGATCATCTCCATGACTGCTTTGCTGTGACTGATCATGGCGGGTTATTGATGATGCGCAATAACCCGCCATGATTTTTTATTTTTTCTTCGCTTTCTTGCCAGCAGGAACACTCTTCGCTTTTACCGGCGCTTTGCCTTTAGCGGAAGAAGCAGCCCCTTGGCTAGGTTGTTGTTGTTTTTCATTGTCTTGACTGCTAGCAGCGGCAACAGTTTCAGTTTCAGCTTTAGCTGCTTCCTCTTCTTCGTCAGTCAACATGGCTGGTTGAGAATTCTCCTTAGCTGACTCAGGTTTGTTCTTGCTTTTCTTCCTGTTTTTATCCTTGTTGGCTTCCTCTTCCGCTTTATTCTCAAACATGCGTGTTATTTGCCATTGTTGCGCGATGGAAAGAATATTATTGCAGAGTGAGTAAAGTACAAGCCCCGCTGGAAAGAAGAAAAAGAACACGCTGAAAGCAACCGGCATAATCTGCATGACTTTTGCCTGAATGGGATCAGTGGGTGTTGGACTGAGTTTCGATTGAACCCACATCGACACACCCATAATCAATGGCAGTACATAATAGGGATCGGGTACCGACATGTCGGTTATCCATAGCGCCAGCGGCGCATAACGGAGCTCAACGGCGGCCATCAACGTCCAAAACAGTGCAATGAATACCGGAATTTGCACCAGAATTGGCAAACACCCCCCCATCGGGTTAATCTTCTCTTCCTTGTAGAATTCCATCATCACTTGGTGCATACGCTGACGGTCACTGGCATATTGCTCACGTATCCGCTGCAATTTGGGCGTTACTAGCCGCATTTTTGCCATAGACCGGTAGCCCGCAGCCGATAGTGGAAAAAACAGCAGCTTGACCGTCAATGTCAGCAAAATGATCGCCGCGCCCCAGTTATCGGTCCATGAATGATAAAAGGAAAGCAACCAGAAAAGTGGTACAGCCAAGACTGTTAACCAGCCATAATCCACGGTTAATTCGAGACCGGGCGCCAGCTCAGCAAGCTTATTCTGCTCCTGCGGACCTGCATAAAGCGGCATCGTAATATTTTTCACTTGCCCTGGCTCAACAGCGCCAACCGGTGCAATAACACCCGCAGTATATTGATTGGGTGCCAAACGCTTGGCAAAATATTCACGCGGAGTGTTTTGCGGGGGCAACCACGCTGTCAGGAAGTAATGTTCAAGCATGGCGATCCAGCCATTATCCGCATTGGTCGGATATTCCGCCTTATTTTTATCGAGATCGGAGAATTTTATTTTTAGGAATTTTTCTGCGTCCGTATACATTGCAGCGCCAGTATACGAATGCACCATGGTGCTGGCACCGGTAGGATCGTTGGCATCCCGCAACATTTGAAAGTACGAGAACGGAATGATCGTAGCGTCACTATGATTGACAATCTCAAACTCAACATCGATGACATAACTGCCGCGATGGAAAGTATAAATCTTGGCAACCTGTATACCATCTACTTCCGGTGCGAGAAGACGTATTACAATCTTATTCTGCCCTGATTCAAGCTGATAATTATTTGAATCTACAGTGTACTTTGTTTTGTGATTGGGTAATCCATCGCCAATCAATCCGGATTGAGCGACTTGAAACCGTGCAGCTTTATCCAACAACAACTCGTACGGTTTGTTCACATCCTCTCTGGATGGGTGCGCAATCAAGCCAAGCTGCCGGATATCACCGCCTGCAGTATCGATTTCCGCAATAACCAGGTCTGTTTTGACATGGATTTTCTCACCGATTGTAAATAGATTCGGTGTCACGGATGAATTAACACCATCAATTTCCGGAATGGCCCCGGATCCTCCGGCTGCGGAAGCAGTCAATTCGTCGCTGGGTACCGGCAATGATGGATCATGGCGCTGATTCGCGGAACCCGAAGCCGCCCCGGACATAACTTGTGAAGCGGGCGGATATAATTCTTTTTGCCATGCATCCCACAAAAATAATAATGACGTGGAGAAAATGATGATAAGTACGAGTTTTTTTGTTTCCATTATTTATCTAATCAAGTTAATTTTTCGACAAAACCATTCCGTTATTGGATTTTATTTTCATTTATATAAGGCGTTATTTTGTCGAAAATTTTGTACGTATACAGCAATAAAATTATATGCGTAGCTACAGTCGAATTGATTTGGCATCAAGGCACAGGTTCATAACCACCTTTACTCCAAGGATTGCATCGCAGGATGCGCCAAACACTCAACCGCGTTCCATGGAATAACCCATATTTTTCATATGCCTCACGAGCATATTGCGAGCAAGTTGGGCTAAAACGGCACGATGGCGCAAACAGGGGGCTGATACAATATTGGTAGAATTTTATTAAAGCTATAATTAACCGTGACATTGCTGTAGTTGAAGCATTAGTAATTGTGTCTCAGCCGCCAGTTTCTTCAGCTCATTCCTCGGAACAGGCCGTCGCAATCGCATCACCCAGTCCATTTTTATTGTTTGATCGTAAAACCGGTTCTTGCGAAATGTCTCCCGCAAAATGCGCTTAATCTTATTGCGCTTCACTGCGGATCGTTCAATTCTCTTTGAAACAATTAGACCCAGCCGTGCATATTCAAACTCATTCGGCCTCATATAAATTTGAATTAAATTACCGTTGGTCTGACATCGTAAATTGATTACTGCAGCGAATTCCGTTGCCTTATGTAACCTGTAGCTTTTCGGCAAAGAATAGGTTTCAACAAATCTAAAAATAAAAAATTATCCGATCAGATTTAAACGCTTAATCGAGCACGGCCTTTTGCCCGGCGAGCACGAATCACAGCCGCACCACCGCGCGTTCTCATACGCACTAGAAATCCATGTGTACGTTTTCTTCTTGTCACTGAAGGTTGATAAGTACGTTTCATTTTTCTCTCTAATTTATTTGGTCAATAGAACCGCGTATTAGAACTTGTTATGGGGTTTTATGTCAATATTTTTCTAAATTCATTTGCAAATAAAGACCTTAATTATCTCCCACAGCAGCTCTTCCGTAAGCAGAATTATACAAACCATGGCAGCAATTTTGTTTTGCTAAAATCGGATCGATTGATGTAAATTGGCAGAGTCATTCACCGCCCACGCCGCTTGAGATCAACCCACTTACATGAATACACCTTGTCCGCTAGATAACATCCGTATCGTGCTAAGCCATACGAGTCACCCCGGCAATATCGGCGCAGTTGCGCGCGCCATGAAAACAATGGGGCTGCATTCATTGTATCTAATCAATCCGAAATGCTTTCCCGATGCGGAAGCTGACGCCCGGGCAGCCAATGCCATCGATATACTGCAACAAGCTAAGGTTTGCGTAGAGCTTGACAAGACACTGGAAAATACCGCTCTAACCGCCGCAGTTACCGCGCGACCACGCGAGCTATCGCACACCATTTTCGATGCACGGCAGGGCGCAATGGAATTAGTGCGGCAAGCCCGGCAGCAACCCGTGGCGTTGCTGTTTGGCCGCGAGAATTCCGGCCTGACCACTGCGGAAGTGAACAAATGCCAGGTCATTATTCATATTCCTGCAAATCTGCAATATCCGTCGCTCAATCTGGCGAGTGCCGTGCAAGTGATGGCTTATGAATTACGCATGGCACTCAGCGAAAACCCAACACGTCCGGCCGTCAGTGGAGTAACAGCAAACTTCAATGAATTGGAATTATTGTACACACATCTTGAACAGCTGATGATCGCCAGCGGTTTTCTCGATCCGCAGAAACCCAAGTTGCTGATGCAGCGCATCCGCCGCTTGTTTGCCCGCGCGCGTTTGGAAAAAGAAGAAGTACAGATTTTACGTGGTATTCTGACGGCTCTGGGCAAACGCTGGTAGCGGTGCTTAGTCTGATTATCCGCTAATTTTCCTTGATCAATGTACCGACCCCTTGATCGGTCAAAATCTCCAGCAGCAATGCGTGCTCTACGCGTCCATCAATGATATGGCAGGATTTAACCCCTTTCTTGACAGCGTCAAGTGCTGAGCCGATCTTGGGCAACATACCGCCGGAAATGGTGCCATCGGCAAACAACTCATCCACTCTTTGCGCAGTCAGTCCAGTGAGCAAGTTACCCTCTTTGTCCAATACACCCGGAATATTGGATAACAAAATCAGTTTTTCCGCCTTAAGGATTTCCGCCAGCTTACCAGCCACCAGATCCGCATTGATGTTGTAGGACTCGCCGTCAGCACCCACACCGATTGGTGCAATAACCGGAATAAAATCCTGCGTATCGAGCAGCGCAATCAGTGCGGGATCAATCGACTCGATCTCGCCAACTTGACCGATATTAATCCATTTTCCGGCGGTTTCCCGATCTGCCATGAGCATTTTCTTGGCACGGATAAAAGCACCGTCCTTACCCGTCAGACCGACTGCTTTACCGCCATGACGATTGATCAGATTCACGATATCTTTATTCACCGACCCACCCAACACCATTTCAACCACATTCATGGTTTCAGCATCGGTTACGCGCATGCCTTGGATAAATTCGCCTTGTTTGCCGACTCGTTTAAGCATTTCGTCGATCTGCGGACCGCCGCCGTGCACAATCACCGGATTCATACCGACCAGTTTCAGCAGCACAACATCACGTGCAAAACCATGTTTCAGATTCTCTTCAACCATCGCATTACCCCCATATTTAATGACGATGGTCTTGCCATGAAAACGTTGAATGTACGGCAGCGCTTCAGCCAAAATCTTAGCTTTGTCTTTCGCGACGATTGGGGAAGTCAGCATATTTTTCTCAATCTCTATTCAAATAATTCCAAAAATAAACCACAGATGGCGCAAAAATTTTTCATACGCGTGCGACTTGCAAAAATTTTTCATCGCCGATTAATTTGAATAAACTCAATTCCCGCCATTGCCGCCCCTCCGCATCTTTATATCGCGCAGTAATGCACTTGGGTAACTTATTCTTTGCCAGTTTTACCGGTGTGAATTCGGACAAGTCCCGGATCCCCAACATGCTATTGACAATGAAACCGCCATATAGCTTATTTCCCGGCATGACCAGTAGAATGCGTGACTTTAAATTGAACGGCACCGGATCGCCGCCCAGATAAACATCAAGATCCGTAATACCGTAAAGATTTCCGCGCACATTGGCTAACCCGAGAAACCATGGCTGTGTCAGTGGAACGTGCGATAACTTGGGTATCGCGATCACTTCACTGACTTCCGCCATCGGTATCAGATAACGATCCTCGCCCACTGCAACACCCAGCACTGCTGATGATGTTTCATTGTTATCTATGCCTGGCATTTGTGCGGTCAGTAACTGTAGAGTTTCTTCTGTGTCCATCATCTGCGTAAAATTACAACTTTTGCAGCCTCACTACAAGGCAATTGATTATTCGTTGCGCGGTTATTTTACTGTATTATCGGTCATTAAAATTTGAATTCTACGGAGTCGAAAAATGAAATATTACGATCGCTGTTGGTGGTCTCTTCTGATATTCCTGCCATTCCTGGCAGGGTGTGTCCCTATGTTTGCCATCGGTACCGCAGCAGGAACTGGAGCGTACATCTCTGAAGATCGCAGAACCAGTGGTATGTTCATCGAGGATGAAGGTATTGAACTGAAGAGTGGCCGACGCATTCACCAGCAATTTGGTGATAAGGTGCACATCAATATCACCAGCTATAACCGCATGGTTCTGTTGACCGGTGAAGCGCCCTCAGAGGATATCAAAACAGATATCGGAAAGCTTGTTATGGGCGTTGATAATGTGCGCAGAATCTTTAATGAAATTGCGGTTGCTGGACACACTTCGCTAGCCTCCCGCAGCAATGACACACTGTTGACCTCCAAAGTGAAAGCACGCTTTCTTGCTGAACGGAAATTTCAAATCAATCACGTCAAGATTGTGACTGAAAACGGTGTCGTTTATTTGCTCGGTGTCGTGACACGGCAGGAAGCGGATAATGCCGCGCAAATCGCCAGTTCAACCTCAGGCGTCAAGAAGGTCGTAAAAGTATTTGAATATTTGAATTAAGCAATCTCAGGTCATTAAGCAGATATGCTGCCGAAAAATCTGGTTGTTGAATTACATGCTGCATTCCCGCCGGATCGTTTCTATACCGATCCGGTAGACTGTTATGCTTATGCATACGATAACAGCCGCAAGATTTTTCCTCCCGATGCCGTGCTGTTTCCACTCACCAGTGCAGAAGTAAAGTACATCGTAACCCTCTGCAATCGCTACCGAGTGCCGCTCATTCCGCGTGGACGCGGCACCGGAACCGCGGGCGGCAGCTTGCCGGAATTAGGCGGCATAGCTTTATCGATGGAACGCATGCTGAACATTATTTCGGTTGATCCTGCCAATCGGGTAATAGTTGTAGAACCCGGCGTATTGAATCAAGCCGTGCAAGATGCAGCGAAACCGTATGGTTTTTTCTGGCCACCGGATCCTTCAAGCGCTATGTTTTCGACGGTCGGCGGAAATATCGCAACCGGCGCGGGCGGGCCACATGCTGTCAAGTACGGCACAACCCGGGAACATGTTTTAGGTTTGAAAGCCGTTACTGCTGCGGGTAATTTTATTACCACTGGTTGCTATACCACCAAAGGTGTTGTCGGCTATGATCTCACGCGCCTGCTGATTGGTTCAGAAGGCACACTGGCTGTGATTACGGAAGCAACGCTTAAACTGACTGCATTACCTGGTGCTGTTGCCGGTATTACAGCGCATTTCCGTGATTTAACAAGCTGTACAGCTGCTATCGTCAAGATTATGGCACAGCCGCAACTGCCGAGTGCGCTTGAATTCTTGGATTCCGGTTCACTGAGTCTGATACGAGGGCGCTATCCTGACATGCTTCCGGTGGATACAAATGCCATGTTGATGATTGAAGTTGACGGTTTTCACAATGATATTGCCGATGCGATCTCGGTCATTCTATCAGCATGCCAATCTGACGGCTTGATTCATGCAAGCAAGGTCGAAAATACTGCCACACTTTGGCAAGCACGCAAGGCACTCTCACCCCTGCTGCGTGAAATTGCCCCGAAGAAAATCAATGAAGATGTGGTGGTGCCTGTTAACACACTGCCGCAATTTCTACATGAATTAACGCAATTAAGTACGCGCTATCGTCTGCAAAATGTTAATTTTGGTCATGCCGGTAACGGTAATATCCATGTTAACCTGCTGATTAATCCTGATGATGCAGATGAAGTAATACGAGCGGAGCGCTGCTTAGGTGAAATATTCGACTTAGTGATCAAGCTTCGCGGCACGCTTTCAGGAGAGCATGGCGTAGGCAGTGAGAAAAGAGCTTTTGTAAGCAAAGAAATTGATTGTGTGACTTTGGATTTAATGCGGGATATCAAAAAACTGTTTGACCCCAACAATATTCTTAATCCGGGAAAATTATTTCCCGCAGTCGAATGAGCTTGAAGTTTTAATCGCAATACTGCACTTGTGATATTTGATCATTACTAGCTTCATTATCAAATATCACAGGCACAGTCAGTGGTTCATCTAAAAAAAGAAATAGTGATCCACAAGCAGCGCAACAAACAGCAGCGCTAAATAAAGTATCGAGTAGCGGAATGCTTCACGAGCCAGTTGATCGCTGTAATTACGATAAATCTCTATGGCATAGTACATAAAGATGCCATTTAATATCGTTGAACTCACCAAATAGATCATCCCACTCATTTGTGTTACGTATGGTAGAAAGGTGACCACACACAGAATGACGGTATACAACAATACCTGCAGTTTTGTGAATTGATCGCCATGTGTCACCGGCAACATCGGCATGCCGATTGAGGCATACTCATTCTTTCTATATAACGCAAGTGCCCAGAAATGCGGTGGAGTCCATGCAAAAATAATCAGAAAAAGTAATAACGCGTCACTTGTGATCTCTCCAGTCACCGCTGTCCATCCGAGCACCGGAGGCATAGCTCCAGATGCACCGCCAATTACGATATTTTGCGGTGTCAGTGGTTTTAGAATTACGGTATAAATAATGGCATAACCTACAAAAGTGCCTAATGTTAGCCACATGGTCAATTCATTTACCCATTCATATAATATGAAGAGTCCTGCTCCGCCAACAATCATCAAAAAGAACAGTGTCTCAGGCACACTTACTTTACCTTGCGGTAATGGACGGCCTTTTGTCCGAGCCATGACAGCATCCATTTTTTGTTCAACCAAGCAATTCAATGCAGCCGCAGCCCCTGCGACCAATGCAATACCGATGGTGCCCAATAGCAAAATATCTAAAGGTACAGCACCAGGAACAGCCATAAACATTCCTATAACCGCGGTAAATACGATGAGAGATACAACACGCGGTTTTGTCAGCCGGTAAAACTGATTGATTCGTGTTGCTGTCTCATGCAATGCCATACTAATAGCCATCTTATTAACCTCCTTGCAAATCGAATATTTTTTATTTATACATATAGTTTTCTACGAAAAGAAAACTGCCATTCTTAATGCTCTATCTGTGATACGTGTAGCAGTCTTTTTAGATCCTGCCCCATTTTTGTTCCATCAACTTTTTCCGGGAATCGCATCATTAAATTGCCTATCGGATCGATAAGATAAATATGCTTTGTTTGCGTTTCTGCATTTTCTATAAAACTTAAAATCTCACTATCTTTCGCATTCACAAAAAACATACCTTCATATTCTTTAATTAGCTCAGCATCAGGTGCCTTATCGTCATTAATAAGCCATAACCGTTCAATCCGATGCTTTTGTTTTCCCTGCACAAGCCTTACTTGGCGCATGAAATATAGTTTTTCCTTGCATGCTTCATCGCAATGACCTGAATCTACTGTCACTAATACCCATTTACCATGCAGATCCTTCATGCGCAGAATTGTATTATCCGTCAGATTAGTGCCTTTTCCCCCAACCTTCACAATCGGTAACAAATCACCGTAATGTGTACTTTCAGGTTTATATCCGAAGAAATAAAGCACGTAAGAAATTAATACTGGGGAACACATCAGTGCTAACAATAATAAAAACTTACGTCTGTTCGTTTTTTGAATTTTTTCGTTTGACATTCAATACTATGAAAATAATTACTGCTGTCGCAGCTAATGAAAACCATTGAACCGCATAACCAATATTTTTAGAAGCACCCGAATCAGGTTTACTCCATTCCCTTATCAAGCCGTCTTTTTCTTCGCTTTTCTGTAGTAACATCAGCGGTTGCAATGTTAAGCCAGTGGCTTCTTGATAGCGCTGTAAGTCGAAATTATCCCAAACCTGTCCTTCAATAGCTCTATCCGAAAGCTCGAGTGTTCTGATTTGAGGCGAAGCCGCAATCCCTATAATTTTTACTTCACCACTAACTTCCGCGACGGCCGGTAATACTGACCGGTCCGATCCCGTTGCAACCCAACCTCTATTTACCGCCACATATAGCGCGCTGTTCAAAATTTTAAGTGGTGTGATAACGTGGTAGCCTGCTCGACCATGGTATGTTTTGTTATCCAAATAAATTGTATGCTCCGGTAAGTATTCTCCACTTACCTCGACATCGCGATATTGAAAATCTTTTAACTTTACCAAG
>Ga0209792_1001633_pt1 | contig 10313 bp, 9 predicted proteins | sample EBPBio142005_DNA_FD_185860 | JGI IMG/M metagenome (GOLD analysis project Ga0209792, IMG submission 185860) | Wastewater treatment Type I Accumulibacter community from EBPR Bioreactor in Madison, WI, USA - Reactor 1_6/14/2005_ DNA (SPAdes)... | ecosystem: Engineered > Bioreactor > EBPR >...
ATCATGGCTTCGATATCGAGATGGTTCGACGGCTCGTCGAGGATCAAGAGGTCGGGATCGCTGAACAGCGTGCCGGCCAGCGCCACGCGCATGCGCCAGCCGCCCGAGAACTCGCCGCACGGCCGCGACTGGGCCTCGTTGTCGAAACCGAGGCCGTTCAGGATCGACGCGGCGCGCGAGGGCGCCGAGGCGGCGCCGATCTCGTCGAGACGCATGTGGACTTCGCCCAGGCGCACGCCGTCCTCGCAGGTTTCGGACTCCGCCAGCAGCGCGGTGCGTTCCACGTCGGCCGCCAGCACGGCATCGAGCACGGAAATGTCGCCGCCCGGCGGATCCTGCGGCACCGAGCCGATGCGGGTGCGGCCCATCAGGTTGATTTCGCCGGCATCCGCCTCGATCTGGCCCTGGATGATGCGCAGCAGGGTCGATTTGCCCGCGCCGTTGCGGCCGACCAGGCCGACCTTCCAGCCATCGGAGAAAGCCACCGACGCGCGGTCGAAGAGAACGCGCTCGCCGTGACGAAAGGACAGGTCGCTGACATGAAGCATGGGGTGGCGGCGTTTAGCATGCGGGGGAGGCCGGTCCAACCGGCTTGCCGCACCGGGACCCCGCGTTTATAAGGCGCGCCCACATGCCAAATGCATACGGGCAAGAGGAAAACATGGCCGTCGAACGCACTTTCTCGATCATCAAGCCGGACGCGACCCGCCGGAACCTGACCGGCAAGATCAACGCCCGGTTCGAGGAAAAGGGTCTGCGCATCGTCGCCCAGCGGCGCATCTGGATGAGCCGCCAGCAGGCCGAGCAGTTCTACGGCGTGCACAAGGCGCGTCCGTTCTTCAACGACCTGTGCACCTTCATGACGTCGGGCCCCGTCGTCGTGCAGGTTCTGGAAGGCGAGAACGCCGTTGCCAAGAACCGCGAGATCATGGGCGCGACCAACCCGGCCAACGCCGACGCCGGCACGATCCGCAAGGATTTTGCCGAATCGATCGAAGCCAACTCGGTGCACGGTTCGGATTCGCCGGAAAATGCCGCGATCGAGATCGCTTATTTCTTTGCAGGCTCCGAGATCGTCGGCTGAAGCCGGCCTCTCGAAACGAAAAAAGCGGCCCGAGAGGGCCGCTTTTCTTTTGTCTGCGTTCTGCCGGAGCGGAGCGTCAGCTCAAGACCGCAAAACCGATCAGCAGGGCGATCGAGCCGCCGACGCCCAGGAGCAGGCCAAGGATCGACAGGCCGCCCACGAGGCCAAGCGCCATCGACGCCAGGATCACCACGATCCACAAAAGCGAGAAAGTGATCAGCTTGCTGAAACCCTCGTAGGTTTCCATATGTGCCCGATAGTCGTCCGGCGCCTCAGCCATATCTCGTCCCCGATGAAAAGCGTTGGCCACCATATACAGGACTAGTGTTCCGGGGAGAAGAGGAGGGCCGCGCCTGGTGGAACGCCGTTCACCGCGACTTTTTCACCCTCGACCACGATCCGGCCCTCGGCGAACCAGCGCACCACCAGCGGATAGAGCCGATGCTCCTGCCGCAGGATGCGTGCTGAAAGTGTCTCTTCGGTGTCGTCCGCCAGCACCGGCACGGCCGCCTGCGCGATGATCGGCCCGGAATCGAGGTCGGGGGTCACGAGATGAGCCGTGCAGCCGCTCAGCCGCACGCCGGCGTCGAGCGCCTGGCGATGGACGTGCATGCCCTTGAAGGCCGGCAGCAGGGACGGATGGATGTTGATCAGCCGCCCGGCCCAGCGCGTGGGAAACCAGGGGCTGAAGATGCGCATGAAGCCCGCCAGCACCACGAAGCCCACGCCATGGCGCTCCAGCTCCGCGGAGACCGCACGATCGAACGCCTCGCGGTCGGGATGGTCGCGATGGGAGACAACCGCCGTCGGCACGCCTGCGGCCGCGGCGATGGCGAGGCCCGGCGCGTCGGCCTTGTTGCTCACGACGCAGGCGATCTCGGCGGGATAGTCGGCGGCTTCGGCAGCGCGGATCAGCGCGGCCATGTTGCTGCCGCGTCCCGAGATCAGAACGCCGACCTTCAGCTTCGCCATAGAGTGTCGGCGTGGTCCACGACGCAGTCGGCTTCGTCGGTCGGCGCACGCTCGATGATGCCGACGTGATGCACCGTCTCGCCGGCGTCGGTCAGCGCCTTGGCCACGCGCTCGGCATCGGCGGCTGCCGTCACGACGATCATGCCGAGACCGCAGTTGAAGGTGCGCAGCATGTCGTCGGTCGGCACCTGGCCGACCTCGTGCAGCCAGCGGAACACCGCAGGCGCCGTCCAGCGCCGGGCATCTAGGCGCGCACGAAGACCGTCCGGCAGGCAGCGCGGCACGTTGCCGGGCAGGCCGCCGCCGGTGATGTGCGCCAGTCCCTTGACGGCGCCGGTCGCCCGCATCGCCTGCAGCACCTGCTTCACATAGATGCGCGTCGGCTCCAGCAGCGCCTCGCCCAGCGACGTGCCGGCGAAGGGGGCCTTGTCGGAATACTTCAGGCCGCTGCGCTCGACGACGCGACGGACCAGCGAATAGCCGTTGGAGTGCGGGCCGCTCGACGCGAGGCCCAGCACGACGTCGCCGACCGCAATGTCGGCGCGCGGCAGCAGGGCGTCGCGTTCGGCGGCGCCGACAGAAAAGCCCGCGAGGTCGTAGTCGCCGTCGGCGTACATGCCGGGCATCTCGGCCGTCTCGCCGCCGACCAGCGCGCAGCCCGCACGCCGGCAACCCTCGGCGATGCCTGCGACGAGGCGGCGGCCGACATCGACGTCGAGCCGGCCGCTCGCATAGTAGTCGAGGAAGAACAGCGGCTCGGCGCCCTGCACGACGATGTCGTTCACGCACATCGCCACGAGGTCGATGCCGACCGTATCGGGCACCGCCGCTTCGATGGCGACTTTGAGCTTGGTGCCGACGCCGTCGGTACCCGACACCAGGATGGGATCCTTGAAGCCCGCGGCCTTGAGATCGAACAGGCCGCCGAAGCCGCCGAGCCCGCCCATGACGCCGGGACGATTCGTGCTGCGTGCGAGCGGTTTGATGTGCTCGACCAGCGCGTCGCCTGCATCGATATCGACGCCCGCATCCTTGTAGGTGAGAGGCGGTCGATTGTGGCCGCGCGCTTCGGCGGAGGCGTCGGGAGAATCGTCGTGAGGGGCGTCGGGCTTCAAGCCGGGCTCATTCATGCTAAACAGGTGGCGCGAACATAGCCAAAAACCGGACCCCCGCAATGCCGATAGGACGCAGGTTCTCCACGATTGTCGCCGCGCTCCTCGCGGCCCTCGCTGCCGGCATCCTGTCGGGAGCCGCCCTGGCGCAGGCTCCAAATGCGTATACCGTCGAGGGCGTCGATGTCGACGCCACGGGCCCCGACCCCATAAAGGCGCGCGACCAGGGCATCCGCGACGCCCGCCGCAAGGCCCTGCAGATGCTTGTGGATCGTATGGTGGCGCCGGAGGACCGCGCCCGCTTGCCGCAGGTCGGCGAAGCGCAGCTCGACAGCATGGTGCGCGGCGTCGAATTCGTGCGCGAGCGCTCCGCCCCCGGCCGCTATATCGGCACGCTGAACGTCGTTTTCGCGCCCGACCAGGTGAAGGCGTGGATGACCGGGGCCGGCGCCAAGACCGTCGAGACGGTCCAGAAGCCCGCGCTGATCGTGCCGCTGTGGAAGGGCCGGGACGGCCTCCAGCCGCTGGACGACCGCAATCCCTGGCGCGACGCCTGGCAGCAGCTCGACGGCGCGAACAGTGGCGCCAACAGCACGGTGCCCGTCACCGTGATGCGCGGCGACCCGACCGACCAGGGCGCAATGTCGCCCGAGGAAGCCTATGTCGGCGACATCTCGGCGCTCTCGCGGCTCAATGCGCGCTATCGCATGCCGACCATCATCGTGGTGACGGTCGAAGGCGACAAGGCGTCGGGGCCGCTCACCGTGAGCGGCATGCGCTACGACACGCAGACCGGCCAGCGCACCGAGATCGCCAGGACGTCGCTGGCCGATGCCGCGCAGCTCGGCGATGCCGCCAGGAAGGTGCATGCCAAGGTCGAAGAGGACTGGCGCGGCATCGCGACCGTGCGGCGCGACTCGCAGGACTCGCTCGACGTCTTCGTGCCGATCCGCGCGCTCGGCGACTGGGTGCAGGTCCGCCAGCGGCTGGGCTCGGTGCCGGCGGTCAAGAACGTGGCCGTGAAGCAACTGGAGTCGGATCGCGCCGAACTGCGCCTCGACTATTTCGGCACGCCCGAAGAACTGCAGCGCATCCTGGCGCAGGCGGGCCTGCAGCTCGACAAGGATGCCGACCAGTGGCGCCTGCAACCTCGGTGACTTCCTCGGGCCGCTGGCGCTTCTGGGTCATTGCGGCCGCCGCCTTCCTGCTGGTCCTGTGGTTGCTGAACGACATCCTGCTGCCGTTCGTCGTCGGCATGGTGGTGGCCTACTTCCTCGATCCCGTCGTTCTGCGCCTGCAGCGCATGGGCCTGTCGCGCACCATGGCGACGACGGCCGTGACGATCGTGGCGGCCCTGCTCGCGGTGGGCTTCTTCATGGCGATCCTGCCGCCGCTGTTCGGCCAGCTGCAGGCGCTGATCGTGAAGGCGCCGGAATACATCGTGAAGGTGGCGGAGCGCGTCCAGCCGTTCCTCGAACCGTTGCGCGAGAGGTTCGGCCTGTCGCCGATCACGCTGAACGATCTGCAGACCGAAGTCACCCAGTGGGCGGGCAAGGCTCTCGCGGTCGCCGGCGGAATAGCGGGGACCATCGCGCAGCGCGGCGTCGCCATCATCAACCTGCTGGGCCTGCTGTTCATCACGCCGGTGGTGACCTTCTACCTGTTGCGCGATTGGGAGAAGGTGCTGGCCGCCATCGACGGCGCCCTGCCGCGCGACCATGCCGCTACGATCCGCAAGCTGGCGCGTGAATCGAACGCGGCGATTGCCGGCTATGTGCGCGGCCAGGCGCTGGTCTGCCTGGCGCTGGGGTCGATCTATGCCGTCGGCCTGTCGCTGGTCGGCCTGCAGTTCGGCCTGATCATCGGGCTGATCGCCGGCGCGATCTCGTTCATTCCCTTCGTCGGCACCTTCGTCGGCGCGGTGATGGCGCTCGGCATGGCGCTGGCGCAGTTCCCGCCGGACTGGATGGGCGTGGCGAAGGTTGCGGCGGTGTTCGTGGTGGGACAGACGCTGGAAGGCAACGTGCTCTCGCCCAAGCTTGTCGGCGATCGCGTCGGTCTGCATCCGGTATGGATCATGTTCGCGCTGCTGGCGGGCGGCTCGCTGTTCGGCTTCGTCGGCGTGCTGGTGGCCGTTCCGGTGGCGGCGGTGGCCGGCGTGATCGTGCGTTATCTCCTGGCGCGCTATCGCGAGAGCGATCTCTACCGCGGGACGGCGAGCTGATCGGCCTGCCGGACGTCATGGCAAACCAGCTGACCTTCGATCTCGCGCTGCCGCCGCCGACCTATGCCCGCGAGGACTTCGTCGTCGCCGACGGCAACCGCGAGGCGCTGGCCTGGATCGACCGCTGGCCCGACTGGCCGGCGCCGGCGCTGTCGCTGAGCGGCCCGACCGGCTGCGGCAAGACCCATCTCGGCCGTATCTGGGCGGTGCGGAGCGGGGCGGCGGTGATGGAAGGAACTGACCTCGACGGCAAGAGCGTCGCCGACCTGACCGAGCTGGCCGCCGCATCGCCCGCCATCGTGATCGAGGAGGCGCAGCGCGCGCCGGAGCGGGCGCTCTTCCACCTCTACAATCTGATGCGCGAGCGGCGGGGCTGGCTGCTGCTGATCTCGCCGGAGCCGCCGGCGCGCTGGGCCATCGCCCTGCCGGATCTCGCATCGCGGTTGCGGGCCGCGCCGGCCGTCGCCGTCGCGCCGCCCGACGACGATCTGCTGGGCTCGATCATCCTGAAGCAACTGGCCGACCGGCAATTGCACGCCGGCGCGGGTGTCGTGCAGTATCTCGTGTCGCGCATGGAACGCTCGGCCGAAGCGGCCCGCCGCGTCGTCGCCGCGCTCGACCGGCGTGCCCTGGCGGAGCGGCGCGAGATCGACCGCCGGCTGGCCATCGACGTGCTGGCCGAAATCGGCGGCGCGTCGTGAGGGGGAGGAAGGCGATGAAGAAGACGTTGGTTCTGGCGGCGGTGCTGGGTCTGCTGGCATCGACCGCCTCGGCACAGCAGGGCGTGCAGGGCACATGGCTCACCGCGTCGGGCGTGGCGCAGGTCAAGATCGGGCCGTGCCCCGATGCCGCGAACGGGCCGATCTGCGGCTTCGTCGCCGGCCTCGTCAATCCCAAGGGGCCGGACAAGAAGGTCGTCGCGCCCGACGCCGCCACCGACTATCGCAACGAGAACCCGGCGCTGCGCGGCCGCAAGGTGCTCGGCATGCCGCTGATCTGGGGCTTCAAGGCGACGTCGGATCCCAACGCCTTCGAGGACGGCAAGATCTACAACGGCGAGAACGGCAAGACCTACAACGCCAACATCAGCCTGCAACCCGACGGCAAGCTGCGCCTGCGCGGCTATGTCGGCACGCCGATGTTCGGCGAAACGCAGCTCTGGACGCGCGTGAACTGAGGCACGTTAGCTGAGTTGGTGCCAACGCCTCTCTGTCATCTCGCGCGGAGGTTACTCCGCGCGAGACGACAGATTTGGAGAGTCATCCTCTCCTCTGTCATCCTGAGCGTAGCGAAGGATCTCATGGCGTTGGCAACGGAGAACTCCTGTTGCGTTCGGCGATGAGGTCCTTCGCTGCGCTCCAGCGCGGAGGTTACTCCGCGCGAGACGACAAGAGAGAAGCCGGGAACTTAGAGAGGAACGCGTCATGGATATGGGGATCAGAGGCCGCAAGGCGATCGTGTGTGCGGCCAGCAAGGGCCTGGGCAAGGGCTGCGCGATGGCGCTGGCGGAGGAGGGCGTCGATCTGGTGATCAATGCCCGCACCAAGTCGGAGCTCGACGCGACGGCCGACGAGATTGCCAAGAAGTTCGGCGTCAAGGTGACGGCGGTCGCCGTCGACGTGACGACGGAAGCCGGCCGCAACCAGGTGCTCGCGGCCTGTCCCGAGCCCGACATCATCGTGAACAATGCCGGCGGCCCGCCGCCGGGCAACTTCCGCGACTGGAACCGCGACGACTGGATCAAGGCGCTCGACGCCAACATGCTGACGCCCATCGAGTTCATCAAGGCATCGGTCGACGGCATGATGAAGCGCGGCTTCGGCCGCATCGTCAACATCACGTCGAGTTCGGTGAAGGCGCCCATCGACATCCTGGGCCTCAGCAACGGTGCACGGTCGGGCCTCACCGGCTTCGTCGCCGGCGTGGCCCGCACGACGGTGCGCCACGGCGTCACGATCAACGGGCTGCTGCCCGGTCCCTTCGACACCGACCGCCTGCGCGGCACGATGCGCGTGCGCGCCTCCAAGGCCGGCGTCGCGTTCGAGGACGAGTATGCCGCGAGCGCCAAGGCCCATCCCGCCGGCCGCTTCGGCACCGCCGAGGAGTTCGGCAAGATGTGCGCGTTTCTTTGCAGCGTCCATGCGGGCTACATGACGGGCCAGAACATCCTGATGGATGGCGGCCAGTATCCCGGCACCTACTGAGACCGGAAAAGGCCAAACACGCAAATTGCATCGTGCAAGACAAATTCCCGATGCAGTGATACGTTCGTCCCGAACCGTGGTGTGTTTGGGTCGGTAGGAAAATGCGTAGAGTGAAGGCGACGCGCAAAGCGCGGTTGGCGCTTGCGTGTCTTTTGGGCGCGACGGCGCTGACGCCGCTGGGGGCTGCCGCGCAAGATGGCACATGGCTGGGGGCAACCGGCCAATACACTCAAGGAAGCAACTGGTCGGGAGGGGTGGCACCTGGCGGTACAGGAACAGCGACATTCGGGGCGACGGGAACATCGACCGTCGATCTCTCCGGCGCGGCCGGCGTCGGTACGTTCCAGTTCGGCAGTTCGGCCCAAGCCTATACTTTCAACGGCGTGCCGACGGACGTGATGGGCTTCCTCGGTGGCGGCATCGTCAACAATTCCTCGAACGTGCAGACCTTCAACTCGGGTCATTACTCCTTCCAGAATTCGGCGAGTGCCGGTGACAATACAGTATTCTCCCTGGCCGGCGACGCAAGGTTCTTGCTCGATGGTTCGGCCACGGCCGGCACGGCGACCATCAATCTCGATAACAGCACGCTACTTATTGGATCTGCTGGCGGGTCCAGCGCGACATTGGGGAATGCGAAGGTAACGGCGAGCAACGGCTCGTCGGTGTCCATCTGGGCAGGAAGCGGCGGACAGGCCGAACTCACGTTCGGCAGCGGTGGGGGCGCACTGTTGACGGCCGTGAGTACCAGTATTGGCTCCATCGCCGGCACCGAGGGGGTGGTGAACATCGCTCCTTCTACGCAGCTCACCGTAGGCGGCAACAACCTGTCGACGAGTTTCGGTGGCCAGATCAACGGCACAGGAGCAGGGATCGTAAAGGAAGGGACCGGCACCTGGACGTTGTCGGACTTCAACAACACCTACACCGGCGCCACGACGATCAAGGGCGGTACGCTGGCGCTGTCGGGCTTCGGCAGCATCGCGACGTCGAGCGGCGTCGATCTCACCGCGGCGGGCGCAAAGTTCGATATCTCGGGCAGCATCGTCGACCAGACGATTCAGGATCTCGCCGGTGTCGCCGGCAGCACGGTGACGCTGGGCGCCAACAGCCTGACGGCCGGCACCTCTAACTCGACGCTCTTCGCGGGCGTCATCGGCGGCAGCGGCGGCTTCATCAAGCAGGGCGCCGGCACGCTGACCTTGACTGGCAGCAACACCTATCAGGGTGGCACGACGATCAACGCCGGCACGCTCTCCATTTCGGCGGCCGGCAATCTCGGAGACGCCGGCGGCAGCCTCGACTTCGATGGCGGCACGCTGCGAACGACGGCGAGCATCGAGCTATGGCGCGTAACGATGCTGCATACGGGCGGCGGCACCTTCGAGGTGGCGAGCGGCACGACGCTCACACACTTCAGTAGCCTCAGCGGCTCGGGCGGTCTCGTCAAGACCGGCGCCGGCACTCTGATGCTGGCGTTTGGCAAGGCCTATGACGGCGGCACGACGATCAACGGCGGCGTCCTGTCCATTTCCGGCGACGGCAATCTCGGAAATGCCGGCGGTGGCCTCGCCTTCGGCGGCGGCACGCTGCGAACGACGGCGAACATGTCGATGTCGCGCGCGACGACCTTGAATGCGGGCGGCGGCACCTTCGAGGTGGCGAGCGGCACGACGCTCACGCATAACGGCGTCATCGGCGGCGCGGGTGGTCTCACCAAGACCGGCGCCGGCACGCTCGTCTTGACCGGCGCCAACACCTACGGAGGGGGCACGACGATCGACGGCGGCGTCCTGTCCATTTCCGGCGACGGCAATCTCGGAAACGCCGGCGGCGGCCTCGCCTTCGGCGGCGGCACGCTGCTGACGACGGCGGACATGTCGATGTCGCGCGCAACGACGCTGAATGCGGGCGGCGGCACCTTCGACGTGGCGAGCGGCACGACGCTCACGCAGAACGGCGTCATCGGCGGCGCCGGCGACCTGATCAAGGCCGGCGGCGGTGTGCTGGTGCTGACGGGTCTCAACACCCATACGGGCGACACGGCGATCGTCGGAGGAACGCTGGCGCTGTCGGGTTCCGGCAGCATCGCGGCGTCGAGCAACCTTTTCATGGCCGGCGCTGGAGCGGTCTTCGACATCTCGCAGACCACCGGCGGCGCTTCCGTTTCCGTTCTCCTGGATTACGTCGGGAACGGCACGATCAAGCTGGGCTCGAAGACGCTGACTTTCGGGACCGGCGGAACCTTTCTCGGAGCCATTCAGGATGGCGGCCTCGGCGGCGGCACCGGCGGCGGGCTTAGCCTGGCGGCGGGCGCTCTATTGAGCCTCGCGGGTACGAACACCTACACCGGCGCCACGACGATTGGCGCCAATGCCACGCTGGAGCTGGACGACAACGCCACGATCTCGAATTCGAGTGTCGTGAATCTGACCGGCAACGGCGCCGTCTTCGATATCTCCTGCGGTTGCGTCAGCCCGCAGACGATCAAGGACCTTCAGGGCGTCGCCGGATCGACCGTCCGCCTCGGCGACAACAGCCTGACCGTGGGGACGGCCAATTCGACGACCTTCGCCGGCGTCATCGACGATTACGGCGGCACCGGCGGGCTGATCAAGCAGGGCAGCGGCACGCTGACGCTGACGGGTCTCAACACCTATACGGGCGGCACGACGATCAACGGCGGCCTGATCAATTTCACGACGCTCGCCAATTTC
>Ga0209792_1001635_pt1 | contig 10308 bp, 7 predicted proteins | sample EBPBio142005_DNA_FD_185860 | JGI IMG/M metagenome (GOLD analysis project Ga0209792, IMG submission 185860) | Wastewater treatment Type I Accumulibacter community from EBPR Bioreactor in Madison, WI, USA - Reactor 1_6/14/2005_ DNA (SPAdes)... | ecosystem: Engineered > Bioreactor > EBPR >...
CAGCGCCAGGTCGGGCGCCTGCGCGGGCTCCTGCATCTCGGGGCGGTCTTTCCACTGGGTCTTCAACGCGTCGATGTCCAGCTCGATGTCGTGCAGCGGCGGGTGGCCGGGCGGCAGGTATTCGGCCTCCACCAAGGTTCCGCAATCGGGGCAGTAGTACTCCAGGATGCGGCACCACTTGGGGTCGGGCGAATAGGTGCGCTCGTACAGCTTGGTGTCCAGCAGCGGCTTGTGGACTTCGCGCGGATCGCGGTCGTGCACCAGCAGGCCGCGCTTGTAGTTGTCGCGTGCGCTGCCGTGGACGTGGCCGCAGCGGCGGCATTCCCACTGCTCGGTGTTCAGGTCGATGCGCAGGGTTTCGGTGATCAGCACTTTCATGGTCTTCAAGCCTCCGTGCCGCGGGCCAGCAGGATGTCGCCGGCGGCGTTGATGTTCAGCGTCCAGCCCGCGTCGATGCGGCCCGTGAAAAACGCTTCTTCGAGAACCGCCGGGCCTTGCAGGCGCACGGCCACGCCACGCGGCTGGTCCTCCACGCACACCAGGGGCAATGCCTGGCGTCTTCCGTCCAGCAGCACCTCGCGGGTTGCCTTGACCACGGCGGGCTGCGCGGCGCCGCCGAACTGGCCGGTCATGCGCGCCTGGGCCATAGGCTTGATGGCCGAGAGCGTCAGCGTGAGCGCTGCGCCTGCTTGCAGGCCCATGGGCGTTGCCGGGCCGGTGAGCGCGTGGGCACGGGTCGTGCCGTTAGGCAGAGACTCCTCCAACGTCCATTCCAGGCGGTATTCACCGGGCTGCGCGCCTTCGCCGAACATGGTGCGCTCGGCCTGCGTGGACATTTGCGCCATGGTGTCGGTCAACGTGGCGGGCTGGGCGTCGGCGACTTGGCGCGTGAAGCTGTGGCCCACGTCCGAAAAGCCAATACCGTAGGCGGAGAACACCGCTGCATGGCCGGGGATCAGCACCTTGCGCGCACCGATGGCATCGGCCACGCGACAGGCGACGAAGGGGCCGCCACCGCCAAAGGCAGCCAATGTGGTGTCGGCATCTATGGCGGTGTAGGCGCGCAGTGCCTCTGCCACCTTGGCGACCCAGGCCGCCTCCATGGCAGTCACGGCCTCGTCATCACTGAACTTGAGCGATTCGCAGATGTTGGAGCGGATTGCGCTGCGGGCGCGCTCGGCGTCGATCTTCAACGCCCCACCAAAGAACGAGGCGGGATCGAGCAGCCCCCCGAGCAGAAAGGCATCGGTGATGGTGGCCTGGGTGCCGCCCAGGCCAAAGCAGGCCGGACCGGGCGCGCTGCCAACGCTTTCAGGGCCGACGCGCAGCTTGCCGTTCTCCACGCGGATGATGGAGCTTCCGCCCACGCCGGTGCTCACCACATCGCACAACGCGAACGAGGTGGACACCCCTTCCACGCGCCCCCGGCGCTCGGCACGCACGCCACTCGCATCGACAAGGCCGATATCGGTGGTTGTGCCTCCTATATCCATGGACAGCAGACGCGGCAAGCCATAGTGCCGGGCCAGCACGCGTGCGCCCTCCATGCCGCCACGCGGGCCGGAGCTGTAGGTCTGCACTGCGATGGTCTTGGCCACGCGGCCGGCATTCCCGTCGTTGCGGAACACCAGCAGCGGGCTTTGTGCGGCAGCCTCCTTGAGCTTGTGCTCGGCGCTGTAGAGAAAACGCTCCATGGCAGGATGCAGGAAGGCGTTGAGCAACCCGGTCCAGGTGCGGCGCACGTCGTCGGCGTCGTCCACCAGCTCACTTGCATACAGCACCGGCAGTGCACCCAGCAGGTGCGGCGGGAAGGTGCGCAGAAGCCGGCGCTTGACCTGCGCCTCCTGCGCGCGGCCACCGGCTCCGCCGAAGGAGACAACCAGCCGGTTTGCACCACCAGTGGCAAGCTCGCCCACGGCCTTGACGGCAGCGGCCTCCAGCGCTTCGCCGTCAAGCTCCGGGCTCAGGCGTACGGCGCGGGCGCCTATCACGGCGTCGTACAGGTCAGACGCGCCATCGGCGTTGTGCACCGCGTCCACCGTGAGCGCACCGCCCACGATCAGGCCCAGGCGCGGCCCTTTGCGCTCCACCAGCGCGTTCGTGCCCTGGGTGGTGGAGTAGCGTATGGCGGCCGTGGACAGCAGCAGTGCCTGCAAGTCCTCCTTGCCATAGAGCAGCGCCGAGGCCTTTCGCAGCCCGTCGAACAGGCATTGCGACAAGTCATGCGGCGTGGTCAGCGTCTTGGTGCGGTGCACCTGCTCGCCGTCGATCACACAGATGTCGGTCAAGGTGCCACCGTTGTCGATGTTGATGAGCCGGCTGCGCGCGCCGGCCGCTGTATACGGCGCATCGGCTGGCCTGTTGAGGGTTGCGGTACTCATGAGCGTCGGAACCTTTGGAGGAAAAAAGACGAAAGAAGGCGACAACCACCCCTGCCGCCCTGCAAACCAGAGTGGCAACGGAAGGCATCGGACAGATGGTGAGAAGAGGCGCCGTCAGGGTGGCGGCGTAGGCGTGAGGCGCTGCATGCTTGTCTCCGTGTGAGGCGCGTGTTGCGCGCTTTTGTGGATGTGCAGCGATTGTCAAAGCCGGTAGGGTGGACGCACGCCACCCGAACGGGTAGGCGACCTACCCAGGAAACCCTAGCTGTTCAAATTCTTTTGTCCTCCAGCGTTTGCTGGACAAGCGTCAGTCGCTATCTTTTTTGCAGCTCATGAGCCGCGCGTATCGCCTGCGCACGGCTACCCACACCGAGCTTGCCGTAGAGGTTCTTGAGGTGGAACTTCACCGTGTTCTCGGAAATGGCCATCTGCAGCGCCAGGTCCCGATTGGAGGCACCTTCGCACAGCAGGCGCAGCACATGCAGTTCGCGATCCGACAGCTGGTCGCCCTGGAGCAAGGGCGACGCATGCACCACCTGCTCGACCGCGATGCCGGCCGCGCGCAGCACCTCCATGCCAAAACGGTGGGCTGGTTCGTCAGGCGTGTCGCTCCCCGGTGACGCCAGTACGCCCGCCATCTTTCGGAGCAAGGGGAGCATGAGAGTGCCTTCATCGAGGAAGGAGCGCAGGCATTCGCCAGGAGCGGCCAGCTCCAGCGCCTGCAGCAGCACCCGCTGAGCTGCTGCGCCCCGCCCACACTGGTCGAGCACCAGGGCCTTGAGCACCAGTGCCTTGATCGACAGCAGGGGGCGATCTGCACACAGAGGTTCTATGGCGTGCAACATCGACAGTGCTGCATCAGGTGTTCCGGCATGCAATGCCAGCCGAATGGAGCCCAAGACCTGGGCCCCGGTCAACTCGGACATGGCAAGCCACTGCACATGGTCGAAGCGCTCGACCACGGCAATGCGCCGGGCTATCGCATGTGCACGATCCGGCTGGCCATCGAGCAGGGCCAGACGCACCCGCTCCCATTCGACCATCCGCACCAATCGCGGCCAACCACTGTCAAAGCCAATGCGGTTGAACGCATCCAGCGTCGCCTGTGCTGCATCGGCACGACCACGCGCGACATGGGTGCGGGCGAGCGAGAGCAAGGCAACTGCGATGAAGTCCGGCACCACCCCGCTGGCGATCTGCTCACCAAACTGAGTCCCCAGACGCTCCACATCGTCCAGCGCATTGAGCTCGTACGCGGCCCATATCTGACTGGCGGCTATCGCAGCCGAGACCATCGTCCCCGGAGATCGGGAGCGCCACGCTGAGGCAGCCCCCAGTTCGCGCAGAGCCTGTTTTGGCTGTCCAGCCAACAGCCGTGCCATGGCTTGAACGGCCTGCGTGTAGCCCGCACTGAAAGTGGCATCCGCGCGCGCATTGTGGCTTTGCGCAAGCACCAACAAACGGCGGGCCGTTTCCGCATCCGCGCTGCCCAGGCAATGAAAGGCGCGGAGATTGGCCGCAGCCCCCAGCTCGAAGGCGGCAAAGCTGCTGGCTGCGGGCGCCTGGAGCTCCGGCAGATCTGCAAGCAGCGCGGCAGCGCGGGGTAGGTCGTCCTCGAACAGCGCTGCCATGGAAAGCACCACGCTGGGGTCGGAGGTACAGGCAATGCTGCCTTGGCCACGCAGCGGCGCCAGCCTGTGCAGCAAGGGACGCAATGGTGCGCTGCGCCGCAAAAAGGCCAAGGCCCACGCGGTCTTGATCATCAGGTCGGGGGGGATTTCCACATCGTTTGCGGCGGCACCAACCACCCGTTCGTACCAGTGCGCTGCGGTCACGAGCTCAGCAGCAGTGACGAGCTGCGTGCTCCACGCATTGAGGGCCTGCACCGCCAGGTGCAGGTCGCGCGCCTCGATGGCGTGGTACACGGCCTCTTCCCACGCGCCCTGTGCGAAGTGCCAACCTGCGGCCCTGGCATGCAGATGGAGCGCGGCGCCGGCATCCGTTCGCGCCAGACCATCCTGCAAATGGGCGGCAAACAGGCCGTGGTAACGAAACCAGCTGCCCGAGGCATCGAGCGCCAACAGGAATAGCCCATCATGCTCCAGTTGCCGCAGGATGGTGTGCGAGCCACTGCGGCCCAACACCGCGTCGCACAGCGGCCCTGAGAGCCGGCGCAACACGGAAGTACGCAGCAGGAAGTCCCGCACCTCAGGGCGCTGCATGAATACAACGTTGTCCGAGAGATATTCGGCCAGCTCGCGCGGGCCATGGGCCGCCAGTTCGTCCAGAGTGCCTCGCACCGCCGGGTTGCTCAGAGCAAGGCGGAAAAGCTGCAGACCTGCGGGCCAGCCCTCCGTGCGCTCGTAGACCAGCGCCAACTCCTCGTCGGCCATCTCCTGCACCTGGTCGAGGGAAAAGAATGCCTGCGACTCCTGCGCAGAAAAGCGCAGCTCCTGGGCTCGCAACACCGCAACACGCCCCGCCACCATCAAATTGGCCACCCCCACCTCAGGCATCGAGCGAGAGCCGATGAAGATACGCGCCCTTGTCGGCAGGCGCGCAAGCAGGTCACGGAAAAACTGCAGCAGGGACGGCTCGTGCAGCGCGTGAAAATCGTCAAGGAACAGCGCGGTGCGCCGTGATGCACCCCCCAGAATGCCGAGTACCCAGGTGGCCAGATCCACCCCCGCAGGGCGCGGTGCCAACACCGACGCGTCACTCTGCAGCGCACAGCCAAGCAGGGCGTGGAGCTGGGTCTCAAAACGCTGGGGATCGTTGTCGGCGTCGTCGAGCACCAGCCATGCCGTGGCCCACTGCTGCGCTCCGAGCACGTCGTGCACCTGTTGGAGTGTGGTGGACTTTCCGCTGCCCGCCGGCCCCTGGAGCACGGCCACGGATGGTGCCCCAACGCCCACCAATCGCTCGATGAGTGCCTTGCGCAAAATGGCATCCGCCCGCGCGGGCGGCGGGAACAGCTTGTAAGTCTGAAGCGTTATGGCGTGCGAGCCTGGTTCCATGGCAGTGACTTCGTGCTGAGCACGGCTCCCAGCATGGCCAGACAGTCTATCGCCGCAGGCTGCACAACGAGATGCGGACCTACCCCAGCGCGCAACCGGCTTGTGTCGTCTCGCCTTCATTGGATGGCGCCACGGTGGCTCGCCGCAGCAGCTGCTGCACCAGTGGGTGGACCACCTTGCGCTCCGTACTGATGGCGTAGTAATGCTCCTGCACGCCCTCGCAGGCCCCCAACAGCCTGACCTGGAAGCGCGCGCGCAAGGCTTGCTGCGCCGCCAGCGCCGCCGGGAAGACGCCCAGGCCGGTGCTGCCGAAGGTCTCCAGCAGGGCGCTGTCCTCGATCTCGCCCACCACCCGCGGGCGCAGGCCATGCTGCAGCAGCCACCGGTCCAGCGGGCCGCGCACCACCGAGTGCTGGGTGGGTAGCAGCACCGGCACATCCTGCAGCGAGGCAGGGAACCCGGCCTGTACCTGCTCCCACCAGTGCGGCGCGCCGTACCAGCCGATGTCCGAGGTGCCCAGCGAGTGGCTGTGCACCCTGAGCTGCAGGTTGGACGGCGCGGGATGGTCGGTCAACACCACATCGAGCTTGTGCAGCACCAGGTCGGCCAGCAGGTCGGCCATCTCGCCGTCGTCACAGATCAGGCGCAGATTGGCCACGCCCAGCACGGGCTGCAGCAGGCGATGCACTTCCAGCTTGGGCAGCCCGTCGGCTATCCCCACCGCCAGCCGCACTGCAGGTGCCTGGGCCGTGGCCTGCACCTGCGCCGGCAGCGCCTGCGACAGCTGGAAGATCTGCTCAGCCTGCTGCAACGCCACGGTGCCTGCCTCGGTCAGCGCCAGCCCGCGCCCGGCCGGGCGCAGCAGCTGGCAGCCCAGGTCGCGCTCAAGCTCACGCACCTGGGCACTCACGGTCTGCACCGCCATGTCCAGCCGCTCGGCGGCGCGCGACATGCTGCCCTCCTTGGCGACCACCCAAAAGTAGTACAGGTGACGGTGGTTGAAGGTGAGGCTCATATTCAGTTTTTACAGGAAATATTTTCATTGATTTTCTACTTTTTACGATCAATTCAAGTCCCTACATTCCAGGGCCGAACAAAAACCGTTCGTATTTCGCAAACTTCAGGAGTACCCATGCGTCCATCGACATCTCTCCCCGCCACGGCAGCTGCCGTGATTGCATTGACCGTTGCCTCGCTGACCGCGCCCTCGCTGGCCCACGCCAAGCGCATGGGCGGCGGCAAGTCGTTCTTCGGCAGGTCGCCAGCCACGGCACCTGCGGCTGCGGCCAAGGTGCCTGCCGCACCCGCTGCAGCAGCCAAACCCGCCGCCGCAACGCCCGCGGTTGCTGCACCTGCAGCACCTGCAGCGCCGGCCGCGCCCGCAGCAGCCGGCCCCGGCCTGGGCTCCACCCTGGGCGCGGCCGTGGTCGGTGGCGTGGTGGGCTCCATGGCCGGCAATGCGCTGGCGGGCAGTCTGTCCGGGGACAAGGACGCCGCCAAGGCCAAGGAGGCCGAAGCCGCTGCCGCCGAGAAGGAGGCGCAGGAGCTGCAGCGCAAGGCCGATGAGGCCAAGGCCAAGGCGGAAGCAGCCCGTGCGTCGGCCAAATAATGCCGGCCCGCGCTCCCGCTGGATTTTTTCACTTCTATTCAGGTGACGCCATGAGCGAACACATCCATCACTACGGCTCTTCCATCGCCACCACCTCGGGTGCCGAACGCAACCGGGTGCTGCGCAACACCTACTGGCTGCTGGCGCTGTCCATGCTGCCGACCGTGCTCGGCGCCTGGGTCGGCGTCGCCACCGGCCTCACGTCGGCCCTGTCGCCGGGCGTGGGCCTGATGCTGTTTCTGGGCGGCGCCTTCGGCTTCATGTTTGCCATCGAGAAGACCAAGCACTCCGCAGCCGGCGTGCCGGTGCTGCTGGCCTTTACCTTCTTCATGGGGCTGATGCTCTCGCGCCTGCTCGGCAAGATGCTGGGCCTGGCCAACGGCGCCGAACTGGTCATGACGGCATTCGCCGGCACCGGCCTGGTCTTTCTAGGCATGGCCAGCCTGTCCTCGGTTATCAAGCGCGACCTCTCGGCCATGGGCAAATGGCTGTTTGTCGGCGCCCTGCTGATCCTGGTTGCCGGCATTGCCAACATGTTCCTGCAGTCCGGTGCGCTGATGGTCACCATCTCGGTGCTGTCGGTCGCCATCTTCACGGCGTTCATCCTGCATGACCTCAAGCGCGTGCAGGACGGCCTGGAGACCAACTACATCACTGCGACGTTGGGCGTGTACCTGAGCCTGTTCAACCTGTTCCAGGCCCTGCTGATGCTGCTGGGCATCGCTGGCGGACGCGAGGACTGAGAACCTGTTCACGCCCTGAGAGGCGTATCCGGGGTTTCACCATTGGCAAGACGGGCGTGAGGAGGCAAGGTTCAGCCCCCGGTCCACAAGACCGTTTTTTTATTGTCTGGAACCCACATGACCTTCCAAGCGTTTCGCATGTCCCTGGTGGCCGCAGCCATCGCCGTTGCCGGTTTTGCCGGCGCCCCCAGCATTGCCCAGGCGCAGGATACACGTGCCGCCACGGCCGCGCAGGCCCAGCCCGTTGCCGCCAAGCCGCGCGTGGTGGTGCTGGCCACGGGCGGCACGATTGCCGGCGCGGGCGCATCGGCCGCCAACAGCGCCACCTACACGGCCGCCAAGGTGCCCGTCGACAAGCTGCTGGCCGGCCTGCCCGAGCTGGCCAACGTGGCCCAGGTGTCGGGCGAGCAGGTGTTCCAGATCGCCTCGGAGAGCTTCACCAACGACAACCTGCTGACCCTGGCCAAGCGCGTGTCGCAGCTGGTCAAGCAGGGCGACGTGGACGGCATCGTCATCACCCACGGCACGGACACGCTGGCCGAGACGGCCTTCTTCCTGAGCCTGACGGTGCGCACCGACAAGCCCATTGCCGTCGTCGGCTCCATGCGCCCGGGCACGGCCCTGTCGGCCGACGGCGCGCTCAACCTGCTCAACGCCGTGAGCGTGGCCGCATCCAAGGATGCGCGCGGCAAGGGCGTGCTGATCACCATGGCCGACCAGATCCAGGCGGCGCGCGACACCAACAAGGACATCAACATCGAGACCAATGCCTTCCAGAGCCAGTGGGGCTCGCTGGGCATGGTGGTCGAGGGCAAAAACTACTGGTTCCGCGCGCCGGTCAAGCGCCACACCAGCCAGTCCGAATTCAACATCGACGACATCAGCAGCCTGCCCTCGGTGGAGATCGTCTACGCCTACGGCAACGTGCAGCCCACCGCCGTGAACGCCCTGGTGGACGCGGGCGCCAAGGCCATCATCCACGCCGGCACGGGCAACGGCTCGGTGGCCAACCGCATGGTCGAGCCGCTGCGCCAGGCCCAGGCCAAGGGCGTGCTCATCGTGCGCTCCTCGCGCGTGCCCTATGGCTTTGTGCTGCGCAACGCCGAGCAGCCCGACGACAAGTACGACTGGGTGGTGGCCCACGACATGCGCCCCGAGAAGGCGCGCATCCTGACCATGCTGGCCCTGGCCAAGGGCACGAACACCAAGGAACTGCAGCGCATGTTCTGGGAATATTGAGCCTGCTTCGCAGCGCGTGAGCAACGCCCCGTTTGGGGCGTTTTTTCCTCAGACTCCTTCCCCCTCTGGGGGAAGGCGGGGATGGGGGCTGCTGGCACATGGCTGGCGCTTGATGTACATCTACGCCGCTGGCCCCCACCCCGGCCCTCCCCCAAAGGGGGAGGGAGTAAAGCGCAAGCAGCTATTTTTTCAGAAGCAGGCGGCAGCCCTGCTGTGCCAGATCCTGCGCAAACGCGTCCGACATCAGGTAGGCCAGCTCCACCGGCCGCTGCCGGCCTATGGCGTCGCCCTGCACCTCGGCCGCCGCGGGGTGGCACATGATCAGGCCGCCCCCGCCCATCTGCGCCAGCCAGCGCCGCATGTGGGCGCCATAGGCCGCGGCGTCGGGCGCGTCAAAGCCGTAGACGCCGCCAAAGCCATGGTTCATGGCCACGCCGGCGCGGGCCAGCTGCCGCGTGGCCGTCCAGCCGCCCAGCAGGGCGATCACGGCGGCCTTGGGGTCACGCCACAGGCGGCCGGCAGGCACGGTGGAGCGCACCCAGGGCAGGGCACGGCCGGCGTAGCGCCGCTGCAGTTCGGCCAGCATGGCCTGGCGCACGCCGGGCAGCTGGTGCACATGCTGGTGGCCGTCCACATAGTCGGGCGCGGCGCCCAGGGCGTCCTCGAAGGCGTCGAGCTGGGCGCGCCAGGCATCCTGCAATGGCTTGGTGCCCAGGCGCCGCGTGTAGGCCGCGGCCAGCACCTGGCCCAGCGTGCGCGCTGCGTAGGTGCCGCCATGGCCCTCGGTCAGGTTGAAGTGCAGGCCCAGCCGCAGGCGCGGGCGCAGCCGCTGCAACTGTGCCGCCGCAGCGCGCCAGCCGGGCGCCGTGGTCATGCAGCTGGTGGCGGACAGGCGCCCGGCCTCGGTCAGGCGCAGCACGGCCTCGTCGACCAGCGGGTGCAGCGCATAGTCGTCGGCGCACAGGAGGATGGCGCGGTGGTTCATGCGCGTGACCGGAAGGCCCAGAACTTGGACAGCGCGAAGGTGGCCACGGCCACCAGCACCAGCACGCCGGCCAGGCTCCACAGGTAATGCCAGTGCAGCCAGTCGAGCGCCACGGCGTAGAGCAGCTCGTTGGCCACAAAGGACAGGCTGGCCACGGCAAAGTAGCGCGCCACCACGCCCCAGCCGCGCGCCTGGGCGCTAGCAAAGGTCAACAACGCATGGCCGTTGTAGCTGACCACGAAGGCCACGAGGAAGGCCAGCACGTTGGCGACGAGCGGCGCCATGCGCGTGGCCTGTACCAGCAGCGCCACCACCGCCAGATGCGTGGCCGCGG
>Ga0209792_1001636_pt1 | contig 10299 bp, 9 predicted proteins | sample EBPBio142005_DNA_FD_185860 | JGI IMG/M metagenome (GOLD analysis project Ga0209792, IMG submission 185860) | Wastewater treatment Type I Accumulibacter community from EBPR Bioreactor in Madison, WI, USA - Reactor 1_6/14/2005_ DNA (SPAdes)... | ecosystem: Engineered > Bioreactor > EBPR >...
GAATTTTGTCGTCGCTCAAGTCACCGGCCCACTTCACGCGGCCGCGGGATATCCAATAGTGCGACCTGCAAGGTAGACTCCAATTGCCGATGGAAGGCCGCAACGAGGGGCCGTCCGGGCCATCAGTGAGCCGCCACTGGACAGGAGACAAGGGCGTGATCACTTCTTTCCCGCAACCACACGCACAAGCGTGTGCTGCACAGTTGAAACGCTCGGAGAGATAAAGCACATCAGGTGCAAGGGGTTGGGGAAAGCTATCGACCTTGCGAAGCTTATAACCCCGGCCTTTCACTCGCTTACCTGGCTGGTCGCCATCAGTCCACTCGCGGTGGTGTAGGTCGTCAGTGGCGCATTGCCGTGTCCGACGTAAAAACCTCGACTTTTTTTCCAGGCTTCAACTGCCATGAAAGCGTTGAGCGCATTGAGGTCACCCACCTGCACGTTGGTCGCGTACAGGTTGCCGCCGTCCTGTATCGCCAGCGGCATAGACTTGAGCGCATCGTTGCCCGTATGGAGGTCAACCACGGACATCCGAACGATAGCGAACAACGCCGACTCCGGGGTGAGTAGCACGCCCATACCAGTGTCGAACAGGACCGTACCCGAGGCGAATAGCCTCTCCGCAATCAACTTCCGCGTCTCGCCCCGATCGACACAAACGAAGACCGCGTCGTAACCGATTAGCTCCTCGACATTGCCGGGGTCGATCATCAGCGGATGGGCATGCACGGCGCGATGAATCTGGCTGTACACACCGGCGAGGTAGTTCACTTTGGTTAGCCCGTCCTGCAGGGCCTGGAAGGGCACTGCGCCCGGGTACCGGAAAGCATTGTGCTGGTGCATCCAGTCGCCATCGTAAAGATGGATTTCAGCTACTGGTGTCTTTGCCACCAGATCGAGCACATACGCGCCGGTTCCTCCCAATCCCACTATCGCGATACGCTGCCCGGCAAGACGTCCGGCAGCGACCGCGATGCCCGCCCTTGTGGACGCGGTGTCGGCGTAGACGAACGGACCATCACCCTCGTCCGCCGCGACCGGCTTGAATACTTGCGGTTTCACAGACGCATCGAGCGCTTGGGCGTGCCCTGCAAGCATGTTCGTATAGGCCATCACCTTCTCGTAATAGTCGGCGTACTGGCCCGACCGTGGCTTTGCTGAGAAGTAATGGTCCACCTTGATGCGCGGCGTGAGTTGTTGTGCGGCGCTATGGTTGATGATGCGGTCCAGCCGTGATCCGGTCGAATCGCACGGCGTGTCGCCTATGAAATGCGCAGTATGGTCGGACGGGGTCTGCGCAACGTTCGCTGTGAGGTCAAGTCGAAAAACTAGCGTGCCGCGCTGAATTTTGCGACGTGTAGTCACGTAGGGGATATCATGGACGAGTAGATAGCCGTCCGCTACCTCCAGCGTCATGCCCTCGTTGCGTAGGCAAGTCAGATGCGGGCTACGACTTATCAGTGACGAGGACATAGAACTGCATCCCTCCCTTGAGTTCGACGGAATGTCCGGCCACCAGGTTGCCTGCGGGGTTCGCGCGCGGTCCGTGGCTGTAGGTAACGGTGTATTCCGCCTTCTCATCGCCCGGGTTTGCGTCCGGGTAGGCCAGGCGCACGACTGACCAGAAGTCCATCACGCGCTGATGTACCTGATGCGGTCGGGTATTGACGAAAATCTCGATGACGAGACGCCGCGTGGCAAAGCGCTCGACTTCCGCAGTGCCAAGGTCAAATGTGTCGTCGTCGCCGATCAAGCGATCCTCGCCGCCAACGACCATATAAAAAACTTCGTGGTCGGCAGGGTCGAGACCGACGAGTTGCTTCAGTTGGCGACCAGTGATGGTCTGCTGGCCCCAATCCCGCGGCTGCTCGTCCACGTGCAATCGGAACGAACGCTCACTGAGGAAGGTGATGAAGCGCTCGCGCCCCGGGGCACGCAGGTCGACCACTTCGTCAGGCCGCAGCGCCTCCAGCGCGCCGTTTGCCAGAACCTGGAAGATTTGGTGTGAGGCGGTCGGGCGTCGATGGGCTGCCTCCAGCAGCTGCGCGCCGGTTGGCATGGGGTCCTGGAGAGTGAAAGGCTCGAAGTCGAAGCCCTCGTGTGCGATCTGTGTCCCGAACGCACGAGAGTGAGCTGAATTGATCATGGTGCAAGGGTCCTTTGGCGGGCACGGCACCCGCTGTGTGGATATAATAGCTAAAAAATAGCTATAAACAATACTTGACTTGGCTAAATATTGCTGCTATCCTCTGTCTCCGAGGCGGAGAAAGAACCTGTGGCTCAGACAAAAAAAACAATGACGCTCAATCTCACCGACACGGAGATGGAGGCGCTGGAAGCACTGTGTGAGCGCAAGGACATGAGCAAGACGGCGGTGCTGAAGCAGGCACTTCGCCTCTACCAAGCGGTCGAGATGCGTTTGGCCGGCGGCGAAAAGCTGTTCTTCGAAGACGAAGACAAGCGCTCCAAGGCCGAGGTCGTGATGCTATGAGTTGCTATCCCGGTCGTCGCTACTTGGTCGACTCGGGGACGCAGACCGTGGTCGACGCAGAGATCTTCGACGTCATCCAGCCTTCGGATATCGAAGAGTGGCGGTTGATGTGGAAGCCCGAGATGGACCGGGTCATCCAGACGCTTCAGGCAAATGGCATCCCGCAACACCTGTGGCCGCAGAGCCATCATTGGGATTGGGCAGGCAAGGTGCCTGCTACCACAGCGCTGTACGAAAAGGCGTATGCGCTGCGGTGCGAGGGCTCCCTACAGGGTTTCATGCATGTGAGTTCGGTGTCACAGCAATGCCGGCTGCCCGAGCAGCAGGGCAAGCACTGCATCTATGTCGACTTCATCGAGACCGCACCTTGGAACCAGCCGTCGATTCGACAGCCGCCGAAGTACAGTCTTGTCGGGTCTGTGCTCATGGCCGCTGCAATCCATCAGAGCCTTGATGAGGGATTCAAGGGCCGTCTAGGCCTGCACTCCCTGCCACAAGCCGACACTTGGTATGCCGACCGGCTGGGGTTCGTAGACCTGGGGCTGGACCCCGATCGCTATCAGGGTCGTCTAAAGTATTTCGAGGCGACACCGGAAATTTCGGCGAAAATTTTAAACGGAGTCAAATTCCCATGAACGAGAGCTTGAAGGACTGGAGCCTGCGAATGGCCAGGCTGGAGCTCGGTCAGGAAGTTCGTGCTGGCGGCTTTGGACTGAACGATGGTCCGGCACCTGTTTCATCGAGCACATTCTCGGAAGCAGGCGCGGAGCCATCCGTCGTCTTCGCGCGATTCGTGTCACTCATGCGACGCAAGCACGGTCTGAGCGTCGAGGAGCTGGCCGATGCATGCGGTATCGAAGTCGCTGATGTCATTAATATCGAGGACGAGCAACTCATAGCTATTGGTCCTCGCACGGTATACCAGCTTGCCACTTGGTTTGAAGTCTCCGTTACGAAATTGATGCAGTTGGCAGGGCTAAGGCAAGTCGAAGATCCCACCTTGGCTCAACAGGGTCTTCGATTCGCCGCCCGATCAAACTCTATGGCATCGTTAACGAAAGAAGAGCGTGAGGCCTTGGACGAATTCGTCGCAGGTCTAGGCAAACAATAGGCGCTTAGCGGTTGTTGCAAGAAATTGTGAGAGGAGGCGCGCAATGCCGGCGTCCTCGCATCAGGCTTCAAGGACTTCGCATGGCAAAAAACGTCGTTGTGTCACCCCGAACTGCGGCGGATATCGAGCAACGCGTCGACCGCGTGATTCGCGGTTTGGGCAGCCCAGAGCCACCACTCGATCTGGATACGGTGCGCGAACTGCTTCGTCTGGACCGCCGCTTCTACACAGCGGACGACACCAGTGCAGTCGGGGAGGTGGTGAGCAAGATCAAGGTTGCGTCCAAGCAGGTGCTGCAGCGGCCTGGCCTTCTGTTGGATGCGATTCGAAAACTCGACCTGAAGGCGCTTTACATTCCGGATCGAAAGCGAATTCTGATCGATGGCTCATTACCCAAGCTCAAGCATCGCTGGAATGAGGCTCACGAGATCGGGCACAGCTTGCTTCCCTGGCACGAAAGCGTCCTGCACGGTGACACGACGCTGACGCTGTCGCGAGCCTGTCATGATATCGTCGAGAGCGAAGCCAACTACACAGCCGGCAGGCTACTTTTTTTGCAGGATCGATTCGTAGAGGAGGCGAGGGCCTCCACGCCAAGCCTTCGCGTCGTCCGGGACCTCGGCACCTCATTCGGAAACACCGCATCCACGACGCTCTACCGATACGTTGAATCTTGTGGCGATGACGTTGTCATGCTCGCAATGATCACCTGCCACCCGCATGTCTCAATGCGACCGTACGATTTCAATCCGCTTGATCCATGCAGATACGTCATTCAGTCACGCGCATTCGACGCGCGATTTGGCCATGTCAGCGAGATCGAGTTATTTGCTTGCATGGAAAGTTACTGTGAGCCTCGCCGCGGTGGTCCGCTCGGGAGCGATGAAGTCGTTTTGCGGGATCGCAACGGCGCGCCGCACGTATTCCTGTTTGAAACATTCTTTAACCGATACGACGCGCACACGCTGGCCTTCCTCAAAGGTCCTAGAAACGCGCCAATTGCGCTTGGAAGCTAGATGCGCGGAACAGTGTGGTCGACTAGATGCATCAGCCAGTCGATCGGGCAGAGCCGACGAGGTATCGGCTTTGTCCCTTTATTAGGTCCCTGTGCGATCTCTCGCTTTGTTCAGCCCGTGCCGAGTTTAGTCAACGTGTTCGTGCATTCGCAGATGCCTCCAATTGGCGGTCGGTCTGAGCATCGCGAAGATTGTTGAAGGACGGCATCGGCGGGCTAGCACTGACACCCCTCCAACTCGGATAAGAACTGGCTCAGAAGTATGCAATGCCTTCTGATCGGGGCATCAACCAAGGCGCGAGTGTATCGGCGTTGCTCAGATACAGCTGATATTCGGGAGGCTGGTGAATGTTTAGATCTGTCGCAACGCGCCAGTTGTGGAGCACGTAAGGAAGAAGCGCAGCCCTTGTAGATTCGATGCGAGCCGCAGCCCGATTGAAATACTCTGATCTAACCATCTGCTTCTGCTCAGTAGTTAGATTCGGATGCGCAGCTAATCGCACGTCAACTTGCGTCATCCAAGCGGCGTCCCGGGCAGGGCTTGCCGCCTCAGGCCGTGGCAGATCATCGATCCCGACGTCACTCATCCGCGTAAGCGCCAAGTCTTGGAACGCGTCCGCTTCAACTACATAGGCGCGCACATGCCATCGCGGGCCAGCTTCAACTAATGCATGCGGAAAGAACGTCTTGCTCCTAGGAGCCGGATCACGCATTGAACGATGCTTAGCAGCAATCCCCGCCCCATCTTGAATTGCTCGGCGTAGCACGGAGAACAGCCTCGATGACACTCCACCCAGAGCGATCGGAGTCCGCACCACGCTATTTTCCTGCATACCCGGTGCCAGCAATGTATGGGCCAGGTACTCGTCAATACCACCGCTAGTCAGGCATGGTTTGAAATCTGCATCCGCAATCCAGCTTCGATGGGTCGTCGAGTAGGTCAAGCCAGTCGGGTTGAGCGTCGCGTACTGGGTCAGTAGCCGACTGGCTGTCGTGAAATGTACACCAAGCAGCTCCCGGACACGTTCGTTTCCAGCGATGCCCTCCCATAGAAGCAGTCCCTCGATTGCTCGGAGGGACTCAGGACTCTTTTGCGGGGTAGGGGCTAGCCTAGGCAAGACCGTTGACCATCTAATTAAATAGCGTTAATGCTATGATAGCATAAACGCTAAAGTAGCCGATAAATCACAAGCTCGCATGCTCCCAGCCAGAACTCCTCCGCTATTCGACGTGATGCCGAAGGACTTGTTCCGGCCTTTGGCGTCCGCGAATCGCGAGCACTACTGGCGATTGCTACATTTGCTTTACACCCGCTTCTTCGGTCCGGATGCGGACCTGCCGCCACCAGCTGGCTGGAGCCGCCGCGATCTCCTCCTCCTCATTGAACAACAGCTTGATGAAGATGATCCGTGGGAGATCGAAGATGGGGAGGCTCCAAACTCCACCATCAATCAAAGGGCCCACAACTACCTCCGCACTTTGGTGGTGAATGGCTGGCTTCTTGAAGAGCAGGTCGGGTTGACCGTAGTTGTTTCCATGCCGACCGTCGTCGCCCGGCTTATGGAGACGCTACAGGCTTTCATCGATTTCACGCCCCCAGCAGTCGGGGCCAAGATGCGCTCCATCGAGGGCGCCTTGCAGCGTGTGCTGACCTCACGGCAGCCTGGTGACGACCTTGACGAAGCTGCCATGCAGGCGCGTCAGCTTGTCGGCGGCATGGGCTCTATAGGCGTCCGCGTTCGCGAACTGATGCGCAGCCTGACCGCCGACATCACCACAGCCCAAGCCTTGCGCCGGATATTCGACGAGTACATCGCCAGTATCTACATGGCTGACTATGCCCAACTCGCCGGTGCCGACCATCCCTTGGCGCGCAAGTCAGCTGTGATCGCGCTGGCGAACGAAATTGATCTTGGCGAACACCGCAATCGTTTGGTGACGTGGTACGCCGAGCACCGAACCGCCGGCAATCTCGAACATGCCGAAGAGCGACTGCAGCGCACTCTTCGCCGCATCAAAGATCTTCACCGGTTGCAGGACTTCCTCGACCGACTGGAGGACGACTTGCGGCGGATGCACCGCCGCATGTTGGCGCTGATTGACTACCGCTTACATGCCCCGAGCCATCTGGAGAACCGGATTCAAAGGGCCATCGAAGGTGTGAAAGACAGTGATTCACGGGAACTTGCCCCACCGATCGGTCCCGGGCAGATCCTCTCAGCCGAGCTGCTTTACAAGCCACGCAAGCGGCAGCCGCCAATTCCAGTCGTTGGTGACAGAGTGCGGCAGCTAACCCCAAGTCAAGAAGCGCGTAGGCGCCTGCGAGCACAGGCGCTGGCTGCTCGGCGCGTGCAGTCCAAGGACATCTACACATATTTGCAGCGGGTCATGGGGGAGAGCCTTCAAACCCTGGCTTCAGATCTTCCCATCGAGTCCATCAAGGACTTCCGCGTTGTGCAGACGCTTGCCAGCATGGCGCTGGGCGCATCCGCCAACATGGAGCGAGGGAAAGGCAAAGGGACGGTCGGACGACTGCCTCGTTATGCGTTCCGAACGGCCAAGGGACGGCGCATTAGCAACGGGTTCCTCGAGATGCCCGACTTCTACATCACTAGGGTTGGATGACATGGGATTGATCTGGGAACGCCTCGCCGATGGCAGTCGCATCCACACAGTCGACGACTACGAACGTGCTGCTTACCGGCTGGTGACTGCACAAGTCTTGTCGGTGAATGACCCCGCCACCCGCAAGGACTACCATCTTGTCGCCGAGCACCTGCGTGAGTTCAAGCATGTGTTTGAGCCGCTAGGGATAGCTCTACGTCACAACGCCGAGTACCGCTATGTCGTGGCCCAGCCGCGGCACGTTCTCAACCAAGCAAAGGCATCCAAGACCACTACGCTCCTCGTGCTGGTCCTCGCCGATATCTACCACCGGGTGCGCTTCAATGGTCAACAGGGCGACTTCGGCGAAGCATACGTAGAGTTGCCTGATCTTCAGGAGGCCTACCAGGGCGCTACCGGGTACGACTTTCCTAACCGCAAAGGTGAAGTACGCGCTTTGATCAATGAGATCGAACGTTGGGGAATCGTCCGTATCCACGGAAACGAGATCGATCCCACTCAGCCGTTCAGCGTCATGATCCACCCAGCGATCTCCGACATCGTAACCAAGGAGTGGCTGAATCAACTCGATGGGCTACGAAAGCAGGTCGACGGTGATGACCAAACAGAGGAACCCGATCAGGAGGAGGCTGATGATGTATCTGCTTGAGAAATTCCACCTCGTCCAGTTCTACCTCTTCTCGGCCAGCACACTCTACGCTGGCAAGAGCACCGCCATTGTCGCCCCAAACGGCTCGGGCAAATCCGCTCTCCTAGATGCCATGCAGATCGTGCTGCACGGTGGCGACCAAAGGGCCATCGACCTCAATGCTCAATCTGGCGGATCCAGGGGAAAGGGAGGACGCTCTATACGCGAATACCTGTTGGGGTACTACCGCGACAATGAAAATGTTCGCGACCACGCTACCAGCTACCTGACCATGGTCTTTCGCGACAGCACTGGTCGCCTGCCTGTGGTTTCGCTGGGCCTGTGCCTCGGTGCAAGCATCAACGAGCCAGGGCAGCACCGCGTCCACGGCATGTACATCCTGCCAGGCGTCGAACTGTCGCTCGAAGAACACATGCAGACCATCCAAGGCCAACTCATTCCGCTGCCATGGGCGGACTTCAAGGAGTTGATCACTGAGCGAACCATCGCTGTCGGCGAGAGGCCGGAGATCCCAAAGGAAAAAAATGCTTCAGATTTTGTTGAACGCATGCTGTTCCGCCTACATGGTTCTCGAAGTATTGATCGAGTGGCATTCTCTAAGGCGCTAAAAAATGCCTTGAACCTGAAGGATGTGGACGACGCTAGCGCTTTCGTGCGCGACCGGATCATCGAAGAGCGCCCAATCAGTATTTCCGATTTCCGCAACCAGCTGGAAACCTTCCGCGACCTCCGGCACAAGATCGCCGAAGTCATCGATCGCATAAAACTCGGTAGCAGCGTCTTCGACTTAGCGAAGAAGGCGATCGACACCAGGATGCGGAAGGCAAGCTACGGCGCACTGATCGCCGAACTACACCGCGACGAAGCGATGGAGAAACTGGACACCGCCGCTGACACAAAGGAGAGGGCCGAAGATGATTTCGAATCGACCGAAAAACAGCTGACCCAAGCCCGTCACGAACACGAAGCTGCCAGCACCAGACTCAAGGACATCACGGATCAAGCCCGGCTCAACCCGGAGCTCCAGCGAATGCAAGCAGGGGCAGCCGAACGCGATCACCGTCTGATCCCACTAAAGAAGAACCTGACCTCGGAACTACGCCGAGTCGTCACGGCGTTCAGTACTGCCAAGTCTCGTGACACCGAGGCTAACGGCTGGGGCTTTCTAGCTAAGCCTTGGGAAAGCCTTCAGTCGCGCATCACCGCTGCTGCCGGTGGTGAGTCTCTTCAGATGGAAATCGAGGCTGAGGTTGCCCGGCTGCGCGAAGCCCAACTCGGGTGTCAGCCGCTATTGGAAACTGTGCGTAGACGAGAAGCCGCCGATGCTGCTGAATTGCAGGAGGCGAAGCAGCGTCTCAAGACCACCCAGACACAGTTGGAGCGAGTTACTTCGGGTCGGAGTCAGGTCCCTGATGCCGTCCTCTACGTGCAGAACCGACTGCAAGAGCATGGCATCGAGGCGACACCGGTATGCGACCTAGTCACAGTGACCGATGCCTCTTGGGCGCCGGCGATCGAAGCCTATCTACGCAGCAACACATCAGCACTTTTGGTGGAACCCGGCCGAGAGGATGACGCCGTCCAGATATACGAGTCAATCCCAGATGGTGCCAATCCATTCGGGGTAAAGATCGTCCAGCCCCGCAAGCTAACCAACTCCTCCAGCTCACTTCCCGCCAACGCGCTGGCTAACCTAATCGGCGGAGAGAACACACATGCCGTAGCATTCCTGCGTTCACGCTTGCGCCGCCTAGTCCAACTGGAAGTGGCGAACAGCCGCAGTGAAGAAGGTTTGACCCGCAAGGGCACTCTGGTTAACAACGGCACGATTGAAAGACTACGCATGCCTGCTGCGGCCGACGTCCTGCTGGGAAAACAGGATAAGCGCGCCAAGCGCGACTACCTGACCCGTGAAAAGCAATCTCGGCATGAGGAGTATCAGGCCGCCGAGCGCAAGGCCAATCAATCCACGGGGCTGCTAGATGCCATCACCCCGCTCACCGGCCTTCGCGACGTGCTCGAAAATATCCAGCGGTGGCTAGAGGAACACCGCACCGTTGAGCAGTCGCTAGATGATGCGCAGAGATTGTCTGAGCTGCAGGACAACCCGGATCTTGTTGCCCATCAGGCGATGTTGGACTCAGCCTCCGATCAGTACAAGTCCGCGACGGACGCCTTCAATCTAGCCAATCAAAAGATCGGCTCAGCCACGGCCACACGAGACTCCGCCGTTGTTCGATACAACGAGCTGAAGGCGGAGGCCGATCAGCTCGCACGTGCCGCCAGTGCGGGCATGCAAAACGCTCACGTAGATGCTGGTTGGATCGACGAACGGCGCGCTGACTGGGAGCGACAGAGCAAGTCACTTCAGGACATGATTAAGACCTGCAGCGAAGGTCTCAATCGTG
>Ga0209792_1001638_pt1 | contig 10298 bp, 9 predicted proteins | sample EBPBio142005_DNA_FD_185860 | JGI IMG/M metagenome (GOLD analysis project Ga0209792, IMG submission 185860) | Wastewater treatment Type I Accumulibacter community from EBPR Bioreactor in Madison, WI, USA - Reactor 1_6/14/2005_ DNA (SPAdes)... | ecosystem: Engineered > Bioreactor > EBPR >...
TCGAGGAGCTGGGCGGCGCCACGAATGCCGGAGAGCGGGTTCTTCACTTCGTGCGCCAGCATGGCCGCCAGCGCACTCACGGACCGCGCGGCGCTGCGGTGCGACATCTGCCGGTCGATGTTGCGGGCGATGGTCTGCTCGACCAGTGACACCGCCACCAAGCCGTCGCTATCGACGACGGGAGAAAGGCGCAGCGCGCAGAAGCGGTTGCCGATGCGTGGCGACGTGAGGGTCACACCGTTCTCCGCGACGGCGCCCCCTGTCGTGTTCACCTGCTCCAGCAGCGAAAACAACGGCGTGTCTTCGGGCACGAACTCGTCCAGGGGATGACCCACCAGACGGGCACGCCCGACGCCGAAGAACTGTTCGGCGGACAGGTTGGCGTAGTGGATGTATCCGCCGGCATCGACGACCAGCACGGCCTCCGACAGTGAATCGAGGATAGCCGTTGGAAACTGTTCGTCCGTGCCGTTCGACCGCTTCAGGGAATGCAGGGCCATCTAGGCAGCCTGGCGCTCAAGCGCCGGCAGGAAGAAGGCGGACAGCATCGTTCGAACCTTGCCCGGATCGGTTTCGCGATTCACGGCCGCCCGGAACTCGGCCGATGCCGGCAGTCCTTTCGAGTACCAGCCGAGATGCTTGCGGGCCATGCGCATGCCGGTTTCCGGTCCGTAGTGCTCCAGCATCGCTTCGTAATGCGTCCGGACGGTCGCATACTGCTCGGCGAGCGTCGGATCGGGCTGGCGCTCTCCCGTACGCAGATAGTGGATCGCCTGATTCAGGAACCACGGGCGGCCGTAGGCGCCGCGGCCGATCATGATGCCGTCGGCGCCGGACTGGTCCAGCGCCTGGTCGACGTCGTCCAGCGTGTTGATATCGCCGTTGGCAATGACCGGCAGTCTGGTGGCGGCTTTCACCTCGCGGATGAAGGCCCAGTCGGCATGGCCGTCGTAGAACTGGCAGCGCGTGCGGCCGTGCACGGTCAACAGCTTGATGCCGCACTCCTCCGCGATGCGCGCGAGGTTGGGCGCGTTGCGGTTGGTCGAGTCCCAGCCTGTGCGCATCTTGAGGGTCACCGGCAGCTTCACTGCCTTCACGGTGGCTTCGAGGATCTTGGCGGCATGAACCTCGTCGCGCATCAGCGACGAACCGGCATGGCCGTTCACCACCTTCTTCACCGGGCAGCCGAAGTTGATGTCGATGATCGCCGCGCCCCGGTCTTCGTTGAGCTTGGCTGCCTCGGCCATCACCTCGGGCTCGCAGCCGGCCAGCTGCACCGACATGGGGAACTCCTCCGGGGAGTTCTTGGCCATCAGGAGCGTCTTGCGGTTCTCCCGTACCATGGCTGCCGAGGCGATCATCTCGGAGACGACCAGGCCGGCGCCGCCGCGCTTCACCATCTGACGGAACGGCATGTCGGTGACACCCGACATCGGGGCCAGGATGACAGGATCTTCGATCCGGACAGGGCCGATATCGACGGGGTTGAGACGGGGTGTATGGTCCATGTGTGTGATCAGTTTATAGGCATCTTGTGCAGTGCACAATAATTGGGCGAGCAATAGCGGGTCCGACCGAGCGGCGCAAGGGCTGCAGAAGCGTCGAAGTGGACACCCACGGGCCCGGTGATATCTAGGCCCCGTGTCGACCTGCATTGCCTTGATTGTCGCAGCCGGCCGGGGGACCCGCTTCGGCGGCCCTCTGCCCAAGCAATATGCTCTTCTGGATGGCATGCCCGTCCTGCGCCGCACCTTGCTGGCCTTCCGGGATGCTCCCGGGATCACCGGCCTGCGGGTCGTCATCGCCCCTGGCGACGATGCCCCCTACGACGAGGCCGCGGCCGGGCTCGACCTGCCTGCTCCCGTCGCGGGCGGCGGAAGCCGGCAGCAGTCCGTCCTGAACGGGCTGGAGGCATTGTCGGCCGATCCGCCGGATCTGGTGGCGATCCACGATGCCGCGCGCCCCTTCGTTCGGGCCGCCGACATCGCGGCCTGCCTGTCGGCTCTCGCCGCGCCCGGCATCGACGGCGCTGTCCTGGGCATACCGCTTGCCGACACGCTGAAGCGCGTTGGCGACGGCAATGTCGTCACCGAGACCGTGCCCCGCCGCGACCTCTGGCGTGCCCAGACCCCGCAGATCTTCCGGTTCGCCGAACTGCTGGCCGCACATCGCGCGGCCGCGTCCCTTGCAGCCGTGGAGGCGACGGCACTCACCGACGATGCGGCCGTCGCCGAGCGTGCCGGCCTCAAGGTCGTGATGGTTGCGGGCAGCGAGGATAATCGCAAGATCACGACGTCAGATGATCTACACTCACCCGCCATGGAAACCCGCACCGCCTTCGGCTTCGACGTCCATGGCTTCTCGGCCGGGAATGGCGTGATGCTGGGGGGCATTTCCATTCCGCACAGCCAGACGCTGGCAGGTCACTCCGATGCCGATGTGGCATTGCATGCCCTGACCGATGCAGTGTTGGGCACGATCGGCGCCGGCGACATCGGCAAGCATTTCCCGCCCTCCGATCCGCAGTGGCGCGGCGCGTCGTCGGATCGCTTCCTGCGCCATGCCGTCGGGCTGGTGGCGGCGCGACGGGGACGCATCGTGCACCTCGATGTCACCATCGTGTGCGAAGCTCCGAAGGTCGGCCCCCATCGCGATGCCATGGCACGCAGCATTGCCCAGATCGCCGGGATCGCCGTGGACCGGGTGAGCGTGAAGGCGACGACGACCGAGGGGCTTGGCTTCACCGGCCGCCGCGAAGGCATTGCCGCGCAGGCGGTCGCCACCGTCGAACTACCGAGAGGCTAGAGGGTCCGCATGTTCGATCATGAGATGAGAGACGCTGCAGAGCGTGTTCTGTTTGCCTGCCGCAAGAGCGGCCTCAAGGTGGCGACGGCCGAGTCCTGCACCGGCGGCCTGATCGCCGCCACGCTGACCGCGATCGCCGGTTCTTCCGATGTCGTCGACCGCGCCTTCATCACCTACTCCAACGAAGCCAAGCGCGAGATGCTGGGCGTACCCTGGGATGCGATCCTGGGCCATGGTGCCGTCAGCGACCCGGTGGCACGCGCCATGGCATCAGGCGCGCTGGCCCGCTCGAATGCCCAGCTCGCCGTTTCCGTAACGGGCGTCGCGGGGCCCGGCGGCGGCTCGGCCGAAAAGCCGGTCGGGCTGGTCCATTTCGGGGCCGTTCGACAAGGCCGGGCGCCAGTTGCCGAACGTCATGTGTTTCCCGGCGACCGCGACGGCATTCGCCGCGTCTCCGTGCTTACGGCGCTGACGATGCTGGCGACGCTGGTCGAGGACTAAGCCACCACCTGTACCGGGGGCTCTGCTCCAGTTCGCGGCCGGTGCAGCTGCGGGTCTGGGGTGCCGGCAGCTTCGGCCAACGAAAGGACGCCTCGTCGTTGCGCGGCGACCGAGCTTCTCGCCGACGAAGCAACCTCGTGATCGCGGCGGCGTTATTGCCGATCAGCGAGGGCTTCGGTGCCGGACCTATCAGAACTACCTGTCCCGACGGTTCATGTGCGTGGCGGATCGGCGATCCGCCGTCCCCTCATGGTGTTAGCCGTCTGCGCCGTCGGTATCATCGCCTGGCTGGCCCGCGACTTCCTGATACCGACAGCCGCCGCGATCGTGCTGGCGCTGATAATGACTCCGGTCGCAAACACGCTGGAACGTTTTTACGTGCCAAGTTGGGCAGCGGCGGCGGCTTCGGTTTCCCTGCTCGCCATTACCGTGGCCGGCCTCCTTGCCGTGGCGGCGCCGGCCGTGACGAGCTGGGCCGAGCAAGCTCCGTTTGTCGCCTACACGTTGGAACGCAAGCTTGAGGGGCTCCGCAAATCCCTGGCGGTCGTCAGGCAGGTTTCGGAGAGGGTCGAGCAGGCGACGACCGGACCGGCCTCCCCGCCCACTTCCACCCGACAGCCCCCCGCGAGGGTCGTTGCCCAGGAGCAGTCGCTGCTTGGCGAATTGGCCAGGACCACACCGGCGATCCTGCTGCAGATCGGCTACGCGGCCGTACTCTCCTTCATGCTGCTGTCCCATCGCAACGATCATCGACGGCAGATCCTCCGCATCGCCACGACCTTTCCTACCCGCGTGCGGCTTGCCCGGATCATGCGGGACATCAACGAACGCGTCGGTCACTACCTGTTTACGCTTGCCGTGATCTATGCGGTCGTCGCCGTGGCTTCGACGATAGTGTTGGCATTGCTCGGCTTTCCCAACGCCCTCTTGTGGGGCGTATTGATGGGGGTCGCCTCGTTCGTGCCCTTCATCGGCCCGCCGGTGGCAATTGGCATCGTCGCCCTGGTCGCCCTCCTGACCTACGAAGACTGGACCCACATGGTCGCCGCGCCATTGGCTTTGGCGGTGATCCATTTCGTCGAATCGCAGCTTGTCACACCCATCTTCGTCAGCCGGCGTTGCGCCCTCAACGCCGTGGCCGTGTTCGCGGGCGTGGCCTCCCTTGGATGGATGTGGGGCGCCGTCGGCGCCATCGTAGCCGTGCCGCTCCTGATCCTGCTGAGCACGGTCGCCGCCCACCTGCCCACGTTGCGATGGCTGGAAGTGCTGCTGTCCGACGATCGGCCTGTGAGTGAGCGCCTTGCGGTCAAACCACCGCTCGCCTCGACCCCGCTCCGCCCCGCTGCACCGCACCGGCAGCACATGCCCGCGAGGCCGGCCAGACGGGAAACAGTCTAGGTGGCCGCAATCGCTCCACTGCGCCCGTAGAGCTTCTGGGCTCTCGCTTCGAAGGCGGAAACCATTCGACGTACTGCTTCGGCAAACAGAAGCTGCACCGTCTTCTGCAGGATCAGCGAACGGAAATCGAATTCCAGTTCGAAGTCGACGAGCGTGCCTTCGGCATGCGGCTGAAACACCCAGCGACTCTTCAGCAAACGGAACGGTCCCTCGATGCCGGTCGTGTCGATACGCGCTCCCCCTGGATCGTCCGGCTTACGCACCACCCGAGACACGAACTTTTCATGGAAGGGGCCGAAGCCGATGGCCAGTTCGGCGATCTCGACAGTCGGGCTTTCGTGGCGCCGGATACGTGCCGCGTGACACCACGGCAGGAACTCGGGGTAGCGTGCGACGTCCGCGACCAGTTCGTAGAGCTGATGCGGCAGGTAGTTGACGACGCGGCGTTCGGCGTGACGAGTCGACAAGAGCCGGTCAGCGTCCGAGCTGGGCCGCCCGCGCCGCCCGCAGGCGCGCGAAGTCGTCGCCCGCATGGTAGCTGGAGCGCGTCAGCGGCGACGCCGATACCATCAGGAAGCCCTTGGCCCGGGCGAGCTTCGCCAGCTCGTCGAACTCGGCGGGCGTCCAGAAGCGATCCAGGGCGGCATGCTTGGGTGTCGGCTGCAGATACTGGCCCACGGTCAGGAAATCCACGTCGGCGGCGCGCAGATCGTCCATCACCTGGAGGATTTCTTCGCGCGTCTCGCCGAGGCCGACCATCAGGCCCGACTTGGTGAACATCGACGGATCGATTTCCTTCACCCGCGCGAGCAGGCGCAGCGAGGTGAAGTAGCGGGCGCCTGGCCGGATCGTCGGATAGAGCCGCGGCACCGTCTCGAGATTGTGGTTGAAGACATCGGGCCGCGCCGCGACGACCGTCTCGATGGCGCCGGGCTTGCGCATGAAGTCCGGCGTCAGGATTTCGACCGTGGTCTTCGGTGCGAACTTGTGGAGGGCGGTGATCACTTCCGCGAAGTGCCCCGCTCCACCGTCGTCCAGATCGTCGCGATCGACCGAGGTCACCACGACATGGCCGAGACCCAGCTTGCCGACCGCCTCGGCAACATTGCCGGGTTCGTGCGGGTTCAGCGCGCCCGGCTTGCCGGTGGCGACATTGCAGAAGGCGCAGGCCCGCGTACAGGTCTCGCCCATGATCATGAAGGTGGCGTGCTTCTGCTTCCAGCACTCGCCGATGTTCGGGCAGGCGGCCTCTTCGCAGACGGTCGAAAGACCGTACTGGCGCATCAGCTTCTTGGTCTCGGCATACTCCGGCGAGTTTGGCGCACGCACCCTGATCCATTCCGGCTTGCGCGGAATCGGATTGTCCGGCCGATGCGCCTTCTCGGGATGGCGCTCGGCGCGGCTCAGCGAAAGTTTGTCGAGGGTCCCGTCCATGACGGCCTAGATATGGAGCGTCCGGCCGTACGCCGCCAGTACGGACTCGTGCATCATTTCCGACAGGGTGGGGTGCGGGAACACCGTGGCCATCAGCTCCGCCTCGGTGGTCTCCAGCGTCTTGGCGATACTGTAGCCCTGGATCAGCTCGGTCACCTCGGCGCCGATCATGTGCGCGCCCAGAAGCTCGCCAGTCTTGGCATCGAAGATCGTCTTGATGAAGCCCTCGGGCTCGCCCAGCGCGATCGCCTTGCCGTTTCCGATGAAGGGAAACTTGCCGACCTTGAGCTGCAGCCCCTTGGCCTTGGCCGCAGCCTCGGTAAGACCGATGCTCGCCACCTGCGGCTGGCAGTAGGTGCAGCCCGGGATGTTCTCCGTCTTCATCGGGTGCACGCCCTTCACGCCGGCGATCTTCTCGACGACCAGTACGCCCTCATGCATCGCCTTGTGGGCAAGCCATGGCGGACCGGCCACGTCACCGATGGCGTAGACGTTCGGCTCCCCGGTGAAGCCCCATTGGTCGATCACGATATGGGTCTTCTCGACCTTCACCTTGGTGCCTTCGAGACCCAGGTTCTCGACATTGCCGACGATGCCGACGGCGCTGATGACCCGATCGACCGTGATCTCCTGGCTCTTGCCCCCGACGGTGATCGTGGCCGTGACATTGTTGGCCCCCTTCTTCAGGCTCGACACCGTGGCGCTGGTCAGGATCTTCATGCCCTGCTTCTCGAACGCCCGCTTGGCGAAGGCCGACACCTCCTCGTCCTCGACCGGCAGGATGCGGTCCATCACCTCGGCCACCGTCACCTCGGCGCCCATGGTGCGATAGAAGCTCGCGAATTCGATGCCGATCGCGCCGGAGCCGATCACCAGGAGAGACTTCGGAAACTCCGGCGGCACCATCGCTTCCTTGTAGCTCCACACCAGCTTGCCGTCGGCTTCGAGCCCCGGCAGCTGGCGCGCCCGCGCGCCGGTCGCCAGGATCACGTTCTTCGCCATGAGCACGACGTTCGTCTTGTCGTTCATCGCGACGGCGAGCTTGCGCTGGCCGCCCTCGCTGCCGGCGAGCTTGGCCGTGCCGTCGAAGACCGTGATCTTGTTCTTCTTCATCAGGCCTTTGACGCCGTTGCTGAGCTGGTTCGCGACCTTGCGCGACCGCTCGACGATCTTCTTGGGATCGAACGACACGTCCTTGACCGAGAGACCGAACGAATCGGCATGCTTGATCAGGCCGAACACCTCCGAGGTGCGCAACAGCGCCTTGGTCGGAATGCAGCCCCAGTTGAGGCAGATGCCGCCCATATGCTCGCGCTCGACGACGGCCGTCTTCATGCCGAGCTGGGCGGCGCGGATCGCGGCGACATAGCCGCCCGGTCCGCCGCCCACGACGATGATATCGAAGCTGGTGTCGGCCATGATCTGCTCCTAGGCCAGCATCGCGGCGGGCTGCTCGACGTAGCTCCGCAGGGTCTGCAGGAATTGCGCGCCCATGGCCCCGTCGACGACGCGGTGATCGACCGCCAGGGTGCAGTTCATCATGTTGCGCACGACGACCTGTCCTTTGCGCACGACCGCCCGCTCCTCGCCCGCGCCGACGGCGAGGATCATCGCCTGCGGCGGGTTGATGATGGCGGCGAAGTCTTTCACCCCGAACATGCCCAGGTTGGAGATCGTGAAGCCGCCGCCCTGGAACTCGTCGAGCTTCAGCTTGCCGGTCTTGGCCCGGGCGGCAAGGTCCTTCATCTCGGTCGCAATCTGCGCCAGGCCCTTCAGGTCGGCATTGCGCACGATGGGCGTGATCAGGCCGCGGTCCGTGGCGACAGCGACGGAGATGTCGACGGCGCCGTACTGGATCATCTCGTCTTCGGTCCACGACGCATTGCAGTCGGGGTGATCGCGCAGCGCCTTGGCACAGGCCTTGATCACCATGTCGTTGACCGAGACCTTGGCACCCTTCTTCTCGGCGACGGCGTTGATCGCCTGACGCGCCGCCAGCAGCGCGTCGATTTCCAGTTCCACCGTCAGGTAGAAGTGCGGCACGGTCTGCTTGGACTCGAGCATGCGCCGCGCGATGACCTTGCGGACCGAGGTGTGCGGCACGCGGCTGTCGCCGGGCGCCACGAAGACAGGCTGTCCGCCGGATGGCGCCGGCGCAGCGGCGGCGGGCCGCGGTGCAGGAGCGGCAGCCGGCGCCGCGCCCGGCTTGGCATTCTCGACATCGGCCTTGACGATACGGCCGTTCGGGCCGGAGCCCTTGATGCCGGCAAGATTGAGGCCCTTCTCCGCGGCAATGCGTTTGGCCAGCGGCGAGGCAGAGATGCGGACACCACCGCTCGATGCAGCAGGAGCAGGAGCATGAGCAGCAGTCGGTGCCGGCGCGGCCGCAGGTGCAGCGGCCGGTGCAGGAGTTGCGGGCTTGGCCGCCGAAGCCGGCGCGGCTGCAGGCGCGGCGGCGGCGGGCGCTGTTCCTTTGGCGACTTCCGTCTCGCCTTCCTCCAGCAGGATGGCGATGACGGCATTTACCTTCACGCCTTCGGTGCCTTCGTCGATGACGATCTGGCCGACCTTGCCCTCGTCGACCGCCTCGACTTCCATGGTCGCCTTGTCGGTCTCGATCTCGCAGATCACCTGACCGGACTTGACCTCGTCGCCCACCTTCACATGCCATTTGGCGAGCTTGCCTTCGGTCATGGTCGGCGACAGCGCGGGCATCAGGATGTTGATGGACATGCCGGCTCTCCCCGCGTCAGCGATTACAGACCGCGCGGGCGGCCTCGACGATGTTGTCGGTTTGGGGCAGCGCCATGCGTTCGAGGTTGGCTGCATAGGGCAGCGGCACATCGAGGCCGGCCACCCGCTTCACCGGCGCGTCGAGCCAGTCGAAGGCGTGCTCCATCATCAACGCCGACAGTTCCGAACCGATGCCGGCAAACGCCCAGCCTTCCTCGACGGAAACCAGCCGGTTGGTCTTCTTCACCGAATTGACGATGGTCTCGGTGTCGAACGGGCGCAGGCTGCGCAGGTTGATCACCTCGGCCTCGATGCCGTGCTTGGCCAGTTCCTCGGCCGCCTGCAACGCCTTGCCGACCATGATCGAGAAGGCGGTGATCGTGACGTCCTTGCCCGGGCGCTCGATCTTGGCCTTGCCGATCGGCAGGATGAAATCGGGATCGTCGGGCACGTCGAACGACTGGCCGTAGAGCAGCTCGTTCTCGAGGAAGATCACTGGATTGGGATCGCGGATCGCGGCCTTGAGCAGGCCCTTGGCGTCGGCCGCATTCCACGGCGCCAGGACCTTGAGGCCCGGCACATGGGCGTACCAGCTTGCGTAGCATTGCGAATGCTGGGCGGCGACGCGCGAGGCGGCGCCGTTGGGGCCACGGAACACGATCGGGCAGGTCATCTGGCCACCCGACATGTAATGCGTCTTGGCCGCCGAATTGATGATCTGGTCCATCGCCTGCATGGCGAAGTTGAAGGTCATGAACTCGACGATGGGCTTCAGGCCGCCGAACGCGGCGCCGACTCCGAGGCCGGCGAAGCCATGCTCGGTGATCGGCGTGTCGATCACGCGCTTGTCGCCGAACTCCTCCAGCAGACCCTGGCTCACCTTGTAGGCGCCCTGGTACTGCGCAACCTCTTCGCCCATCAGGAAGACGGACTTGTCGTTGCGCATCTCCTCGGCCATCGCATCGCGCAGTGCCTCTCGTACGGTCACGTGCACGGTCTTGCCTTGCCATTCCGGCTCGGCCGCCGGCGCGGCAACAGCGGGGGCAGTCGGCGCCGCCGCAGTTGCCGGTGCGGGCGCAGAAGCCGGCACTTCTGCCTTGGCGGCAGCGGCAGGTGCTGCAGCCGGTGCCGCCTGAGCCGCATCGGCAACACTCTCGCCGTCGGCGGCAAGCAGGCAGATCGGCGTGTTGACCGCGACGCCCTCGGCCCCTTCCTCGATCAGGATTTTGGCAACCGTGCCTTCGTCGACCGCCTCGACCTCCATGGTCGCCTTGTCGGTCTCGATCTCGCAGATCACCTGGCCGGACTTCACGGCGTCGCCCACCTTGACGTGCCACTTCGCAAGCTTGCCCTCGGTCATGGTCGGCGACAGGGCAGGCATCAGAACCTGAATGGACATGGGATCAGGCTCCAACCAGGACGTCGGT
>Ga0209792_1001640_pt1 | contig 10293 bp, 11 predicted proteins | sample EBPBio142005_DNA_FD_185860 | JGI IMG/M metagenome (GOLD analysis project Ga0209792, IMG submission 185860) | Wastewater treatment Type I Accumulibacter community from EBPR Bioreactor in Madison, WI, USA - Reactor 1_6/14/2005_ DNA (SPAdes)... | ecosystem: Engineered > Bioreactor > EBPR >...
TCTGTCCGCCACTTGCCCTCGCGAAAGCGTTCTCCCGATCCGGCCGCGGCCGGATTTTCCGTTGTTTTCGAGGGTTATGCGGGTGGGGCTGAGCACCGGCGTTGGCGCAGGCTGCCCGAAAGCGATCTCTCCAGGCCGATATTCTCCGGACCTGTTGACTGGACGCGCAAAGGTTCACTTCACGCAACCTGTTGAAATCGTGTGGTTTCGACCGATGCAAAGCTGTTGACTTCGACGACAGGGGCTGCCTGTCGAGATGGAACGGATATAGGAGGAACCACCATGCGGAATGTCGTAACGGTCGGCCTCAACCTCGCCAAGAACGTCTTCCAGGTTCACGGCGTGGCTGCCGATGGATCGGTTCTGGTCCGCCGGAAGCTGCGTCGGACGGATGTCTTGCGGTTCTTCGCGTCGCTCGAACCCTGTCTGGTCGGCATGGAGGCCTGTGCCTCGTCCCACCACCGGGCACGTGAGATCGCGACCCCGGCCACGAGGTGCGCCTGATGCCGCCGGCCTATGTGATGCCGTACGTCAAGCGCGGCAAGACCGACGCCTCTGATGCCGAGGCGATCTGCGAGGCGGTCACCCGGCCGACGATGCGGTTCGTGGCGGTGAAGAGCGTTGATCCGCAGGCAGTGCTGATGTTGCACAAGGTTCGCGAGCTGCGGGTTCGGCAGAGGACCATGCTGACGAAGGCCCTGCGCGCCCATCTCGCCGACCCGTGCGATGTGAGGACTGCACTGTTCGATTAACAGATGCTGGTTCCCCAAAGGCCGTGCAGCCAGTCAGTCAGGTCACGGAGATCGAGGGGGAAAGTCGTGTCGACTTCCTGATGTGGTGCAAGGCCGGTCGGCTTCGCCCGTTCTGCTAGGGCAATAAGCTCGGGAACATATTCTGCACCTGGATGGCCCGGGAGGCGCATCGTCAGGCGGGCGGTGTAGCGGTCGCCGACTGTCTGCGGCGGGGCGTGGCACCATACCTCGGCCAGATCGGTGACCCCGGCGCGGGCCAGGCCTGCGTCCAGCACGTCGAGTGGCTGAAAGCCGAACCAGGCATCGACGATGAAGGTGCTTCCGGCGGGGGCATCGGCGATCAGGTCGAAGATGGCCGCATAACTCGCGCGGCCAAGCGTGCGGTTGAAAAGCCGGTCGCCGGGGGGGAGCGTGGCCAGAAACGGGTTCTTGATCGTGTCGAGCGTCAGGATCGGCCAGCCGGTCGCATCCGACAGCGCGCGGGCGACAGACGACTTGCCCGAGGCCGGGACACCGTTGACCATGACAACACGCTTGCGGGGCCGAGCCGCGATGGCGGCGGTGGCAGCACCGATCACCCCAGCATCGTCGCCCAACGTGGCGGCCAGGACGGGGGCGCTGTACCAGACGCCGCGGGCAGGCACGGTCGTGAGGGAAGCAAAGGCCGCAGCGCCAGCCCCCCCGCCGATCACCACGCAATCGGGATTGCAGGTCGCGATCAGACTGTCGATGGCCGCTCGAAGAGGCGTGGCCCAGGCGGCGATCACGGCGCGGGCGGGGGCATCGCTGCGGGCCAGAACGTCTTCGGCACGGGTGTCGGCGGGCAGGCCTGCCTCGGCCAGATGCGTGGCGAAGGCAGTGCCGGAACTGACCGTCTCGACACAGCCGATGCGGCCGCAGACGCAAGGACGCCCGTTCGGATCAACGCAGATATGGCCGAGTTGGCCCGCCGCGCCGCTGCCACGGAGCACCTTTCCACTGTCCAGAATGGCCCCACCGATTCCGGTGCCGATGGTCAGCATCACCACGTTCTGCAGGCCTTTTGCGGCACCATAGGCAGCCTCGCCCAGAAGGGCCATGGTCGCATCATTCTCGATGGTGACGGGCAGGCCAGTGGCGGCTTCGACTTCGGCGGCAAAGTCTAGACCGGACAGGTTCACATAGCCTCCCGACAGGACGCGCCGCGTCTGTGCATGGACCTGACCCGGCACGCCGATGCCAAGGGCCGTGACCTCGTCTGTGCGGACCTGTGCGACCAGATCGAGAACGCGGGTCAGGACCACCTGAGCGTCGGGCGAACTTGGCTCGGTGGCGCGGGCTTCGATCACGCCTTCCCTGATCCTCGCGGCGCGTAGACGGGTTCCGCCGATGTCGATCCCGATGGCAGTGGCCATGGCTACCCCTTGTAGTGCAGCGCGATCACCGCCTGAATCTCGCGCAGGCGGGGCACGGCGATGGTCTCCAGCCGTTCCTTCGTCACCGCGCGGTCCAGCGAGATGCAGTCCTTCCAGAGCGATCGCCCGGCAATGACCCCCGATGCGCCATTGGCCATCGAGGTTTCAACCTGCCCCAGGAAGGTCGCATGGTCCACCCCCGCGGAAAGGACGGCCCAGGGCACGTCGCCACACATCGCGGTGATGTTGGCGCAGGCCTGGGGGGTGCCGGGATAGGGGATCTTCAGGACCTTGGAGCCAGCATCAAGGCACATCTTCGAGCCGCCCTCGATCAGCTCGGGTATCTTGGCGGAATAGGCTTCTGGCGCTTCGCCGGGCAGAGCGTAGGTCAGGAATTCCACGACCAATAGCAAGTCTTCGGCGGCGAAATCGGCGATCACCTCGCGCAGGGTGGCCATGTTGGCGGTGTTCGCCGCCGGCGTGTCCGAGCGCAGATAGATCATGATCTTGGCACCGGTGCCGCCCAGCTCGCGCACCCTGCGGGCGGTGATGCCGGGCACCATGTTCGAGATGCGGTAGCCCTCGGGCGTCAAGTCAAAGCCCGAGGCATCCAGTCCGATCAAAAGCCCGGTCGACCGGTGCAGAACGCCATGATCCACCAGACCCGGAACGGCACAGATCGGATCGACCAGCACGCAACCGGCGTGGCGGGCGAGGTATGCCGTGATGTCCATCTTGGTGAGGCCAAGCACATCATTGCCAATCTTCGCCTGCTCTTCCGGCGTCTTGGCCAGCAGCGTTCGCATCCCGCCGCGCTGGTCGCAGGCGATGACCATCATCGCGCCATCTTCGCCGCAAATCTGCTGATAGCCGCGGCGTTCGGCGGTGGTCATGGCGGGCATGGCGGTCTCTCCAGACATTTTTCGGGCGCATTGGTCGCAGAACCCGCTTGTCAGTTGCCTGACGTCGAGTATTGCGGGATAAGCGACATGAGGCGTGTGTAACACCTTGCAGAAAGGAATTGCAACCTGTCAGTTTCCAGCACACCTCCGGTCGGTTCGGGTGGCGGCACGGTCATCGGCGAAAGCCGGGTGATGCTGCATACCGTGGCGAAGATGCACTACATCGGCGAGATGAGTCAGGTGCAGATCGCCAAACAGCTGGGGCTGTCGACGGCCACGATCTCGCGGCTTCTCCAGCGGGCGCGGGCCGAAGGGATCGTGCGGATCGAAGTGCGCGACATCTATGCGCCGGACGAGTTGGGGCAGGAACTGGCGCAAAGGCTGGGGCTCGCCCGGGTTGAAGTGGTGGATGCGCCGGTCAGCGGCGCGCTGGCGGTGCCATTGTCGCGGATGCTGGCTGCGGCGGACTTGCGGGCGGGTCAGGTGCTGATGATCGGCTGGGGGCGGACCGTTTCGGCGGTGATCGAGGCGGGCCTGCCGCCGATGCCGGGTGTTCTGGTGGTGCCCTCCACTGGCGGGATGCAGCAACACGCCCAGCATTTCCAAAGCAACGAATTCGCCCGGCGCGCGGCAGAGGTCACGGGCGGGGTGCCGCATTTCATCCACGCCCCCTACCTGCCGGACGCCGAAGCGCGGAACTTCTTCCTGGCTGATTCGTCGGTGCAGGAGTCGGTCGGGCTCTGGGACCGGATCGATGCGGCGGTCGTGGGGATCGGCCAGCCTTACGGGTTGGAGCGGTCGGTTGGCGGCGGGGCGGCCAAGGTCGAGCCGGACTTGGCAAACGCGGCGGGGGATGTGGTCCGGCACTATTTCACCCGCGACGGCCAGGTGCTGGACTGGCGCGGCGAGGGCCAGATGATCGCGGTTTCCGCCCAGCAATTACGGGCAACGCCGCTGGTGATCGGGCTGGCTGTAGGTGACGCGAAAGTCACCTCGATTCTGGGGGCGGCCAAGGCGCGACTGGTCACGGCGCTGATCACCGACACCCGCACCGCCGAGGCCTTGCTTGAGGCTCTCGTGCAGGGCGCATGAGGCCCGCGAAAGACCCAAGAAAATACTTGCAGCAAAAAATTGCTCTTGACGCTGCGACAGTCGCGGCGTGTTATCACCCTGGTTGGAGGCACCCGAGACGGGTGGATCAACACTCCGGGGCACCCTGAACGGGATTGGGCTCCGGGCATTCAGGGAGGAATAAAAATGGACCGTCGTAAGTTCTTGGGCGCTGCTACGGCATTGCCGCTGACTGCCACCATGGCCACCATGGCCAAGGCGCAGGACAAGAAGTACACCATCGCGCTGATCCCTGGTCTGACCACGGACGGCTTCTACATCACGATGAACCGCGGTGCGCAGGCAGCGGCCGATGCTCTGGGCGTAGAGCTTGTGTTCCAGGGCGCGCCCGACTTCAACCCGGTCACCCAGGTGCCGGTGCTGGACGCCGTGATCGCCCGCGCCCCAAGCGCAATCCTGATTGCGCCGACCGACAAGGTGCAGCTGATCGAGCCGTTGAAGAAAGCCCATGACGCCGGCATCCCGGTCATCACGGTCGATACCTTCATCGGCACCGGCAACTACCAGACCGGCGCGGGCGACGGCGACTTCCCGCTTTCCTACATTGCGTCCGACAACATACTCGGTGGCAAGATCGCCGCTCGGGCGCTGGCTGCGGCCATCGGCGGCACGGGCAAGGTGTTCGTGTCGAACGTGAAGCCCGGCATTTCCACCACCGACCAGCGGGAACTAGGCTTCAAGACCGCTATGGCGGAAGAGTTCCCGAACATCACCGTTCTGGAAACCCAGTTCAACGACAACGACGCCAACAAGGCGGCCTCGCAGCTTCAGGGCGTCTTTGCCCGTGATGCCGATCTCAAGGGTGTGTTCGGGGCCAACCTCTTCTCGGCGCTGGGTGCGGCGACCGGCGTGCAGCAGGCAGGCCAGACCGGGATGATCAAGGTGGTGGCCTTCGATGCGCCGGTCAGCATCGTTGACAACATCAAGTCGGGCCTTGTGGACGTGGCGATTGCCCAGCATCCGGCAGAGATCGGCTACTTCGGCGTCGTTTCGGCCTTTGCCCATCTGACCGGAAACTCGATCCCGGTCAGCATCGGCACCGGCTTTACCATCATGGACAAGTCGAACATCGACGATCCGGAAGTCTCTAAGTACCTTTACTCGGAGTAAGGGACGGTCGGGCGGCGGAGATTGCACTCTGCGCTGCCCGAATGCCTCTTGGTGGCGGCCCCAAGCGCGGGCCACCGCCTCTTGCGCTGAATGTGGATGGCCGCCGTCATCCCGCCGGACGGAAAGCCGACATCGATGACGCAGACCTCTGATCCCCACGTCGCCCCGCAGGCCGACCATGCCGACAAGGCGCGCACCTTGCTACAGCGGGTGGCCGATCTGCGCGCCTGGTTGTTCCTGGCATTCCTGATCCTGGGGTTCGAGTTTTGGTCACGGATCGCGTTTGGCGGGACGTTCCTCTTCAACCCGTTCAACATCCAGTCCATCGCGATCTTCGCCGTCGCACCTCTCTTGCTGGCCACCGGTCAGACCTTCGTCATCATCTCGGGCGGGATCGACCTGTCGATGGGCTTCATCATGGGTCTGGCGGCAGTGGTCGCGGCGCATGTGATCAACTGGGCCTCGCCCGGTATGGGCCTCGGGATGGCAGTCGTCTTCGGAACCCTGGTTGCAGTGGCTGTCGCCGCGATACCGGGCCTGGTCAACGGGATGCTGGTGGCCTTCCTGAAGGTCCCCCCCTTCATCGGCACACTTGGCATGTTCGGCGTCGCGCGGGGCGTGGCCTTCCTGCTGGCGGGCGGCACCACGGTTCCGGTGAAGAACGAGGTCTTCGCCACCCTCGGCAACGGCAAGATCTACGGCGTGCCCTACATCGTCATCGTGACGGCAATCTTCGTGCTTATCATGCACTACCTTCTCAGCCAGACGAAGTTCGGCCAGCACAACTATGCCATCGGCGCGAATGTCCAGGCCGCGCGGCGGGCGGGAATCGACATCAAGTGGCACCTGCTGCGGCTTTACATCCTTTCGGGCATGTGTGCGGGCCTTGCCGGTGTCCTTTACGCCGCGCGCTTCACCGCCGGGGCGGCGCAGGCGGGCGAACCGTTGCTGCTCGATTCAGTCGCCGCCGTGGTCATTGGCGGGGCCAGCCTTTTCGGCGGGTCGGGGACGATCCTTGGCACCGTGGCGGGCGCGCTGGTCATCGCGGTCATCCAGTATGGCCTAGTGTTCATCAACGTGGCCCCGTTCTGGCAGTTCATTTCCGTGGGGGTAGTCATCATCATCTCGGTCTTGATCGACCAGGCGCAGCGGCGCTTCAGTGGAGGGCGGCAGAGTGAATAACATGAGCCAAACCCCCGAAACCCTGCTGGAAGTCCGCCACCTGTCGAAGAACTTCGGCCCGGTGCAGGCGCTGAACGATCTGTCGATGGTCGTCCGCGCCGGAGAGGTCGTGGCGCTGGCGGGCGACAACGGCGCAGGGAAAACCACCCTGATCAAGGCGATCTCCGGCGTCTATGCCCCGTCGGGCGGGGAGATCCTGTTGAAGGGGAAGCCGGTGACCTTCGCCTCGCCACAAGAGGCGCGGGATCAGGGGATCGAGACGATCTACCAGGACCTGGCGCTCGCCGACAACCTGTCCATCGGCGCCAATATCTTCCTCGGGCGTGAGCCGATGCGGAAGGCCCTTGGCTTCCTGCCTGTCCTCGACCGCGCCAAGATGGCCGAGGCAGCGAAGTCCACGATGGCTCTGTTGGACTTCCACGTCAGCCGGTTGGATGCGCCGGTGTCCAACTTCTCCGGCGGGCAGCGGCAGGCGGTGGCCATCGGCCGCGCGGTCTACTGGAACGCGCAGATCCTGATCATGGACGAACCCACGGCGGCCCTGGGTGTGCCGGAACAGCGCAAGGTGATCCAGTTGATCCACCAGCTGAAGGCGCAGGGGCGCGGGGTGATCTTCATCAGCCACAACCTGCAGGACATCTTCGCCGTCGCCGACCGGATCGTCGTCTTGCGCCGGGGCGTGCAGGCCGGGGAACGGCGCATCGCGGACACCACGCATGACGAGGTCGTCAAGCTGATGGTCGGCGGCTGATCCATGCCCCGAAGCCGCACAGGCCCGGTCTGCATCGGCTCGGTCGGTGAGCTTCTGGTCGAATTCGTCTGCAGCGAAAAGGACCTGCGCCACCTGCACCCGGCCCCCTATGTCGGCCCGTTTCCCAGCGGCGCGCCGGGCATCTTCATCGATCAGGCCGCGCGGATTTCCCGGGGTCTGGGCGGACGGGCGGTCTTTGCCGGGGCCGTGGGGGATGACGCTTTCGGGACGGTCCTTCTGGAACGCCTGAAGGCCGACGGGGTGGACCAAGAGTTGATCCGGGTGATCCCGGGAATTCCGACCGGGACGGCCCATGTCAGCTACAACACGGACGGCAGCCGGGACTTCGTCTTCAACATGGCGCATTCGGCGGCGGGGCATCTGCCAACGGGCGCCGAGGCCGAGGCGGGCTTTCTGGCGGCGGGGATCACGGTCCTGCACATCTCGGGCTCGATGCTGGGCAACGCGGCGATGCGGGCGGCGGCGGTGGACATCTGCCAGCGGCTTCATGCGCGGGGGGTGGCGATTTCCATCGACCCCAACATCCGGACCGAGCTTCTGACCGATCGCGGCTATCTGGATGCGGTCGATCTGCTGATTGGCCTCGCGTCCTATGTCCTGCCCTCGGACGCCGATGCCGAGCTTCTGTATCCGGGGCAAAGGTTCGAGGACTGGTCCGCCTGCATCCTGGCGGAAGGCGCGCGGGTCGTTGTCCTGAAGCGCGGCGATCAGGGCTGCATCGGGCGCGACGCGTCGTCGACGGTGGCGCTTCCCGCCCATCCCGTGACCGTGGTCGACCCGACCGGTGCGGGCGACTGCTTCTGCGCCACCTTCGTCACCCTGATGGCCGCCGATCAGCCCTTGGAACAAGCGCTGGCCCAGGCCAATGCAGCGGGGGCCCTTGCCGTGGGCAAGCTTGGACCGATGGAGGGGAACTCTTCCCTCGCCGAAATCGCCGCCCTTTTGAAACACCCGACAGGAGCCTGAGATGCCCGCCAAAGACCAAAGACTCCTCCGCGTCGGCGTCCTCGGGTGCGGCCCCATCGCGCAGGCCGCGCATTTCGAATCCTGCACAAAGGCCCGCAACGCCGAACTTTACGCGATCTGCGACGTGGCCGACGACCTGCGCGACCGGATGGCCGCGACCCATGCGCCGACCCGCAGCTACGCCGACTATGACGCGATGCTGGCCGATCCTGACCTTGAGGCGGTGGTGATCGCCACCTCGGACGCGTTCCACGTCCCCGCCGCCCTGCGCGCGTTGCAGGCGGGCAAGCATGTTCTCTGCGAAAAGCCCCTGGCGACAGGTATCGAAGAGGCGGAATCGCTCCGCGCGGCGGTAAAGGCCAGCGGCAAGGTCCTGCAGGTCGGCCACATGAAGCGGTTCGACGCCGGGCTGCAGGCGGCAAAGACCTTCATCGACGGGCCGATGGGCCAGATGGTGGCGCTGAAGGCCTGGTACTGCGACAACACCCACCGCTACGCGATGACCGATGCGGTGCAGCCGCTGATGGTGACCTCGAAGAACGCCCGGAAGCCGTCCGAGAACCCGAAGGCCGACCTCGACCGCTATTACATGCTGGCGCATGGCAGCCACCTCGTCGACACCGCGCGGTTCTTTGCCGGGGAGATCGTGGCGGTGGATGCGCGTCTTCTGAACCGGGCGGGCATCCGCTGCTGGTTCGTGGATGTGGAGTTTGCCAGCGGCACCCTGGGCCACCTGGACCTGACCGTCGCCGTGCGGATGGACTGGCACGAGGGCTTCCAGATCTATGGCGAACAGGGCTCCATCCTGGGCAAGACCTACAACCCCTGGTATTACAAATCGTCCGAGGTCGACATCTTCCACGAAGCCGACGGCTCGACCCACCGCGTGCTGGGGGCCGACGGGCATTTCTACCGCCGCCAGTTGGAAGGCTTCGCCGACACGATCCTGACCGGAGCACCGCAGTATGGCGCGGACCTGGAGGACGGCATCGCCTCGGTCCGCGCGATGGTGGCAATCGCGCAGTCGGCGCGGACGGGCAAGCCGGTGCGGCTGGCCGATGTGGCGGGGATGGTATGAAGCTGGGGATCTTCGCCAAGACCTTCGCGGGGACCGACCCGCTGGCGGTGCTGCAGGCCTCTCGGCAGGCAGGCTATACCGCCGTGCAATACAACATGGCCTGTTCTGGCCTGGCCGCCATGCCTGACACGCTGACCCAAGACCAGGCCGCCGCCGTGGCACAGGCCAGCGCGACCTCGGGCGTTGCGATTGCCGCCGTGTCCGGCACCTACAACATGATCCACCCCGACCCCGCCGTCCGCGCCACCGGCCTGCGGCGCCTTGGGGTCCTAATCGACCACGCCGCCGCGATGGGGACGGGGATGGTCACCCTTTGCACCGGCACCCGCGATGCGGAGGACCAGTGGCGGCATCACCCCGACAACGCCACGCCGGATGCCTGGCGCGACCTTCTGGAGGAGATGGGCAGGGCCTGCGCGCTGGCCGAACCAAAGGGCATCAAGCTGGGGATCGAGCCGGAACTGGCCAATGTGATCGACGGCGCGGCAAAGGCCCGCCGCCTGATCGACAGCCTGCAAAGCCCGGCCCTTGCCATTGTACTCGACCCCGCAAACCTGTTCGAGGTGGAGCCGCTGGACCGCCAACGCGACATCCTCTCCCACGCCGTCGAACTTCTGGCCGACCGGATCGCGATGGCTCATGCCAAGGACCGCGATCCTGCGGGCGGCTTCGTGGCCGCTGGAAAAGGCGTCGTCGACTTCCCGCATTTCCTGAACTGCCTGCGGTCCGCCGGGTTCGATGGCGACCTCGTCACCCACGGCCTGACCGCCGAGGAAGCCCCCGGCGTGGCAGCCTTTCTGGCCCGACTCTGATGGAAACGGGGACGCAAACCGGCTGGCTCACGCGCAACGGCCTGCGCCTCGCCGTTCACGGCGGCGGCAGCGACGGCCCGGCGCTGATGTTCCAGCACGGGCTGTGCGGCGATGCGCGGCAGGTAGCCGAGGCGATGGCGGGTGCGGCCCCGCAGAGTTGGACCTGCGTCGAATGCCCGGGCCACGGGGCCTCC
>Ga0209792_1001643_pt1 | contig 10248 bp, 8 predicted proteins | sample EBPBio142005_DNA_FD_185860 | JGI IMG/M metagenome (GOLD analysis project Ga0209792, IMG submission 185860) | Wastewater treatment Type I Accumulibacter community from EBPR Bioreactor in Madison, WI, USA - Reactor 1_6/14/2005_ DNA (SPAdes)... | ecosystem: Engineered > Bioreactor > EBPR >...
GAAAGCAAGAACACATCGGCGTGCGGACCTGTATGATCGAGCCGGCGGTTGATGCGCGAGGTGGCCATGTCTCAGTCCATGTCCGAACCGGGGCCTTTGTCGTTCCATGTGCCTGCACCGGCGGTGCGGCCTGGCGGCACGCCGGATTTCAGCGACGTGAAGATCTCGCGGGCCGGTGAAGTACGGCGTCCGGACGTCGACGTCGCGCCCGCAGACATCCGCGATCTCGCCTTCCAGATTATACGCGTGCTCGACCGCAACAGCGAAGCGGTCGGCCCCTGGGCCGGTCTGCTGAGCGACCAGGAGTTGCTCGACGGCCTGCGCCACATGATGACCCTGCGCGCCTTCGACGCCCGTATGCAGATGGCGCAGCGCCAGGGCAAGACCTCGTTCTACATGCAGCACCTTGGCGAGGAGGCAGTGAGCTGTGCTTTTCGAAAGGCACTAGAGCCCGGCGACATGAACTTCCCGACCTATCGTCAGGCCGGGCTGCTGATTGCCGGCGACTACCCCATGCTCGACATGATGAACCAGATCTATTCCAACGAGCTCGACCCGATGAAGGGGCGGCAGTTGCCGGTGATGTATTCGTCGCGCGAGCATGGCTTCTTCTCGATCTCGGGCAATCTTGCGACCCAGTACATCCAGGCGGTGGGCTGGGCGATGGCCTCGGCGATGAAGCGCGACACAAGGATCGCCGCCGGCTGGATCGGCGACGGCTCGACCGCCGAATCCGACTTCCATGCCGCGCTGGTATTCGCCTCGACCTACAAGGCGCCGGTCGTGCTCAACATCGTCAACAATCAATGGGCGATCTCGACCTTCCAGGGCATTGCCCGAGGTGGCGCCGGCACCTTCGCCGCGCGCGGCCTGGGCTTTGGCATCCCGGCCTTGCGGGTCGATGGCAACGACTATCTGGCAGTGCACGCCGTGGCCAAATGGGCCGTGGAACGGGCCCGCCGCAATCTCGGCCCGACCATCATCGAATATGTAACCTATCGCGTCGGCGCGCATTCGAGTTCGGACGATCCGTCGGCCTACCGGCCCAAGACCGAGTCCGATGCCTGGCCGCTCGGCGATCCCGTGCTGCGATTGAAGAACCACCTGATTCACCGCGGTGTCTGGTCCGAGGATCGCCACAAGCAGGCCGAAGCCGAAGTCATGGCAGCCGTCATCGCCGCCCAGAAGGAGGCGGAAACGCACGGCACGTTGCATACCGGGCCGCATCCCTCGGCGCGCGACATGTTCGAGGGTGTCTATGAGCAGATGCCGCCTCACCTGCGCCGGCAGCGCCAGCAGGGCGGAGTTTAGCCCATGCCGCGCAAGACCATGGTCGAGGCGATCCGCGACGCAATGGATGTCGCCATGCAGCGCGACGACAATGTCGTCGTGTTCGGCGAGGATGTCGGCTATTTCGGCGGCGTCTTCCGTTGCACGCAGGGCCTGCAGCAGAAGTTCGGCTCCAGCCGCTGTTTCGATGCGCCGATCAGCGAGTCCGGCATCGTCGGCGCCGCCGTCGGGATGGCTGCCTACGGGCTGCGGCCCTGCGTCGAGATTCAGTTCGCCGATTACATGTATCCAGCCTACGACCAGATCGTCTCGGAGGCGGCGCGGCTACGCTATCGCTCCAACGGCCAGTTCACGGCGCCCCTGGTCGTGCGCATGCCGACGGGCGGCGGCATCTTCGGCGGCCAGACCCACAGCCAGAGCCCGGAGGCGCTGTTCACCCATGTCGCCGGGCTCAAGACCGTCGTGCCGTCCAATCCCTATGATGCGAAGGGGCTGCTTATCGCCGCCATCGAGGACAACGACCCGGTGATCTTCCTCGAACCCAAGCGGCTCTATAACGGCCCGTTCGACGGCCACCACGACCGCCCGGTGACGCCATGGGCGCGCCATCCTCAAGGCGAAGTCCCCGACGGCCACTACACCGTGCCCCTGGGCAAGGCCGCGATCCGTCGTGAAGGAAGCGCGGTGACGGTGCTGGCCTACGGCACCATGGTTTTCGTCGCAGAAGCGGCCGCCACTGAAACCGGCATTGATGCCGAGGTCATCGACCTGCGCACGCTCGTGCCCTACGACCTCGAAACGATCGTCGCCTCGGTGAACAAGACGGGGCGCTGCGTGATCGTGCACGAGGCGACCTTGACGTCCGGCTTCGGCGCCGAGCTGAGCGCATTGGTGCAGGAGAATTGCTTCTACCACCTCGAAGCGCCTGTCACGCGCGTTGCCGGGTGGGATACGCCCTATCCGCATGCGCAGGAGTGGGACTACTTCCCGGGACCGGCGCGGGTCGGACGCGCCCTCAAGGCCGTGATGGAGGCCTGAGATGGGAATCCGCATCGTCAAGCTTCCGGATGTCGGCGAGGGCGTGGCTGAGGCCGAGGTGGTCGAATGGCATGTCGCGGTCGGCCAGTCGGTGCTGGAGGACCAGATCCTCGCTGCCGTCATGACCGACAAGGCGACCGTCGAGATCCCGTCGCCGGTTGCCGGCACGGTGGTGGCGCTGGGCGCCGAGGTCGGCGGCGTGCTGGCCGTCGGGGCTGAATTGGTTCGGCTCGAAGTGGCGGGCGACGGCAATACCGAAGTAGCCGCCGCGCCCCGCGAAGCCGCCGCACCACCGCCCGCGCAACCGCTTGCAGCCGCGCCGGCGCCGAAGCTCCCGGTGCCGGCGCCAGCCTCGCCAACTGTTGAGCCCGCCTCGGCGCCCCTGCCGATAAGCCGGGCGCCGATGGGACCGCCCCGGCCGCCGGGCGAGAAGCCGATCGCGTCGCCGGCGGTACGACGCCGTGCCCGTGATGCCGGTGTCGATCTGCGCCAGGTCCGCGGCACGGGCCCAGCGGGCCGTATCAGCCATGACGATCTCGACGCCTTCCTGCGCGTCGGCACGACGTCGGCAAAGGCGGCGCGGGCGGCAAACACCGAGGTCTCGACCGTCAAGGTCATCGGCCTGCGCCGGCGCATCGCGCAGAAGATGGCGGAGGCCAAGCGCCGGGTTGCGCACTTCTCTTATGTCGAGGAGGTCGACGTTACGGCGCTCGAAGAGCTGCGCGCGTCGTTGAATACCGAACATCGACGGGACCGTCCGCGCCTGACCCTGATGCCGTTCCTCATGCAGGCCCTGGTCAAAGCCGTCGCCGATTTCCCCGAGATGAACGCGCTGTACGACGACGAGGCGGAAACCATCGAGCGGCATGGCGGTGTCCATATCGGCATTGCCACGCAAACGCCGTCCGGCTTGATGGTGCCTGTGGTCCGCCACTGCGAGTCGCTCGACCTCTGGGAGTGCGCGGCCGAAGTGCAGCGACTCGCCGAGGCTGCTCGCGAAGGCCGCGCGACCCGGACCGAGCTGGCGGGCTCCACCATCACCATCACCAGTCTCGGCGCTCTGGGGGGGATCGTCACGACTCCGGTGGTCAACCGGCCCGAGGTGGCGATCATCGGCGTCAACCGGCAGGTCGTGCGGCCGGTGTGGCAAGGCGCGCAGTTCGTGCCGCGGACCATGATGAACCTGTCGTCGTCGTTCGATCACCGCGTCATCGACGGCTATGTCGCCGCTCGTTTCGTCCAGCGCATCAAGAGCCTGCTCGAAACGCCGGCGACGCTTTTTCTAGAGGCGTGAGATGGCCGAAATAACAGCCAAGATACTGGTCGTCGGTGGCGGGCCCGGAGGCTACGTCGCCGCCATTCGCGCAGGCCAGCTCGGCCTCGACACCGTGCTGGTCGAGCGGGGCGGCGCCGAAGGCGGGCTGGGCGGCACCTGCCTGAATGTCGGCTGCATCCCCTCCAAGGCCGTCATCCATGCTGCCGACGCCTATCATCGCGCCGTCGAACAGACGGCCGTCACGCCCTTCGGCCTGCGTGTCGAACACCCGGCGATCGACTTCGCACGGACGGTCGAGTGGAAGGACGGCATCGTTGGCCGTTTGACCAGCGGTGTCGGCGCCCTGCTGAAGCGGCACAAGGTCAAGATCGTGCAGGGCCATGCCGAGCTGGTCGATGGCAAGACCTGCAGGGTCGAGACCGATACGGGGCCGCAGATGATCCGGGCCGAGCATGTGGTCCTGGCGACAGGCTCGATCGCAGCGTCGCTGCCGTCGCTGCCGTTCGGCGGCAAGGTGATCTCTTCGACCGAAGCCTTGTCGCTGCAGGCCGTTCCCGAGCGCCTCGTCGTGGTCGGGGCGGGCTACATCGGACTCGAACTCGGAACGGCCTTCGCCAAGCTCGACGCCAAGGTGACGATCGTCGAAGCCGAGGATCGCATCCTGCCGGCCTACGATGCCGAGCTGGTGAGACCTGTGGCCAAGCGTCTCCAGGCGCTGGGTGTCGACATCCTGTTGCGCGCACGTGCGTCGGGTCTCGCCGAAGGCGGCGACTCGGTGCTGATCGAAGACGCAAATGGATCGAAGCGCATCCTGCCGGCCGACCGCATCCTTGTCGCCACCGGCCGACGCGCCCGGCTGGAGGGCTTCGGCCTGGAGCGGCTCGACCTCACGATGAACGGCCGCTTCGTCGCCGTCGACGAGCGCTGCGCCACGTCGATGCGCAATGTCTGGGCGGTGGGCGATATCACTGGCGAGCCGATGCTGGCGCATCGCGCCATGGCGCAGGGTGCCGTGGTCGCCGAGGTCATCGCCGGCCATCGCCGCGTTTTCGACAGCGCCGTGATTCCCGCCGTCTGCTTCACCGATCCCGAAATCGTCACCGTCGGCCTCTCGCCGGAGGCCGCGCGTCAGGCTGGACGCGAGGTGCGCGTCGCCAGTTTCCCGTTCCAGGCCAACGGCCGCGCCCTGACCCTGGGGGCCGAAGATGGCTTCGTGCGGGTGACTGCGCGGGCCGACAATCACCTGGTTCTGGGCATCGCAGCGGTTGGTGCTGGCGTCTCGGAACTCGCCGGCGCCTTTGCCCTCGCACTCGAAATGGGCGCACGCCTGGAAGATATCGGCGGCACCATCCATGCGCATCCGACCCTGGGCGAGGCTTTCCACGAGGCCAGCTTGAGGGCGCTCGGCGAGGCGCTTCACATCTAGGATCGCCATGACCTTTTCCCTCGTGGGACGTTGCGCCCGAACCGGAAGGCTCGGCGCGGCCGTCACAACCTCCTCGATCGCGGTCGGCTCGCGGTGCCAGCATGCGCGAGCGGGAGTCGGTGCCGCCTTGACCCAGCACCGCACCGATCCACGGCTGGGGCCGCTTGCGCTCGATCTGCTGGCGCGTGGTTTCACCGCCGACGAAGCCATGAAGGCCATCGTCGCGGCAACGCCCCATCGCGACTGGCGTCAGCTCGCCGTGATCGACGCCGCCGGTCGCACTGCCGTCTATTCCGGCGCCCATGTTCGCGGCGAGCGTGGTGAGGCCCAGGGCCGGGATTGCGCCGCCATCGCCAACATCGTCCGGTCCGAGGCGGTCCCTCGCGCCATGGTCGAGAAGTTCGAGCAGTCGCCGGATCTGCCGCTGGCACAACGTCTCGTCGATGCGCTGGCAGCCGGCGAAGCGGCCGGTGGCGAACGGGTGCCCGTGACATCGGCGGCGCTGATCGTCGTCGACCGCGAGTCGTTTCCCTATGTCGATCTGCGGGTCGACGACCATGCCACGCCGATTGCCGAACTCGCGCGCCTGTGGACGGCTTACCGGCCGGAAGCGGACGCCTATGTCGTGCGCGCCGTCGATCCCGAGCGGGCGGTGCCGCCGCCGGGCATGGCCGCCGGGAAGACCTGAAGAGCGGGCGCCGTCCTCACCGGGTGGTCGTCTCCTTCACCATCTGCCGGATCGCCTCGATCACGACTTGCGGACAGTCGGCCACGAGGCGACAGGGTCGCGAGCTGCTGTTGCAGCTGCATCAAGGTCGGCTCCCACTTCCTGAAGTGCGGCCCGTGATCGGTGGCCGCGATCACCGTAAGAGGAACCGCCGGAAAAGGCCCGGCGGCTGCGATCTGCCGATTGCTTTCGGCGATACCCAGTTCTTCGCGGTAGGCGACCGTGCCCGGTTCCAGGCGGGCGAGTGTCTTCAGTTCGGCCGGCGCATTGGCCGCGGCGGAGTCCACCAGCACGACACCGGAAACCTCTACTGGATAGGTACGGGCGAACATCTGCATGTAGAGGCCTCCCAGCGAATGACCGACCAGGAGGTAAGGTGGCCGGATGCCGGCGGCTGACAGCAGCGCGTGCAGGTTCCTCGCGGCTTCCGCGGCGGTGATCGGGACGTTCGACGGCGCGACCGCTGCGCTCTGCCCCAGTCCTGCACGATCATAGAGCACGATGCGGGCAAAGGCGCCGACCGGACCGGCAATCGATCTCCAGGTGGTCGAGTCGTTGCCGAGCCCCGCTTCGAAGACGATGCTGGGGCCGGAACTGCCCGAAATGTCGAGATGGTAGGCTTGACCGTCGACGACCACCCTGGCGTCCCGCCCGAACCCCGTCTGCGACATGAAAAATGCAAGCGTCGCGGCCAGCAGGGCCGTGGTCAGTCGCGGCTTCGGCACGACCGGAGCTGCCGCTACTTCTTCTGCAGTACGTCCAGCAGCACCAGGCTCATCGCCTCGGCGCCGGTGCGGATGGTCGGTTCGGGCACCGGCGCAAATTCCGGCGAATGGTTGCCGGGCACCGGCTTCTTGTCCTTCGCCGCCTGGGCGAGATCCTTGGGATCGAGGCCCCCGATGCCGAAGTAGAAGGAGGGGACGCCTGCAATGACGAACTCCGAGTAGTCCTCGCTCGCCGAGCCTGGCTCCCGCATGAGCCGCGCCTTGTCGCCGAACGCTGCCTTCAGCACCGCGCCGCTGCGTCCTGCGAGCGTCGCATCGTTGATCACCGCCTTCGCGCCGGCCGTGATCTTGATCTCCGGCGGCGGCGCGCCGGCCATCATGGCCACGGCCTTGGCGGTCCTCTCGATACCGTCGATCATCCGGGCGCGCGTGGCGTCATCATGCGAGCGGATCGTGCCGCGCAGCAGTGCGGTATCGGGAATGATGTTGCCGGCGCTGCCCGCTTGCACGGCGCCGATCGTCACCACGCCGAAGCGTGCGGCATCCTTCTCGCGACTGATCACGCTCTGCACGTCGACGATGAAACGGCCGGCCATCATGATTGGATCGATGGTCACATGTGGCCGGGAGCCGTGACCGCCCTTGCCGATGAAGGTGATCTCCAGGCCATCGGAAGTCGAGTTCCAGACACCCGGCTTGTAGCTCACATAACCGTAGGGGCCTGGGCCGACGTGCAGCGCAAAGCCGTAATCCGGCTTGGGAAAGCGGGTGAACAGCCCATCGGCCACCATCGCCTTGGCGCCGCCGCCTTCCTCGGCCGGCTGGCCGACGAACACCAGGGTGCCGCTCCACTGATCCTTCATGTCGAGCATGATCTTGGCGACGGCCACCCACACGGCCATGTGTATGTCGTGGCCGCAGGCATGCATCACCGGCGTTTCCTTGCCGCGCCAGATCTGCGTGGCCTTGCTCGCATAGGGGAGGCCGGTCTTTTCCGGCATCGGCAGGGCATCGAGGTCGGTACGGACCATGATCGTGGGGCCAGGTCCGTTCCTGTAGATCGCGACGATGCCGGTCCTGCCGACTTTTTCCGTCACGTCGTAGCCCAGCGCCCGCATCTCGGCAGCGAGCTTGGCGGCCGTCCGGGTCTCCTGGAAGCCGAGTTCGGGATGAGTGTGGATGTCCTTGTAGAGAGCATCGAGGCGGGAATACTGGGCGTCGAGGCTGCGGGTAATCGCGGCACGCTGGCCGGCGATATCGGCCGCGCCCGCCGAAGCCGCCATCCCCAGTGTCGCGACAAGGACGAGGCAGCTGCTCCTGAGCCGGGACTTGATGGTGACCACGCGTTCCCCCTCCAATGGCTAGGGTGGAACGTTATCGGAGCGGCGAACGATCGGGAAGCTGGCATGTGCCATCGGCACGACGACGGCCGGCGGAGGGCCGCCGTCAGGGCCTTCCTTCGTCTCCCGCTTTGCTGTCTTCTGGCCGGGCAAATCCGGCAAGCGAGGCGTAGTTGCGCACCATCGCCTTGCGCTCCTCGTAGGAGGCGACCTCGTCGATGGCGTCGAAGCCATCGGGTGCCCGGGCTTCGATCATGTCGATAACGCCCTCCGGTCCACCACGGCGATTGGCCAGCACGATTTCGGCCGTGGCCGGTCGCCGCTCGTTGTCATAGCGGGCGAGAGCCGTTTCGATCGTGTCTCCGGATTCCAGACAGGTGGCGAGGCATCTGGCGTCGAGAATTGCCTGGCTCGCGCCGTTGGAGCCGACGGGATACATGGGATGGGCGGCATCGCCGAGCAGCGTTACGCGCCCGAAGGACCAGCGCGGCAGGGGATCGCGATCGCAGTTCGGATATTCGTAGAAGCTTCCGGTCGCCTCGATGATCGCGGCCGGATCGACGAAGTCCAGGCGGAAGCGGTTGCGCACGAACGGCAGGACCTCCTCCATGACGCCGATGCGGCTCCAGTCCTCGCGTCGCGGAGGCCCCATGCCCGCTTCGCCCGTCCGCGCCATCACGGCCCAGTTCGTCAGACGCATATCGGGAGACTGAGGATCGACGGCGATCGGGTAGTAGACGAACTTCGCGACGTTGCCGCCGGCGATCGCCATCGTGCGGCCGTCGCGCCAGATCGGCCAGCGGGTCGCGCCACGCCACAGCATGATCCCGCTCCAGATCGGCGGCCCTTCGTCGGGGTAGAGCGCGGCGCGGACGCTCGAATGGACGCCGTCGGCGCCGACAAGCAGATCGCCCTGCCGCGTAGCGACCGAGCCGTCCGGCCGCACGAGGCGGACCGTGACGCCGTTCTCGGTCTCGGTGAAGCCTGCGACATTCCAGCCAGTGTGTATGGCATTGTCGCCGAGCCGCGCGAGGGCCGCTCTATGGATCAGGCCAAGAAGCCGGCCGCGATGGATGCTGAACTGCGGGACATTGTAGCCGGCATCGAGCCCCCTCAGTTCCTGCCATACGACCTGACCGAATCGGTTTGTGTAGATCAGCTCGCGCGTCCGGATGCCGGCGGCATCCAACTCGCCCATCAATCCGAGCTCGGCCAGTTCCTTGACGGCATGCGGCAGCATGTTGATGCCGACGCCGAGTTCGCGAACGGCGTCGGCGCGCTCGAAGATCTCGACATCGATGCCGGCGCGTTGCAGGTAAAGGGCCGTCGTCAACCCGCCGATGCCGCCGCCTGCGATCAGGACTTTCATTCCCGAGGCTCCCCTGACGCAGCCAGTCTCGAGTATTCGAGCTGCATGGCGACGAGGTTGGCGGTGTCCACCCGATAGCGACCGGCGATTGCCTGCAGCGTTTCGTTCAAGGCTGAAACAGGACGGCGTGCGACCGCGGAGTCGAGCATCCCATCCGTCGGCCGGGACGTCGCGACCAGGTCGGGCAGAATGCCAAGACCGCTGCGGCTCCGAAGGGGCCGCGCCTGGTCGGCGACGGTGACGACGTGCGACCGATAGGTTCGGGACCAGGCATCGGCGACCAGAGCCAGCGATACTTCGTCGACGCCGGCCCCGAGCGAAATGCCGAGGGTTTCGCGCTTCCAGAAGGCGAGGGTATTGCCGATCGCAGTCAAGGCAAAAGGCCGCGTGAAGACGAAGATGCTGCTGTCGTGCTGCGCATCCCAGCTTGCGACTCCCAGTTCGCGCGCCATCTGTTCGGCCTTGCCGCGTCCCGCGATCGCCTCGATCAGCGTAAGCGACATCGGCATCGACGCGCTGACTCCTGTCGTCGTGGCGACGCCGCGGTCGACCACGAACCGCCGGTCGGGAACGAAACGAATCGACGAGTGTCGCTTCAGCAACTGATCGCGATAGTACCAGTGCGTTGTGGCCTGCCGACCGTCGAGCAGTCCGGCGGCGCCGACGACCTTGGCGCCGGCGCAGATGCCGACGATGATTGCGCCTTTCGCCGCCTGCTGCTGGATCCACTGCAATGCTGCCGGATCATCGTCGCGATGCATCGCCGGCACGATCACGTAGTCGGCGCCGTCAGGGTGACGGGCGTCGAAATCGGCAATGGTGCCGTCGGGCTCGACCTTCAACGCCGGATAGAGTGCTACCGGACCGGGCGAGGTCGCGAGTGCAGTCACATCGGCAACGTCGGCGCGGCGAAGAATGCCGTAAGGCATCAGATAATCGGTAGTCTCGGTGCCGTCGTTGATGCCGATAATCGCCACGACCGGACGCGCGCGCTTCGGCGGCTTCAGCGCCGCCAGGGTGGCATCGACTTCGGCCTGTGGAACTGGCTGGGTCCTTG
>Ga0209792_1001647_pt1 | contig 10236 bp, 9 predicted proteins | sample EBPBio142005_DNA_FD_185860 | JGI IMG/M metagenome (GOLD analysis project Ga0209792, IMG submission 185860) | Wastewater treatment Type I Accumulibacter community from EBPR Bioreactor in Madison, WI, USA - Reactor 1_6/14/2005_ DNA (SPAdes)... | ecosystem: Engineered > Bioreactor > EBPR >...
AGCATCAACAGCTTCTCAGCCTGGAGCACGGTGGCCAGGCGGCTGGCCACCACGTCGGCGTTGATGTTGTAGCTCTCGTTCTCCTCGCCGAAGCCGATCGGGCTGATGACGGGGATGAAGGCATCGTCCTGCAGCGCCTTCACCACGCTGGGGTCAATGGCCACGATGTCGCCCACCTGGCCCACGTCGTACTCGATGCTCGGATCCTTGTTGTCCAGCATCTTGAGCTTCTTGGCGCGGATCATGCCGCCGTCGCGCCCCGTCAGGCCCACGGCCTTGCCGCCTGCGTGGTGGATCAGGCCCACGATGTCCTGCTGCACCTCGCCGGCCAGCACCCACTCGACCACCTCCATGGTCTCAGCGTCCGTCACGCGCATGCCCTGGATGAACTCGCCCTTCTTGCCCAGACGGTTCAGCGCCTGCTCGATCTGCGGCCCGCCGCCGTGCACCACCACCGGGTTGATGCCCACCAGCTTGAGCAGCACCACGTCCTCGGCAAAGTCCTGCTGCAGCTCGGGGTCGGTCATGGCGTTGCCGCCATATTTGATGACCATGGTCTTGCCATGGAACTTGCGAATGTAGGGCAGCGCCTGGGCCAGGATTTCGGCCTTGTCGCGCGGGGCAATCGAAAGAAGATCGGTCATGACAGGAGTGATGAAGCGAACAGAGAACAGATGGCCGCAATTGTGCAGCAGTCGGTAGCCCTCACGGCTGCAACCAGCCTGGCACCTTGAAGCGGATGATGGCCAGATAAGCCACCACGTACGACACCGCGAACAACAGGCAGAACCCAATCAAGACCAGCGTGCGGTTCCAGAACAACAGCGCCGGCACGACCGTCAGCAGCGTAAACCCCCATAGGTAGGGCGAAGTGCGGTTGTTGCGCTTGAGCATGCGCCTGGCGGCATCACCGTGCAGCACCCGGCGCACGATGCGCCGGTATATCAACTGGTGAAAGTGCAGCGCATCCGCCATGCCCGGCGACACGCCGCGCACCAGCTTGCGATACATGGAGAACACTGTCTCCCACACCGGGTAGATCAACAGCAGCATGGGAAACCAGGGCGACACCTGCGGGTTGCGCTGCACCAGGCTCAGGCTGGCGATGGCGATCACCACGCCCCAGATGTAGGCGCCGCCATCGCCCGCAAACAGCATGCCGCGCGGGTAGTTCCATACTAGAAACCCTCCCGTCGCCGCGGCCGTGGACACCAGAACCGCCGCCAGTCCCCGGTCGCCCACCTGCAGGGCCACATGGGCCAGCGCCAGGCAGACGATGATGGCCACCATACCAGCCAGCCCGTTGTAGCCGTCGATGATGTTGAAGGCATGGGGCAGGCCCGTTACCGCCAGCAGCGCAATACCCACGCCCAGCCAGGGCGCCAGCACCAGCAGGTCATCCAGCCAGGGCAGATCCAGCCGCGGCAGCCGCAGATCCAGCAACACCACGGCCAGCAGCGCCGTCACCACCGACAGCAGCAGCCGATAGCGTGGCGCCAGGCGCTGCGTCACGTCCTCCACCATGCCGCCCACCACGGCCGGCAGCAGCGCCAGCAGCCACCACAACACCCAGACCTCCATGTGCAGCGAAGAAGGGTCGCCAAGCGCTGTCGTCAACCGACCCAATCCCCAACTCAAGCCAATACCCACCAGCATGGCCAGCCCACCCAAGCGCGGGACGTTGCCATAGTGAAAACGCTGCGGCATGGCCTGCCCATAGTTGGCCGCATGGTTCTGCGCCCAGTGCAGAACGCCCGCTGCAGTCAACAAGGAGCTAAAAAAGGCGACAACCGAAAGCCAGACCATAAATGCACAACCTTGGCTATCGCACCAGCGTATGGTACAGACGCATGACTTTGTCGACGTACTGCCTTGTCTCTGGATAGGGCGGAATCTGCCGACCGTACTTGACAACCGCGCCCTCCCCCGCGTTGTAGGCGGCCAATGCCAGCTCCTTGTCACCATCGAACATGCGCAGCAGATCCGCCAGATAGCGGCTCCCCACCTCGACATTCAGCTTGGGCTCCATCACCGCATGCCGCCCATCCGTAGCGGATCGTCCCGCTACTCCATAGCGCTCCGCCGTAGCTGGCATGATCTGCATCAGACCCAGCGCACCTTTGCGCGAAACAGCCTGGGCATTGAAACCCGACTCCGCTGCGGCCACGGCGATGACCAGCGCTGGCTCAAGCGCCTGCGCGCGGGCGGCCTCCTCCAGCAACGGCTGCGCTACCGCGTAGCCGGGCAACCGGGCAGGCCGGATATTGCCCACCTTGGACTGCGTCACCGGCGCCAAACCTCCGACACCCTCGAGCCAGATCACCCCGCGCTGTGCCGATGGAGGGGCAACATTGCCCATATGCGTCACGCCTTCGCGGTCGACGAACTGCCACACCGCCTGCGCCTGGGCGGCGAACGAAAAAACACCTCCCAGCATCACCGCCCGCCAAAGCACGCCCACCATCCTCATCACCTGCTGCGCCATCTCACCTCACCCCCAGCCATCGCGCCAAACGTGCACCCCAGGACCCTCTGGCCCTGATCGCACGTTCCTGGGCCAAAGTCTCCTGCGCCTTCTGGCGTGCCTGCTCCAGGGCACTTTTTTCACCCGTCAACTGCTGTACCTGCTGGCGCAACGAGTCCACATCCCGCTCAAACTGTGCAATCAGCTGTCGCGCCTCGGCAAATGCCTTCTGGTGCTCCACCAGTGAGGCGTGTTCCGCCGTATGGGTCAGCTGCAATGCCTGCAACTGGGCGCGCAACTGACCGGCTTCGGCGCGCACCTGCACCGTTTCCCAGTCCCGCGAATCGCGCGCCGGCGCTGCCACCACCATCCATTGATAGACATCGAAATCCGACCAACCCGCAAGCAGATGCTGGCGCCAGGCGTCAGGCATGGCGTCCCAGTACCAGGAAAATTCACTCTCCCCGACAGGAACCCGATTGGCCTCCCAGGCAATCGGCACCCAGCCACAGTCCATGAGAAGCTGCTCGATACTGCGTCGCGTGAAAAAACGCATATGCGTGCGATCAAGCAAGCCTTTGTCGGCGTAGTCGAAAACACCGGCACGCAGGGCCGCCACCACACCTGCATAGGCAATATTGGGCAACGAAATGACCAGGCGCCCCATGGGCTGCAACAGGTCGGCAAGCGCCTTCAGCACCTGATCTGGTTCACGCAGATGTTCCAGGACATCGCAGGCCAGGATGGCATCGAAACGCTGACCCTGCAGCGCTTCCTGCCAGGCCGAGCCATCGAGATCGGCCTCCACAGCTTGCACCCCCAGGGGGGCCAACGCCTGCAAAGCATTGGGGGAATTCTCGATTACCGTAACGCTGTGTCCGTGCGCCCGCAACACCTGCGTCATGGCACCGGGGCCGGGGCCAAGCTCAAGCACCGACGCCCCATCAGGCACCCTGCGCAGAAGCCGCGCAGCCCAGGCATCTCCATCAGGGTCGAATGCGTAGTCGTAGCGCTCAATGTCGGACATCACACTCCTCCTGTGCGGCTGGCTGCCACATCTGATCCCACAAACCCCAATGCCACCAGGCCCAGGGACGCTCCCGCACATCCCTGTCCAGGCGCTGAATCACGGTATCGATGGCAGTCTGCGGGCTGCCCTGCAATGCCTCCACCACCACCTCCATGCTGTCCGGAGCCAGACTGCGCGTGCAGGCATGGAGCAGAGCTACCCCAGTGGATTCGGCCAGCCGCTCAATGCCCGTGGGCAAGATCAGGCGCCCACCAAGGAATGCATGCTCACGCATGCGAGCAAACTCGGGGCTCCAGGCGTCGGCCAATATCACCCAGGCCTGCCCTTTGCGCAGTCCCTCATGCACAGGGCGCAATGGCTCGCTCGATGTGCGCCACTGCCCGCCCGTAATCCCCGTCGTGGCAGCAATCTTGCGCACCAGAAACGCCCGCATCGACTCGCCCAGGCCGGGATTGTCCACCACGGGCATGGTCAAGATGTTCAGCGGCACGCCCCTGCGCCCCAGCGCGATCACCGCGGTCAGCAAGCGATCGTAGTGGTTGAGCACAAGAATGAACCCCTGGCCCTGGCGCTGCAACGCCTGCACATGCTCCCCACCCCGCAGCACGACCGACGGCCCACCTGGCCTGCCCAAACGGTGCAAGGCAGCGGCATCCAGCATTTCCGTGGCCAACATGTCCAGATGGGCGCGCGCCCAATGCCGGTGCTGCTCCACGGTCGCCCCGGGGAACACCTGGCCAAAGCGTTGCTGCAGAAACAGCTCGGTCGCGCGTCGTGTGGGCGGCGCATCCCGGCCAAGCCAATGCACCAGCCGCCATGGCACGGCGGTGGGCAGCCGACCCAGCACAGGAAACGCCCAATCGAGGCGCCAGTCACGACTCATTGCAGTTGCAACCATTCATGCTCCAACCACACCAGACCGAACTCTCGGTGCTTCTGGTTGAGCACAGTGAAAGGCTGAACCAGCTCAGCCATGTCAAGGACCTGCAGACCACTGTCGTCCAAGGTGTACACGCTCCACAGGTATTCACCCGACAGCAACGGCAGGCGCGGAAAACGCACACGCAGACAATGCACCCCCACCCCCTGCATTGGAGGCCTGGAAGGCAGGAACTGCGTGCTGCTACCAAACACGTTGTCCTTGTCCGGTCGCACAATGGCAAAGCCCACATGAAATGGCGCCTCGCCGTAAGACTCCACCTCAATCTCCAGCGTCAGATCCTGAAACGAGTCCACCTGCGCGGGGTTGATTCCATCGGCCGTCTCTATACCCACCCGCATAATCTTGACCGGCACCGATGCATACGCGGAAGCGGCCGCTGCCGCCTGCGGCGTCGCCACCTCGCCGGCCGGCGTATCAGTGCGCAAATGGGCGTAACGCCTGCGTTCATGGGCCTCGTAGGCAGTGACCACATCCTCGGTTGCGCCGATGGCCTGCACCCGGCCGCCATGAATCCAGGCCGCGCGCTGGCACAGGCTGCGCACCTGATACAGGTTGTGCGAACAGAACAGCACCGTTGCGCCACGCTCGCGCAGCTCCAGGATACGGTTGAGGCTCTTCTTCTGGAAATGCAGGTCGCCGACCGACAAGGCCTCGTCCACGATGAGCAGCTCCGGCTCAATGGCCGTCGCCGCCGCGAACGCCAGGCGCATGAACATGCCAGAAGAATAAGTCTTCACGGGCCGCTGCAGGGTTTCAGCGGAAAGCTCGGAAAACTCCGTCGCCCGCGCCGCGAAATCCTCCAACGCACCGCCCTCCAGGCCATGCAGCGCGGCCATGAAGCGAATATTGTCCTGCCCCGACTCCTCGGGGTGAAAGCCAGCGCCAAGCTCCAGCAAGGCCGCCACCCGCCCCTGCCGCGTCACCTCGCCCCGTGTCGGTCTGATAGTGCCAGCGGCAATCTTCAACAGGGTGCTCTTGCCGGCCCCGTTCTCACCAATCAGGCCGAATGTCTCGCCCGGTCGCACCTCAAAGTTGATGCCGTCGAGCGCCACATGCACGCTGTGGCGCTGGCGGCCGGTCACCCACTCCCGCAGCCTGTCCTGCGGGCGGGCGTATACCGCATAGTGCTTTTCTATGTTCCTGAACGCGATGGCCATTACAAAGCCTCACCCAATGCGGCCTTCATGGAGCGGAAGAACCACACCCCTCCACATCCCAGCACCAGCACCCAGGCCAGCAATGCCCACAGCGTGCCCCCGGGCATGGCAATGCCCAGCACCGCCCACTCCACGGCCAGCACCAGACAAGCGACCGGATTGAGTAGGTACCAAGTGTGAAAGCGCTCCGGCACCTGCGCAAGTGGATAGACCACGGGCGTCAGATAGAACCACAACTGCAGGGCAAAGGTCACGAACGATCCCACATCCCGCCACAGGAAATGCGCCATGCTCAGAAACAGCGTCAGGCCGAAAGTCAGTACCACCTGCGCCAAAACCAAAAGCGGCAGCCAGGCCCAGCTGGCGCGCAGCGGCGCACCCTGGGCAAGACTGAGCACCAGCAACAGCGCATAGCCGATCGCCATCACCAGCAGGCTGCCGCCCACGGCCACGGCCGGCAGGATCTCTGCAGGCATGGGCTGCTTGCGCAAGAAATCCTCGTAAGCCGCCAGACTTCCCACCCCACGACCAATGGCGTCGGTGAACGGCAGCCACACCGCCAAGCCCGCCAGCAGATGCAGCAGGTAGCCATTGGCCAGATCCAGCCCCGGCACGCGCACGGCCAGCACCATGCCAAAGAGAACATAGAAGATCGCCAGCGAGGCCAGAGGCTGCACCACGGCCCAGGCCAGCCCCAGAACCGAACCTGCATAGCGCGTCTTGAACTCGCGCAGCATCCAGTACCGCCACAGCACCCAGGCGTGCTGGGCGCGCCCCGAAGGCACGCGCTGCGAAGCTGTCAGGTCGCTGCCGCTCAGGCCCATGAAACCCTCGCCAACACCCCCGCGGACAAGATGATCCAAGGCATCACCGTGTCGCTTCCAGGGCAGGCTCAGACTGCAGCGCGCGCGCCTCCAGAAGCCCCTGCTCGAACGCCTTGGCAGATGCCTCCCAATGCTGCTGCAACGCAAACTCCTGGGCGCGCCGGCACAATGCCTGTCGCTGCACGTCGTCCTGCAGCAACTGGCACAACGCATCCGAAAGCGCCTCCAGCGTCGGATCCGTCAGCAATGCCACCTCGTCATTGAGTAACCACTCCACACAATCGCCCCGGTTCGAAACCACGGCGCAGCCAGCAGCCATCACCTCCAGCGGCATCAATGACAGATTGGTCAGGGACAGCACCAGCGCCGCATCACACTGACTGAACACATCGGCCAGCTCTTCAGGAGTGATCACGCCCGCCGCAAGATGGGGAAATGGAATGTGGTAGTCGCTCACATCCCAACCGGCAAGAATGAACTGAGTATCCGGCAACCTGCGCGACACCGCCTCCAGCACCAGCAGACCAAACTCGAAGGCACGCCGCGGCGTGGGCGGCCGCGCATAGAAGAACACGCGCTTGATATGCGGTTCGCGCCGCGGACGCTGACGGTACAGTTCGTGATCCACCCCAAAGCTGATGGGATGCGTGCGCATGCCGTACTCGGCCCGCAGCTTGCTTGCCAGCCAGCCACCAGCAGTGATGCCGAAAAAGCCGAAGTGGTAGGTGTTGTCCGCCAGCACCGACTCGGTTCCCGTCGGATAGAAGCTCGGCTCGAAATCCTGCACAAAGTACAGCTTCCTGACCGGCCCTGACACGGCACGTACAGGATAGGCCGTCTGCCAGCCAGTGGCGATGACGAACTCGGCATTGGGCAAACCATCAAACCCAATGAAGACCTTGGCCTGCAGCGGAAAGAAATGCTCACAAATATCGTGGCGGGCCGACTCGGCGGTCGCATGGACCACCGGGTCCACGATCACGATGGCCGACTCCCACCCCATGCGCTCCAGATGCCAGATGGTGCGAAAAATGGTCTGGTGCCCACCGGAGCCGATGTTGAAGTCCGGAATGAACCACAGTAGGGTTCCCGAGCGCGGTGCCTGCGGCGCCAACGCAATCCTGTCCACCCGCACGAAATCGTAGTGCGTGAAGACATTGCGGCTCTTGAGCGGTGTGCCCGGCCCATGCTTGAGCCGCTGCCTGACCATGGACATGGCGCGTCGCACTCCATGGCGCCGCGTCAAGTCCCACACCTGCCGCATCCGCAGCCCTATCGATCCCACCATACAAACCCCAATAAAACGTTGTGACCCTGGTGCCATTCATCCGTACCGACGTCACCTTGATCGATATGCGCAATTCACACCGTACGGCCGCGCTGCAGCGCCTGGTCACGCGAGATCATTCCCAGCAGCCACCGAGGCAATCCCCTGTGCCTCGTTCCGAGAAACTGTCCCAGGGTACGCGCCAACTCGATGCCCGCCATGTAGCCGGCGTTTTTCAACCAAGCCCAGCCACCCACCCCGGCCTGGCGCAGCCAGCCTGCATCGCGCCGCGCCAAACCCGCAGCACTGGCAAGCGCGCGCACCAGACTGCGCTGCATGTCATAGCCAAAATCACGCTGAAACGAACTCGCCTCGTCAAAATTGCGCTGCAAAGTCTCCCATATCCCAAAATCATGGGAGTGATAAACCGTAGCTTCAGGAACAAAGGCCTTGGCATAGCCAGCCTTGATGGCGGCCAGCATCCAGGTCTGATCCTCGGCAAACATCACATCCGGGAACGGCAGCCTCTCCCACACCGAACGCCGCAGGCACGAATTGTTGTTGGAGAAAAAATGCAGCCATTGCCGATAGCCGACCTCACGGTCAAAGCGCTCACGGTCTTCCATGCGCACGCACGACAGACTGCTGCCAAAACCCGCGAAATGCTCGGCCAGTTCGCGCTCCGTGACATGACGTGCCCCCGGGTGCGCGCGATGCGGGCCGAAGGCGCCTGCCACGTCAGGTGCGCTATCACAACCGTCAACCAAATGCTGCAGCCAGTGGGCATGTGCGGGCTTGGCATCCTGCGTGATGAAAACCAGGAACTCCCCAGTCGACAAACTGGCCAGAAAATTGCGCGTGCGCCCGTGGCCAAACTCTGCCGCGGCAACGGACTCCACGCGCACACCGCGTCGGCGCGCGCACTCGATCGAATCATCGCGCGAGCCCGAATCCACCACAATGACCTCGAACGGCCAGGATGTCTGCTGCGCCAGCACGGCATCGAGCACCTCGCCCAACAGAGCGCCGCCATTCTTGACCGGGATGAGTACGGATGCTCTAAAAACCATGAGTGCTGTGCAACGCGCCTCGCGCACGACGGTGCAAGGTCGCGCTCAGACAAGCGGAAAAATGAAGGTAACCGCGCATTTTAACGGCAAACCTCAATAGACACCCCACCCTTTGCCCCGCACCCTGGCAGTCCACCTGGGCAGTGGCAGGCATGAAAGAAGCCGCCACGCGATAGAACCATGGCAGCTTCAGACAGACATTGGCATGCACAAGCCTGCGCGCGAAGTAGCCTGCACCAGTCAGGCCAGGCTGCTGATCAGTCGCCGCCGGCCTGCGCCTGGGCATACAGGCGCTGCAAATCCTCCGGGAATTCCTGCGGATTCATGAAGCCGTCATCCCCCAGCACCTGGCCGTTGTAGAAATCCTTGAGCACCTGCGTGATGCGCCCCGGAAACTGCGGCACATGCGCGCTCCCCTTGAGGAACACCGCCACGTAGTCGCTCCAGACCGCGTTGTCCTGACGGCTCACATAGGACTCGAGCACGCAGGCGTCAACCCCGTTGCGCTGCGCCCAGGTGATGAGCGCCCTGCCGCTGTCGGGATAGAAGCGCCAGCAGTCGACCGGATAGCGGTGGAACGTGCCATTGGACGGCGCATTCAGATAGAACAGCCCAGGCGATTTGAGCACGCGCATGATTTCAAGGAACAGCACCCAGAACAGCTCGGAATGCTCAAAGCATGAACTGCTCACGACCACGTCGACCGACGCATCATCGAAGGGCAGGCGGTAGGGGTCGTCCAGTACCACATCGACCCCCCTGCCCTGGACAAAATCCACGCCTATGAATTTCAAATGCGGTGGACAAATGCTGCGCAGCGAACCATTCACGTCCTGCGCGCCAATGTCGATCACCACACCCTGCGTCAGCCTGCTGGCGTAGGTATCAAAGAACAACTGGCCGTTGCTCATGGCACTCGGATGCATGCCTTGTCCTCTGCAATATCAACGGAAAAGATGGCTCAAGTAGCGATGCCTGCAAAACCCGCCGTCATCCCCGCGAAAGCGGGGATCCACAGCAGTGACGAATCAACTGCCTGGGTGGTACCTGGATCCCCGCTTTCGCGGGGATGACGGGGTCAATAGCTATCGTTACTTGAGCCAAAAAGATCACTTGGCATCAAAAAGGCCGCGCACGGCCTTGTCGTCGAGCTGCACGTCATACTTCTTGAACAGACGGGCCTGCACGTCGATGCGTGTCTGCTCGCGGCAGTAGCTCACGGCACGCTTGGCCGCAACGGCCGACGCATCTGCCCAGGGAACGAGTTGCGCGGGCCGCTTGCCGTTGATCTTGAACAGATAGACAAAATCGCCATCCTTGACCGGCCCCACCATGTCACCCTGATTGGCATCGGCCAGGGCGCGCAGGATCTGGTTGTCATCACTGAGCCCAACCCAGCCCAGATCGCCCTGCGTTTCCAGCTGATAAGCCTTCTGCGCCTTGGCCGCGACATCCTCGAACTTCTGGCCGCCCGCGCCGAT
>Ga0209792_1001649_pt1 | contig 10230 bp, 7 predicted proteins | sample EBPBio142005_DNA_FD_185860 | JGI IMG/M metagenome (GOLD analysis project Ga0209792, IMG submission 185860) | Wastewater treatment Type I Accumulibacter community from EBPR Bioreactor in Madison, WI, USA - Reactor 1_6/14/2005_ DNA (SPAdes)... | ecosystem: Engineered > Bioreactor > EBPR >...
CGATACGGCCATGCTCCATGACCAGCACCCGGTCGGCGATCGCCACCGTCGACAGGCGGTGAGCGATGATCACGGCGGTGCGGTCGGCGAGCAGCGTCGTCAGACCCTCCTGCACGAGCCTCTCGCTCGGGATGTCGAGCGATGCCGTCGCCTCGTCGAGGATGAGCACGACAGGGTCGGCGATGAACGCGCGCGCGAACGAGAGCAGCTGCCGCTGGCCCGCGCTCACCCGTCCGCCGCGCTTGTTCACGTCGGTGTCGTACCCGGCCGGGAGTGACTCGATGAACTCGTGAGCGCCCACGGCCTTGGCCGCGGCGATGATCTCGGCGCGCGTGGCATCCGGCTTGCCGAGGGCGATGTTGTCGGCGACCGTTCCCGAGAACAGGTACGCCTCCTGCGTGACCATGACGATGGCGCGGCGCAGGTCCTTGGGGTGGAGGCTGCGCAGGTCGATGCCGTCGAGACGCACTGCTCCCGCGGTCGGATCGTAGAACCGCGAGATGAGTTTGGCGAGGGTCGACTTGCCCGCCCCGGTCGTGCCGACGAGCGCCACGGTCTGGCCGGCCGGGATCTCGAGTTCGAAGTGGGGGAGAACGACGCGGTCCGCCGTGTAGGCGAACTCGACGTCGTCGAACGTGACGCGACCCTGAGCCTTCAGCAGGTCGATCGGCTTCGTCGGGTCCGGCACGCTCGGCTGCTCCTCGAGCACCCCCGAGATCTTCTCCAGCGCGGCTGCCGCCGACTGGTAGGAGTTGTAGAACATCGCCATCTCCTGCGCGGGCGCGAAGAACTGCCGCGCGTACAGCAGGGCAGCCAGGAGCACACCGATAGCGAGCCCTCCGGTGGCCACGCGCAACCCGCCCACGAGCAGCACGACGGCGAGCGTCACGTTGCCGATGAGCACCAGGCCCGGGTCGAAGACGCCGAACAGTTGGATGACGCGATGGTTGCTGCCGCGGTACTCCTCCACGAGGCCGCCGAACTCCGCCTGGTTGCTCTTCTCGGTGCGGAACGCCTTGACGGCGCGGATGCCCGTCATCGTCTCCACGAACTTCACGATGAGTCGCGCCGACGCGGTGCGAGTCGTGCGGAAGTAGCGCTGCGAGCGCACCTGGAACCAGCGCGTGAGCGCGAGCAGCGGCACGATCGATGCGAGGAGGATGAGCCCGCTCAACCCGTCGAGGGTGAAGAGGGCGATCGCGATGAACACCATGTAGAGCAGGCCCTGCACGAGCTGGTTGATGCCCGAGTCGAGCAGCTCGCGGATCGCGTCGAGGTCGCTCGTCTGGCGCGCGATGATGCGCCCGGAGGTGTAGCTCTCGTGGAACTCGAGCGACAGCCGCTGCGTGTGCAGGAACACCCGCTTGCGCAGGTCGAACAGGATCGCCTGGCTGATTCGCGCGGTCAGCACCGTGTACCACGCGATCAGAGCCGCTCCGAGGATGCCCGCGGCGAGGTACGCCACGACCGCGCCGGCCAGGGGCATCCACTGCTGGTTCAGCAGCGCAGGCAGACCGGTGTCGATGCCGTACGCGATGAAGAGGGGTCCCGCCACCTGGGCCGCGGTCGAGACCACGACCACGATCAGGGTGAGGATGACACGGGCCCGCTCCGGCGCGATGAGCGAGCCGAGCAGGCGCAACGACCGCTGCCGGATCTGACGGGATTCGGCCTTGCTGTAGTCAGTGCGCTCCTCGCCGCCGACTCCGGATACCGCGCTCACGACTGGGCCCTCTCCCTGCGCTGCTCATCTTCCAGCGATGAGATGACGAATCGGTAGTGCTCGCTGCTCGCGAGCAGTTCGGAGTGCGTGCCGACGGCCGTCACCCGACCGTTCTCGAGCAGTGCCACCCGGTCGGCGAGCATCACGGTCGAGGGCCGGTGGGCGACCACGAGGGCCGTGGTGCTGGCGAGCACCCTGCGCAGCGCCGCCTCGACGAGCGCCTCGGTGTCGACGTCGAGTGCCGAGAGGGGATCGTCGAGCACGAGCACGGACGGCTTGGCCGCCACCGCACGCGCGAGGGCGAGACGCTGGCGTTGTCCACCGCTGAGGCTGAGGCCCTCCTCGCCGACCGTGGTGTCCAGGCCGTCGGGCAGCTCGTGCACGAAGGCGGCCTGGGCGATGTCGAGGGCTTCTGCGAGGTCGGCCTCAGTGGCATCCGGTCGTCCCAGCAGCACGTTGTCGCGCACGCTCGCGGAGAACAGGGTCGAGTCCTCGAAGGCCATCGCGAGGTGGGTGCGCAGTTCGCCCAGCGTGAGTTCGCGCACGTCGACGCCGTCGAGGGTGATCGACCCCGCGGTCACGTCGTAGAGGCGGGTGGTCAGCGCAGTGAGCGTGGACTTGCCCGAGCCGGTGAGCCCGACGAGCGCCATGGTCTCCCCCGGCTCGATCGCGAGCGTCACGCCGTCGACGAGGTCGGGTACGCGCTCCGGCGAATCCGGGTAGCGGAAGTGCACGTCGTCGAACACGAGTCGCCCCTCGGGGTGCTCGATGGTGACCGGATGCTCGGGGTCCTCGATCGGGTTGGGAGCATCCATCACCTCGAAGAACCGGTCGGCGGCGGTGCGCGTGTCGAAGGTCATCGACAGCAGGAAGCCGATCGACTCGACGGGGAAGCGCAACACGGTGGCCGTCGCGAAGAACGCGACGAGGTCGCCGGCGGAGATCTGACCCGTCGCGGTGAGCCACACTCCGCCGAGCAGCGCGAGCGCGAAGGTCACGTCGGGCACGAGCAGCAGCCACAGCCAGATGCCGGCGATCGCCTTCGCCTTCTCGATCTCGGTGCCTCGCAGCTCCTCCGCCTGGCTGGCGAAGTTCTCGAGCGCGTGCTTGCCGCGCCCGAACGCCTTGAGCACCCGGATGCCGTGCACCGACTCCTCGACGGTCGTCGCGAGGTCGCCGGCCTGGTCCTGGCTGCGGCGCGCGACGATCGAGTAGCGCTTCTCGAACAGGTAGCCGTAGATCCACAGCGGGATCGAGCACACAATGAACAGCACGCCGAGGATCCACGAGATGTTCACGAGGAACACGAAGCCCACGAGAATCGTGAGCACGTTGACCACGAGCAGCACCAGCCCGAAGGAGATCCAGCGTCGGATCAGGTTCAGGTCGCTGACCGCCCGCGAGAGCAGCTGCCCGCTGGGCCAGCGGTCGTGGAAGCTGACCGGCAGGGTCTGGAGCTTCATGTAGAGCGCGTTGCGCATCCGGGCTTCGATGTGGGTTCCCGGGGCGAGCACCCAGAACCGGCGCAGCGCGATCATCACGGCCTCGAGGATGCCGAGGCCCAGCACCAGCAGGAACGCGGGCCAGATCTGAGCCTGATCGCCCGACTGGAGCGGACCGTCGACCAACGACTTGAGCACCTGCGGGATGAGCAGCGCCACGAGCCCGGCAAGCAGGGCCGACACCATGCCCAGGTAGATGCGCGGCATGGCCGGCTTGGCGTACGGGTAGAGCCGCCGGATGGCCGCGAAGGTGCCGACGGTGTCGGGGCGGCCGGGTTCGGCCGGTGGTGCAGACATGAACATTCCTGGGTCGCAGGGGTGATGGAGCTGTGCGGGGATGCCTGTGGGCCGCCCGGGCAGCCTTACAGACTATGCCTCGGGTTCGGGCATCGCAAGGCGAGCGGTGGTCACGCGAAGCCGAGACCCGGTGGTCGGGCGAAGTCGAGACCGCGCGGCCTCAGTGGAAGAAGTGCCGCTCGCCCGTGAAGTACATCGTCGCCCCGGCGTCCTGCGCCGCCGCGATGACCTCCTCGTCGCGGATCGACCCGCCGGGCTGCACGATCGCGCGCACCCCCGCCTCCAGCAGGATCTCGAGTCCATCGGCGAAGGGGAAGAATGCGTCGCTCGCCGCGACCGAGCCGATCGCCCGGTCGGCCGCCCGGGAGACGGCGAGGCCGCACGAGTCGACCCGGTTGACCTGGCCCATTCCCACTCCCACGGATGCCCCGTCCTTCGCCAACAGGATCGCGTTCGACTTCACGGCACGCACCGCCCGCCACGCGAACTCGAGGTCGGCGCGGGTGGCGTCGTCGGCCTCGGCGCCCGCGACGAGAGTCCAGGCATCCGAGCTGAAGTCGACGTAGGTGTCGGGGGTCTGCACGAGCGCGCCGCCGGAGATCTGGCGGAACTCGGTCGAGGAGCGGCCGTAGCCGGCCGGCAGCTGCAGCAGGCGCAGGTTCTTCTTCGTGGCCAGCAGCTCGAGCGCCGCGGGGTCGAAGCCGGGGGCGACGATCACCTCGGTGAAGATGTCCTTGATCGATTCGGCCGCCGCCAGCGTCAGGGTGCGGTTGGCCGCGATCACTCCCCCGTAGGCGCTGACCGGGTCGCAGGCGTGTGCCCGCGCGTGAGCCGAGGCGATCGGATCGCCCGTGCCGCGCGCCACCGCGATGCCGCAGGGGTTGGCGTGCTTGATGATCGCCACCGCGGGCTCGTCGAAGTCGTAGGCGGCGCGCAGGGCGGCGTCCGCGTCGACGTAGTTGTTGTAGGACATCTCCTTGCCCTGCAACTGCGTCGCCTGGGCGATTCCACGGCCAGCCGGCTCGACATAGAGCGCGGCCCGCTGGTGCGAGTTCTCGCCGTAGCGCAGGCCGGTGGAGAGGTGCACCTCGGAGGTGAGGGTCTCGGGGAACTCGGTGATCGAGCGTGTCGAGATCTCGGTGGGGGTCTCGACAGGCTCGACCACCGGCGGCTTGATGCCGATGTGCTGGGCGAAGTACCCGGCCACCGCCGCGTCGTAGGCCGCCGTGTGCGCGAACGCCTCCCCCGCCAGGCGCTGGCGCTGCGCAAGGGTCGTGCCGCCGAGCGTGAGGGCCTTGAGCACCTGGGGATACGAATCCGGGGATGTCACGATCGCGACATTCGCGTGGTTCTTGGCCGAGGCGCGCACCAGCGCCGGCCCGCCGATGTCGATCTGCTCGATCACGTCGTTCGGGGCGGCACCGGACGCCACCGTCTGCACGAAGGGATACAGGTTCGACACCACGAGCTCGAAAGGCTCGATGCCGAGCTCGGCGAGTTCCGCTTCGTGCGAGGCGAGCCGCAGGTCGGCGAGGAGGCCCGCGTGGATCGCGGGGTGCAGCGTGCGCACCCGGCCGTCGAGGGACTCGGGGAAGCCGGTGACCTCGGCGACCTCGGTGACGGGGATCGAGGCATCCCGGATCGTCTTCGCGGTCGAGCCGGTGGAGACGATCTCGACGCCCGCCGCCGTCAGCGCGGTCGCGAGCTCGACCAGACCGGTCTTGTCGCTCACCGACACGAGTGCCCGGCGGATCGGGATGGCGTCGCGCTCTCGGTAGTCGGCGGGGTCGTGGCTCGGGCCGGACACTAGAGCTCCTTCAGGTCGATCTGAGCATTGGCGATGTCGAGGATGGCCCGCACCAGCAGGCGACGCTCGACGGGCTTGATGCGCTCGTGCAGGCTCGCCTCGGTGTCGTCGGCGAGCACGGGCACGCGCTCCTGGGCGATGATCGGCCCGCTGTCGACCCCGTTGTCGACGACGATCACGCTCGCGCCGGTCTCGGTCACGCCGGCGGCGAGCGCGTCGCGCACAGCGTGTGCCCCCGGGAACTCAGGCAGGTACGCGGGATGCGTGTTGATCAGGTTGGGCGAGAGAGCCGCGACCACCCGCGGCGGAAGCAGCTTCATGAATCCGCTCAGCACGACCAGGTCGGGCTGCCAGACGCGCACCTGCTCGAGCAGGGCGTCACCCCAGGAGTCGCGGTCGGCGAAGTTCGACAGTGCCACCGAGAAGGTGGGGACACCGAAGTGCTCGGCGTGCTCGAACCCGTCGGCATCGCGATCGGCTCCGACGGCGACCACTCGCGCGGGGAACTCGGCGTCCTCGGAGGCCTCGAGCAGGGCCCGCAGGTTGGACCCGCCCCCCGAGATCAGCACCACGAGTGACAGCACCCCGACAGCCTACCGGGCGGTCGTCGCCTCGCTCCGCGAGCCCGACCGGCGCAGGCTCGCGTAGAGACCGATGGTGGCGGCCAGCGCGATCTCGAGCGCGGCGAATCCCCCCACCGCCCAGGGGTCGGGGCCGACGTGGGCGAGGCGCCCGGGCCCGACGGCTCCGGATGACGCCCAGGCGAGCATCCCGAGGATGACCCCACCGACGACTCCCGTCGCCAGCCCGGTCAGCAGCACCCCACTGCCGCCGGCTTCGGCACCCAGGCGTCGGCGCAACCCGGGACCGAGCGCCGCACCCACGAGGAACGCGACGACGACGGGAACCAGAAGCCCCACGAATCCGAAGGTGTAGCTGCCGGTCGGCAGAGCGCCGAGCAACGGGATGGCCGGGATGGGCCCCAGCTGAGTGCCGAGGGCGCTCACCGTGGAGCCGGTGCCGATGGCGAAGCCGGGACCCACGAACCAGCTGGCGGTCCAGATCACCACGTTGGGGATGAAGGCCAACTGGCCGAGCGTGACCGTGAAGCCACCCATCACCTCCGTATGCAGGCTCTCGTAGAGCGAGATGATCTTCGCGTACGAGATGGCGATGGCCAGGCTCGTCGCGAGCGAGGCGAGCAGCACGACGGCCGCGGCCGCGGCTGTACCCGCGCGCAGGCCGGTCGCGATGATCGCGCGCACGCGGGGCGACCAGCCCGCGATCCAGTCCCGCAGCCGCTTGCCGGTGGACTCCCCCTCGTCGCGACGGGTCAGCAGCACGCCGATCACGAAGCCGACACCGAAGACCACTGTCGGCAGCAGCGTGCCCTGCACGAGCGAGGGGCGGGCGAGCGGATGAAGGCTGGAGAACGTCACGGCGAACGACAGCAGCGCGAAGGTTCCGAGCGCCACGATCTGACCCAGCCGGCGGAAGCGGGTCTCGGCGACCCGTCGGCCGGCGCGCACGGCGAGCAGGAGGGTGAGCATCCCGAGTCCGAGGGCTGCGATCGTGATCGTGAAGGGATCGCCGGCGCCCGCGTACCCGAGCGCGGCCGCCGTGGTCGGGTCGAGGGTGACCGTCACGTCGACGCCGTGTCCGATGAGCCAGATGTCGACGGATGCCCGCCAGAACGCTCCCCAGTCGACTCCGAACCCGAACTGGGCGCCCCACAGCACCGTGAGGGGTGCGAGCGGGATACCGACTCCGATCGCGACGACGAGCATCGCCTCGAAGGCGGCGAACAGGGCGGTCAATCGGCGATTCATGGTGGGCGCCGACTAGTGGACTGCGACGTTGAGCACGATCATGAGGAAGCCGAAGAAGGCCGTGCCGATGCCGCCCCAGATGCGACGGCTCATCTTCGCGCCGCGCTGGGCGAAGGCCTGGTAGCCGAGTACCCCCAGCACGATCATCGCGATGAGCAGCGAATAGCTGACCGCGTCATCCGTCGAGACCAACCCGAAGGCGCCGACGACGAGCGGCACCGAGGGCAGGATCGCCGCGTAGAGCATGCCCGAGGAGTGACGCAGCGCCCGCAGCGTCGCCTGCCCGAGGGTGATCTCCTTGCCGTCCTTGACGCCGTGGGTGGCGATGGTGCTCGCGAAGACGTGGGCGCCCCAGAAGATCAGCAGTGAGACGGCCGAGATGATCAGCACCTCGACCGCGTTGCTGTCCGAGTCCGAGACGCCGCCGATGAGCGCGGAGTAGAGGATCAGGCCGTACACGGCATCCGGGGTCACGAAGTGATCGTGCATCCACTGCCTGAAACCCATGGGGCTACCGTACCGGGCGGGCCGCGGGGCTTCGGGAAAGCTCGCCGCGGCAGGCACGTCCCCGGCGCGCGGACACTAGCCGGGTATGCGCCCGGGGCGTATAGTCGGGGCCACTCACCCTCGCGTCGGCATCGCCGACGACCGTGGAGCGGAGTCCGCGACGATCCCGTGACGCCGAACACCCTCCCGCACACCCGGAACAGTTCATCGGCCCCAAGGAGTCGGATGATGATGAAAGACCTGTACACCGTGTTGCCCGCCCAGGATGTCGAGCGAGCCCGCGCCTTCTACCACGACAAGCTCGGGATGGATCCCGAGGGCACCCTCGACGGGATGCTCATGTACCGTGTCGGATCCGCGGGTCGCTTCGCGATCTACGAGACGCCCAACGCCGGCACCGCCCAGAACACCCAGATGTGCCTGATCTCGGACGACCTGTCAGCCGACATGGCGCGATTGCGTACCGCCGGCGTCACCTTCGAGGAGTACGACTTCCCCGGCATGAAGACCGTCCAGGGAGTGCTCGAGACCGGTGAGAGTCGCACGGCGTGGTTCCGCGACAGCGAGGGCAACTTCGTCTGTCTCAGCCAGCTCGCCTGAGCGACTCAGCGGCCGCCCGTCTCCGTCAGCACAGCGGGTCGGAGGCGGGCACCGTTCCGTCGAGGAAGAAGGCGTCGACGGTGTCGTCGATGCAGGTCACGCCCTGGTTGTAGACGGTGTGGCCCTCGCCGGTGTGTGTGATCATCACGCCACTCGACAGCTGGGATGCCAGCGCCTGAGCCCACGCGTACGGGGTGGCCGGGTCGTTGGTGGTTCCGATCACGAGGATCGGCGGCGCACCCTTGGCCTCGAAACTCGTCGGCAGGTCGGCGCGGGGCACCGGCCAGTTCGAGCACGCGGTGTCCAGCACGGCGAAGTCATCGTAGGCGAAGAACTTGCCGAGGATGGGGGCGGCCGCGTCGATCTCGGCGAGACGCTCGAGGGTGGTGGCCGGGTCATCCGCGAAGTCGCCGTCGACGCAGGTGGCCGCGGTGTAGACCTCGAAGGAGTTGCTGGAGTAGCTGCCATCGCCGTTGCGGGAGTTGTAGTAGTCCGCGTTGACGAACGCGAGCGTGGGGTCGCCGCCGCTCAGCTCGACGAACATCTGAGTCATGTCGGGCCAGTAGCCCTCGGAGTAGAGGTTGAGGGCGATGGCGGTTCCGAGGGTCGCGGAATCCAGAACGCGGCCGTCGCTGTTGACCAGACCCTGCGCATCCACTGTCTCCAGCACCGAACGGGCCTGACCGAGAGCGGTGTCGAGGTCGCCCGAGAACGGGCAGTCGCTGCCCTCGAGGCAGAACTGCATGTAGGCGCGGAAGGCGCTGTCGAAGCCCGCCATCTGCACCTTCAATGACTCGAAGTCGCTGAGCAGCGGGTCGAGGGCGCCGTCGAGAACCAGTCGGCCCACCTTGTCGGGGAACAGCTCGGCATACACAGCCCCGAAGTAGGTTCCGTAGGAGTAGCCCAGGTAGTTGAGCTTCTCGTCGCCCACGAGCGCCCGGATCATGTCCATGTCCTTGGCATTGCTCGCGCTGTCGAGGTTGGCCAGCAGCTCGCCGGTGTTCTTCTCGCAGGCGGCGGCGAACTTCTCCTCCTCGACGGCCAGTTCATCGATCCAGCCCTGCGTGCCGTAGGGGCTGTCGAAGGTGCCGTACAGCACTTCGTCGGTCTGCTTCGGGTCGGTGTAGCAGACGACCGGGGTGGACTGGCCGACACCGCGCGGGTCCCAGCCGATCACGTCGTAGGCCTCGGCCACGGCCGGCGTCGCGGAGTACGCGCCGCTGTAGTAGACGTAGTCCCAGCCCGAGCCGCCCGGTCCGCCGGGGTTGAGCAGCAGCGAACCCATCTTGGTGCCGCTGGCCGGGTGCTTGATGAGCGCGAGCTCGATCGAGCCGTCGGCCGGGGCGTCCCAGTCGACGGGAGCGTGGATGACGGCGCACTCGAGCTCGTCGCCGCAATCGGTCCACGACACCGACTGCGAGTAGAACCCCGAGACATCCGCGGGGGCAGGACCCGTCGGCCCGCTCGGCGTCGGCTGCAGGATTCCCGGGAGCAACTGGCATCCCGAGAGGGCGGCGAGGCTGAGCGCCGCGAGGGCGGCGACGAGAGGCAGGCGACGACGTGTCATCCGGCCAGACTACCGACCGGCGAGCAGCTCCCGCATGAGCGCGGCCGTCTCGCTGGGCGTCTTGCCCACCTTGACACCCGCGGCCTCGAGGGCCTCCTTCTTGCCCTGCGCGGTACCCGCGCCGGCCGAGACGATGGCACCGGCGTGACCCATGGTCTTGCCCTCGGGTGCCGTGAAACCGGCCACGTAGCCCACGACCGGCTTGGTCACGTACTCGCGGATGAAGTCGGCCGCACGCTCCTCGGCGTCGCCACCGATCTCGCCGATCATGACGATCGCCTCGGTCTCGGGGTCGTCCTGGAAGGCACGGAGCGCGTCGATGTGGGTGGTGCCGACGATGGGGTCGCCGCCGATGCCGATGGCCGTCGAGAAGCCGAGGTCGCGCAGCTCGTACATCA
>Ga0209792_1001651_pt1 | contig 10222 bp, 7 predicted proteins | sample EBPBio142005_DNA_FD_185860 | JGI IMG/M metagenome (GOLD analysis project Ga0209792, IMG submission 185860) | Wastewater treatment Type I Accumulibacter community from EBPR Bioreactor in Madison, WI, USA - Reactor 1_6/14/2005_ DNA (SPAdes)... | ecosystem: Engineered > Bioreactor > EBPR >...
CGGTCCGCCAAAGGGAGCGATTTCCGCTCCGGGCGAACCGATCGGTCCGGGGACGGGGGTTGCCGCACCGCGCAATGCGGCAAAGGGTGCAGAGTCGGGATGATGCGCCCAGCGCGCCAGGAATGTTGCCAGCAGATCGTGCGCGCTTGGTCCTTCGATGCGGCAATGGGTATCGTGATGGGGCTGGCCGCTACCGGGATCAACCGCCCGGATGCGGTTGGGGTTCATGTCGATTCCGCCGCAATAGGCAATCAAGCGCTCGCCACGCTTGATCACCAGTACCTTTTGATGATGCGATCCGGTCAGTCGGGCGATGTCCGGTTCGATGATTCGCAGAATCACCGGAATCAGCCGTGGATGTGCGCCCGCCAGGGCCGCGCCGATCGCCAGTCGCACGGTCGACGCGGTCGTGTTGTTGGTGGTCAAATCATCCTTGATGGCCTTACCGCCGGGCAAGGCGTTGATCCGGCTGACCACCGCGGTTGCGCTCAGGTCCGCGGGATTTAACCCTGGCGGACTGGCTGCCAGGATTGGTTGGTCCCACAGCATCGCGGCGACTTCCACCCCGCGGTTGCGTGCGGCGTCCTCATAGATTTCACGAAAGGTGCTGGCCGCGCCGAGCCGGAAATCGTCAAAGTTGTCCCAGCCCAGCAGATAGATGTAATCCCCCGCGCCAGTGTGGCCCATATCGTCGGCCATGGCGTTGAAGGTAGCGGCGCCGTCCATCAGGGCGGCAACGGCATTGCCGGTTCGCAATTGGGTGCGGCCGGTTGCCAGTGGGCTCAGCACCCCGTTCCAGCGCGCCGGATTGAGCCGCGATCCGCCCGGTGGGCCCGCCGGTATGACCGGCGGCGGAACCTGCTGCTCGGTAAGCGCCAGCAAGGCGGTCCAGGTGCGCGGACCGATTACGCCATCCCATTCACCGGGTGCGGCTGGGAAGGCGATTCGCTGAAACGATCGCGTTGCCGCGTCGGTATTGCTGCCAAAATTGCCATCCACCACCAGGGGGCACCGTTCGATCCGGCTCTGCCCCCCGTTCCAGCGCTGTTGGTTCACCTGATTGAGCCGGCTCTGCGCGTCAGAAACAGCAGGCCCGCGCGATCCGCGGCGGATGGTTGGGCGACTGGTCGCGACGGGATCGGTTTCGGTCGTTTCCAGAACCGCGCGCAGTACGGTCAATTCCGGTTGCAACATCCGATCAGGCCCAAACAGCTTGATCCGTGTCTGCAGCGAGCCCCCCAATGCGGCTCCGGCAAGGTCGATGGCATTGGCAGCGGCGTGATAATTACCGTCGACCGCTTCAGTCAGGACAAAGGTCCGTTCGGTTCCGCCCAGCGTGCGCCGCACCACGATGTCTCCCGGCTGCAGGGGTTGCCGCACGCTCCGGTTCGGCCAGGCGATCACGGAAATACTCGGGTCGGACGGGTCGAGTGCGCGTGCCAGCGCACTGTCGCGCATCGTTTCGATTGTGGGCGGCAAAGGGGTGAGGATGGTCATGGTTGGTCTCCGATCAGCCAAGCCGCGCAAGAGCGGCCATTCTGGCTGACAGCTGGCTGCGCTGGCGGGCGATTTCCTGTACTGCTGTTTCGCCGACGGCTTCGTCCAAGGCCGTCTCCTGCGCCTGCGCAAGGGAGCGCGAACGCGCGAGCAACGCCCGCGCCGCCCGCCGTGTTTCGTGGGGAAGATGGGGAGCAAGGTGCTTGAGCACGGCCGGGAGGAACAGTTCGGTCAGCGCCTGCCGATCGGGACGGGCGGTTAGATAAAGACGCTCGAACGCCCTGAAATGTGCCTGCGGATCGGCAGCGATGGCCGCCAGGCTGTCAGTGTAAACAGGCCCTAACGCGTCCAGCGTGAAGTTTCCGCCAGCGATGAGCTGGACACGCTGTTCGGGCGAGAGCGGGGGAGAGCTGGTCCAGGTCATCAGAAGCTCCTTGTCAGAGTATTGCCGGTGGTGCTGTCCGGCGCGTCGAGCGGGCTTGGCAGGTCGCCTGCTGCGTTCTGAAACCGGGTCGTGCGCACGCGGCGGACCCAGTTGAGGATGTTGTCGCTGGCCGGATCGTTGTCTGGGTCCGGTGCATGCAGCAGCTGGATACGACGATAGGCGCGCGGATCGTTGTTCAGCGCGGGTGCGTTGGTATTGAAGGTAAAGAACTGGCGCTGCACCGGCGTATCCCCGCGATTGTGCAGAACGTGGTGGAATTCGTGACCCAGCGTTTCGAATCGCAAGGCCACATCAGGATTGATGAAGATGAAGAACCGCTCACCCAGCGCGCTGCGATGCCGCTTGAACACTGTCGCATAGGCATTGGCGCCGTCCGCGGGGAGCCGCACGAATACGACGGTAAGCGTATCGTCAGGGGTGACGGGGATGAGATCAGCCAGCGCGGCGACCTCCTCGGCGTTGTCCCGCGATCCCGGGTAAGTGCCATCGCCATCGAGCGCGGCGGGCGGTATCGGCCGGTCAATGGTCGATCCCTGTTCGATCGCCAGTGCGGCCTGAGCCCACCGCGCCCGTGCCCGGCTGAAATGCGCATCGATCTGTGCCTGTGTGGCATGGCCGCCATAGTTGACTACCCGGACTGGTAGTCGCCGTCTTTCGTCAAATGGATGGCGTGAGAATACCGGGACGCTTGCCGTGGCCGGCGCGGCGGCACCAGCTGCCTGATATGTCGCCGCAACCGCGCCGTCGAGCGCGGCGCGGCGCAGCCGGTGGTTGCTTTGACCGCGACTGCGCAGGCCAGCATCGCTACCGCTGGCAAAACCGCTGTGAGTTTGCTGTGCCGCATCGACATCGTCAGTAACCAGCATCAACGCACGCGATACGAAAACTTTCGATCCGGCAGCCGTTTCCGTTAGCGTTACGCGCGCGTCAAATGGGGCGTCGTCATCGGCACCCAAGCTGCTGAGGGTTCGCCAGGTCGCAGTGACCGTAGTGCCGGATGCGCCTGGGTCGCGAACCCGCAGGTAGAAGCGACGCCGGTCGCTGCCGACGAAGTTGCTGGCCTCGCTGACGCCATTGTTGACGTTGCCGGCGCTGTCATACGCCTGATCCCACAGCCCGAACCGCACCGCTGTCGCCACCGGAGCATTGCCGTCAACCACGTGGTCGCCATCCGGATCGAGCACAAATTCGATCGTCGCCGCGCTGGCAGGAACCGGCACGGCAGCGTCGCTGGCATCAATCAACGCTGCCCATGTGCGCGGGCCGATTACACCGTCCCATTCCCGGGGAGCGTCAGGGAATGCAATCCGCTGAAAGCCGATGGTAGCCGCATGGGTATTGCCTCCGAAGATACCATCCACCACCAACAGGCACCGATCGATGCCGCTTTGCCCTCTGGCAAGGCGCCGGGTGTGGACCGTATTGAGCCGGCTTTGCGCCTCACGCACTGCCAGGCCGGTTGATCCGCGCCGGATGGTCGGGCGTGGCACCGGCACCAATTCTGCTGGCCCCTCGGCTACTTCGTGGGAGCGAACTATCGTAACGTCCGGCAATAGCAGGCCATCAGGCCCGGCGATCCGCATCCAGCCGTCATCCCCAATGGTTTCGGCATAAAAGCCAGCTTCGTACATCTTGCCACGGTTGCCGCGCAAAGCGCGCCGTGGCCGCACACCCGGCCGGGCGACGATCCGGGCCGGGCGATGGAGCTGTCTGCGTCCGCGTAGGATGAGGTCTCCCGCAATCAACGGCACGGCCAGTCTTGCCCCGGGAAAGCCGACGATCTGGGTTTGCGGTTGCAGCGGATTGACGGCCACATTCACCAAGGCCTGCGGATCCTGTGCCGTAACTGGTCGCGTCCCGATTGGGGCGGGCGGTGATGCCGCGGTGCCGGGCAGTTCCGGGTCAGTCGGCATTGCGACCGGCGGATCAGGTTCGGAAAAAAACGGATCCGCTGGGGCGACCGGTTGCGGCGCCGGAGGTGCCGGATCAAGGGCAGCCGGATCGACCGAAGGCGGGGGGGCAAGAGGGGCTGCCGGGTCAGGCAGGTCGGCCTCCGCGGCTTCACGCATGGCGACCGCAATGGGCGGCGCAATCGGCAGCCCGAGCATGTCGCGCAGTTGATCGTCGCTGAACTGGGCGAGAATACGCTCTTCCGGAGTAAGCAGGCGTTGGTTGCGACCCTTGGTCCAGCGCCGCTCGTCGTCGGATATGGGGGGCTGAGCCAGCATGGCAGGCAGGGATGCTGTGCCGGGCGGGTCGGTTTCGTCGGACCCCGATGATTCGTGAGACATGGCTTCGATCTCCTGTGACGGACAGCTTGTGCAGGTGGCTTCGGTGCGTTCGATTGGCGCAGGGCGGGGCAATTGGCCGGATTTCAGGGCACGTGCCGCGGCCACGGCGGCAGCAATGTTCAGGATGCCGTAGCCCCACCGGTCGGAACGATCGGCGGACGATCCGGGAGGCGGATCAAGGCTGGCAAACAGCGCCTGCCGCAAGATCGCAATCGGCTGGATACCTGCTGCTTGGAGCATCAGCGCCACCGTACCCGCCACATGTGGCGCTGCCATCGAGGTGCCACTCATCCGTACGTAGCCCGGCGGTTCAGAAGCGGACCGGCGTGATCGCACGGAGAGCACGCGCACGCCTGGGGCCGTCAGCAGCGGCTTCTGCCGGCCGTCGCGGGTTGGCCCGACGCTGGAAAAGCGTGCCAACGGCAGGGCTGGATCATGCCCATCGAACGCGCCCACGGCGATTGTGCGCAGCGCATTGCAGATCGAACCGGTGGTGGTCTGGCGCGAGGCGCGCCGCGGACTGAATACAGCCTGGCATTTCGGGCAGGCAGCATTGCGCTCGATCCAGGCATGCCAACGCCCGTCAACCACATCGGTGCCGTCGATCTCGATCCGCCAGGCCCCTGCTGGTGCCATGGGCCGCAGCACCAGTGCGATAAGGTTGTCGCCGTTGTTGGGATCGGCGATGCGGTGATAGAGCCTTGCAACCTCGCGTCCGGCGTGATCCGTTACGGCAGCATTGCGGCCGGGTTCCGCGGTGACGATTGCGCCGCCCGGTGCGATCGCACGGGCCACGAACCGATCGGCGCGTGGATACCACAGTTCGACAGTGGCTTCGGTGCGATCAGCACGCGGCAGCGAGAACGGCAGACGCGCCGTCCGCGCTTCACGCAGGCGCCCCGCCATATGAACGTTGCGGGCATAGTAGTTGCCGGTACTTTGGACCACGGCGGTGCCGGGCCGGTTGACGATCAACCAGTCGATCGCGCGTTCGATCAGCAGCGTGCCATCGTGTGGTCCGGCGTGGCGGCCAAGGCTCATGTTGATGACCAGTGGCCTGCTCCCGGCGGTGCGAACCGCAAAGTCGATCGCTTCAAGCAGATCGATCGAGTTGCCAAGGTCGCCCGCACCCGGCCCGAGATGAACGAACAGCAGATCAGCCTCCGGTGCGATCCCGAGCGGGCCGCCGGCCTGACCATTCCCGGCCGCAATCCCCAGCACGTGTGTGCCATGAGAAGGCGCGCCTGAGGTCGATGGGGCATAGCCCAGGGCGGCGAATGGATCTGCTTCGCGCAGTGCCTGATTTATCGCGGAACGGGTGTGAATCCGGCCATATCCATAGGGCGCAGGGCGATCGGCAGCGCGCTGGTCCCACAGCGCCAGCAACCGGCTATGGCCTTGCGCGTCGCGAAAGTCGGGATGCGCAAAGTCCAGCCCCCAGTCGATCACGGCCACAACGGTGCCGCGCCCGGTTTCCGCCAAGTCGTCCGGACGGCGTTGGTCACTGTCCAGTAGTGCCGGATCTGCCTCGCTCAGACCCGGCTCATCAGGAGGACTACGTCCGGCAAAGGGGTGGGCATCTTCTCCGGCATAGGTACGCGGAGCCTTGAGGCTGGCGACAGCGGGGGCGGCATGGATCGCAGCGAGCATCCGGCGGCGGGCGCGGCCTGTTGCGATCTCACCAAACCGGGCCACCAATCGCAGGCCGGGCGGCGGATCCTGGCCAGGATGCAGCCGGACGATGACAGCAACATCATCGTCCGGCCTGCCTGCGGCGATCAGCTCCAGCAGAGCGGGGTCCATCGGATCAGACCTCCCCGCTTGCCATCTAGCTTGCTTTGGTGCCGCCGTTGCCGGACCGGGCGGCGGCCTTCGCCTCTTCTGCAGCCTTGACCGCCAGTTCGGCGGCTTCCCTCGCCCTCGCCTCGGCGCCGGCTGCGCCCTTGGCTGCGAGTTCGGCATTCTTGCTCGATCCGGCTGCGGCTTCGGCCGACTTAACGGCCTTTGCCGCTGCAGCAACCAAGTCCTTTCCGGGAGCAGACGGGGTGGTGGCGGCCCGGCCTGATCGGGCCAGGACCAGCGCCATCATCGGATTGCCGATCATGTATGACACCAGGCTGAGTTGGCCGAACCGATCGGGGGGGAAACCGGCATCCCGACCGGCCGCCCTGAATAGAGCCAGGCTCTGGATATTTTGGCTAGCCATGGCTTGCCTCCTTCTGCGCTGTGATCATCCCTGGGCGGCGGGCGGCTGCATTGCGATCATCATCATCATGAGCATCATCATGTTGTTGCCGCCGCCGCTTTCGCTGGACCCGCCAAGCCCGCTGGAGCTGCTGCCCATGCCGCTGTAGAGCAGGAATGGCAGCATCTTGGAGACCGGATCAGTTCCGCCGCCCAGTAGCGGCATGAGCATCGCGATCTGGCGCGATTCGTCGATTTCCTTTTTGAGGCCGACGGTTTCCTTCTTGCGAATGGCGATCTCCTTGCGCAGCGCAGCGCCCGTACCCGACAGTTCGCGTTCAGTCGCAGCAGTGCGACCGTCCAGCGCCTTTATCGCCGCGGAGCTGGTTGCGATGCGGTCGTCCAGCCGCTTCGCGGTTGCATCGAGTTCAGCCTTGGTGGCAACACCGCCGCGCGGTGCGGAAACGGTCGGGTTTCCATGACGCGGCAGGCGCAAACCGGGGCGCGGCGCGTTGAACAAGGGACGCCGCCGCCGCACCGCTTCGCCAAAGTCGGACTCGTCGTTTTCGAAATCACTTTCGACCAGGCCTTCGAAATCGGCCTCGAACGCGGAATTGAACATTGTCTTTCTCCTGCTTTACCAGAGGGGTTGGTTAGTGGCGGTGCTGGGCAGCATCGCGCACCGGTGAGTGCGATCCGAACAGCTCGGCGCGCATTTCCATGTCAGGACGGATCATTCCGGGTTTGCCGCGGCCCCGACAGCCGAGGCAGGCCGGGTCGTCACCCCAACACAGCCCGCAGGCACCCAGCGCCGCGGCAAGGCGGCTGAGCCGCTGCGCTGCGGCGCGGCCTGCATCGTGAAGCTGGCGGGCGATCCGGGTCATTTTGGTCAGGCGGATCTCCGATGCATCAAGCCGCTCGCTCAGTTCGGCGATGAGCTCGTCGCGATCGTCGGGTGACCCGGGGTCGTTGCACGGCTCTCCATGTTGCGCCTGCATCAGCTGCATCAGCATCGCCATGCGTGGGTCGCCTGCGGCGAGATCCTGCAGCAACGCCGTCGGATCTGGCGCGCCTGTTGCGGCGGCAAGTTTGGTGGCCTCAATCATCGGCGTATTCCAGCCAATCTTCCGAGGCCCAGATTTCGCTGCCGAAGTCCTCTCCGCTCAGATCCTCGCTGATCAGATCCTCACCGGACCAGTCCTCGCCTGGCCAGTCTTCGCCTGACCATTCGGTCTCAGTGGCTTCGTCCCAACCGGCTTCGCCAGCCGGGAAGTAGGGATCGCCAGGGTTGACATGGACCGATATCGGCGGCCGTGGCGGGGCCCAAAGTGACGGGGTTAGCGCCAGTAAAGTCAACAGGGTATCGGTGCGACCTTCCGCGTCTTCTGGATCGGTACCAAAGGCTTCTGCGCCAATCAGGGCATATTCGGGGGTCAGTTCGGCTGAACCTTCGGCCTCCGCCGCTTCGTGCGCAGCGCGGCCGGCGACATTGCTGAGCGCGGACAGCATCTGGCTGACCGGCACCTGTTGTCCCCCGACATTGACGCTTTGCCGCCCGACCGATCCCAACAGCGAGCCCAGCAGCGATTGCAGCAGTTCGGGGCGGGCCAGAAGGCCAGTCAACATGCTGGCGGCGCCGCCCTGGCTGCCCCCGCGGGCTGCCTGCAATCCGCCCAGCGCGGCCTGCCCCGCAGCGCTACCGCCCAATCCGCCACCGGCGATCGAGGCCAGCGAGCCAATTGCGCCGCCTGCCCCGCCACCTCGTACGGTTGAGACCAGACTGCCGGCGCCGTGGATCGCCTGACCCACCCCGCGCGCAGTCCGGTTTGATGACTGTTGCAACAGGCCGCTGGCGAGGCCGGCTCCAGCCCCGATCACGGCACCCCACGGCCCGAATGCTGCGCCGCCGGCCGCACCAGCGGCGGCGTTCGGCAAGGCTTGTACCACCATCGGCGCTGCACGCTGGGCGAACTGTCCCACGCCGCGGGCCGCGCCTTGCAATCCTCGGCCGATGTCATCGAACAGCCCTTCGACATCTTCCGCGCTGGTGCCCGGGCCGTAAATCGACTGGACCAGCGTTTCGATTTGTTCGGCTGGAAGTCCGGCATACTGAGGGGCAAGGCTGGAACGAAGCAGGGCAAGGTCAGACATCGAATTTCTCCACCATTTGATCGAACGACGGCCACGCGGCGACCTGGCTCAGGCGAATAGGGCTAGCGCTCGATGATCGACCGAAGCAGTTCGGCGAGAGCCGGCAGCCCCTCGAAATGAACAGCGCGCCCCCTCGTGAGATCACGTACAGAGCCGCGGATGCGGAATGCCCCGGCATCGCCCCGCTCGTGCCAGCACCGTACGACCAGGGTGATCGCGCGCTGGCTTTGATCGGATGTTGGCCTGATGGGAACGGGGTCATCCAATTGTCTCCTCCGCCGCGTGACTTTGCCTGGATTGGCGATTCGCCTTGGTGTGCGGCACGGCTGTCACGGCTGCGTAACCGTCCCATCACAGATCGATTACGCCGAGCTAACACGATGAAATGCATTGAATAATTTTGCAGGCACGGCCGATCGAGCCGTCTAGATCTGCGGGAATATCATGAGAAAGAGATGGAGGGCCTGTTCAGGCCAGCGCTGTGTCGATCAGGTTCAGCGTTGCCTGAATTTGCCGACGGGCCAGCAACAGTATTTCGCGATCGCGCGCTGTGGGCGCTGGCGCATTCAAGGATGCTGGTAATGGATCGCGAGGCTTACCGGCAAGCCGATCAATCAGCTGGCGCGTCTCCTGCATGGGCCTGACTCCCAGTTCGGAGTCCAGCAACAGCTCAAAATCCTTGTAGTGCTGGACGGCCTGGGCGCGGTTGCCGCAGGCGACCATCGCTTCCAGCAGCAGGCGTTGCGCATCTTCACGCAGCGGCTCGACTCCGCAAATTATACGGCCAAGATCAAGGGCGCTGCGCCATTCTCCGTGGCGGATGTTGGCCCGCGCCAGCTCCAGCGCGGAATCGAGAAACAGTGCGCGCAGACGCTCGCGCTCGATCGCGATCCATTCGTGGTCCTCACGGCAGAGAAAATCGCCGCGGTACAGCGATAGCGCACGGCGCAACCGATTGCGCGCGGATGTCTGTTCCAGGCAGGCAGGGTCGCGCGCGAAGTCGTGCAGCTTGCGATCGAAAGCCACGACATCAACCCACACGCGGCGACCCGGCGTCAACGCTATTACATCGCCTGTAGTGGAGAGTAGGCTGGTACCGTGCGCGGTGAAGCGCTGCCGGATGCGCCACAGACTGGTTGCCAGGCAGCGGCGAGCGGCATCGGCCTCGCTATCGGGCCATAAGGCTTCGGCCAGGGCTGTCCGTTTGATCCGCCGCTGCGGTGCGGAAGCGACGATACCAATGATTGGCCAAGCGATTGCTGGGAGGGAAATTGCCTGGCCACGTTCGCCCACGGCAATAGTTTCACCCAGGACATGCAGCTTCCAGAAGGCCATAACCGTGCAACTCCGACTGCAATGGAAATCCATCGATCGGCGACACCGTTTGGTTTTTTCTTGGGCGAGAGAGGATGCCAGGGCGAATCGGTAACAAAATCTCGTCGGAAATTTATCAGAACTTGCTGCGATGGCTAGGCAATAATAGCACTAACGCCCTGAGAATGGATTGAAATCATCCAGTGCTTTGGGAAACATACGAATTGTACCTTAATACGACGGTAATATTAGGGCGGATTCAAATTCTCCTCCTGCTGTGCTGCTGCGCTAAACCGCCATATTGTCAATAAGGCGAGTTTCGCCAATTCGCGCCGCTACA
>Ga0209792_1001652_pt1 | contig 10222 bp, 10 predicted proteins | sample EBPBio142005_DNA_FD_185860 | JGI IMG/M metagenome (GOLD analysis project Ga0209792, IMG submission 185860) | Wastewater treatment Type I Accumulibacter community from EBPR Bioreactor in Madison, WI, USA - Reactor 1_6/14/2005_ DNA (SPAdes)... | ecosystem: Engineered > Bioreactor > EBPR >...
CGCAAGATCATCAAAACGCGCGGCCACTTCCCCAGCGACGAGGCGGCCACCAAGCTGATCTGGCTGGCGCTGCGCAACATCACCGCGGACTGGGGGCGGGCGGCCAACCACTGGAAATCAGCGATGAACCAATTTGCGATCCTCTACGAGGACCGATTTACCAGATCGGGCCAGTAAGATCACCAAACCGCCTCACGATTGAGTGACGGATTCAACAGCCTCACACACAGAAATCCTGACACTCCCCCTTGTGGAAGCTGGTCTCCCAAAGACCGCCCAGCAAATGAATCGCCAGGCGGTGACACCACCAGGCGGGCACAAGTTCGAGTTCGCCGGCAACCTCGAGGCCGCGCTGCAGGCGCTCGCGCGCGACGGGCAACAAGGCTTCGTCGCCGCGTTCCAGGGCGAGCATCGCGACCGCCAGCGCGGCCATGAAGTTGTCCTCCAGGGCGACAAGCACGGCTCCAATCCGCTCGTCGGGCGACCCCGCGCCATCCGTGTCATCGCCATCGCCCAATGTGTCCGGCCGGCCCAGCGCGGCAACGACCGCACCCTCGCTCCCTTGGCCCGAGGCGAACCATGCGCCGACATCCCGGGCCAGGCCGTCGAGATCGCGGAGCATCAGCTTCGCCAGCCCCTTCTCCATCGCCGAGAGGTTTGCCTCGGCCAACCCCTTGTACAGCAGCGAATAGGCCCGCGCCGAAAAGCGGCCCAGGTGATAGGCCGCAGCCGCGACGAGGCGATGGAAGTCGCGCTCCGCGCTGGCTTCACCCCGCGCAACCACGGCTTCGAGTGCCTCGGCGGTCACCTCGAAGGCCTTGCGGGCCGTCTCGGCGTCGCCGCCCATGTCCACATACCGCAGGCCATGCTGCAGCAGCGAGTACCCGTAGGACAGCAAGTCGTCCGACAGCTCAGCACCGAAGTTCGGCGCATCCTGCGGCAGAGCACCGTCGCGCCAGATCATCGCGCGCGCCTGGCCTCGGGCGAGCAGCCTGGCCCGGAATCCTGGCGCCACGGCCGCGTCGATGTTGGCTTTCAGTTCCTCGAGCGTCGCGGCCATTACTTGCCCGCCTTGGCGATCGCCGCGAAGACCGCCTTGATGAAGTTCTGGTGTCCTTCGACACGAAGGCCGACGTAGTGCTGCGGCACGGCGCCGGCATAGGAATGCAGGTTGGTTTTCAGAAGCTTCAGCGGGTCGTTGCCCGAGAACGTGAACAGCATGTGCGAGACCTGAGAGGCGCGGATGCCATCCTTGAGTTGGGCCTTGTCCAGCGCATCGCCGAGAACCGTGTCGCCGGCCTCGTTCAAGCGGTCGGCGACGAACGCGAGCGCATGCGGTGACGGAAGCCCACTGTTGGCGCAGAGCGCAGTCCTGGCTTCGTCGATGACGGCCGTCCGCATCCCTGCCCGGCTCTTGACCTCCGCCTTGAGGATCTTCAGGCCGCCACTTTTCGGGTCCACATTGAAGGCGAGCACGTCTTCACCGCGCATCGACATGTTGCGATGATCCTTCCAGCGCAAACGCTTGATGCCGAGATTGAAGGGCGTGGCCTCATACACATACGCGTTGCACAGGATCTCGCCCAGATCGCCGGAGCGGATGGAGGGCGTGTCCGAATTTTTGTGTAAACGGTTCGGACTTCAATTGACGGAGATGCGGTCTCCGAACTGAATGGTAAATCGGGTCAGCGCGGCCTTCCAATCCCGGATGGGCATGGTCCACTTCTGGCTGATGTTGCGCAGCGCCAGGTAGAACAGCTTGGTCAGCGCCTCGTCGCTGGGGAACGAGCCCCGGTTCTTGGTCAGCTTGCGTAGGCTCATGTTTACCGACTCGATGGCGTTGGTGGTGTAGATGACCTTGCGGATTTCCGGCGGGTAGTCAAAGAACGGGGTCAAGCGGCTCCAGTTCCTGCGCCAGGACTGGCCGATGGGCAGGTACTCGGCATCCCAGCGGGCCTCGAATTCACCGAGCATCAGCTCGGCCTCTTCGGCGGTGGCGGCCGTGTAGATGCGGCGCAGGTCGGCAGCCACCTCTTTGCGGCGCTTCCATGAGACGTAGTTCAGGCTGTGGCGCACCATGTGAACGATGCACAGTTGCACCACCGCCTTGGGGAAGACGGCCTCGATGGCGTCAGGAAAGCCCTTGAGCCCATCGACGCAGGCGATGAAGATGTCCTGCACGCCCCGGTTGCGCAACTCGGTGACCACCTGTAGCCAGAACTTGGCACCCTCGGTCTGGGCCAGCCACAGACCCAGCACCTCCTTCTCGCCCGTCATGGTGATGCCGATGGCCAGGTACACCGCCTTGACCCGCACCGCGCCCTCGCGCACCTTCACGTGGATGCAGTCCAGATAGACGATGGGGTAAATCGGCTCCAGCGGTCTGGCCTGCCAGGCCTTGACCTCGTCGGCCACGGCGTCCGTCACCGAGGAAATCAGACTGGGCGAAACTTCGGTGCCGTACATCTCTTCGAGGTGAGCCTGTATCTCGCGCACCGTCATGCCACGGGCGTACAGCGAGATGATTTTGTCGTCGAAGCCGGCCCAGCGGGTCTGGTGCTTGGGGATGAGCTGGGGCTCGAAGCTGCCATGGCGGTCGCGGGGCACCTCAATGGGCAACTCGCCGAAATCGCCCTTGAGGGTCTTCTTGCTCTTGCCGTTGCGGGTGTTCCCGCTGGGGTTGGCCACTGCCTCGTTGCGTTCATGGCCCAGGTGCTCAGTCAGCTCAGCGTCCAAAGCTCGCTCGACCAGCAGCTTGGTCAACTGCTTGAGCAGTCCGTTCTCGCCAATCAGGTCTTCGGGCTTCTTGTAGCTGGCCAGCAGGCCAGACAGCAGTTCTTCGGGTACGTCGTGTTTCTTGGTACTCATGGTGCTTACGGACAGGCCGACTTGCGTCGGCGTTGGATTGTCCGTTTACACAAAATTCTGCACACCCTCCGGATGGACGCCTGCGTGGGGAGCTTCTGCTCGACATGGGCGGCGGCAGCCGGCTTGCCCAGCTTCTTCAACAGGTCTGCGATGCGCTTCGGATCCGTGTAGTAACCCGGGACGGCCTTCGCGATCGCACCAATCGCTTGTGCTTGCTTTCCGGCAGCAATACCCAGCCCTCGCAACCTGTGCTTCTGAACGGACTCCTCTGTTCCGACACACCACTTCGCGAACTCCATCATCTCCCCCCACTTTTCTTGGTGATCAGCCGGGCTGGGATGACTCCTCGCCCGCATGTCTCCCAGGCATGAACTACGGCGTCTCCTTGCCCGGCACGATCTCGACTCCAATCCGCTCAGCCAGCTTCAGCAGCTCTGCATGGGCCTGTTCATCCTTCAGCAAGCTGCGCGAATCGCCGACCTGCTGTAGCGCACCTTTAGAAATTCGATCGCCGAACAACATCACCGCGCGAGCCGAGTCGTCCTGGCGAGAGATCCAGGACAGCCCCTGGACGTCCGGATACTGGGCGTGGATGGCCTCTGCCCAGCGGCGCGTTGCCGGGTACTGGTCCTTTTCGGTGTCGATGAGCTGCTTGCGCTGCACACCCAGCTTGCGCAATGGGACGCTGCGGCGAGCTTCAGTTCGCGCTTGACCTTGACTTCGGAGTGCAACTGTCCCTCCAGCTTGCGCTTGTCGTAGTGCTTGAAGCCGGGTGCATGCGATACATCGTGGAACACGGACTCCATGGCAGCCGCATCGAACGTGGCAGCAGCGTAAAGGGTCTGGATGGAGTCCCCCTTGGCATCGCGGATCGGACTGAAGCGTGCGTTGCCCTTGAGACCCGGATTGAACTGGTCGGCCTTGTACAGATCCTGATGCACACGATGCAGCACCTGTTTGGCGGGCAGCGTCCACGGCGTGATGTGAAGCGTGGCGGGTGGCGCCGGGGTGGCCGTGTCCTCACCACCCGCGGGAGGTAACACGCTGGCGGCCGGCGGGGCCTTGCGCGGTTTAGGCATGTGCGACGCCTTCCATCTCGTCGCTGGCGGCGGCAATGACCTGCTCCGGCCGGGTCGCCAGCACATCCTGCGGGCGCTTGCCCCCCAGGAAGCTGTTGGCCGAGAGGAACCAGTAGGCCAGCCCCCAGCCGTCCTTCTCGTCGCCAAAGACCTCCAGGACGGACTTCAGGGCCTTGCGTGGCCTCCAGTCGGCTTCGGGGTCTAGGCCGTAGCCGGGGAAGTAGTCGACGCCGTTGTGGTGGATCGCGAAGATCTGCCGCTGGCGCTTCCATTTGTTGGGTTGCGTGCTCGGATTGGTTGCGCTCAGGCCGGCCAGCTCGGCCAGCTTGGCTGCGGTCAGCCAGTCCGCGCCTTCCAGCACGGCCTTGCGCGAGCGCGCGAGCATCGCCGCTTCCCGGAGCAACGCCGGCTCTGGAGGGGCCTTGGGCACCAGGGCGCTGACCAAGGCCTTCAGGGTCTGTTCGTTCTGCTCGCGTAGCGCTGCGTCGATAAACGACACGACGCTGGCCAGCGTCTGGGCCAGCAGGCCCGCGTGCTGGGCATCGGCCCGCGCCACGGACAGCACGATCACCCGCTCGGCCTTGACCTTGTCGAGCCGGCTTCGCACCTCGCTCGGGGTGCCGACCAGGGTAGCGAATGCTGCGGGGTCACGGATGGCGGTCATGGCATGCTCCAAGGGAAGATTATTTAGATTATCTCACATTTATATATTCAATCTAATCCATGAGACAGCACGGGGCAAGCGACCTCCTCCAGCCAAAGAACCGGAATCGCAGCGAGAACGCCGCGACAAGACACACCGCCAACGGTGCCTGCGGCGCGCCCCGGCTCAATCGCCACCCAGATTCGCCTGTGGACCCGGCTGCTTGCCGGATGGCTTCGCCTGGCCGGTGCCGCCGGGCTCGGGCGCCGCGATCATACTGAAAGCTCCCCCGCTTGCGTTGCGCAAGCCTTCCTGACCCGGCCGGGCGTCGCAGTCGTCACCTGCCTGAGAAAGGACGTTGGCCCTTTCACTTCATATCCCCCTGGGAACAGCTCCCTTGGGGGTGGTGTTCCCGATTTTTGGAGAGCACCCTCATGCCTCATCGCAATGCCCCCGCATGCCCCCTCTGCCCAGGTGAAGGCGTACTGATTGGCTCGCTGGGTCCACGCACCTGGTTCCGCTGCCGTCAATGCGGCATGGACTTCAGCCGCACCCGTCGGCCAAGACGCCCGGCCCCCGCCGTGGCGATGTCGCAGGAGCAGCGAGCGTGAGCCGCCACCTTCTGCACCTGGTTCAACAGGGCCGCAAACTCACCGTGGTGGCCGGTTACGACCGGCCGCTGCGCGAGCTGTTCCTGCACGTGATTCACGACAACGATGCTCGCCCCCAACAGGAGGAAACGTTCGTTTACGACAGCCTCGATGACCCTGGCCTGGATTGGACAGACATCAACACAGTGGCCGACCAACTGGCGGCCCTGGGCATCGAGCCGCCCGCCAGCCTGTTCGAGGGCATCTTCCTCGACCAGTGCTTCAACGCCGGCAACCGGGTGGTCCAACACCACGTTGACCAGCCTCCGGTGGTCCTGCATGCGGGCTGAAAACCCGGCCCGCGTCCAGGGTCCTCGCAGCGCCGCCGCTCGCCACCGGCAATCGGCGACGCCGCCCTGCCCTTGCGGCTGCGGTTAGTCTTCGGCGGCTCTGTGCCGCCCTTGGCGGCCGAGCCATCGCCGGTACTTCCGGTTCCAGTCTTAGCGCCCTTCGGCGCCCCCTATCCCGCGGCTTGACCGCACCACGTCGTTCAGGTCCCTCTTCGGGCCTGGGCGGCACCACCCATTCCAGAAAGGCCATTCATGACCTCCATCACCGACACCCTGTGCGCCAACTGCATCTGATGACGCAGGAGATCCTCACGATGCGCGCCCACCTCACGCTGGAAGACCGCGCACACGTCGATGCGCTGCTACTCAAGCTGAGCCACCTGGAATCGTGCCAGCGGGTCGAACCTGCCGCACCGCCCGCGCTGACGCATGGCACTGCGCCGGCAGGAACCGGGTTTCCCTCGCTGGCGCTGGATTCGCTGGAGTCCCTCCAGCCCAGCGCCTATCTGGTCCACCTCTATGGCCACGACGTCGGCGATCTGGAGCGCGTCGAGCTCACGGAGTCGCTCACGGCCGCCGTTCAGTTGGCGCGCCAGCGCCTGGACGAACAGCCTCGAGACGTGTCGCAGCTGACTTACGACACCGGCACCGGGCAGTTGTCGTTCCTTGCCAGCGACGGCGTGGTGCTCGTCGGCATCCTGCCGTGCGAACCAAGCATGCCCAAGGTCGAGGCCTGCGTCGCGGATGCCTGCGCGTCCCTGGCCCGAGGCGACGTGACGGCGCTGCGGTGCCTGTTCGTCGCTCCTGTGCAGGCGCGGCCGGAGCCCCTGGCCACCTGAAGCATCCCGGCGGGCGCCACGTCGCCTGTTTTTCACACCACAACCCCGCGGAGCTCGCTCCGCTGGGGGCGGGTTCCGCCCGAACCTTCGAGGAACCCGCCATGAACGTGACCCTGAATGCTGAACAACGGCTGTACGTCATCCCCTGCGGCGATGGCTACACCTGCTTGGGCTTCGACAACGCACGCGGTCATGCCGAGCAGATCGCCGCCCAACTGGAACGGCCCGAGCTAACCTTCTCGCCCGGCGACCACGGCTCGCTGCGCGGCTACGCCAAGTACCTGGCCGCCATCGATGCCTGGGCTCGCTCGCCGCTGACCCGGCAGACCTACTTCGACCCCGGCACCGATCCCAAGGCGGCCCGGGCGCTGGAGAGTTGCCGGCGCGACGGCCGCAAGGTGCGGTTGGTGCTCGGCGACACCACCACCGGCCGGTGCTGGCTGGATGAGCACGACGTGGTCGGCCGCATTGGCCGCTCCTGCGGCACCCTGAAGGTGCCGCTGCTCGTCGAGCCCGGCGAGGATGGCGGCACGGCCATTCTCACGAGTTGTCTGCTGCGGCTGATCGCTTGGGATTCGGGCCGGGATCTCTACCGGCACTGGGCCTATCGCGCGCCCTGCCTGGCGATCCAACGCGCCCCGGAACGAACCGACCGGCCCTGGCAGGTGCTGCACGACGGCACCGTCGTGGCCCGCTTTTCCGACATCGGGAAGGCCGGAGGCTATCTGGCCTTCATGTGTGGCGAGACCGTGGAGCCGCGGGTCTTTCAGTGAAAGACAGCGCTCGGCGTTTCCCCAACCAAGGCCTGCCCCTGGCCTTCTAGCCACGCGGCCCAACGGCGGGGCATGCACCCGCTACGGGCCACGGCGGCCTTCATCCACTTCATCCACCCATTGGGGTCGTGGCGCCCCAGGGGGTACCGCCGCCCTTCCTTCTTCTACAAGGAGCAACCACATGGCACTCGCAGTTCTCATTCTTCCGTCGCAAGCTCGCTTCGCCTCGGGACAGATCGTCATGACCATCGGCGTGGACGCGCTGATCGAGGAAGGCCGGCTCGACCCCGCGCCCTATCTGTATCGCCACCTCTGCGGCGACTGGGGCGATCTCGACGACAGCGATCGGCACCAGAACGACGCCGCACTGCAGTCCGGCGAAGATCGGCTGTTCTCGTCCTACCAGGTCGCGCCCGATCTGAAGCTGTGGATCATCACCGAGTGGGATCGGAGCGTGACCACGCTGCTGCTGCCGGACGAGTATTGATCGGCAATGGATCACTGATCCGGAGCGCTTTGCCACCATCAAACCCCTCGCCTATCCGGTACTGACACTGGCATCCGCATGACTGGCCCGCCCTTCCCTGGCATTGGCCGCACACTGATCCTCGCAATCTGGCTTCGGCCAACGCACGCCCTTTCGGGCGTTCCCGAGTCCGCTCGGGCGTCGCGGTCGATACCCGCCTCGCCACCACGGCAGTCCTGAACTGCCCTTCCACCGCACACCCTCAGCCCCGTGCCCGCATCGCGGGCACAGGGCCGTGTGCATTCGTCCATCCCATCCGGGGAGCTCGCCTCCCCCGATGGGTCGGTGCGTTCCCCGCCTTCCTTCGGAGAACCACCGATGGCACGCACCACTGCGCCTTCCCTGTGGCTGCCGGGCTTCGACCCGGATGTCCAAGAAACCCCAGAGCCGTCCGCCGAGGCGGATCTGTTCGCTGATCCCCCCACGCCCGAGGCACCTGTCGCGGCCGTCATCCAGTTGGCGCCTGCCACCCCAGTGGCCGACAAGCCGATGGGGGCCGAAGCCGAGGAACCGAGCTCCGCACCACGCGGCAGTTGGCGCGTGATCGCCGGCGCCAAGCGCGACGAGGACCGTGTCCTGTGGCCGGCACTGCACCGCGAGCACCTGGCCGGCCTGAGCGGCGCGGTGACGAAGTTCGACGCCAACTTGTCGTCCATCCGTGCTCTGCAGATGCTCGAAGCCGCGCAGCGCACCCCGGACGCTGCAGAGCGCAGCCAACTGCTGCGCTTCACCGGCTGGGGCGGCCTGCCCGCCGCCTTCAACCTCGAAGGCGACGATCCGGCCTGGCGCCGACGGGCCGAGGAGCTGCAGGCCCTGCTGCCCACCGAGGACTACAACTCGGCCCGGGCATCCGTCAACAACAGCCACTACACCGAGGTCCACGTGATCGAGGCCATGTGGCGGGCCGTGGAGCGTTTCGGCTTCACGGGCGGGCGCGTGCTCGAACCGGCAGCCGGCGTCGGCCACTTCCTCGGCGCGATGCCGCGCGCGCTCGCCGAGCGCAGCGCGGTCACCGCCGTCGAGATCGACCGGCTGTCGGGCCGGCTGCTGCAGTCGCTGTATGCGCCGCACGGCGCCGACGTGCGGATCGCGCCCTTCGAGAAGCTGGCGCTGCCCGAGAACTGGTTCGACCTGGTGATCGGCAATGTACCGTTCGGCAACTACCCGGTCGCCGACACGGGCCCGAAGCCCTACGCGCGCTTCCGGATCCACAACTACTTCTTCGGCCGCGCGCTGGATCTGGTCCGCCCCGGCGGGCTGGTGTGCTTCATCACGAGCACCGGCACGATGGAGGCGCGCGCGGACGCCGTGCGCGAGTACGTCGCCTCCCAGGCCGAGCTGCTGGGCGCGATCCGGTTACCGCAAGGCGCCTTCGCGGGCTTGGCCTCGACGGACGTGCAGACGGACATCCTGTTCCTGCGCAAACGCCACCCCGGCGAGGCCGTCAGCGGCGCCTGGCTGGAACGCGTGATGGTGCCGGACGCGCTGCGGCACCCGCGCTGCGCGCAGAAGTACCTGCAGATCAATGCCTGGTACGCGCGCAACCCCGGCCTCTGCATCGGACTGGTCACGCAGGAGAGCAACGGCTACGAGGAGGTGCCGACGGTCGTGTTCGAGGGCGACCTCGAGCCGGCGCTGGCCGAACGCATCGCGCTGCTACCCAGTGGCGTGTACGAAGCGGCCAAACCGGTGGCGCAGGCATCCGTCCGGGCAACTGTGCCGGCCGAGCCCGGCGCGCGGCCCGGCAGCTATCGCGTCCACCACGGGCGCGTGCACCGGGTCGAGGGCGCCCAGTTGGTCGACCTGCATGACAGCCTGAATGCCACGCAGCGTGCCCGCATCGCGGGCCTGTGTGCGATCCGGGACCATGCCCGGGCGCTGCTGGATGCGCAGCTGGTGCAGGACGGCGACGAAGGGCTGGCCCACCTGAGGGCCATGCTGGGCGGTACCTACGACCGCTATGTGGCGCGCCACGGCTGCCTGAGCACACGCGCCAACGCGCTGGCCTTCCGGCGCGACCCGGACTACCCGCTGCTGCTGTCGTTGGAGCATTACGACGAAGAGTCGGACACCGCGCGCAAGGCGGCACTGTTCACCCAGCGCACGCTGCGGCGGGTGTCGGCGCCCACGGCGGTCGGCGAACCGGCCGAGGCGCTGGCCACATCCGTGCAGTGGCGCGGCCGGGTCGATCCGGCCTATATGGCGCAGCTGCTGTCGGCGCCCGAGGACGAGGTTCTGGCGGCGCTGTCCGAAGCCGGGCAGATCTTCCTGGACCCGGCGGACAGCGCCTGGAAGACCTCCGACGAGTACCTATCGGGCAACGTGAAGGAAAAGCTCAAGCAGGCGGCCCTGTCCGGTCCGTCCTTCCGCCGCAATGTGGAGGCGCTGGAGCGGGTGCAACCCGAGGACCTGCCGCCGTCGGCCATCGAGCCGCGCCTGGGCGCGGTGTGGATCCCGGCGGGCGACGTCGAGGGCTTCATCCACGAGGTGCTCGAACTCAAGGACTGCCAGGTGTCGTACTCGGCCGAGGCCGGCGCCTGGTCGGTGGCCTATC
>Ga0209792_1001654_pt1 | contig 10219 bp, 6 predicted proteins | sample EBPBio142005_DNA_FD_185860 | JGI IMG/M metagenome (GOLD analysis project Ga0209792, IMG submission 185860) | Wastewater treatment Type I Accumulibacter community from EBPR Bioreactor in Madison, WI, USA - Reactor 1_6/14/2005_ DNA (SPAdes)... | ecosystem: Engineered > Bioreactor > EBPR >...
CAACATGGTCGATCTCGACAGCGACCCGACCAAGCTCATCGAGATCGTGGCCATCGGCAAGCAGCTCCTGATGACGCGCGGCGCGCTCACGACCTTCTCGATCGCCAACGACGTGGCGAAGTACTTCGCCATCATCCCGGCGATGTTCCTCGCTTTCTACCCGCAGCTCGGTGTGCTGAACGTGATGGGCCTTGCCACGCCGGAAAGCGCCATCCTGTCGGCCATCATCTTCAATGCGCTGATCATCATCGCCTTGATCCCGCTCGCCCTGCGCGGCGTGCAGTACCGGCCGAGCGGCGCGGCCGCGCTGCTGCGTTGCAACCTTCTGATCTACGGCATCGGCGGCCTGGTCGTGCCCTTCGTAGGCATCAAGCTGATCGACATCGCCATCGCCGTTGCCGGCCTCGCCTAGCCGGGCCGCGACAAGGAGAGAACCATGCTTCGTCATTTCCGTGCGTCGATCGCGACGCTTCTGTCGATGACCGTCCTGCTGGGCCTGCTCTATCCGCTGGCCATGGTGAGCCTTACGGGAGCGATCTTCCCCGGCCAGGCGAACGGCTCGCTGATCGAGCGCGACGGCAAGGTTATCGGGTCGAGACTGATCGGGCAGAACTTCGCCGGCGAGGGCTACTTCCACGGCCGGCCGTCGGCGACGGTGGACGCCGATCCAGCCGATGCGACCAAGACCGTATCGGCCCCCTACAATGCCGCGAGTTCGTCGGGGTCCAACCTGGGGCCCACGTCCAAGGCGCTGATCGATCGTGTCAAGGAAGAGGCCGACAAGCTCGGCAAGGGCGTGCCGGTCGACCTGGTTACGACCTCGGGCAGCGGCCTCGATCCGCACATCTCGCCGGCTTCGGCGGCCTGGCAGGTGGCGAGGGTCGCCAGGGTCCGGAACCTGCCGGAAGCCGACGTCCGGCACCTCGTGGCGCAGCACATTGAAGGCCGCATGTATGGCCTGCTGGGCGAGCCCAGAGTCAATGTCCTGCAGCTCAACCTGGCGCTCGACGCGCAGGTCCGGCGGTGACAATGATCGGGCCCGATGGCCCAGGCCGCTGACGACACCCGTCCCTCTCCCGACGCGCTGCTGAAAGCCGCGGAGAAGGAATCGCGCGGCAAGCTCAAGATCTTCCTCGGTGCCGCGCCTGGCGTCGGCAAGACCTACGAGATGCTGTCGGCCGCGCATCGGCGACGACGCGAGGGCGTCGATGTCGTGGTCGGGATCGTGGAGACGCACGACCGCAGCGAGACGGAAGCCCAGCTCGCGGGCCTTGAGGTCGTGCCGCGTCGGCAGGTCGAATATCGAGGTCGCTTCTTCCAGGAGATGGACCTCGACGCCATCCTGAAGCGCCGGCCGGCGCTGGTCCTGGTCGACGAACTCGCCCATACCAATGCCGAGGGCAGCCGCCATCCCAAGCGCTATCTCGATGTCGAGGAGCTGCTGACGGCGGGCATCGACGTCTATTCGACCCTGAACGTTCAGCACATCGAAAGCCTGAACGATGTCGTGGCGCGCATCACCCGTATCCGCGTGCGCGAAACGATACCCGACCGTGTGGTCGACGCTGCCGACGAAGTCGAGCTGATCGACCTGACGCCGGCCGATCTCATCGCGCGCCTGGCCGAAGGCAAGGTCTATGTCCGCGATCAGGCGCAGCGCGCCCTGCGCCATTACTTCTCGCCCGGCAATCTGACGGCGCTGCGCGAGCTGGCGCTGCGCCGCACCGCCCTGCGGGTCGACGAGCAGATGCGCAGCTACATGCGCGAGCATGCCATTACCGGCCCCTGGGCCGCGGGCGAGCGGGTGATCGTCTGCCTCGATCCGGGACCGGGTGCCGCCAATGCCGTGCGGGCCGCCAAGCGCAGCGCCGAAGCGCTCGATGCCGAGCTGATCGCGCTCTACGTCGAGACCGACCGCCACGCCACGTTGAGCGAGAAGGAGCATACCCGGCTCACCGAGGCGATGCGGCTTGCCGCCCAGCTTGGCGCCGAGGTCGTGACCGTGCCCGGCCGGTCGGTCGTCGAGGAAGTGGTCGCCTTCGCGCGTTCGAGGAACGCGACGCGCGTGGTGGTCGGCAAGTCGCAGCGCTCCCGCTGGTTCGAGCTGCGGCATGGATCCGTCGTCGACGAGCTGGTGCGGTCGGGGTCGGGCCTCGCCGTCGAGGTGGCCCCGTCGGCCGAGGCCGAGCAGGCGGCCGGCGCCAAGGACTGGCTGCGCGACGTGCCGAGGACGCCGGCACCCTATGTCGAGGGGATCCTGTCGACGGCGGCGGCGACGGCAATGGGGGTGCTGATCGACCGGCTGATCGAGCTGCCGAACATTTCCCTGATCTATGTCGTGTCGGTGCTGGTCGCCGCGGCGCGGCACGGGCTGGTGCCCTCGCTCTGGGTGTCGGGCCTGAGCGTCCTTTGCTTCAACTTCTTCTTCCTGCCGCCGCTCTACCAATTCACCATCACCGATCCCGCCAACGTGCTGGCGCTGTTCTTCTTCATGGTGGTGGCGGCGACGGCGAGTGCGCTTGCGGCGCGCACGCGAATCCAGACCGAATCGGCACGACGCGAAGCGCGGACCACGGCAGAGCTCTATGCCTTCAGCCGCAAGATCGTCGGTGTCGTCGACCTCTACGATCTTCTGTGGATCGTCGTCACGCACCTCGCGCGTTTGCTCAACGCCGAGATCGTCGTGCTCATGCCGGAGGATGGCAGGCTGGCGACCAAGGCCGCGTTTCCGCCGGACAGCGAGCTGAGCGAAGCGGATATCGCGGCTGCCCGCTGGTCGTGGGACGCCGACCGCCCGGCCGGGCGCGGCACAGATACCTTGCCCGGCGGGCGCTGGCTGTTCGTGCCCTTCCGCACCAGCCGGTCGGCCATCGCCACCATCGGCGTGCTGCCCAACAGGGACGGTCGCGAACTGTCGGCGAGCGACCGTCGTTTGCTGGAGGCCGTGGGCAACCAGGCGGCCGTCGCCATCGAGCGTGTGATTCTTGCCGAAGGTATCGACCAGGCCCGCCTCGGTGCCGAGCGGGAGCGCCTGCGGTCGGCCATGCTGACGTCGGTCTCGCACGATCTGCGGACACCGCTCGCCTCGATCATCGGCTCGCTCTCCAGCGTGCTGAGCTATGGCGAGCGCTACGACGCCGGCACGCGCCGGGAACTGCTGGCGACGGCCCAGGCCGAGGCCGAGCGGCTGGACCGCTTCGTCGGCAACCTGCTGGACATGACGCGCCTCGATGCCGGTGCGATCGCCCCGAAACGCGAGGCGGTGGAGGTCGGCGATCTTGTCTCGACGACCCTGCGTCGGGCCGCGCCGCTGGTGGACGGCCATGCGGTTTCGAGCGCGATTCCGCCGGGTCTTCCGGCCCTGCAGCTCGATTTCGTGTTGGCCGAGCAGGTTCTGTTCAACCTGCTCGACAATGCCGCCAAATATTCGCCGGCGGGTGGCGGCATCGAAGTCATGGCGCGACAGGAGGGCGATCGGGTTGAAATCGTCGTGCGCGACGAAGGGCCGGGCATTGCCGAGAGCGATCTTGACCGCATCTTCGAGAAATTCTATCGGGCGGACGCCGGCGATCGCCGCCGCGCCGGCACCGGCCTCGGCCTCGCCATCGCGCGGGGCTTCGTCGAGGCGATGGGCGGCACGCTCACGGCGCGCAATCGAGCGGACCGCAGCGGCGCGGAGTTCTTGGTGAGTTACCCGGTGACCCGACATGGCGGCTGACGGTGCCACCATCCTGATCGTCGACGACGAGCCGCCGATCCGGCGCCTGCTGCGCACCACGCTGTCGGCGCACGAACACCGTATCCTGGAAGCGGCGAACGGCGCCGAGGCCCTGTCGGCCATGCGGCATCACCGGCCGGATCTCGTCCTGCTCGACCTCGGATTGCCGGACGTCGACGGCCTCGACCTGATCGCGCGTCTCCGCGGCCTGGCGCATGTGCCCATCGTGGTCCTGTCGAGCCGCGGCGACGAGGCGGCCAAAGTGGCGGCTCTCGATTCCGGCGCCGACGACTATGTAACCAAGCCGTTTGGCGCCGAGGAGCTGATGGCGCGTATTCGTGCCGCGCTGCGCCATCGCCTGCAGGAGCAGGGGGCCGAACGCATCTTCGCCAGCGACGATCTGAAAGTCGACCTGGTGCGCCGCCACGTCGAGCGCAGTGGCGACGCCGTCAAGCTCTCGCCCAAGGAGTACGACATCCTTGAGCAGCTCGCGATCCATGCCGGCAAGGTGCTGACGCACCGCCACCTGCTACGCGAGGTCTGGCACGACGAGTCGGTCGATCCGCAGTACCTGCGGGTCTATATCCGGCAGCTCCGCCAGAAGATCGAGGCCGATCCGGCCTCGCCCCGGCACGTGCTGACCGAGCCGGGCGTGGGGTATCGGCTGGTCTGAGTTACTTCTTGGTCACGGCACCCGTGGCGACGTTGAGCACGGCCCCGTCCTCCAGGCTGATGCGATAGATCTCGCGCAGCACGTTGCCGGCGAAGCCCAGTTCGACGATCGACACGGTCTTGAAGGTCGTGGCGATTCCCTCCGGCAGGATCTGGTTGAACTCCGCCGCCGTCTGGTTGAACGCGGCCTGGATCTCGGGCGTGAACTTGGCCATCGAGTAGACCAGCGTGTTGTGCGGATTGTGCGGGCGCAGTTCCTTGCCGTCCTTCACGGTGTTCACGCCGCTGACGCCGACTGTCCGCACGAGTTCCTTGCCGGCATCGCCCATGACGCCATAGACGGGGCCAGTGACACGTGGCAGCGGACCGTCGCGCAGTGGCGTGAGGGCCGTGGTGGCAATGGTGTTGAAGGCCATCATGGCCTCGAAGCTCGCGCCCTCCTTGACGATGCCGAGGTCGAGCCACCAGGGATGGCCTGCGCCCTTGGCTGCTTCCGTCGTGTAGAAGGTCTTGAGCTTCAGGTTGAGCACCGGCGGCAGCTTGGGCATCGCCTTCAGCATCTTTTCCGGCGTCGTCGGATCGGGGTTGTGAATATGCAGCACGGTGACGTGCGGAATATTGAAGCGCAGCGCCTCGTCGATCAGGTTGGCGTTCAGCAGCTTTTCACGCAGCAGGCCGCCGATCGTGAGGGCGAGGACATCGTTCACTTCCTTCGGCAGGGTATAGACGAGTCCGAAAGTGCGCTTGTGTTCGCGAAAGGTCGGCGACCCCAGCGAGCCGTTGTCGATTCCTCCTTGCGCCAACGCGGCCTCGGTATGGAGCATCGCCATACCAGCCATGGCAATGACCGCTGCGCGACCGAACAGTTTGAGCCTCATGATATCTCCCCTCGGGAATGGATCCCTCGGCCACGCTAGGGGCGCGATGGGTGAAACGCCATCGGAATGTCGATGGAGATGCCCGCCGTAACTGAAATTTAACGCTCGTCGAAGGCTGGACGAGCGACCTACTTCGGCAGGGAACCGAGGGCCTTCTTGGCGTCGTTGTCATCCTGGGCCGCCGCCTGCTGCAGCCAGCTCTTGGCCTTGGCGGCATCGGCGGCGAGGCCTGCACCCCCCTTGGCGAGCAGCAGGCCGAGCTTGCGCTGGGCTTCCGCGACGCCGGCCAGGGCGGCACGCTCGTACCAGTCGGCCGCCAGCGCACCGTCGTGCGGGAAGCCTGCCCTGGTCTGCATCGTCGGATCGTAGAAGGACGCCAGCTCGACCTGGGCGGCAGGATTGCCCTGTTCCGCGGCCTGACGGAACACCAGGAAGGATGCGGCGATGTTGCCGTCCTTGGCGAACTCGCGGCCCTTGGCCAGCATCGCGTCGGGCTGCGGCTTGGTCGCAAGATACTCCGCCACGGTTTCGCGCACGGACTTCTTCGGCGGTTCGCCGCCGGCAAGGGGCGTCGGCGAAGCTGTTGGCGGCGCCGTTGCGGCGACGGCTGGTTCGGGCTTGTCGAAGTGGTTGGTCCAGGCGTAGTAGCCGCCGCCGATCAGGATCAGCAGGATCGCCGTCGCCACCATCCAGCCCGTGCCACCACGACGCTTCGTCAAATCGGCCATCGGATCGCGCGCGGCGCGCAACTCTGGCCTGGGCCGGGGCGGCGGCAGGGCCGGTTCGATGGCGGGGGGCGGCTCCGGCAGCGGCTCGGGCTCGGGGGCCGGCTGTTCGTGCGCGCGGCGCAGGCGCACGATGTCGTCGGCAAACGGGTTCGAGCCATCGGCGGCGCCCGACGTCAGCATCGCCGGCCAAGCGACGACCGTCGTGCCGACGACGCCGATATCGGGCTCGCGTACGCGCAGCCGGACGGTCGCGACGCCGGCCAGGCGATCGCAGATTTCCGGTCCGAGATGGAATTCCAGCACCTCGCCGCGGCGCGCCACCTGAGCGGGCATCAGCCAGGTTTCGGTGCGCCGCCAGCCATCGTCGGCCAGATGCGAGTCCGGCCCCTGCTGGCGCTGGATCGAGAGGGTGAGGCCGTCGGGGGCAGCGTCGAGCTCGCTCACGCGCAGCAGCGCGTGGCCGGGCTCGGAGAGAGGCGTAATGGAAGCGCGAACAGGCATCGACTCGGACGGTCCTTACGCCGGCACGGCGCGCAGGATGGCGCCGAGGCGATCGTTCTGCTCCGGCGTGATCTCGCGACCGCCTTCGTAGCCGACATTGTCCATGGCGAGCTGCAGGAAGGCGCGCATCCAGTCCTTGCAATAGTCGGCGTAGATCGGCGCCGGGTCTTCGCTCAGTACCGGCACGCCGTCGACCATCAGGGTCGGATGCTCGAACACGCGACGGGTCGGCGCGTTGGGCGGCAGGCCCGGCCGCTGGTCGAGCGGCAGCTTGTCGAAGCCCAGGGCGCTCACATAGCCGTTCAAGGCGGACGAGGCGGTGCGCACCTGGCGCTCGGCGATCTCCTCCCACTTGGCGTTGGCGGCATTCTCCAGGGCCCGTACCTCGTGGCTGAGCTGGTCGATCAGCTTCAGGCGATGCGCGCCCACGATCAGCTCGTCGATCAGCCAGCCGAGATGCTGGCGGTCGACGCCGTAATGCGACAGTGCTTTCTCGTCGGCGCCGACGCGGCGCATGTTCTCGAGCCAGTAGTCGGCGGCCTCGCGCGCGAAGCGCTCGGCGCGATCCTCCAGCACGCCCGAGGGCGCCGGGGCATGGCGGTTGGCCTCCTCGCCGAACACGTCGGCGAAGATGGCGCCGAGATCGACGGCAGCGCCGGTCGATTGCGCCACCGGACTCTGGGCCTTGCCGTTGCGCGCCGGTGCATCGTCGGAGGCCCGCGCCGTGGCGATCCGGAAATAGATCTCGCGCAGTGCGGTGTCGGCGACCTGCAGGGCCGCCACCAGTTCGCCGAAGAGCTGCTGCTGGATGACGTCCGCCAGACCGCGCAGCACCGTGTGCACCAGGTCGCGTTTCTTGGTACGGGCATCGCCGTCGGAGGCGCTGTGGAAGCCGGCCAGACGGTCGACCAGACGGCGGATCTGGACGTCGAGCTGGCCGCGCACCTGCGCACGCTTGATCGCCGGATCGCAGACCGGGATCAGGCTCTTCACCAGATAGGAGACGCCGCCGTCGTTGGCGCGGAAGGCTTCGTCCCAGGCGCGGGCCGGATCGGCGAAGTGGCGGCGCACGTCTTCGTTGTCGATGAAGTGGCGGCGCAGCTCGGTGGCGCGCTGGGCGAAGGCGTCGGCAATGCCGACCTCGCGTCCGCCGTCGTAATCCATCAATCGTTCGTCGATGACGGTCGGGTTGCGCAGCCAGAAGGTATTGTCGAACGGTCGGCCGTTCCAGTTCAGCGGCCACTCGCCGCGGAAATTATTGACCAGCGAATTGCCGAGGCGGGCGCTCCAGCGCAGGTGGCGCGACTCCTCGGTCTCGCCCGCCTTCTGCTCGAACTCGCGGTCCATCTTGCTCAGAACGAGGAACAGCGCGTTCTTCTGCTTGGCGCGGTCGGCCGGCGTGGCGCCGATCGTCTGGTCGATCCACGCCGTCATCATGTCCGACAGATCGCGGACTTCCTGGTTGCCGTCGGGGATGCAGAGCAGGATGGCGGAAAGCTCGCGCTCCGACGAATAGCGCTGAAAGAGATAGGCGACCTTGCCGCGCAGCAGCAGCTCGCGCAGCGGGTTCGCGCCTTCGGCGACGCCCTTGGCCTTCGACACATCGTCGAGCCTGGCGAGCTTCAGGCGCGAGCGGGCGCCGGGGAAGTCGAGCAGGTCGGTGTGATCGAAGAAATCCCACGGCTTCTCGGCGATGGCGACGTTGAGTTCCGCCGTCAGGGCGCAGATCAGCGAGCGCGGCAGGCGGGTGTCGGGCGAGGAGCGGCCGTCGGCCTGCTTGGGCCGCACCTGCAACGTGTCGTCGGAGTCCGCGCCCAGCCGGTCGAGCGTCAGCACGTCGATGATGCTCTTCTCGCGCGGGATCAGCGCATCCATGCCGAGCAGGGCTTCGGGCGCAAAGGCGAGTTTCTGCAGGCCCTCGTAGAGCGTGAGGTAAAGATCGGTGAAGGGCTGGAAGTCGTACCACAGCACCGACCACAGGCGGGCGCGGTCGTGGCCGGAGAGGCGCGGCGCGAGATCGATCGCCTCGCGCCAATAGTCCGTGCGCAGTTCCGCAGTGACGCCGGCGAAGAACGTGTCGAAATACTCGATCAGGTCGAGCACGTCGTCGGCATCGAGATCGCCCACCGGCGTCGGTTGCGCCTTGGCGCGTAGCTCGGCCAGTCGCGTGCGGATGGCGGCGCCGTCGGGTCCCTGGAACTCAGCCTTCTGGTGATCGAAATCGAGCAGGAAGGAGTTGCCCAGGATCTTCACGATGTCGGTCTGCGTCAGCAGGCGCACACGCACCGGAAAGTCGTGCGAGACGTCGCTCAGCCCCAGGCCGAAGCGCGTGACGAGGCCCGTGGACTCGCGATTGCCCGGCGGGTTGATCTCGCGCAGGAAATCGTAGCTGCGGTCGGCAAAGCGCGCCTGCAGCGGCCGGCCGTCGCGGCTGGCCAGGATCGAGACGAGATAGGACTTGCCGGCCTGGCTGGGGCCGAACACGCCGACGCACATGCGGCGGCGCGCGGCACGCGCCAGCTTGCGGCTCTGGTTGCGAACCTTCTGCAGTTCGCTCACCAGCGACGGCGCCTGCTGCGCCACGGTGGGGGACTGTGCGGAAGCATTCTTCAGCCAGGTCACGCCCTCGCTGGCGGCGACGGCCAGCGCTTCGCAATCCTGGGCCAGTTTGAGATCGACAGTGTCCATGGTTTGTCCGTGAACCTTTACCCAGTCTTGAGCATGCCCGTGTCGAGCCAGTAGCCCTCACGACGCGGCAGTGTCTGGAGACGAAGCGTCAGGCGGTCGAGCGCGACGGCGCGGCCATCGCGATTGGTCACCTGGCGCAGGCGGAAACGTTCGACGTCGCCCGAGTCCTTGTCCTTGGGCTTCACGCGGGCCAGCGCGATCTTGAACGGGGTCTCGCGCGCGTGGCGTTCGGCATATTCCGGCTTGGCGAACTCCAGCGCATAGAGCCTGGCCGCCGGCCAGCGCACCAGGTCGAGCTGGCGGGCGCCCAGCCACATGGGGCCGCGAAACTCGAAGGCGATCTCCGGCAGTTCGTATTCGCGGTTGTCGAGATCGACATCGCGGTAGACCAGATCCTCCTTCTGCAGGCGGCCGCCGCCGTCGAGCTTGCCGATGAACCTGGCGATGCTCTTGGAGCGCAGCAGGTCGGAGCGGAAGGAAAAGTCGGGGAGTTGCGACTGGGCGAGGGCGGCGATCATCGCGCCGACCGCCACGGTGGTCTTGGGGTCTTCTACGCGCAGGCGTGCGTCGCGGAAGGGATACCAGGCGCCGACGCGATAGTCGTGCAGCGAGATCACGCGCTCCGGCGGCAGCGGCAGCAGCTCCATCACGAGAGCGCGGATACCCGGCAGGCGCGAGGGCCGGCCGGAGAGCAGCAGCACGTCGCAATCGTAGGCGTGCACGATCTCGGCGAGCGGGGCCAGCACGCGCGCCATCTCGGCCCGCACCGTCTTGTCGAGGCCCGGCAGCTCGACCGGGAAGACGACGGTGCGCAGGTCGAAGTTCTGGGCGCCGCGCTTGCGGGCGGCCTCGTTCACGAAGGTGACGACCTCCTCGGACGGCCTGGCGCCGCCGGGGAAGAACGTCTCGTAGGGACGCGGCTCGGCGGCCACGACACCCGAGGTCGGATCGAAGGTCTCGGCGGCGCGCAGGAATTCGAGCGCGATCGGATGGGCGATCTGCAGCGCGAACTGCTGGCGCAGGTTGCGCTGGAT
>Ga0209792_1001655_pt1 | contig 10205 bp, 9 predicted proteins | sample EBPBio142005_DNA_FD_185860 | JGI IMG/M metagenome (GOLD analysis project Ga0209792, IMG submission 185860) | Wastewater treatment Type I Accumulibacter community from EBPR Bioreactor in Madison, WI, USA - Reactor 1_6/14/2005_ DNA (SPAdes)... | ecosystem: Engineered > Bioreactor > EBPR >...
CCCCCGAGCTCACGCCCGTGCGCCAGGCGATCGACCGCATGCTGAAGCAGCAGGAACCCTACCCGGCCGTCGTCATCGACCGGCTGTGGAACCTGCTCGATGCCAACGAAGCGGCGCACGCCTTCACCGTCTTCCTGAGCGAAGGCCCGCCGCCCCCGCCACCGCCCGGCAAGCGGCCCAACCTGCTGCGCAACCTGCTCGACCCCCGGGCGCTGCGCCCCAAGCTCGCCAACTGGGAAGAAGTCGCGCGCTATCTCGTGGCGACGACCTATGCCGAGATCCTGGCCGATGGCGGCGAACCCAAGGCGCTGGCCTTCATCGAGGAAGTGATGGCCTATCCGGACGTGCCGGCATCGTTCCGCAAGCTGCGCTTCGAGGAGCGGCCGCCGCCGGTCCTGACCCTCGACTTCATCGTCGGCGGCAAGTCGCTGTCGGTCTTCACGACCATCGCGACGCTCGGCACGCCGCAGGACGTCACCCTCCAGGAAGTCCGCATCGAATGCTTCTTCCCGGCCGACGACCGCAGCGACGCGCTGTTCAGGAGCCTCGCCGCAAAACGTTGACTGAGTCGGTAGAGACGTAGCGGCTCACCCTGTCGGGCAGGTATCAACCTTCCGCTGCGATCGACATCTCGAAACACCTCGTCTCTCCCGGCCCAATCGAGACCATGCCCGGCTTGTCCTTGAGTTCACCGTCGAACGAGTCGGGGCTGGCATAGCCCTGCCAGGGTTCGATGCAGACATAGCCTGCGCCGGGCTTGGTCCAGATGCCGAGATGAGGCATGCCCGGAAAGCCCACGCGAAGGGAACGACGGCCCGGTGCGCCGTAGACCAGACTGCGGCTTTCCAGCCTGTCGAAGATCAACGCATCGTCGCGAAACAACTCATCGTGCAAAGCGAGCCGGCGACCCCGGACGGGTGTCGGATGCAGCACGGGACTGAGCAGATTGCTGGCGAGCCGGCGCGCCGGCGCGGGCTCATCGTGCTCGAAGACGATTTCGTGCGCCTCGCGCGGCGCTCCGCTCGGCAGCGGCCAGCGCAGGGCCGGATGGTAGCCGAACGAGGCCGGCATGGCTCGGTCGCCCCGGTTCATCACCTCGGCCGTCATGTGCAGGGCGCCGCCGTCGATCCGGTAAGTGACATCGAGCCGAAACTCGAACGGATACTGCCGGCGCGTCGCGTCGCTGGCGTCGAGCCGCCAGACGCAACGGGCCTTCTCCGCCGTCACCAGCGCGAAGCGCGACGTGCGGGCGAAGCCGTGGCGCGGGATGTCGAAGATCCGGCCGTCGACCTTGATCTTCCTGTCCTTGGTCTCGCCGACCAGCGGGAACAACAGGGGCGCCCGGCCCGCCCACACGGCCGGATCGCCGTTCCACAGCAAGTCGGAACCGTCACGGTCCTGTAGCGTCTGAAGCTCTGCGCCGGCGGCGGCGATCTGTGCGCTGAGCGCGGAGTCCGATATCGAAACGAAGTCAGCCATGCCGCATTCTGGGCGGCCCGACGCGCGCCGTGAAGAGAAGACCTACCGCAGCGCAGCGCAGCGTCAGGCGATGCTCTCGCAATCTGCCTGCCCGGCAAGGGCATGGGCCACGCGCACCGCATCCTCGATGTGCGGCAGGTAGCGGACATGCGGCCGGCGGGCCCCTGCCCGCAACAGCGCGTGGCGCACGGCGGGCGCAGCTCCCGTAACGAAGACGCGGACGCCGTGCCGGGCCGCCTTGCGGCCAATGCCGGCGATGACGGTGGCGGCCGTCGAATCCACGAACGGCACGGCCGAAACATCGATCACGAAGGCTTTGCGCTCGTCGGCAATGCGGTCGAGCACGGCGCCGACGGTCGATGCCGTGCCGAAAAAGAAAGCACCGGAGAGACGATAGACAACGACATGGCGGTCGGTCGCCAGGGCCGGGTCGTAAGGCGTACGCGGATCCTCGGTGTCGGCCCGATCCCCCGGCACCAGCGGCACGCGTTCCTCCACGCCCGAGGTCGTCGACATGCGATAGATGAACAGCGCCGCGCCGAGCGCGAAGCCCACGACGATGCCTTCCGTCAGGTCGCGGAACACGGTGAGCAGGAAGGTCGCCAGCAGGACGGTGGCATCGCCGCGCGACGAGCGCAGCAGGGTAGCGAACTCGTGCTTCTCGGCCATGTTCCACGCGACCATGGCCAGCACGCCGGCCAGGGCGGCGAGCGGTATATAGGCCGCCAGCGGCGCAGCCAGCAGCATGAAGCCGAGCAGGAAGACCGAGTGCAGCATGCCGGCAACGGGGCTGCGCGCGCCGGCGCGAACGTTGGTGGCGGTGCGGGCGATGGTGCCTGTGGCACAGATGCCGCCGAACAGCGCGGCACCGATATTGGCGATGCCCTGGGCAACCAGTTCGCAGTTGGACCGATGGCGGCGGCCCGTCATCCCGTCGGCGACGACCGCCGAGAGCAGCGATTCGATGGCGCCCAGCAAGGCGAAGGCCACCGCATCGGGCAGGATGGCCTCGATCTTTGCCCAGGATATGTCGGGCAGACGCGGCGCCGGCAGCATGGAGGGAATGCCGCCGAAGCGGCTGCCGATCGTCTCGACCGGCAAGGCGAACAGCGCCGCCGCGACCGAGGCCACGGCAACGGCGATCAGCATGCCGGGCCAGTGCGGACGCAGCCGCTTCAATCCCAGGATCAGGCCGATGACCCCGGCTGCAAGGACGACGGCAGCCGGATTGACCGTATCGAGGACCGGCGCCAGCGCTTCGAGCTTGGCAACGAACGGGCCAGGCTCCTTGCCGTCGAGCGTAAGACCCAGAAGGTCCTTGAGCTGGCTCGCGAAGATGATGACCGCGATGCCCGAGGTGAAACCGACCGTGACCGGATAGGGGATGAACTTGATGAAGGTGCCGAGCCGCAGGGCTCCCGCCGCCGTCAGGAAAATGCCGGCCAGCAAGGTCGCCAGCAGCATGCCGTCGACGCCGTGCCGTTCGACGCAGGCCGCGACCAGGACGATGAAAGCCCCCGCCGGCCCCCCGACCTGGAAGCGGCTGCCCCCCAGCGCGGAGATCAGGAACCCACCGACGATCGCCGTGAAAAGCCCGCGCTCCGGACCCGTGCCCGACGCGATGGCAATTGCCATGGAGAGCGGCAGGGCCACGATGGCGACGGTCAGCCCCGCGATGGCGTCGGCCCGAAACGCCGCAAGCCCGTAGCCCTCCCGCAGCACGGTGACCAGCTTGGGCGCAAACAGCGCCGAGGAGGGGACGTCGGCAGACATTTAACTAAAAATCTGTGTATTAACTGCCTCAGCGTAACGCCTGTGCATGGCTGGGAGCAAGGATCAGTTTGGGGTCTCGGCCAGGACGCCCTCATGTTGTCTGACAACTTTGTCGCATCCGCCGGCAATCCCATGCATAGTCCGCGCAGGTCCCGGTCGCAGAACCACACAACAGGGCCCACGGAGGAAGACATGAAGCGCAGACATCTGGTCGGCGGCCTTGCCGTCGCGACAATCGCCGCCCCCTTCATCCGGTCCGCGGGCGCGCAGGCGCCGCTGACCCTGAACGGCGCGGTGCAGTTCAACGACGATCACGCCTTCAACAAGACGCTGCTCAAGTTCGAGGAGCTGGTGAAGAAGTATTACGGCAAGCCGATCAACTTCACCCTGCACCGCAACTCGTCGCTGGGCCTCGAGAAGCAGTATTTCGAGTACATGGCGCAGGGCAAAGCCGTGGACTACGGCATCGTCTCGCCGGCCCACATGTCGACTTTCTCCAAGGCCGCGCCGTTCATCGACGCGCCCTTCCTGTTCCGCGACCTCTCACAATGGAACAAGGTGCTCGAAGCCGACCTGCTGAAGCCGGTGGCCGACGAGATCGCCCAGAAGGCCGACGTCATGCTGATCGGCTATGCCGGCGGCGGCGTGCGCAACATCTTCGTCAACAAGCCGGTCTCGAACCTGGCGGAGATCCGGGGCCTCAAGGTCCGCGTCCAGGGTGCGCCGATCTGGTCCAAGACCTTCGCAGCGGCCGGGATGTCGCCGACGGTCATCGCCTACAACGAGGTCTACAATGCCATCCAGAACAACGTGATCTCGGCCGGCGAGAACGAGGCGGCCGGCGTCGAGACCATGAAGTTCTACGAGGTGGCACCCAATCTCGCGATGACCGAGCACGCCATCACGATCCGGCCGATCTGCTTCTCGTCCAAGACCTTCAAGACCCTGCCGAAGGATCTGCAGGACGCGATCGTCAAGGCCGGCAAGGAAGCCGGCGCCTATGGCCGCCAGGTCGAAAGCTCCGAGGACGAGCAGAAGCTGGTCGCGCTCGAAAAGGCCGGCAAGCTGAAGCGCATCCCTTTCAAGGACCGCGCCGAGATGAAGAAGCTGGTCGATCCGGTGATGGCGACCTACGCCAAGGAGATCGGCGCCGACGGCATCTTCAACAAGATCGTGGCCACCAACTGATGCGTAGGCGCAGCGGAGCAACCCCTCCGCTGCGCATTTTGCCCGGCTCCTCACCGGGCGCTTTCTCCTGAACGGATTCCCGATGCCTTCCTCCGAAGCTTCGCCGCGCAGCCTCTGGCGCCGGTTCACGGCCGGCTATGCCCAGTTCCTGACCGGCCTCCTCGCCTTCTCCGTCGCTATCATCGTCGTGCCCGTAACGCTGCAGATGGTGTCGCGCTACACCGACCTGATCCCGCCCTATATCTGGACGGAGGAGATGGCGCGTTTCCTGTTCATCTGGATGATCATGATCGGCGCCATGATCGGCGTGCGGGAAGCCTCGCACTTCGAGGTCGACGTCTGGCCGAGGCTCTCGCGACGCAGCGAAGCAGCGGTGCGCATTGCCGCCCGGCTCGGCATCCTGGCGCTGGCGCTGGTCTTCGTGGTGGGCGGCATCGAGTTCACACGCTTCGCATGGTACCGCACGTCCGAGCTGGCGGAGCTGCCGCTCTGGATGATCCATATCGCCTGGCCGGTCGCCGGCTTCACCTGGCTCATCTTCCTCGGCGAGCAGTTCTACGACGAGGTTCGCATTCTCTTCGGCTGGAGCGCCCCATGAGCGGCGCCCTCTTCACGGCCGGCGAGGCCGCCTCGATCCTGTTCGGCGTCTTCTTCGTGTTGCTCGTGCTGCGCGTGCCGGTGGCCTTCGCGCTGGGACTCGCCTGCCTGCCGCTCTTCTACCTGGAGCCTCGGCTCGGGACGATGATGCTCGCGCAGGAAACCTTCAACGCCTACAACTCCTTCATCCTGCTCGCCGTGCCGTTCTTCCTGTTGACGGCCAACCTGATGAGCGTCGGCGGCATCACCGACAGGCTGGTGGCGCTGTCGCGTTCCATCGTCGGAAGCTGGCCGGGGTCGCTGGCGCAGATCAACGTCGTGCTCTCGGTGTTCTTCGCCGGCATCTCGGGCTCCTCGACCGCGGACGCGGCCAGCCAGAGCAAGATCTTCATCGATGCCCAGACCAAGGAAGGCTACGACCTCTCCTTCTCCATCGCCATCACCGCGGTTTCCGCCGTGCTGGCCGTGGTCATTCCGCCGTCGATCCTGATGATCGTCTGGGGCGGCCTGATCTCGACCTCGATCGGCGCGCTCTACCTTGCCGGTGTCGTGCCCGGCCTGCTGATCGCCGGCGCCCAGATGGCCACGGTGCATATCTATGCCGTGAAGCGCGGCTATCCGACCTATCCGCGTTCGTCCTTTCGCCAGCTCTTCTGCGCGATCTGGGTGTCGATCCCGGCGCTGATGACCCCGGTCATCATCGTGGGCGGCATCCTGCTCGGCTGGTTCACGGCGACCGAATCGGCCTGCGTCGCCGTGCTCTACTCGGCGGTGCTGTCGATCGTGGTCTATCGCGAGATGGGCGCGAAGGAGCTCTACCGGGCGCTGGTCGACACCGGCAAGCTCGCCTCGGTGGCGCTGTTCTGCATCGGGACGGCCTCGGCCTTCGGCTGGTTGCTGGCCTACTACCGCATCCCGCAGGAGCTGCTGGCCAACGTCACGAGCTGGGGCCTGGGGCCGATCGGCGTCGGCTTCTTCATCGCGTTCGTATTCCTCGTCGTGGGCTGCTTCCTCGACGCCATCCCGGCCATCATCATCGTCGGCACAGTCTTGCAGCCGCTCGCCAAATCCGTCGCCATGGACCCCGTCCATTTCGCGATCGTCTCGATCGTGTCGCTGGCCTTCGGTCTGGTGACGCCACCCTACGGCCTCTGCCTGATGATCTCCTGCGCCGTCGCGGGCGTGCCCCTGCGCTATGCGCTCAAGGACACGCTCATCATGCTGGTGCCGATGGTCGTCGTCCTGGCGGCGATGATCGTCTGGCCCGACATCGCCCTGTTCCTGCCCCGCCTGATCGCGCCCGACCTGCTGAAGTAGTGGCGCCGACGCCCACCGGATCGGCTTGAGAGAGGTTTGCGCATGGTATAGGTTATACCACCCTTCGTTGTGGTCGGGAGACGACGATGTTCCGCAAACTCTTGCGTAGCGTTGCGGTTCTGGTGGTTCCATTAGCGATTTCTGTGGCTTCGACCTCCTCGGCGCAATCGACACTCGACGTCGTGAAGAAGCGCGGCACGCTCAACTGCGGCGTCAACGGTCAGTTGCGCGGCTTCTCCTGGCATGGCGGCCCCATCGGCTGGACCGGCTTCGACGTCGATCTGTGCAAAGCCGTCGCCGCCGCAACGCTCGGCGATGCAACCAGGGTAACCTATACCCCGCTGACGGCGCAGCAACGCTTCAAGGAACTGGCCGACGGCCGGGTGGACCTGCTGGCGCGGAACTCTACGGTCATGCTGCAGCGGCTCGCCGATGGCGTGGAGGCAGTATCGGTCAACTTCTACGACGGTCAGGCCTTCGTCGTGCCGAACAAGCTCGCGATCCAGAACCTCTCGCAGATGAGCGGCGGCAAGGTCTGCACGGTGCGCGGCACGACGCACGGGGACAATGCCACGGCCTGGTTCCGGGCGCGGCGCAGCCGGATCGATCTCGTGAGCTTCGACACAAACGACGCGATGCTCGATGCCTTCTTCGCCAGTCGATGCCTGGCCGCAACACTCGACGCATCGGCGCTCGCTTCGACGCTGGTCGTGCGCAACGAGGCCGCCGGCTACTCGATCCTGCCGCAGATGATCTCGCGGGAGCCGCTCGGCCCCTATGTGCGCCGCGGCGACGAGCAGTGGGCCAACATCGTACGCTGGACCGTCCAGGCGACGCTGGCGGCCGAGGATCTCGACCTCCGTCGCGACAATGTGCAAAGCGAGCGCCGGTCGAACGATCCCGACGTTCGGCACCTCCTCGGCGTGACTCCAGGCAACGGCAAGGCGCTCGGCCTCGACGAGGACTGGGCGTTCAACATCATCCTGCAGGTCGGCAACTACGGCGAGAGCTTCGAGCGCAATCTCGGCACCCGCTCGATGCTCAAACTGGCACGCGGCCAGAACGCCCTGTGGCGCGACGGCGGCCTGATGTACCCCCTGCCGATGCGGTGAGGCGTTCGCGCCTCGTCGGGCGCGACGGCTGCCCGAAACGAACCCGCCCTAGAACCCGCCGAATTTGGAAGGAATCGCAAGGGGATTCCCTTGGGTGTCGCGCTCTGATTCAAAGTACAGGCTTGGCAGGAGGCCAGCCTGTATGGCGAAAGCTTATTCGATGGACCTTCGTAAGCGAGTGGTCGAAGCGGTGGAGCGTGACGGGCTGTCGTGTAACCAGGCGGCGGTCCGCTTCGAAGTGGCGATCAGCACAGCGATTGGCTGGGTCAATCGGTATCGGGAGACCGGCAGTCTGGCCCCTGGGCAGATCGGCGGGCACCGGCCGAAGAAGCTTGTTGGGGAGTATCGGGACTGGCTGCTGCAGCGCTGCCAGGAGCGGGAGTTCACCCTGCGTGGGCTGGTCGGCGAACTGGCCGGCCGGGGCCTCACCGTGGACTATCGTGTGGTCTGGGCGTTCGTCCACGAGGAGAAGCTGAGTTACAAAAAAAGACGCTGGTCGCTAGCGAGCGGGACCGTCCCGACGTAGCACGCCGACGCCAGCAATGGATGGCCTATCAGGATCGCATCGATCCCCGCCGGCTGGTCTTCATCGACGAAACCTGGGCCAAGACCAACATGGCGCCGCTGCGCGGTTGGGCCCCACAGGGCCAACGCCTGCCCGCCAAGGTGCCGCACGGCCGTTGGACGACCATGACCTTCCTTGCCGCCCTTCGTCATGATCGCGTCGATGCGCCATGGCTCATTGAGGGGCCGATCAATGGCGAAAGCTTCCGCCTCTACATCGACAGGGTGCTCGTTCCGACCCTTCGTCCCGGCGACATCGTCATCATGGACAACCTCGGCTCCCACCGCAGCAGCGCCGTCCGGCGCGCCCTCAGGGCCGCCGGAGCCAAGCTCTTCTTCCTGCCGAAGTACTCGCCAGATCTAAACCCGATCGAAATGCTCTTCTCAAAACTCAAGCATGGCTTGCGTGCCGCAGCTAGACGCACGCAGCACGCCATCTACGACGCCATCGTCGACCTGCTCCCAACCGTCAGCCCGCCAGAGTGTGCCAACTACCTCGTCAAAGCTCGATACGCTCGAACCTAGAGTCATCCCGCTCTAGAACCCGCCTGCCTGCGAACGTTCGCCCTGCTGGCGGCGAATGGCGTGGAAGCCATCGACCGTCCGGCCGATGATCTCGGCCACCGGCAGCACCTCGTGGATCAGGCCGACCGTCTGGCCGGCGAGCGCCAGCGAGGCTTCCATGTCGCCGCCGAAATAGACGTCCTTCACCTTGCCGAAGATCGCGCGATCGAACGAGCCGGCACGGTCGATTTCCTTGGCGCGCTCCGTCTTCAGCGCGCGCACGCAGGGCGTCGACTTGCGGTTCAGCATCACCGTGCCGGTATCGTCGGCATCGACGATCGCCTGCTTGTAGTTGTGGTGCACCGGGCTTTCGGCAGCGCTCACGAACCGTGTTCCCATCTGGATGGCTTCGGCGCCGAGCGCAAAGGCCGCCGCCATGCCGCGGCCATCGCAGATGCCGCCCGCGGCGATCAACGGCACGTCGGTCTTCTCCCGTACCGCCTGCAGCAGGACCAAGGTCGAAACGTCGTCGGGGTTCTTGAAGCCGCCACCCTCGCCGCCTTCGACGATCAGCCCGTCGACGCCGGCCTCGACGGCCTTCAGGGCCGAGGAGAGGTTGGGCACCACATGATAGACGGTAAGGCCGGCGGCCTTCAGCGTCGGCAGCAGCTTGGCGGGCGAGCCAGCAGAGGTGCTGACGAACTTCACGCCGCTCTTCGCCACGAGATCGACGATGCGCGGTTCGCGGATGAAGAGCAGCGGCAGGTTCACGCCGAACGGCTTGTCGGTGAGCTGCTTCATCTTCTCGATTTCGGCCAGGCAGGCATCGACCTCGCCGCTGGAGGTCTCGATGATGCCGAGTCCGCCGGCATTGGAGACCGCCGACGCGAGCTGGCTGCGGGCGATCCAGCCCATCGGCGCCTGCACGATGGGATACTTGACGCCGGTATGGGCGAGCACTCGGTTCATTTGTTCTCTTCCTCCACTCTCAAGGCATGTTGCGCGCACGTTCCCATGCGGCGGCAAAATTCGGCGGCGTATCGGCGCGACAGGGCAACGCCTTCTTCGGGTCGGGATCGTCGATGAAGGAGTCTCGCAGGCGCGCGGCGCAGGGATCCTGCACGACCACGCCATGGCCCTGGGCACGGAACACGACGTTGCGCGACGCCGAGAGCGTCCGCGCCGCCTCGCGCGCCCACAGGGGTGGCGTCAGCCAGTCGAAGGTGCCGCTCAGCAACAGTGTCGGCACGGCGGACTTCACCGGCTGGCGATCGGCCGCCGGCGCGGCCGCCACCCGCCAGGCCGGGCAGAAGGCCGGCGATTTGCTGGCCTTGGCGTTCAGGCCGTAGACCCCGTTCTCTTCAATCGCATTGCGGCGCGCCGTGCGATCGACCATGGGCCAGGTCTCCCGGCATTCGATACTGTTGTAGAGCCCGTCGAACTGCTGCGCATTCTGCTCAAGCAGCCCGCCGTCGTTGCTTTCGAGATCCTCGGCGAAGAGGCGCACCAGGCGAAGATCGCCCCGCGTCACGGCCGCCGCCGTTTCGGGAATGGAGGCGGCCTCGCCCTCGCGCATCATGTTCAACAGCACCGCCAGCAGCCTGGCGCCGTCGAGCTTCACGGACTGCGGGCCGTCGTCCAGCGTGAGCGTGAGGTCTATGGGTTTGCTAT
>Ga0209792_1001656_pt1 | contig 10200 bp, 9 predicted proteins | sample EBPBio142005_DNA_FD_185860 | JGI IMG/M metagenome (GOLD analysis project Ga0209792, IMG submission 185860) | Wastewater treatment Type I Accumulibacter community from EBPR Bioreactor in Madison, WI, USA - Reactor 1_6/14/2005_ DNA (SPAdes)... | ecosystem: Engineered > Bioreactor > EBPR >...
AGCGGCGCTCCCTTCTCTTTCCAGTCGGGAATGAGCTCGTTCAGACCGATCGGATCGACCACCGCGCCCGAGAGGATGTGGGCGCCGATTTCCGAACCCTTCTCGATCAAGCAGACCGAGACTTCGTGGTTTCGCTCTGCCGCGAGCTGCTTCAAGCGGATCGCCGCCGACAGCCCAGCCGGACCGCCGCCCACGATCACAACGTCATATTCCATCGCCTCGCGCGTCATACCTGTCTCGCTCTGCAGTGCCTTTTCCTGATGGACGCGCGCCTGTCGGGCGGCAATCCTTCGATTCTAGATAGCCTGTCGGGGGCAGGATCGCCACCCGCTGAGAGGGGGAATTCCCGTGGCAGAGTTGACCGATATCGAGAGCAAGATCTTCTCTGCACGCGATTATCGCCTCGAAAGTGGCCAGACTTTGCCCACCCTGGAGCTTGCCTACGAAACGTACGGAACGCTCTCGCCGGCCAAGGACAACGCCATTCTGGTCGTGCATGGCTACACATCAAGTCATCACGCAGCAGGCAAAAATGCCCCCGGCAAGCAGGGCCGAGGCGTTCCCGAGGGTTCCGTCGGCTGGTTCGACGGCCTGATCGGCCCCGGCAAGGCCGTCGACACCGACCGCTATTTTGTCGTCTCCGTGAATGCGCTGGGCTCGGCACATGGCAGCACGGGGCCGAACTGCGCCGATCCGCGCACCGGCAAGCCCTACGGCCCGACCTTTCCCGACATCACCATGCGGGACATCGTGGGCAGCCAGAAGCTCCTGATCGATTCGCTCGGGCTGAAGAGCCTGGTGGCGGTGGTCGGCCCGTCGATGGGCGGCTTCCAGTCGTTCCAGTGGGCGGCCTCCTATCCCGGTTTCATGAAGGCGATCGTCCCGTCGGTGACGGCGCCGCGCTCGCCGGGCGGGCTGGACCGGCTGGAGAGCCTGCAGAAACGGCTGGCCTCGGACCCCAATTGGAATGGCGGCTGGTACTACGAAAATGGCGGCATCGCCCCGACCCTCGAAGAGATTCGCTTCGAGACGCTGATGAACTACGGCCAGAACGAGATCCTGGCCGAGACCATGCCCGATCCCAAGGCGCGCGCGGCGGCGATCCGCGCCAACGCGCAGGCATGGTCCAAAATCTACGACGGCCATTCGATGATCGCGCTGCGCCGGGCCATCGGCACCATCGACATCACCGGCGACTATGCCAAGCTCAAGGGTACCAAGGTGCTCTATGTGCAGTCTCCGACCGACAAGCTGTTCGACATCGCGCTGTCGCCCGCCTATGTCAGCGACATGCGCAAGGCCGGCGTCGACGTCACCTATGTGGAGCTGCCCTCCAACAAGGGCCATATGGCGAGCCATGCCGACGCCGCGCTGTGGGCGCCGATTCTCGGCGCCTTCCTGAAGCGCCTGCCCTGAGGCCCCACATCGTGACCGAGCTATCCCTGGCACCTGATGCGGCGGCAGCCCTGCTGCGCTGGTACGTCGATCAGGGTCTCGACGAGGCAATCGGCGAAGAGGCAATCGACCGCTTCGCCTTGCCGCCACCGGCTGCCGCGGCCTCCGTGGCTCCCCTGGCTGCGCCGGCTGCAACGCCATCGGCGCCGACACCGATCCGCCCGGCTACTCCGCCGCCTCAACGCGCGCCGATCCCGCTCGAGTCGCCGCAGCTCGTCGAGGATGCACGCGAAGTTGCGCGAAGGGCCACCAACGTCGCCGAACTCGAAGCGGCAGTCCGCGCCTTTGAAGGCTGTGCGCTGAAGCGTACGGCCAAGAACACGGTATTTGCCGACGGCGTCGTCGGCGCGCCGGTGATGATCGTCGGCGAAGCGCCGGGGGCCGACGAAGACCGGCTGGGCAAGCCGTTCGTGGGCGTGAGCGGCCAGCTCATGGACCGCATGTTCAACGCCATCGGCATGAGCCGCGAGCGCGACCTCTACATCACCAACATTCTCTTCTGGCGGCCACCCGGCAACCGCACGCCGACCCTGGCCGAGCAGGCGATCTGCCTCGCCTTCACGCGACGCCACATCGAACTCGCCCGACCGAAGCTCGTGGTGCTGGCGGGTGGCACGGCCGTGAAGGCCGTGCTCGACACGACCGAGGGCATCACGCGCCTGCGCGGCAAGTGGGCGACACTGCGCCTCGACGACGGCACCGAAGTGCCGGCGCTTCCGACCTTCCATCCGGCCTATCTGCTGCGCACACCGGCGAGCAAACGGCAAAGCTGGTGGGATCTCCTGTCGATAGACAAGAAGTTGAGAGAGCTGGGCGCGAGATAGGCGCTAACTCGGCTTCTTCACCTGCACGTTGCTGTCGCGAATCAGCTTGCCCCACCGCTCGTACTCGGCGCGGATGAACGCGGCGAATTCGTCGGACGTGTTGCCCACGGTCGTGGCGGCGAGCGGCGCCAGTTGCTGTTTCACCTCCGGCATGCGCGCGATCGCCGCGACGTCGCCGCTGAGCTTGGCGGCGATGGCGGGAGGCATCTTGGCCGGGCCCAGCACGCCGTACCAGGCCGACGCCTCGTAGCCTTTCACGCCGGCTTCGGCGACCGTCGGCACGTCCGGCAGCCCCTCGAACCGGGTTGCCGTGGTCACACCAATTGCCCTCAGCGCGCCGCTGTGGACATGCGGCAGAAAGGAACTCGCATCCCCCAGGGAGATGTTCACGCGATTCTGCAGGATGTCGGGGATCATGGGCGCGACGCCGGCGTAGGCCACATGCTCGAAGCGCACCTTGGCCAGATTCTCGAACAGCAATGCCGCGAGATGCGGCGACGAGCCGATGCCCGCGGTACCGCAGTTGAGACGGCCGGGGTTCTTCTGCGCATAGGCGATCAGCTCGGCAATCGAATGGATTGGCTGGCTGGGATGGACGACGACGAGCATCGCGACCGTCGCGAAAAGGCTGATCGGCGTGAAGTCGTTCAACGTGTCGTAGGGCATGTTGGGCATGACATGCGCGTTGGTGGCGCTCGTTCCGATCGTGCCCAGCAACAGCGTATGGCCGTCGGGGGCGGCCTGGGCGACTGCCGCGGCGCCGATCGAGCCGGACGCCCCGGCCTTGTTTTCGACGACAACGGGCTTGCCCCAGCGCTCGCCCAGCCTTTGGGCGACGATGCGGGCACAGGTATCCGTGGCGCCGCCGGGCGCGAACGGCGCGATCACCTTGACCTGTTTGGATGGATAGTCCGGCGTTGCGAATGTCGAACGCCCACCGGCCAGAACGGCGGCAGCCGCCGTCAGGCCCCCTACGAGCCCACGTCTCGTCGTCATGTGATTCCTCCCGTTTATTGGTTTTTCAGGCGACCGCAGCCAGCATCTGCATCAACGCCTCGCGGTCGTCGGTGCGCGTTGCGGCAGGTTCCAGGACACGGCCAGTCGTCTCGCCCTGAAGCGAGCAGCGCAGCATCAGGCGCGGCTGACGCTGATCGAAATCGGGCAACGCGATGTGCTGCGTGCACCGATTGTCCCACATCACCAGATCGTTGACGGTCCAGCGGTGGCGATACGTGAACTCCGGGGACTCGGCGTGTTCGTTCAAGAAGCGGAGGAGCGCTGCACTCTCTCCATCCGACAGGCCGATGATGCCGCGGATGCGCTGGCCGACCAGCAACGACTTGCGCCCGGTCTCCGGGTGCGTCTGCACGATCCTGTGCGCCACCGGCGGGTTGCGGCGCTTCAGCTCTGCGACCTTCTCCGGATCCCGCTGCTCCAGTCCCTTGACCAGCGAGGCGTCGTGGATCGCCTCCATGTCGTCGATGAAAGCCCGCATGCGGGCACTCAGCGTCTCGTAGGCGAGGTACATGTTGGCAAACATCGTATCGCCACCGACCGGCGGCCTTTCCCGGCAGAGCAGGAGCGCGCCCTTGGCGGGCCGCGGCGTGAAGGTCAGGTCGGTGTGCCAGTTGCGGCCGGTGTTGCGGGTATCCGAAGGTTTCCCGTCGACGAGCTTGTTGGTGATCATCAGGATCTCGCGATGATCCGGGTGCGTGTAGCGCGGCTGGAACTCGTGCTTGTCGAGTTCGCCGAAGCACCGCGAGAAGGCGATCTGCTCCGTCGTCGAAAGGTCCTGGCCGGGAAACACCAGCACCAGGTGACGCAGCCACGCCTCGTTGATGGCGTCCTTCAAGGCCGGCTCGATCGGCCGGCGCAGATCCACGCCTGTGACTTCAGCCCCCAGCGCGTAACCGATCGGCTTCACCTGAAGCGTGCTCATGCGTTCCCTCCTGATGTTGCCGCACTATTGCCGACTGTCGATTGTCTGACAATAATCAATTTGATGAATTGTGATAGGGTCACGTCGTGTCCCCTGCCGCTCCCCAAGCGCCGATTCCCCTCGGCAAAGCTGTCAAATCGCTTCCCGAACTTCTGGCCGAGAAGATTCTCGAGGACATCATGTCCGGCCGCCTGCCTGCGGGTGAGCGGCTGAAGGAGATCGCGCTGGCAGAGGAGCATGCCGTCAGCCGGGCGACCGTGCGCGAGGCGCTGATCGCGCTGGCCAAGCTCGGGTACATCGAGCAGGTCCCGCGCTTCGGCGCGCGCGTGGCGCCCTTCGCGAAGGACGACGTCTTCCACCTTTTCGAGATCCGGGCGGCCCTGCTGGCGATTGCCGCACGCAATTGCGCCCTCGATCCCGCGGCGCCCCGCGCGAAGCTTGCGGAACTCACCGACGAGATGGAGCGGCTCGCCGCGGATCCCGATACGCCCGCGCCGACCTTCTCGGAGCGTTCGGTCGCCGCCCAGACATTGTTGATCAATGCCAGCGGCAACGGCCGACTGCCGGCGCTGTACGATCACCTCTCCGACATCAGCAGCTGGCGCATGATCCGAGGACGCGCCACGAGCTTCCTCAAGGCCGAGCGCCGCCGCGAAGCCGCCAGGGATTGGCGGGCCATCGAACGCGCGATCAGTACCGGCGATGCGGGTGCGGCCGAAGCCGGCGCGCGGCTTCTGTTTACACACTCCTCGGCCGCCGTCCGCGCCGAGCTTCAGGGCGCGGAGTGAAGCGTCGCGGAGCTTCGGCTTCTCGTTACGTCGTCAGCTTCTTCTTCAGGAAGAACTTCTGGTAGCCGGGCGGGAAGTCGTCGAGCGTGGCGAAGAGTTCGTAGCCGCGCCTCTCGTAGAAAGGCCGCGCCTGCCACGTGTGCGTGTCGAGAAACGCCGAATGGCAATTGCGATAGCGGGCGTAGTCCTCGGCGGCATCCATCAGGCGCGTCGCATGGCCCTTGCCGCGCAGCGCCTCGTCGACCCACAAGGTGGAGATGAAGAGCCAGTCGCTCCAGACGTAGCCCAACAGGCCGCCCAGGGTTTCGTTCTTCTCGCCCTTCAGGAAGATGTAGCAGGGATAGTAGTCGGACTTTCCCGTCTGGCTCGAATTGAACATCGAGAGACGATCGCGCACATAGGTGGCAGCGCGCTCATTGTCGGGATCGAAGACGAGATCGATCTTCTCGTCCATGTCGGCCCCGTTCAGCGCATCGCCGCGCGCTGACGCACCAGCGCGAGCACCGTCCGGCCGATCGGCATGTCGACGCCGACCCATTCCGACATCTCTACGACGGCGCCCAGCAGCGCCTCGATTTCGAGTGGGCGGCCGCGTTCGAGGTCCTGCAGCATCGACGTCTTGTGGGCACCGACCTCGGCGCCGCCCGCGATGCGTTTGTCGACGCCGATGGCGAACTTCACGCCGAGCTTCTCGGCCACCTGCTGGCCCTCGACCATGAGAGCGCGGCAAACGGCATGCGTGCCGGGCTCGGCAATCAAGCGGTCGAGCGTCGCCGTCGTGAGCGCACTCAGCGGATTGAACGCCATGTTGCCCCAGAGCTTGACCCACAATTCGTCGCGGATGCGCGGCCGCACCGGCGCCTTGAGGCCTGCCTTGATCAGCAGCTCCGACAACTTGGTCGCGCGCTCGCTGCGGCTGCCGTCGGGCTCGCCGAGGGAGAAACGATCGCCATAGGTATGTTCGATGACGCCCGGCTCGACCACGTCGGCCGCCGGGTAGACGATGCTGCCCAGCACCTGCGCAGGCGGCAGGCCCGCGGTGAGCTTGCCCTCGGGATCGACCGACTCGATGCGCCGGCCGTCGAAGTCGCCGCCGAGTTTGTAGGTGTACCACCAGGGCACGCCGTTGACGGCCGCCACGATGGTCGTGTTCGGGCCGATCAGCGGTTCGAGCTGCGCCATCGCCGGCAACAGCGAATGCGCCTTCAGCGTCAGCACCAGATAGTCCTGCGGGCCAATCTCCTTCGGATCGGTCGCCACGCGCGGCCGCGTGACGGACTCTTGGCCCTCGCTCACGAGGGTCAGTCCCTTGGTCCGCAGGGCCTCGCCATGCGGCCCGCGCGCCACGACAGTGACCGGCGTACCGGCCATCTCGAGCTTGGCGGCCATGAAGCCGCCGATGGCGCCGGCGCCGAAAACGCAGATCGAGGTCACAGCTTCTCCGTCAGGCCGTCGCTTCGCCCAGGCCGAGCTTGGCGGCAAGGCCGATGCGCTGCAACTTGCCGGTCGCGCCCTTCGGGATCTCGGTCACGAACACGACCTTGCGCGGCACCTTGAAGTCGGCGACGTGCTTGGCGACGAAGTCGCGCAGCTCGCGCTCCGTGCACTCGGTCCCGCTCCGCAGCACGACGACCGCGCCGACCTCTTCTCCTAGCTTGGGATGCGGGATGGCGAAGGTCACGCACTGCTCGACCGCCGGGTGATCCATCAGGATGACGTCGATCTCGATCGGGCTGATCTTCTCGCCGCCGCGGTTGATGATCTCCTTCAGGCGGCCCGTGAGGAACAGGTAGCCGTCCTCGTCGAAGCGGCCCTGGTCGCCGGTACGGAACCAGCCATTGGCAAAGGCCTTGAGGTTGGCGTCCGGGTTGTTGTCGTAGCCCGCCGTCACGTTCGGGCCCTGGATCACGACCTCGCCGATCGTGCCCTGCGGCAGCATGTTGCCGGCATCGTCCATGATGGCGATCTGCGGACCGGCCGCCAGGCCGACCGCGCCCGGCTTGCGCTTGCCCGGCGGCAGCGCATTCGACGCCATCTGATGGCTGGCCTCGGTCATGCCGTAGGCCTCGATCACCGGACAGTCGAAGGCAGCTTCGAGCTCGGCCATCACCTGCGGCGGCAACGAGGCCGACGAGGAGCGGATGAAGCGCAGCTTGGCGGCCTTGGCCGCGTCCACATGGCTGCGCAGCCGGCCGAGGATCGCCTGATGCATGGTCGGCACGGCCGTGTACCAGGTGGGCTTCACTTCCTCGAGCCAGGCGAAGAAGCGCAGCGCATTGAAGCCCGGCGTGCACGACACCGAAGCGCCCGCCCCCAGCGACGACAGGGTCGCCGCGATCAGGCCGTGGATATGGAACAGCGGCATGATGTTGAGGCAGCGGTCGGCCGACGTGAGCGCCAGCGACTTCGCGATGTGACGCGCCGAGGCTGCAAGGTTCGCCGTCGACAGCGGGACGATCTTGGGCCGCGCCGTCGTGCCCGACGTGTGCAGCACCAGGGCGATCTCCTCGCCCGCCGATGTGCCGGGCTTGGCCGCCTTGGCAGGCTTCAGGGCCGAGACGTCGAGCGTGAAGGTGCCCGCGGGCGCGTCGGCCGTCGGCACCAGTTCCACGATCGGCACGCCGACCTTGCCGGCAACCGCACGCACGGGGCTGTCCATGCCCTGTTGCACGATCACGGCCTTGGGCTTGAGATCTTCGAGGTAGAACTCGAACTCTTCATCGCGATAGGCCGGATTGAGCGGCGCCGACGTCGTGCCCGACGCCACGGCGATGAACGAGGACGCCATCTCCGGGCCGTTGGGAACGACCATGGCGACGCGATCGCCACGACCGATGCCGACACCGTTCAACGCTGCGAGCGTGTCGTCGGTGAGCTTCTTGAGTCCGGCGTAGCTGAGCCAGGGCCGCCCCGGCGCGCCGATGGCCGGCGCATCCGGCTTGCCGGCCGACGTGACGTCGTAAACGTTGTTGACCATCGTCCGTCCCTCAGGCCGCGGCCTTCTTCTCGTCGGCAATGATGCGGTCATATGCCGGCAGGGTCAGGAATTCGTAGAATTGCGGCTGCTCGACCAGGTCGATCATGAGCTGGGCGGCATCTTCGTAACGACCCTTGGCGTAGTTCTCCTCGCCCATCTGCGCTTTCACCTTGTCGTTCTCCTCGCGCACGATCTCGCGCACCAGCTCCTTGGTGATGGCCCGGCCGTCGTCGAGCTTCTGGTTGTGGCGCACCCACTGCCAGACCTGCGCGCGGCTGATCTCGGCGGTGGCGGCGTCTTCCATCAGGTTGAACAGCGGCACGCAGCCGATGCCGCGCAACCAGGCCTCGACGTAGCCGATGCCCACGGCCACGTTCTGGCGCAGGCCAGCCTCCGTCTTCGGGCCCGACGGCATCTGGATCAGGTCGGCCGCGGTGACATTCACATCCTGCCGCTTGCGCGCGATCTGGTTGGCTTCCTTCATCACAGCGTCGAACTCGCCCTTGGCGATCGGCACGAGGCCGGGATGCGCCACCCAGGTGCCGTCATGGCCGTCGCCCGCCTCGCGCTTCTTGTCGGCATGCACGCGGGCCATCGCCTCGTCGTTGGCCTTCGGATCGTTCTTGATCGGAATCTGCGCCGCCATGCCGCCCATCGCGTGGACCTCGCGGCGATGGCAGGTCTTGATGACGAGCTGGCTGTAGGAGCGCAGGAAGTGCGAGGTCATGCCGACCGTGCCGCGATCCGGCAGCACCGCCCACTCCTGCTCGCGGAACTTCTTGATGAAGGAGAAGATGTAGTCCCAGCGGCCGCAGTTCAGGCCGGCCGAGTGGTCCTTCAGCTCCCACAGGATCTCGTCCATCTCGAAAGTGGCGAGGATGGTCTCGATCAGCACCGTGGCCTTGATCGACTTCTGCGGCACGCCGAGCGCGTCCTGGGCATGGACGAACACGTCGTTCCACAGCCGCGCTTCGAGATGGCTCTCCATCTTCGGCAGGTAGAAGTACGGCCCGCTACCGCGCGACAGCGCTTCCTTGGCGTTGTGGAAGAAGTAGAGGCCGAAATCGAACAGCGAGCCCGACATCGGCTTGCCGTCGACCGTGACGTGCTTCTCGAGCAGGTGCCAGCCGCGCGGACGGACGAACAGCACGGCGGTCTTGTCGTTCAGCTTGTAGGACTTGCCGCTGTTGGGATCGACATAGTCGATCTGGCGGCGCACCGCGTCGGCGAGGTTGAACTGGCCTTCGACCATGTTGGCCCAGGTCGGGGTCGAGGCGTCCTCGAAGTCGGCCATGAAGACGTTGGCGCCGCAGTTCAGCGCATTGATGATCATCTTGCGATCGACCGGCCCGGTGATCTCGACGCGGCGGTCCAGGATGTCCTTGGGCAGCGGCGCCACCGTCCAGTCGCTCTCGCGGATCTTCGCCGTTTCCGGCAGAAAGTCCGGCTTTTCCCCGGCATCGAGCCGCTTCTGGCGCTCGACGCGGGCCGCCAGCAATTCCTCGCGACGATCGTTGAACTTGCGCTGCAGGTCGGCAATGAACGCGACAGCCTCCTTGGTGAGCACCTTTTCGAAGCCGGGCTTCATTGCGCCGTCGATCGAAACACCCGCCGGAAGGTCCAGAGCCGTCATTGCATTTCCCCTTGAAATCGTTCGAATCACTGCGAATGGGCGATTTACCGCCTTGAGACCCCGCCCGGCAAGGCGCTACGAGGAAGCATGGACGCTGCTTTTATCGTCGATTGGCTGAATCTGCTGCTGCGCTGGGCCCATATGATCGTGGGCATTGCCTGGATCGGGGCGTCTTTCTACTTCATCTGGCTGGACAACCATCTGCACAAACCGCTCGATCCGGCCGATATCGCCAAGGGCATCGGCGGCGAGGTCTGGGCGGTCCATGGCGGCGGCTTCTACACCGCCAAGAAGTTCGCCCTGGCGCCCGAGCGCCTGCCGCCGGAACTGCACTGGTTCAAGTGGGAAGCCTACACGACCCTGATCACCGGCTTCTTCCTGCTGTGTCTCGTCTACTATTACGGTGCGGAAGTCGCCCTGATCGATCCTTCGGTCATGGACCTCAGCAAGCCCGCCGCGATCGCCATCGGGCTGGGGTTCCTGGTCCTGGGCTGGCTGGTCTACGACTGGCTCTGCCGCTCTGCCCTCGGCCAGGACGATGTCGTCCTGGGCGGCCTGCTCTTCCTCTATTGCATCGCCTCCGC
>Ga0209792_1001658_pt1 | contig 10198 bp, 11 predicted proteins | sample EBPBio142005_DNA_FD_185860 | JGI IMG/M metagenome (GOLD analysis project Ga0209792, IMG submission 185860) | Wastewater treatment Type I Accumulibacter community from EBPR Bioreactor in Madison, WI, USA - Reactor 1_6/14/2005_ DNA (SPAdes)... | ecosystem: Engineered > Bioreactor > EBPR >...
GAGACCATGTCGGCGCCGACATGCTCGGCCTGCTTGCGCATCTCCTCCATCAGCCACGGGCCCTGGATCGGATCGGCGAAGCCGGGATAGTTCTCCACATCGGTGGTGATCATCAACTGGCCGCCCTGCTGCGGGCCGGCGATCAGCATCGGCTTCAGCATGGCGCGCGCCGCATAGATGGCCGCGGTATACCCGGCAGGCCCAGACCCAATAATCGCGACCGGAGCGTGGCGCTGTGACATCGACGATCAATCCCGTAATTGCTGCCGCGCCCGTAACGCGGGCGCCGCGACTGCCGATGTAAGGAGTCCGATAGCCCCTCCGCAAGTGTGCATGCCGCTTCCGCACAGCTTGCTCATACGTTTGTGCGGTGCGATAGCTTGTCCGGCTTGCAAGATTGCGGAATTTCCTTTCATTCCACACGAAAGATTCCACCACGCCCGGAGCCCTTCGATGGCCTTGAAAGCCGATCTCGACGCCATCGACTGGAAAATCCTGAAAGAGCTTCAGGACGACGGCCGCATGACCAATGTCGAACTGTCGCGCCGGGTCGGCATTTCCGCCCCGCCCTGCCTGCGCCGCGTCAAGAAATTGGAGGACAGCGGCGTCATCCGCGGTTACCGCGCGCTGATCAATGCGCCGGCGCTCGGGCTTGACGTCGTCGCCTTCTGCCTGATCGGGCTGAACCACCAGTCTGACGCGGAGCTGCGCCAGTTTTCCGAGCGCACGCGCGGCTGGCCGGTCGTGCGCCAGGCCTGGATGGTGTCGGGCGAATCCGACTTCCTGCTTCACTGCGTGGCGTCCGACCTCGGCACGTTCCAGACCTTCGTGATCGAGGAACTGACCTCGACGCCGAACGTCGACACAGTGCGCACCGCGCTCACCATCCGGCAGGTCAAGGAAGAAGGCGCTGTCGATTTCGCCGCCGTGCGGGTCTAAAGCCCCCGCCAGCTATCACGATCGTAGCCCAATTCCCCGAAATCCCGCTCGAAACGGGCATAGACACGGGTCGCCTTCTCCGCATCGAAGACGGCCAAGGCATCGACATCCGACCGGTTGCGCCGCGAACCGCCCGCCCACCCGTCGGGCAAGCCAAGCCGCGAGCCGATGACGGCAAGCGCCTCGTCCATCCCGGTCTCGATGTGAAAGAGCCGGGCGTAGCGGAAGCGATCCATCATCAGCACGTCGTGCTGCGCGTCCCAATGATGGTTCATGCGCCCGATGGGCAGCGTCAACGCGCTTTCAAGGAAGGTTTCGAAGGGAACGAGCGTGCCGTCCTCCGCGCCCGCGAGCCCATGGGCCTTGGCAAAGGCGCGCATCCTGGCGAGTTCGCCGTCACGCATGGAGCGCGGATAACCCTTCTCGTGACCGTTGAAGAATTTGTCCTTCCACGCCGATTTCAGCCGGGCATAGGGATTGCGGACAAGGGCATGGAATTCGTAGCGGTCCGGGTGGCGCACGGCGTCAAAATAGTCGCCGAACGGCGCCATCGGAAAACGGCGAGCCATCGACAGCAGCCGGTAGCGCCCGTCGGAGGGATCAGGCTTGCCGCGATGCTCGCGCCAGGCGCGCGCCAAGGCGTCGCGCAGGAAGGTCGAGCCGACCTTGGGATTGAGCACGATGGCCGTGCGGCTGTCGCGGTCAAGGAAAAGGCGGGTCGGGCTGAAATGATGCAGCCCGGACCCGCCCGGCAGATAGCCGAACAGTTTCACCGGCGGCGTTAGCCGAAGCGCAGTTCGACGATCTCGTAGCCGCGCGCGCCGCCCGGCGCGTTCACCTCGATGGCGTCGCCGACTTCCTTGCCGATGAGCGCGCGCGCGATCGGGGACGAAATGGAGATGCGGCCCGACTTCACGTCGGCTTCCTGGTCGCCGACGATCTGATAGGTCTTCTTCTCCTCGGTATCCTCGTCGACCACGACCACCGTCGCGCCGAACTTGATCTTGTCGCCCGACAGTTTTGTCACATCGATGACGTCGGCGCGCGCGATCAGGTCTTCCAGCTCGGCGACGCGGCCTTCGTTCAGGCTCTGCGCCTCTTTGGCGGAATGATATTCGGCGTTTTCCGACAGGTCGCCGTGACCGCGCGCTTCGGCGATCGCGTCGATGATGCGCGGCCGCTCCTCCTGCTGGCGCCAGCGCAGCTCTTCCTTGAGCGTGTCATAGCCGCCCGAAGTCATCGGAACCTTATTCATAGTCCTTCCTTTCCACCCCCGCGACCCTGGCACAGCCGTGCCCCAACCGGGCGCGAGACAAAAGAAAAACGGCCCGCCAGCACTGGCCAGCGTGACCGCTCAACCTGATTGTTGCCGGCGAATATAGCGTGGCGGCGGCGGATTTTCACGAAAAAAATGCTTCGGAAGGCCGGCTATCCGGCGGAAACCCGGCGAAACCCGCTATTTTCCGCGGCTTGAGACTGCCTTGCCGGCGCGGTGTGCGCCGCCATCTCGGCCCGGATCGCGTTGGCCGCGGCTTCCGCGTCGGCGAGATCGGTCACCCCCACCGATTGCCCATTGGCCATTCGCACGACGAGCGTCCCGCTTCCCGCGATGCGGCCGCCGAAACCGGTCTTCACCTCGAGCGACCGGATCAGCCCGTACGGCACCTCGACCGCCCCGCTTTTGGGGAAACCCGGCTCGATATGAATGCCGTGCGGCAGCACCAGAAGCCGCGTGGTGATCCGCCGCAGAACCGCGTAGGCGATCAGGAAGGGCGTGGCCGCCAGCGTGACGATGCAGAGCCGCGCGGCGGAACTGTCTCCCTCGCCGGTGATGACGAGCCACGCGAGCACGCCGCCATAGACAAGGAACAGGACGATGGCCGGAACGAGCAACGGGCCGATGGCCGGCGCGAACAGCCTGCCGCCGGTCAGTTCCGTATTGTCGTTCAGCCCCCGCGTCACGAATCAGGATCACCCGCTTGTGATGGCACTGTAGGGCGAATTGAACGTTTTCGTCGCGCTGCGCCTGCCCGGCGCCACCTTCGTCCCCAAAAGAATTCCATAGTTCGTCCGCCAGGAGAGTCCGATGAGATTTGACCGCCCCATCGCCGCCGCAACTATATTGCTCGCCGCCACGGCGCTGGCCGATGCGCAGGAGACGGTGAAGACCGATCTCGTTTCCCTTCGCGCCGATGTCGTCGCGGAAGGGCTCGAAAACCCTTGGGGTCTCGATTTTCTGCCCGACGGCGGCCTGCTGGTGACCGAGCGGCCGGGACGGATGCGCATCGTATCCGCTCAAGGACAGTTGTCGGAACCGATCGCCGGCGTTCCGCAGGTCTCTGCGAGCGGCCAGGGCGGCCTGCTCGACGTCGCCGCCGCGCCTGATTTCGCCCAATCGGGCCGCATCTATTTCACCTTCTCTGAACCCGGCAACGGCGGCGCGGGGACGGCGATCGCCAGCGCGAAGCTGACCCGCGACGGAAATGCCGCGCGGCTGGAGGACGTGACGGTGCTGTTCTCGATGGCGAAGAAGACCGGCCGCGGCCAGCATTTCGGCTCGCGCATCGTGCAGCATCCGGACGGCACGCTTCTCTTCTCCACCGGCGACCGGGGCGATGGCCCGCGCGCGCAGGACATGGCGGATTCGGCTGGTGCGATCCTGCGCATCAATGCGGACGGCTCGGTGCCGGCGGACAACCCCTACGCGTCCGGCCAGAACGGCGCGCTGCCGCAGATCTGGTCGAAAGGCCACCGCAACCCGCAGGGTTTCACCATCGACAGTTCCGGAAAACTCTGGACCGTCGAGCACGGCGCGCAAGGCGGCGACGAGGTGAACTCGCCCGAGGCCGGCAAGAATTACGGCTGGCCGACGATCACCTACGGCGTGAACTACAATGGCGCCAAGATCGGCCAAGGCACGGAAGCGCCGGGACTTGAGCAGCCGCTGTTCTACTGGGACCCGTCGATCGCTCCATCCGGTCTCGTGGTCTATGAGGGCGCGATGTTCCCCGAATGGAAGGGCGACCTCATAGCAGGATCGCTGAAATTCGGCCTGGTCTCGCGCCTCGACCGGGACGACAGCGGCAGGATCGGCAAGGAGGAGCGTTTCCTCGACGGCGCCTTCGGCCGCATCCGCGACGTCAACGTCGCGCCCGACGGCTCAATCCTGCTGCTGACGGACGAGAGCGACGGGCGGATCATCCGGCTGAGCCGGGGCGATTAAAACCACGCGCCTTCACCCTCGGGCTGGTCCCGAAGGTGAAGGCCATGAGTGCGCGTTAGTTCACCTGCGCGATCTGCCTCTCCAGCGCGGCGTATTCCGCGCAGCCCTTGCCGCAGCGCTTCTCGATCTCCGAGAGCTGCTCGCGCGCCTTGCCGACATCGCCGAGCGTCAGATAGGCCTCGCCCATATATTCGCGCGCCAGCACGAAATCGGGGTTCAGCGCCAGCGCGTCCTCGTAATAGCCGAGGCCGACATCGATGCGGCCGGACTTGCGGTGCGAGAAGCCGAGCATGTTCAGCACGCGCGGGTCGTTCTTGTTCGACACCATGCCCAGCACCTCGATCGCCTCGCCGTAGCGGCCGGCATAGGCATAGGCGCGGCCGGTCTCGAACAGGCTGTCGTCATCGACGGCGCTGCTCTTCTGGACGCACTTCTTCTGTTCCTTGTCGTAGACCTCGCCCTGCTTGCACTGGGCCGGGTCGCCGCTGCTCTCGCCGCCGGCGGCGAAGGCGGGCGCGGCAAGGAACGACATCGAAAGCGCAAGCACGGCGACATGAAGCTTCAACTGCGTCGACATGTGGTTCTCCTCTCGGGATACGTTGTCCCCTACCTGTTCTTGGGGCCCCGTTCTTCGGGCGTCAGGCGGAACATAGCGCAGCGTCATGCCTGCCGCCACGGCGGCGAAATCACATTTCGCTGTTCTCGCCTTCTGCCCGCGCGCCATTGGCCGCGCGGCGCAGCAGCGCCAGTTCGGCATGGACCTGGCCGGCGTGGCCGGACGGCAGGCCGTTGACCAGCGCCTCCTGCGCATCCAGCCACAGCGGCTTCGCCGCCTCCAGCCGCTCGCGCCCGGCCTCGGTCAGCACATGGACCAGCCGCCTGCCCTCGCCCGGCTGCGGCGCCACCAGACCGAGTTTTTCCAGCCGGTCGAGATTGCGCGCCAGCGTCGACCGCTCGACGCCGACGATGTCGGCGAGTTCCGACGCCGATCCGGCCGTGCCGGCCTCGATCTTGCGCAGGATGGAATATTGGGTGACCTCAAGCCCGGCCGGCGCGAGATAGGAATTGTAGACCCGCGTCACGAGATTGGTCGTGCGCCTCAGCGCCGCGCTGATGCAGGCGAGCTCGGGCTGCGGCGGAATCGTGATCGGCGTTTCGCTCTGGTGATCGGCCATTGCGTGTAGATACAACAACCGCGCGCATTTGAGAATGCGCCCACCCGTCACGCCCGGAAGATGCCGCGGTCACGCCCGGAAAATAAACGTCGCCCCGGCCGCGATCAGCGCGAAGCCGATCAGATGGTTCCAGGTGATCGACTCGCGCAGGTAGAGCACCGAGAAGCCGGCGAAGACGAGCAGCGTGACCACCTCCTGGATCGTCTTCAGCTCGGCCGCCGAATAGACCTCGTGGCCGATGCGGTTGGCCGGCACGGCCAGCCAGTATTCGAAGAAGGCGATGCCCCATGAGGCGATGACCGCGATCCATAGCGGCGACGTCTTGAACTTCAGATGGCCGTACCACGCGAATGTCATGAACACATTCGACGCGATGAGCATGAGGACCGGCAGCACTTTCGGAGACAGGATGGCGGACATGGAGGTTCCACGAGGAGATGGAGAGTCAGGCAGGAGGAATTGCAATGCAGCGACTTTGCGGTCGTGCAGAATCCGTTATGATCCTGCGAGGAGGAATAGCATGCGCCGCATCCGCGACAAGGAGTGGGACCTGACCATATCCCCCGACACCGTGCGCGACATCGCCAGCAAGGCGCGCGCGGTCAGCGCCGGCATGAACGCCGACTACGAGGACGGGGCGGAACACGAGGTCGAGCTGGACGATCGCGGCCATGAAACCCACAGTCACGACGGTCTTGCCGAAGAGGAAACGGAAGACCTGCGTGACCGCGAGATGCGCGGCATCATCCGCGAGTTGAACGAGGACGAACGCGCCGAACTGATCGCGCTGATGTGGATCGGCCGCGGCGACTACGACGCCAGCCAGTTCTCGGAGGCCGTCGCCGAGGCCAAGAGCCGCAACGACATCAAGCCCGCGCGCTACTTGCTCAACCGGCCGATGCTCGGCGAATGGCTCGAGGACGGCCTGCAGGCGATCGGGGCGTGACCGTCGCTTTTTTCACAAGGGATGCCGGAAGGGCTTGCGGCGGCCTGGCGCGCCGAAGCCTAGATTGCGCGTGAGGGAGTAGCGCGCGCCTTGCAGACATACGACTTCATCGTGATCGGCTCGGGATCGGCCGGGTCGGTGGTGGCCGAGCGGCTGTCGGCCTCCGGCCGCTTCAGCGTGCTGGTGCTGGAAGCCGGCGGCACCGACCGGCGCTTCTACGTCCAGATGCCGCTCGGCTACGGCAAGACCTTCTTCGATTCCGCCGTCAACTGGAACTACACGGCCGAGCCCGATCCGGGACTGGCAGGCAATGCCGACCATTGGCCGCGCGGCAAGATCCTCGGCGGATCGAGTTCGATCAATGCCATGGTCTGGATTCGCGGCGCGCGCGAGGACTATGACGACTGGCGCGACGCCGGCAATCCCGGCTGGGGGTTCGACGACGTGCTGCCGGCGTTCAAGGCGATCGAGGACAATCAGGGCGGCGCGGACGATTGGCGCGGGACCGGCGGGCCTGTGCACGTCACCGACATGTCGCCGGCCGTCCATCCCCTCACCCATCTTTACCTGAAGGCCGGCCAGCAGGCGGGCCTGCCGCTCAACCCGGACTTCAACGGCGCTTCGCAGGAAGGCGTCGGCATCTACCAGATTTCGACGCGCGACGGCCGCCGCATGTCGGCCGCGCGGGCCTTCCTCCGCCCCGCCATGAAGCGCGCCAATGTGCGCGTCGAGACCAATGCGCTGGCGACCCGCATCCTGTTCGAGGGCGCCCGCGCTGTCGGCGTCGAATATGAGCGCAACGGCCATAAGGAGACGGTTCGCGCCGGCCGCGAGGTTGTCGTCTCGGCCGGCTCGATCAACACGCCGCAACTGCTGCAACTGTCCGGCGTCGGCCCCGCCCGATTGCTGCAATCGCTCGGCATCCCGGTCGTGCGCGACAACGCCAATGTCGGCGCTAATCTCCAGGACCATGTCGGCATCAACTACACCTACCGCGCCAAGGTGCCGACGCTGAACCAGATCCTCAGGCCCTGGTGGGGCAAGCTGCGCGTCGGCATGCAATATCTGCTGGCGCGATCGGGCCCGCTGTCGCTTTCCATCAATAATGGCGGCGGCTTCTTCCGCACCGACCCGTCGCGGGCGCGGCCGAACATGCAGCTCTATTTCCAGGCCTTCTCGACCGTCATCCCGAAACCCGGCGAGCGGCCGATCCTCGCGCCCGATCCGTGGCCGGGATTCTCGATCGGCCTGTCCAACGCGCGGCCCTCGTCGCGCGGCGAGATCATGATCCGCTCGGCCGATCCGCGCGAACATCCGAGGATCGTCGCGAATGCCTACTCGACCAATGCCGACTTGGACGAGATGCTGGACGCGGTGAAGTTCGTGCGAAAGATCGCGGCGCAGCCGGCCATTGCCGGCATCATCGAGGCCGAGGTCTTGCCCGGCCCGTCGGTCCAGTCAGACGCCGACCTGATCGACGATTTCCGCCGGCGTTCCGGCACCGTCTACCACCCGGTCTCGACCTGCCGCATGGGACCGGACCCCGCGTCCTCGGTGGTCGACGCTCGCCTGCGCGTCCACGAGCTGCAAAACCTGCGCGTCATCGACGCGTCGATCTTTCCGGGCAACATCACCGGCAACACCAACGCGCCGTCCATCATGACCGGCTGGAAGGGCGGCGAGATGGTCGTGGAGGATCAGAGGTGATGATGAGATTACCGGTTGCAAGGCAAACCCAGGAGAAACATTCATGAAAATCACCGACGTAAAAACCTGGGTTGTCGGCAACCCGCCGCCCGGCATCGGCGGCAAATATTTCATCTTCGTCCGGCTGACGACCGACGGCGGCGTCAAGGGTTACGGCGAGGCCTACAACGCGACCTTCTCCGCCCATGTGACCGCCCGCATGATCGAGGACATGGCCGAACGCTATTTCATCGGCCAGGACCCGCACGACATCGAACTGTTCTTCCGCCGGACCTATTCGTCGGGCTTCACCCAGCGCCCCGACGTGTCCGGCATGGGCTGTTTCTCGGCGCTCGAAATGGCCTGCTGGGATATCATCGGCAAGGAAGCGAACAAGCCGATCTACAAGCTGCTCGGCGGTCAGGTGCATGAGACGCTGCGCTCCTACACCTATCTCTATCCGCACACCGGCAGCGTCCATTCCGAGGACGCGCCGTCCGGCCGCAATGTCTACAACGACCCGGACCTCGCCGCAGCCTGCGCCGCCGAATATGTCGCCCAAGGGTTCAACGCGGTAAAACTCGATCCGGCCGGCCCCTACACCGCCTTCGACGGCCACCAGCCGCGCCTGATCGACATCGACACGTCGGCGGCGATGGTCAAGGCGATCCGCGAAGCGGTTGGCACGCGCGCGGACATATTGTTCGGCACGCATGGCCAGTTCACCGCGTCCGGCGCGCTGCGCCTCGCTAGGGCGATCGAGCCTTACGACCCGCTGTGGTTCGAGGAGCCGGTGCCGCCGGACATGCCCGAAGTGATGGCGCAGGTCGCGCGCGGAACGTCGATCCCGATCGCCACGGGCGAGCGTCTGACGACAAAGTTCGAGTTCGCCCGCGTGATCGAAAACCGCGCGGCGACGATCCTGCAGCCCGATCTCGGCCGCTCGGGCGGCATATTGGAGACGAAGAAGATCGCGGCGATGGCCGAGGCCTACCACATCCAGGTCGCGCCGCACTGCTATTGCGGCCCGATCGTCGGCGCGGCGAACATTCAGCTCGCAACGACGCTGCCGAACTTCCTGATCCTGGAATCGCTGAAGCAGTGGGACGGCTTCCACGAGACGCTGCTGAACCGGAAGATCGAATGGCAGGACGGCCACGTCATCCCGTCGAAGGAGCCGGGCCTGGGCGTCGAGCTGAACGAGGCGGTTTGCGAGGCCCATCCTTATGACGGGCCGCACCTGCATCTCCAGATGATGCAGACGCCGCTGATGCCAGACCCGGGCCGTCCGGCCTAGAGACTCGGCTTCGCGCGGACGACAATCGGCGGTCGGGGACGACAATGACTGGATCATACGCCTTCGTCGGCCTCGGCCATCTCGGCGCGAACCTGGCGGCAAGCCTGCTGCGCGCCGGCTTCGAACTTGCGGTTTACGACCTCGACGCGGACGCCGTGGCGCAGCTGGTGGCGCTCGGCGCAAGAGCTGCCGGCAGTCCGGCCGAAGCGGCGCGGCTGGCGGGCAATGCGATCACCTGCCTGCCCTCGCCGGCCGTGAGCGAAAAGGTTCTCGCCGGACCGAACGGCCTGCTCGAAGGCTTGCCGCGCGGCGCGACCTGGATCGAGATGTCGACCAATGGCCGCGACGAGATCGTCCACCTCGCCGGCATCGCCGCTGACGGCGGCATACGCACGCTCGAATGTCCCGTAACCGGCGGCGTTCATCTCGCCGCGCAAGGCCGCGTGACCGCGCTCGCCGGTGGCGACAAGGGCCTGTTCGAGGCGCACCGTCCGGCGATCGAGGCAATGTGCTCCCGCGTCTTCCACATGGGGCCGATCGGATCGGCGGCGGTGATCAAGGTCATCACCAACATGCTCGCCTTCATCCATCTCGTCGCCGCCGGCGAAGCGCTGATGCTGGCCCGGAAGGCCGGGCTCGACCTCGCGCAATCCTACCACGCGATCGTCGCATCCTCCGGCAACAGCTTTGTCCACGAGACCGAAAGCCAGCTCGTGCTGAACGGCAGCTACGACGTCGGCTTCACGATGGACCTGGCGCTGAAGGATCTCGGTTTCGCGACCGGCATAGCGCGCGAGCTTGGGGTGCCGCTCGCCCTTGCGGACCTGACAAACGACATTTTCGAGCAGGGCAGGAAAGCATATGGCGGCGCGGCCTGGTCGACCATGATCGTCAAGCTGCTGGAGGACGCGGTCGGCGAGAACCTGCGGGCG
>Ga0209792_1001659_pt1 | contig 10197 bp, 6 predicted proteins | sample EBPBio142005_DNA_FD_185860 | JGI IMG/M metagenome (GOLD analysis project Ga0209792, IMG submission 185860) | Wastewater treatment Type I Accumulibacter community from EBPR Bioreactor in Madison, WI, USA - Reactor 1_6/14/2005_ DNA (SPAdes)... | ecosystem: Engineered > Bioreactor > EBPR >...
TGGCCTCCTGTTTAGCAGGTTCTTCTCCTTTGGCAGCTTTTTCACCACAGCCTCCCAATGCCAGCAATACAGCCAGAACGGATGAAATACCGATGACACGGCGTGAAACGGAAATTTTGAATTTGGTGGTGTTCATGATGACTCTCATTCTTTGGGCCAGCCCGCTTCCAACTCTAGTGTGGCGCGGGTACTGTGGTATTCGGTAAGTGCTTCGATCAGGTCACGGCGAGCATCGAGTGCCTGACGGTTGACCACGATCAGTTCAAGTAAGCCGATCTGCCCCGCTTGGCGAGACTTAACCGAAAGGCTCAGGTTGTCGGTCAGCGCTGGCAGGACGACGTCCTGAAGTCGGCGAACGCGTTGCTCCTGACTTGCAAGCCTGGACCAAAGCGACACCACATTGGCCTTGGTGTCGCGTTGCGCGGCCTCCCTGTCGATTTGCGCCTGGGTTGCAGCGGTGGACGCTTGACCGATGCCGGTCGCATTGCGCTTGAAAATGGGGAGTGGGATCGAAACAGAAATGGTGGTGAGCCTTTCGCGCGCAACGCTTGGGCCTTCACGCCCTACATTGAGTCCCACCGTCACGTCTGGACTGACGCTTGCGCGTTCCAAGCGATATCTTGCGTTTGCGCTCTTTTCGCGGGCCGAAAGAGCCAGAAGGCGCGGCTGGGAATCGAGACTGCCGAGCAGGTCGTTCAAAGCAAACCCCATGGGTGCAGGTGTCAGTTCACCCTGAGCCAGAGGAAGAACTGGGCCCACAAGCTGCAGGCGCGCCGCCAGATCGTTACGCTCTTCGTTAAGCTGTTCCCGCGCCAGTGCTAGTTGGTTCCGTGCGCGCTCGGCCTCCACCAGCGCGACGTTGGCATCAAGCTTGGTATCCTCGCCCGCTACTCGCCGCTTTTGTACAGCTGCAGCAGCATCATCGAACAGTTTCAGCGCCTGGCTCTCCAGTTCAACACGTTGCTGCAGAGCCAGTACACGATAAAAGCGCGTGGCTATCTCGCTTCGAATTTGTCGCTGCGCATCAACTATTTCGTAGCGCAATGCCTCTAGGGCAGACGAGGCCGTCTCTCGCCTGAATCCTCCCTGCCCGCCGGTTTCAAAGGTCTGAGAGACTCCCCCAGTCCATTCGTTGCGGCGTTCAGTAGCCATGCCCGCCTGGGGCACGAGTCGCCGCGTCTTGTCAAAAGCCAGCTGAGGATTGTTGAAAAGCAGCGACCTCGCGTCGCTATTTAACCCTTCTGCTGCGGCGAGCTCCGCCTGTTTGGAGCGCAACGCAGGATTGGCCTGAGCGGCCCGTGCCAGGGCTTCCTGCAGTGTGAGGGGAGCAAGCTCCGGCGTACTGGTTGCTACAGGACTGGTTGACTGCGCAAAGGCAGGTACCGATATAAGAAACAGTGTGCAGGCCAGCGCCAGCGTTTTCGGTCGCATCGAATTCTCCTAGTTGCGAAAAACCAAGGGGGAGAATCCGGCGGGAAGCCAGCTACCGAAGGGTAGCTAAAAAGAAAAGGAGCGTTCTCGCCGAATTAAGCCGCAAGCGTCCAATTGGGTCGTTCGATGGTGTCCGGTAACCAAAACTGGGTAGGTAAGGGATCTGGTGGTTCAAAAATTGCGGGAGATGCCGCAGAAAAATCCAGGATATTACCGGGCAGTGGCTGAGCGCAGCCTATGTGGCACGAATTGCAATCCGGATCATCTGTGCCGCTCAACGCACCGGTCAAGACGCTCTCGGGCACCGACCCCTTATGCACATGCGCGTGATGACCAAAATGGCTTACCTGGTCGACCTTCTCGTGCACGCAATACCTCGCTGCAGCGCCCCAGGCGAACTGGAGCGGCAGAAATACAATAAAGAAAATGATCAGATAACGGCGCACGGCGAAAGTGTACAACGTATGTGTTTCAGGAGCTCACGGGCGTGGCCGTCACGACATAGTTTTCCGGGAAAAACCGCCGCTCGATCAACTCCAGCAAGACATGAATAACCTTGATATGCAGTTCCTGAACGCGGTCGGCAAAGTCTCCAGCGGGCGTAGCGATGCAAATATCTGCCAGAACGCCCAGTTGAGACATCTCCTGACCGGTCAATGCAATCACGCTCATACCGAGCTCTTTGGCTGCGACGGCAGCATTAACGACGTTGGTACTTTTGCCACTTGTGCTGATGGCCAGCAAACAGTCTCCAGCCCGGCCATGTGCATCCAGGTATCTTGAGAACACCTGTTCATACCCGAAGTCATTGGCGACACAGGTCAAATGACCGACGTCGCTAATGGCCTGGGCTGGCAGTCCTTTACGGTTGTGACGAAAGCGTCCAGTCAGCTCCTCTGCAAAGTGCATGGCATCACTCATGGAACCGCCATTCCCACAAGCATAAACCCTTCCCCCGCCCTCGAATGTCTTCACCAGTAACGCCGCAGCGTTTTCGGTCGAAGCCAGTGCAGATTCGTCGCTGATAAGAGCGGTAAGCGCACTCTGCGCATCCTTGAGGGCGCTCAGAATAGTTTCACGCATGGCTGTAGGGTTGGGTGGTTCATTGGGCAGCTCTAAACTTTGGCGCTGGGAGTGGTGTTTTTCGCTCGGGGAAGCAAGCGAAGGCCATTACCCACAACCAGCAGGCTGGCACCCATATCTGCAAAAACAGCCATCCACATGGTTGCGGTTCCAAACACGGCCAAGACCAGAAAGACAGACTTGATGCCCAACGCCAAGGTAATGTTCTGCCAAAGAATCGCATGTGTCCGCTTGGACAACTGCACGGTTTCGGCCACGCGTTCGAGGTTGTCGTTCATGATCACAATATCGGCAGCTTCCATGGCTGTGTCTGTGCCCGCCCCACCCATGGCAAAGCCCACGTCTGCTTGAGCCAGCGCCGGCGCATCATTGATGCCGTCCCCCGTCATGCCTGTTGGGCCATAGCGTTTTTGCATATCCTTGATGGCATCGAGTTTGGCCTCGGGCAACAAGTCTCCGCGTGCGTCGTCAATGCCTGCCTCGCTGGCGATGGCTTTGGCTGTGGCACTGTTATCGCCCGTCAGCATGACGGTCGCGACACCCAAGACCTTCAGGTCTGCAATGGCCTTGCGCGATGTTTCCTTGATCGTGTCGGCAACCGCGAACAGTGCAAGAACCACCTTGCTGTTGGCCAGCAAGGTCACGGTTCGGCCCTGATTTTCGTGAATAGTCAGCTCAGCCTTGAGTTCTGGAGATGACAGATTGTTTTCTTCCATCAGGCGATGATTGCCCATCAATAAGGTCTGACCATCCACGACGCCCTGAACGCCGCGGCCCGGAATTGCCTTGAACTCCTGAACTTCTGCAACTTTCTGCTCAAGGCTGGCTGCAATAGCCTTGGAAACCGGGTGATCCGACCTGGCAGCCAAGCTAGCGGCAGCACGCCTGGATGACGCCTCATCGGCCTGGCCCCATACACGCCAATCCACCAGCTTTGGCCTACCTTCAGTGATGGTTCCGGTCTTATCCAGTGCAATAGCTTTCAGCAGCCGCGCCTCTTCCAGGTAGGTACCGCCCTTGATAAGGATGCCTCTGCGCGCGGCTGCGGACAAGCCGCTCACAACAGTAACTGGCGTGGAAATCACCAATGCACAGGGGCACGCAATCACCAGTAATACCAGCGCCTTGTATAAGGCTTCTTGCCAAGTGAGGCTCAATAAAAACGGGGCGAGAACAGCCACAGCTACTGCAATTGCGAAAACGACTGGCGTGTAAATGGCAGCAAATTTGTCAACAAAACGCTGTGTAGGTGCACGGGTGCCTTGAGCCTCCTCTACGGCGTGGATGATCCGAGCCAATGTTGTGTTGTTTGCCGCTGCGGTGACTCGAATTTCCAGTTCACCTGTTTCGTTGATGGTGCCGGCAAAGACCGGATCGCCAGGCGCTTTGTCGACTGGGATACTTTCGCCAGTGATGGGGGCCTGATTGATGGCGCCGTTGCCCTTTGTTACTACTCCATCGAGCGGCACGCGTTCCCCGGGTTTTATGCGAACTGCTGCTTCGAGCGGAACAGACGCGACGGGTGTGGTAACCCAGGTGCCATCGGGTGAGAGCACGAGCGCCTCTTCCGGGGCCATGTCTAACAAACCTTTGATCGAATTCCGGGCGCGATCAACCGCTTTGGCTTCAATCAATTCTGCGATGGCATACAAAGCCATGACCATTGCAGCCTCAGGCCACTGGCCGATCAAGAAGGCGCCGGTCACTGCAACTGCCATCAGCGCATTGATATTCAACTTGCCACGAAACAAGGCAGCCATTCCTTTTTTATAGGTATCAATGCCGGCCAACCAAATGGCCACTGCAGCCACGGCCATCCCCGCTACCTTCCAGGCCAACGTCTCTGGAGCGAAATAGGAAATAGCTTCAGCAGCTATGGCCAATGCGAGGGCTGCAACCAGGCGAGAAATGCCGCCACTGAAGCCGCCGTCATGGGTATGACCGTCAGCGGGAGCGCCTTTGCCATCAGTTAGTTCTGCCCCGGTTGCTTGTACCGGCTTTGCGTCAAAGCCGGCCTTACGGATAGCTTCAAGGGCTAACGGCAGAGCCTCATCAGAAGCGTCAATCTTGAGTGTGCGAGCACCCAATTGAAAGCCCAGCGAGCGAATTCCCGGCAATGGCTCCAATGCTCTGCGAATTTCGGATTCTTCTGCGCTGCAATCCATGGTGGCAATGCGAAACAGCTTGCCCCCAGCAGGCAGCGTTGCGCCGGTTGCAGGGGCAGACGGAGCGCTGCATGCGGCGGAGCCGCAAGAATCTTCAGCTGATTGAGGCATGGTTTCTATTTTCATGGCTTAATTAGAAACCTTATAGTGGCATTAAAGTCAAGGGCAAATGATTGGGTCTGCGGCTACGCGGCGTTTCTAACTAGGTCGTCAGCAAAAGGATGTCAATGAAAATCGGAGAATTGGCCAAAGCTGCCTCCACGCAGACTGAGACCATTCGATATTACGAACGCGAAGGACTTCTGCCGGAAGCATCGCGAAGTGAAGCGAACTATCGGGTATACGACAGCACGCACATCAATCGATTGGCCTTTATTCGTCACTGTCGGTCACTCGACATGTCACTGGGTGAAATTCGTGCTTTGCTGCAATTTAAGGACGCGCCAACCGAAAACTGCACCGAAGTTAATGGGCTGCTAGACGAACACATCGGGCATGTAGCGACACGCATTCGCGAGCTTAAGGCTCTGGAGAAGGAGCTCAAGGCGTTGCGCGAGGAATGCACAAGTGGGCAGGATGCCGCGAGTTGCGGCATCCTCAGTGGGCTAGTGATAGCGGCCCAAGCTGAAAAAAAGCGGCCCGGCGGCGCTGGGGGCCATGCTGGGCATATTCACGGCACGCATCAGCGGGTGGGTAATAAAGCAAAAATTTGATATATGGACGACGTCTGCCACTCTGACCAAAAGCGCCTGACGGCGACGCCGTCATCATTGTGCAGGGTCAAAAGTCAAGTCTCCAGATTCTTGCGGGTGAACAACCTGTTAGAAACACATACTTGCGAGTGATATGAGCCATCTTGCCCAGTATATTAATGCGGCCGAGCGCGAGAATACGCGCCGAAGTTACGCGTCCGCCGTACGTCATTTCGAGATAGAGTGGAAAGGCCTGCTGCCTTCCACGGCTGACGCCATTTCCCGCTACTTGGCCGACCACGCGGCTACCCTGGCCATCAACACCCTTCGCCTACGGCTGGCAGCGCTGTCCCGATGGCATACCGACCAAGGTTTCGCGGACCCAACCAAATCGCCCCTGGTGCGCCAGGTTCTCAAGGGCATTCGCTCCGTCCACGCTGTGCCGGAAAAGCGTGCGCGGCCCCTGGAGGTGGCAATGCTCCAGCAGGTCGATCAGTGGCTCGATGCCGCCATCGGCAATGCCCAGCGCTCCGGCGACCAGCCGGCCTTGCTGCGCCACGCGCGCGACCGCAGCTTGATGCTGCTGGGATTCTGGCGCGGTTTCCGATCCGACGAACTGGTCAGCCTGCGCGTGGAGAACACCGAAGTCGTCCCCGGCCAGGGCATGGCCTGCTACCTGGGCCGCAGCAAAGGCGACCGGCAACTGCAGGGCCGGATCTTCCAATGCCCAGCCTTGTCCCGCCTGTGCGCTGTGGACGCCTTCAATGCCTGGGTTGGCCTGGCCGGTTTGACCGAAGGCCCGGTGTTCCGCAAGATCGACCGCTGGGGGCATGTCGCCGACGCAAGCCTGCATGCCAATAGCCTGATCGCGTTGCTGCGCAGCCTGTTCGCCGAAGCCGGCGTCGAGTCACCCGAGGAATACAGCAGCCATTCCATGCGCCGCGGCTTTGCCGGCTGGGCACGCGCTAGCGGCTGGGACATCAAGGAGCTGATGGAGTACATCGGCTGGAAGGATGTCAAATCGGCCATGCGCTACCTCGACGCGTCGGATTCCAGCCTGCAAGCCCGGTTCGAGCAGGGACTACCGGCGTTGGCGCCAGCCGGTCAGCTGCCACCGTCACCGTTGCTTCTGCTGACGGAGCCGTGTGAGGTTTCCCGCCTCCCAGCCGAAGGAGCAACACCCGTGGCGATCCTGCGCGTCACGATGGTGCTGGCCCGCTTCAGCAAGCAGTCGCGCGGCCTGGCCCTCGGCCACCGGCTGATCGAGCAGACCTGCTTCGTGCGTTTTGCCATGCAACGACTGAACGCCGAGGGCACGCTCTACGAGCTGGCGGTACCTTACCTGTCCCGCGACTTGCTGGACGAGGTGATCGCCACGCTGCTGGATGATATGTATCGCATCGCCGAGGACAACCAGTGCCTGCTGGAAACCTCGTTTCACGAACCCGCCACCGACACCTATTGGGATTGAGGCGATGGGCGGTCCGGCCAGGGAGCTCGCGGATGCCCTATATAGCGATACGTTTGGACGGCACCGATGTTTGGTTCAACAGCATGTCCGCATAGCGCGATACGCCGAATTTGAACATTCCCCTGAAATTCACGTGCGCGAAATGCGCGGGGCCCATACGAGCCAGCCAGGTGTCCTCGATCTTCTGGTTGGAGCGGCGCCACTTGTCGACGGTTTCCTGCATGCGGTGGGTATTCCAGGCCACTACAAGGTTGGTCAGCAGGGTGTGTGAGCCCGAGATCGCAATCATTTCGTCGCGTCGGCGCCCACGTTCTGGGGAAACCTTGCCGAAGTAGACGGCGCGCTGTAGCTGGTGCACCGACTCGCCGCGGTTCAGGATGGTGTGGATCTCCCGGCGAAATGCCGTGTTGCTGAAGTAGTCGCACAAAAACAGCGTCCGCAGCAGCCGACCCAGCTGGTCAGCGGCCCTATGGACAGGATCGCCCTGCGCTGCGCTGCCGAAGCGCTGCAGGGCAACATTGGCGCTGACGCGACCGCTACGGATAGACGCTGCCAGGCGTAGCAACTCATCCCAGCCTTTACGAATAGCACCTAAAGACACGTCGCGAACAAGCACCTGATCCAGCCCTTCCGGGGCCTCCAGGATGCGCGGCAGGAACAATTTGCGCTCGGCCAGGTCGCGCAAGCGGGGGCACAGGTCAAATCCGAGTAGCTTGGAAATGGCCATGGCCGGATTGGTGTACCCATGCGTATCGACGGCCAGCAGTGACAGGCGCACTCGGTCAGTACTGTCGTTGTAGCGGACTACGCCTTCGATTGCCGGGCCGGCCTGGCGTTCATTGAGAACAATCGGCTGGTCATAAATAATGCCATGCTGGTCCAGAACGTGGGTGTACATTCCCGCCGCATGGGTACGCCGGCGGGGATCCACGCGGGCGTTCCAAAGGTGCTTGGAGGCATCCAGGCTCATCATGTCACTGGACGCCGTTTTGCCGCTGCCCCAGAGTTCAGCAATCGCGTGCCGGCCCTGGAACTCAACCACACGCGCATTCGCCCGACGCAGCCGGCCTGAGGCTTCCAGAGCCCGCATGGCCACCGAGACCTGATCCGGATCGAGCTGGGGCGTCATGGCGGCCACGCTTTTGGCATCAATTTCAGTACCGTGGGCAATCAATGCAGCATACAAGGCGACCAATTCCCGTTCATCCCTGGCCCGGCGTGCCAGCAAGATCTCGCTGAAATTGGTTTGGGCATCCATCTCCAGCAACAAATCGGGAAATTGCACGTCCCCGATCTGCTTGAACATCAGGTCGCGGGTGCGCTTGGGGTCAATTTCTTCTGGCAAGGCCTGCAATGCGGGCAGGTGCAGAGTGCCTTGTGCATCGACACTGAGTTTGCCTTGCTGTTTGGCGTCTGCCACCGCCTGCAGCCCGACTTCGATGTGCTTGAGCAAGGGCTCCAGAAAAGTATCCGCGTCAGCCGGCATGCCGAGAATGGACAGATGGCGCTCCCGGTCTTTGGCCCAGTCAGTGGGTGCAATCAACATTTGGTCACGCTCCCGGTAGGAGAAACTGTGATCAATCCAGACGGAGCCGCGGCGCAGGCTTTTACGAAGACCCACCATGGCGCAGGCTTCCATGGCTTTGAGGGCTTTTTTGCGGTCAGGATCGTCCACCAGTTCCCGCCAGGGCTTGTCGATGGGGAAGGCCTGATCCTGAGGCAACTCGGTGAGTTTGCCGGCGTAGATGTCCTTGAGGGAGATGAGTAGCTTCAGGCTGTTGTCGTTGGGCCGCCCCTGAAAGTTCAGATCCTGCAGGCTGCTGAGCAGCGAGCGCACCCGAGTGGGCTCTTCGGTCAGCATCTGCCGAACGCTCGCAGCGTGGCTGTTGTTGGCGGCCCGGGCTACGTCAGCGACCAGTTCGCCGATGGAGGCCAAGCGTTCCTCCGCCGACCGGCTGGTGTCGTCCACAAGGGTTTTGATGGAGACCAGGCGCTCACGGTATTCGACAGATGAGCGCGCCTGGCGGGTTTGGGTTTTGTCGTAAGCCTGGCGGACGAGGTCGGAAACCCGACGGCCCGACTGATAGATGACCATGTCTGTCAGTTCAAGCAGGCTGATTCGCAAAAAGAACACCAGCTCGATGGTCTGGGAAGACGCCTTGAGCTCCCGGGTCTTGGCGGGTCGACGCGCCTGGATGGCTTGGGCGTAGCCGCGTTGTTTCTCCAGTGGGATGGACTCGAAGGTCCAGGTATGGACCTCAAGGCTTTTGAGGAACCTGATTTTTTCGAGCGTTTCTGCGAGAGTGGTTGGGCTGTGGCGCTTGGGCGGCGTCTTGAGCCACTCCAGCACCGTGAAGGAGCCGCCCTTGTGCAGCCCAAAAACCACCGATTGGCAGCGCGCGATGGCATTGCCGGGAATGACTGCCTTGATAGCCTTCAAAATGGCCGCATCGACGCCAGCATGGCATTGGCGGGCAAGATCTCGAACCTGCCGGTCCCCGAGGATGAGCAACTTTCTTTCATAAAGCCAATGGTTGGCGGCAGTGACCAGTTCATCGACAGAGTTGACCTCGTTGGCCTGGGCGCTGAGATAGCTGACGAGGAGATCGCTACCGGCCTGGTCAATGTCCTTTAGACCCAGGTAGTCCTTAAGCCAAAGTTGATGCTCATACAGCGTTTGGCGCCGTGTGTAGAGGGAGCGCAGCGTCGCAATCGTAGGTGGCTGGACGCCAAGTGCTTCGCCCACATGCGCAAGTAGCATCTTTGGCAGCGCTGAAAACCGGTCGAGGGGACGGCCGCAAGCCCTCAGAAAGACGAGCAGCACTGCTACGGCAGTGCGACGATCCGCTCGAAATCGCTCGTTTATGGCGGCGACGTCCGCAGCAGATAGCCGGAAATATTGCTGAACATCAAACTCAGAGAGGCGAACCGGTAGGCTGTCAACACCTACATACCGCAATTCATAGTTGGCCATGAAACCCCCGCGAATGGACGATTTGGCAACTTTAATTGAAACTGGAAGAGGCCAGGGCCCGCACAGAGCCTAGGTCCCGACGGTAACCGTGTCAATTTGCATTGAAAGTACGATTACCCCCAATGACAACCCAGCTGCGAAGCTGTTGTGACGAACGTTATCGGCAGCCCTTCATACGGCTGCTTTGCAGCGGTTGCGGCCTCTGGATCGCTGCGGTTACGTGTTCGCTCATGGCCACATTGCTGCCATCATGCCCACTCGATAATTCACTCGCCTCTGCACGCCTCTGTGCACTGGGGCGGAAGCGACTTCGAAGTCCTTTATACCGTCAAAGATACCGTCAAAACCCGTGGGCTTCGGTGATACGTCGTGGCACGTCAC
>Ga0209792_1001660_pt1 | contig 10194 bp, 14 predicted proteins | sample EBPBio142005_DNA_FD_185860 | JGI IMG/M metagenome (GOLD analysis project Ga0209792, IMG submission 185860) | Wastewater treatment Type I Accumulibacter community from EBPR Bioreactor in Madison, WI, USA - Reactor 1_6/14/2005_ DNA (SPAdes)... | ecosystem: Engineered > Bioreactor > EBPR >...
CGCAGTTAAGCGGCTAGCCAGCCTTCTCGACCAGTCCCTTTACCGCCGCCATGAATGGCCCGATCGAGACCGGCTTCGCCAGGTAGCCTTCGGCTCCCGCATCGCGAATCCGCTCTTCGTCGCCCTTGCCGGCATAGGCAGTGACGGCAAGGACCGGAATCTGGCGCAGCACGCTGTCCTTCTTGGCCGCTTCGATCAGATCGAGCCCCGAAACGTTCGGCAGCTGGATGTCCATAATGATCAGGTTGGGCACGAATTGCCGGGCCGCATCCAGTGCAAGCAGCCCGTCGGCACAGGGCTCCACCGCGTAACCGTGTGCCTTCAATACGTCGCAGAACAGCTTGCGGTTGAGGTCGTTGTCCTCGACAACAAGGATGCGCTTTGCCATGAGCGCAGCCCTAGCCTCTGCCGGAGTCTCTGACAATTCTGCGCGAACCCCAATCCCCGGCTTACGATCCCGCCGCCCTGGCGCTGGCTGCGCTTGGCTGGGTGCTGGGGGATGAAGACCGCGCCGGTCGGCTGCTGGCTCTGACCGGGCTGACGCCTGATGCTCTGCGGGCCGGGCTGGGCGATGCCGCCGTGCTGGGTGCGGTGCTGGACTTCCTGGGCCAGCATGAGCCCGATCTGATTGAAGCGGCGGAACATCTGGGGGTTGAACCGGCTGAATTGATGGCTGCGCGAGAGAGGTTGTAGAGATATGGCGAAACCGCTGATTATCAGCGATTGCGACGAAGTGCTGCTGCACATGATCGTCCCGTTTGGGGAATGGCTGGATGAAACCCAGCCGGTCTCGTTCAAGCTGATCGGCAACGATTTTTCCCGCGCAATCCGGAGCAAGGACAGCGGCGAGCCGGTACCGCCGGAAGAGATCTGGCGGTTGTTGGGCCTGTTCTTTGATAACGAGATGCATCGCCAGACCCCGATTGCCGGAGCGGTAGAGGCGATCAATGCGCTGAAGGACCATGCCGACGTGGTGATCCTGACCAACCTGACCGACCGCCATAATGAACCACGCCGCCAGCAGTTGCTGGCACACGGGATCGACGTACCGGTGTTCACCAATCAGGGCCCCAAAGGGCCGGCACTGCAGTCCATTCTGGACAAGTATCAGCCAAGCCATGCGGTGTTTATCGATGACCTGGCACAGCATCACGGATCGGCGGCCGATATGGTTCCTCATATCGATCGTCTTCACCTATGTGGTGAGCCAACCTTGGCCCCGCATATTACCTGCGGATTCGAGGCGGGCCATGCCCATGCCCGGATCGACACCTGGGAGCATGCCTTGCCGTGGCTGCTTTCGCGGATTGAAGGACAAGATTGATGAGCATCGACCAGCGCCTTGCCGAACTTGGCATTACCTTGCCCGAACCGGCCGCCCCGGTGGCGGCTTATGTTCCCGTGGTTGAAGCTGGCGGACTGGCTCACGTTTCGGGCCAGATTTCGATTGTCGGCGGCCAACTCCTAAAAGGAAGGCTGGGCGAAGACCTGACGCTTGACCAGGGAGCCGAAGGGGCGCGGGCCTGCGGGTTGATGATCCTTGCGCAACTCAAGGCCGCACTCGGCTCGCTCGATCGGGTTGAACGGATCGTCAAGCTCGGTGTGTTCATCAATTCGGCGGGGTCATTCACGGATCAGCCCAAGGTCGCCAATGGCGCCTCAGAACTGATGGTCGATGTCTTTGGAGAGGCCGGAAAGCATGCGCGCAGTGCTGTCGGCGTGCCCTGTTTGCCACTGGGCGTGGCAGTAGAAGTGGATGCCATCGTTGCTGTTCGCCCTGCTTGATCGCTGGCGCTCGCCGCCGCCAAAGTCCGAAAAGGTGAGTTGGCTGGGATCGGTCAGCTATGCGCATCGGGGGCTGCATGTGCCCGGCGTGCCGGAAAACTCGCTGGCCGCGTTTCGCGATGCCATCGATCGTGGGATGGGTATCGAGTGTGATGTGCAGCGCACAGCCGATGGCCATGCCGTGGTATTTCATGATTTCGAACTGGACCGGCTGACCGCCGAAACCGGGCCGGTCGAAAGTCGGAGCGTTGCGGCGGTGACCCGGATTGAACTGATCGGCAGTCATGACCGGATCCCGTCGCTGCGCCGCATGCTCGACGAAGTGGCCGGGCGGGTTCCCATCCTGATCGAGATCAAGTCACAGCGCGGCAGTTTTCGCAATGCGGGCGCACTGTGTCAGGCGGTGCGCCGGACATTGGAAGGCTATGCCGGCCAACACGCCATCATGAGCTTCGATCCCCGGGTGGTGCGGTGGTTCGCGGATCGTTCCCCGCTGACCGTGCGTGGGCTGGTGGTAACCGAGGAAAACGACAAGGCACTGCCCGGCATGATCCGCCGCCGCGCCTTCCTGTGGAAGGCCCGTCCCGATTTCCTCGCCTATGACATCCGCGATCTTCCCAGCCGTTTCGCCGCGGGGCAGCGCAAACGCGGCTTGCCGGTGCTGACCTGGACCGTGCGCAGCGCCGAGCACCGTGAGCGTGCTGAAGAATTTGCCGATGCATCGATCGCGGAGGGCAGCGGGGTCGCGTGATCGAAGCCAGGATCGCACCTTCGGTGGGCTGCCTGCCTGCCGGTGAGTGGGATGCGCTGACCGGCGGTAATCCCTTCATGAGTCATGCCTTCCTGACCGCGCTGGAAGATTCCGGTTCGGTTGGCCCCGGTACGGGCTGGAGCCCCGCCCCGATTACGATCGCGGCGGCGGATGGTTCTTTGGCGGCGGCCTTGCCAGCCTACCTCAAAAGCCACAGCCAGGGGGAATATGTCTTCGACCATGCTTGGGCCGATGCCTGGCACCGGGCCGGTGGCAACTACTACCCCAAGTTGCAGGTCGCCGCGCCGTTCACCCCGGCCACGGGACCGCGCCTGTTGCTGGCCGACGATGCGCTGGCCCTGCCACTGCTGCGTGCGGCCGAACAGGTATGTAGCGAAAACGGGCTGTCATCAGCCCATGCCACCTTCATTGCGCCAGAACAGATCCCCTTGTTCGAGCGGGCCGGATGGCTGATCCGCACAGACATCCAGTTCCATTGGGAAAATCGGGACTATCGCAGCTTTGAAGACTTCCTGGGGGCGCTTTCATCGCGCAAACGCAAGGACATCCGCAAAGAACGGGCCGCCGCGCAAGATGGCGTGGAGATTCGCACGCTGTCCGGTCGCGCGATCGGAACCGCAGAATGGGATGCGTTCTGGGTATTCTACCAGGATACCGGCGCGCGCAAATGGGGCCATCCCTATCTGACCCGTGCCGCGTTCGACCGACTGGGCGAGCGGATGGGCGATCGAATTGTGCTGGTTATGGCTTATCTCGATGGGGTGCCGGTGGCGGCTGCGCTGAACTTCGCCGGCCCTGACACGCTCTATGGGCGGTACTGGGGCGCCGTGATCGAAAAGCCGTTCCTGCATTTCGAGTTGTGTTACTATCAGGCGATCGATCTCGCGATTGCGCTGGGGTTATCCCGGGTCGAGGCAGGGGCGCAGGGCGGGCATAAACTGGCGCGTGGATATCTGCCCACGCGGACCTGGTCAGCCCATTACATCGTTCATCCCGGATTTCGCAGCGCTGTTGGCGAGTTTCTCGAACGCGAACGAAGCGGAGTCGCCGATGACCAGATGCACTTGGCCGGGCGGGCGCCCTTTCGCCAAGGCGCCTAGCGCAACAGCTCAGGCTGCGCGGCGGTTGGCAGCGGACAGCCATTCGCGGGCCCGCCGCTGTGCCTCGGCCACTTCGCGGGCGGTCATCTCGTCGCTGATATCGGCCCGGCACAGCGCGGCTTCGGCATGGCCGGCCACGGCCGCCAGGTTGAACCACTTGTGCGCTTCGATCAGGTCACAATCCACGCCGTGGCTGCCGGTCGAATAAGCAACGCCCAGATCATAATAGGCGCTGGTTTCACCTTGAGCAGCGGCGGCGAGGCAGGTTGCGACCAGCAGGTCTTCTCTGCTCTCATCGGCGGGATGTGCCGGTCCGCCGAATGGGTTGGCGGTGGTGGCGGTGTTGATCCAGGTAGCACTCATTTGATTTACCCCCTTTTGGCGAAAGGTCCTTTTCGCCGTGCCCCCTCAAAGTTACCGATCGTAGTCAACAAAAGGTTAACGTCGCCGCAGAATTCTGCGGAGCCGTTCATCCGCCTCTCAGGTGCACCAAATTATGGCGCGCCGGGATTGCCGCTTGTGCGGGAATATCCGGAGCCCTATAGGCCCGCTCGAACTGGTGCGGGAGGTCAGCGGGAATGCCCGAGGCCGCAGGGCCCGGACACCCTGCCAGTTGAATTGGAGAGTATATGGCGACGATTCTCGGCGAAGAAATTGACGTCCTGGCCAAGGCAAAGCGTGCGATCTCTGGCGACTATGCGCCGAGCGATAGCGATGCTTACATGTCCGAGGCGCAGCTCGATTACTACCGGCGGTTGCTGCTGGAATGGAAGAAGCTCATTCTCTCTGCGGCCCAGGATACCCTGCAGCAATTGCAAGACGGCCCCATTCGCGAGCCTGACCTCAATGATCGCGCGTCGAGCGAGACCGATTGGGGGATCGAACTTCGCACCCGTGACCGCCAGCGCAAGCTCATCACCAAGATTGACGCGGCATTGCGCCGAATCGAGGACGGCGAATACGGCTATTGCGAAGTGACGGGCGAACCAATCGGTCTTGGACGCCTGTCTGCGCGTCCGATTGCGACAATGACGGTTGAGGCACAGGCTGCTCATGAGCGCCGCGAAAAGATTTCTCGAGATGATTGAGGGGCTTGCCTGAAACGTACTGAATTGCTGGGGCGTTAACCGCTTTTTTGCCAGCCCCGTTGTATGTTTTGACAGGTTGCAACTCACACAGGCGCTCTGCCAAGGAGCACTTGGCTGACGCAGAGCGACGAGAGGCAGGTAATGAGCGATAACGAGAATCGGCAGATTGGACGCGACAGCCTGTTCGTTCTGGCCGATCTTCGCATCGATGGAATAGAAGGCGAGCAGGGTATTCGCGTGCGCAATCTCTCGTCAGGCGGGATGATGGCCGAAGGATCCTGCAAGGTTCTGCGTGGCCAGCTGGTGTGGGTTAATCTGCGCAACCTCGGCTGGACTGAGGGATTGGTTGCCTGGGTTCAGGATAGCCGGTTCGGTATTGCGTTTCGCGATGAAATCGATCCGCGGCTTGCCCGTACCACCGTGTCGGGGGGGCAGACCGGAACGCATACGCCGCGTTTTGTACGACCACCGCTCAGTCAGCAGGAATCCGGCGATCTTCGCAAGATCTGACCCTATCTGGCCGTAATGGGCCTGTCCGCTCGCGGAAAAGTCCGTTAGAGCCGCCAGGCCATGCACTCGCGCTTTGTTCGTTTTGCCGTATTGACCTTGGGCTGCACCCTTGGCGGATGCTTTGGTTCTGACGACCGACCGGTAGAAGTTGCGGTGATCGGCCCTTCGGCCGGTGCCTTTACGCCGGGCCCACGCCTGCCCGTCGCTGCGCAGTTGCTGCGGGGCGCCACGATCGAGGGTCTGGTGGGTTTTGACGAGCAGGGCCGCGTTGCGCCCGCACTGGCAGATCGCTGGATCGTGACGGACGACGGGTTAAGTTACATCTTTCGGCTGCGCGATGGGACCTGGGCCGACGGCTCGCAGATCACCGGCGAGAGCGCGCGGGCGGCTCTTGTCAGGGCTATTGCAATACAGCGCGGTACCCCGCTGGGGCAGGATCTTGCAGTGATCGCCGAGGTTCGCGCCATGGCCGGCCGGGTTATTGAACTGCGTTTGTCCTCGCGTCAGCCCGAGATGTTGCAGATACTCGCTCAACCTGAATTGGGGCTGGTTCACGCCAATCGCGGCGCGGGACCGATGCGATTGCGCCGCGAAAAGGACAGTGCACTGCTGCGTCCGATCCCGCCCGAGGATCGCGGCATGCCGCAGGACCAGCGCTGGGCGCAGCGGGCGCGGCGGCTGGAACTGATTTCCTTGCCGGCCAAAGCGGCTCTGGAACGGTTTACCGCCGGTTCGCTCGACGTGGTGCTGGGCGGAACTTTGACGGATTTTCCACGGCTTGACGCGGCTGGAGTGGCACGCGGTGCAATCCGGCTCGACCCCGTGACGGGTCTTTATGGCCTGGCGGTGGTCAGCACGGAAGGATTCCTTGCGCAGCCCGCAAACCGTGAAGCCATGGCCATGGCGCTTGATCGTGAAGCACTGGCCGCGACGCTTAATTTGAACGGCTGGATGATCACGACCCGCGTGGTCAATCCTGGTTTGCCGGGCGACAACGGGACGATCGGGGAACGCTGGACCGGGCGCACGCTGGAGGAGCGCCGCGCGCTGGCGGCAGCGCGGGTCGCCGACTGGAGGGGCGGAGATGATCGTCCCGCCCCTATCCTGCGCTTGGCCTTGCCGCAGGGCCCTGGGGCAGACCTGCTGTTCAGTCGGATCGAGCAGGATTTCAAGGCGATCGGAATTGAACTGCGGCGGGTCAGTCTCGACGCCAGTGCTGAGCTGCGGTTGATTGACAGCACCGCAAGCCATGCCGATCCGCAATGGTTTTTCAGTCGGCTTAGCTGCGTCAGCCTGCCCGCCGCTTGTAACCTGCTGGCGGATCGCTTCGCGGAACAGGCCCGAGCGGAACCCGACCCCGTCAAACGCGCGGAGCTGGTGTCCCAGGCCGAAGCGCAACTGACTGTGGCCAATGGCTATATTCCGATTGGCGCGCCGGTTCGCTGGTCGTTGGTTGGCGGCTCTGTCACCGGCTTTGCCGTCAATCGCCTCGCCGTGCATCCCTTGATGTCGTTGGCAATGCTACCCAAATAGAGCCTCGCCGGCGAATTGCCCGGCCTGACCGAGGATATCTGGAATGGTCGATACAGGTAACCTGCGCCGAATGAGCGCCGAGCTGCCTTTGGGCACCGATGCGCTTTCGGTACGCCGCCGGATCGAGGCGCTGGAGCAAGTACTGGAGGGCATGATTACCGTTCCGGGTGTGAACCGCAAAGTCGGTCTGGATGCCCTGCTTGGATTGGTTCCAGTGGCGGGCGATGCGATTGCTGCGGCATTGGGCCTCTATCTGGTTTGGGAGGCGCGCAATCTGGGCATGTCCAAGTGGCATTTGTGGCGGATGGCGGGAAATGTCGGGATCGATACCTTGATCGGTGCTGTGCCGGTAGCGGGCGATCTGTTCGATTTCGTCTACCGCTCCAATTCCCGGAATCTCAAAATCGTGCGCAAGCATCTCGACAAGCATCACCCGGCGACCAAAACTATCGTTGGCTGATCGAACTGGGATAGGGCCGCGCGCCCGTCGTCTGCCGGGGCGGCTGAACGACTCGCGTAGATCCGCCGTTTACGAGAAATTAACCTTTCTCTTTCATTGGTCATATGGTTAATGGCGTTCAACAGTCCTTACCGAAGGGTTGTTGACCGCGAACCGGGGCGAGAAGGGGACCACCCATGCGCGTGTTGTTGATCGAGGACGAGCCTACCACGGCCCGAGCCATCGAACTGATGCTTACGACCGAAGGCTTTAATGTCTATTCGACCGATCTTGGCGAGGAAGGCCTCGATCTGGGCAAGCTATATGATTACGATATCATTCTTCTCGACCTGAACCTGCCTGATATGCACGGCTATGATGTGCTGAAAAAGCTGCGCGTCGCCAAGGTTCAAACCCCGGTTCTGATCCTGTCGGGCATTTCCGAAATGGATTCGAAAGTCCGCAGTTTCGGTTTCGGGGCTGACGACTATGTTACCAAGCCGTTCCACCGCGAGGAGCTGGTGGCGCGGATTCATGCGGTTGTGCGCCGTTCAAAGGGCCATTCGCAATCCGTCATCCGGACCGGCAAGCTGGCGGTGAACCTTGATGCCAAGACCGTCGAGGTTGATAGCGCGCGGGTTCATCTGACCGGCAAGGAATATGCGATGCTCGAGCTGCTGTCGCTGCGCAAAGGCACTACGCTCACCAAGGAAATGTTCCTCAACCACCTGTATGGCGGGATGGACGAACCCGAACTCAAGATTATCGACGTGTTCATATGCAAGTTGCGCAAGAAGCTTGCCCATGCCTGCGGCGGTGAAAATTATATCGAAACCGTCTGGGGCCGCGGCTATGTCCTGCGCGATCCGGGTGAAGAGGCTGAAGCCGCCTGACAGCAATTTTTTGGTTACGCCTGACGGCCCGCCTTAACCGGCGGGCCGTTTTTTGATGAGCTCTCGCCTTCGTTCAAGCCGAACGCGGGTCAGTCTATTCTGTCGAAGTAAGTGGTAGCCGAATTCGGAACGGTTTTTCCGCCCCAGACAATGGTTTCAGTCATCGAGCGCTGGTCTTTCGACACGGTATAGACGCGGGTCGAAACCGGGGATCCGTTTTTTGCCAACGTCATGACCAGTGTGTTCGGCGCGGGCCTTCGCAACGAAACGGTGTCGATAAAGTCCATATCGCCGGTAACGGGCGCAGGAACACCATCCAGCGCTGCAGTTGATTTCGCTCGTTTCGTTATCCCGTCAGCGCCTGTCATTTCGACAATGGTGGTCCATTTCTGTTCCGGCGAAATGCTGAAGACGATGGTTACGCGCTGCGGTCGCTCCTCGACCGGGATACGATCGACGTTAAGAGACCAGCTGCCGACCAGCGGCAGTGATCGAGGCTCGGTGGCATGACTGGTTGGGGCTGGCAGGGTCTGATGTGCTGGATTGGTTGCCGTGACGATCAGCCCCACTGCGGCGAGTGGTAGTGCTAGCAGCATGATTTTTGTTCCTTTCGACCAAGTTCGCCCCGCGCTTTGAGGCAGTCCGACCGTGTTGTCGGCATGGTGCCTGGTTGAAAGGTCGATATTTCTGTCCCAGATTTTTTGTGCATCCGCCATGCGCGCCAGTTCCCGGCTACTGCCGACGCCGGTCTTGCGCCGCGCATCACGCAGGCGTTCGTTGATCGAAGCTTCTGATCGGCCTAGTTGCGCAGCGATGGATTTGACGGTGTGTCCTGCCGCCAAAAGGCGCAGGATTTCGATCTCCTTATCGTTAAGAGACCCGAGTGAATTAGGCAGGCTTTCTGCAAGCGGCATGGGCTGCGATCACCACACCGGCGCGGCTCCGTCCATCACAATTTTCTTGTGGATTGCTCTTGATATATGGAGCCAGTCGGGCTCGTGCCAACCACAGCATAACAGCTAACGGTTGATTGTTCCGGTGCACTATAGGGGGTAGGTAATGATTGATTTTCAGAACGGCTCGGTTTTCAAACTGAAGCAGAATGAGGAATATGCTGCCAACGTCAGCACCTTGCTGCTGGAAGGGGAACACGTACTGGGCGCCTTCAAGGCGCTGAGGGACGGCGTGGTCTTTACCAACAAGCGGATCATTGCCGTCAACGTTCAAGGGATTACTGGGAAGAAGCGCGACTACACGTCGCTCCCTTATAGCAAGATTTCGGCTTTTTCGGTTGAAACGGCGGGAACCTTTGATCTCGATTCCGAACTGGAGCTCTACTATTCCGGTCTCGGCAAGGTCCGCTTCGAATTCAGCGGTCAAACCAACATAGTCGAAATTTCGCGCGTCATAGCCGGCTTTGCATTGACTTGACCTATGCGCGGATGCCGATTGACCGGCATGGCCGGGCCTGTCATCGGCCGCAGCCATGACTGCGCACAAATCTGGTGACCCGACGACGATCAACCGGCTCTATGGCCGCGCCAAGGGCAAGCCTTTGCGCGCTGGTCAGCAAGCGCTGGTCGATCAGTTGCTGCCCAGGATCGCAGTGCCGGCGGAAGGCGAGGTTACGGCTGAGCGCCTATTCGGTCGGCCGTGTCCGCTGCATTTTGAGATTGGGTTCGGCGGTGGGGAGCATTTGGCGAGCCGCGCCGATATGCTGCCGGACCACGGCTTTATTGGCGCGGAGCCGTTTTTGAATGGCGTCGCGCAGGCGCTGGTCCACGTTTCTGGCGACCATGGGCAAAGCCCCCCATTGGGCAACGTGCGTATCTACCATGGTGATGCGCTTGAGGTGCTGCGGCGCATTCCGGATGGCGCGCTCAGTTTTCTCTATCTGCTCCATCCCGATCCGTGGCCCAAGGCGCGTCACGCGAAGCGGCGAATGATGAACGACGGGCCGGTCGATCTGTTTGCAGCAAAACTGCGGCCCGGTGGCGAATTCCGTTTCGGCACCGACCATGCGGTATACGTCCGCCACGCGCTGATGGTGATGCGCCGTCACGCCCACCAGTTT
>Ga0209792_1001661_pt1 | contig 10191 bp, 7 predicted proteins | sample EBPBio142005_DNA_FD_185860 | JGI IMG/M metagenome (GOLD analysis project Ga0209792, IMG submission 185860) | Wastewater treatment Type I Accumulibacter community from EBPR Bioreactor in Madison, WI, USA - Reactor 1_6/14/2005_ DNA (SPAdes)... | ecosystem: Engineered > Bioreactor > EBPR >...
TCGGCACGGTGGCGATCTGCGCGATCTTCGCCGCCATGAGCGGCATCAGCGGCGCCGCGGTCGTGACCATGGGAACGATCGCGCTGCCGCGCATGCTCGAGCGCGGCTACGACAAGCGCCTTGCCGTCGGTGCGATCAATTGCGGTGGCGGCTGGGGCATCCTCATCCCGCCCTCGATCCTCATGGTCCTCTATGCGCTGCTGACCGAAGTGTCGGTCGGTCGCCTGTTCGCGTCCGGCATCGGGCCGGGCATCCTGCTGTTCGTCCTGGTCTCGATCTATATCGGCGTGCGGGCATGGCTGCAGCCCTCCCTGGCGCCGACAATCCCGCCCGAAGAGCGCGGCGACTGGGCCCTGAAACTCCGCACGCTGAGGGCGGTGTTCCTGCCGCTGCTGATCGTCTTCCTGGTACTGGGCGCAATCTTCGGCGGCTTCGCGACGCCCACCGAGGCCGCCGCCCTCGGCGTCTTCGGCGCCCTGATCGCGTCGGCGGTCCACCGCAAGCTGTCGATCCCCGTGCTGACCGACGCCGCGATGCAGACGCTGCGGCTCACGGCCCTCATCATGTGGATCCTGTTCGCCGCGCACGCCTTCTCGACGGCCTACACGACGCTCGGCGCAAACGAGCTCATGAACCATCTGATGTCGCTCATCCCGGGCGGCAAGTGGGGATCGCTCGCCTTCATGCTGCTAGTGCTGCTGCTGCTCGGCATGGTGCTGGATCCGGTCGGCATCATGCTGATCACGCTGCCGGTGTTCCTGCCTGTCGTACAGTCGTTCGGCTGGGACCCGATCTGGTTCGGCGTCATCTTCATCATCATGATGGAGATCGGCTACATGACGCCGCCCTTCGGCTTCAACCTCTTCTACCTCAAGGCGGTGGCGCCACCCGACGTCACGATGAGCGACATCTACTGGTCGGTCATTCCCTACGTGCTCGTCACGTTCGTCGGCGTGCTCATCATCATCATGATACCCGACATCGCGCTCTACTTCCCGAACCTGTTCTTCGGGGTTTCGACATAGGAGTCCCGGCTCGCCTGGGCAAGGAGACTGACATACGCACCTAGTCGACCTTGGCCCCCGCCAGGGCGACGACCTCGCGCCACTTTACAATCTCGGCCTCGATGAAGGCCTTCGTGGCTGCCGGTGTGAGGGGCTCGCTCGCCTCTACATTGAGGGCTTGCAGTCGTTCGGCCAGGTTCTGATCGGCGAGTGCCTTGTAGATGGCCTTGTTCAGCCGCTCGACGATCTCGCGGGGCGTGCCGGCCGGTGCGGCCACGACATTCCAGGTGCCACCGACGAAGTCGGGAAGTCCGGCTTCTTTCATGGTGGGAATCTCCGGCAGCACGCTGCTGCGCTTCTCAGCCATGAGCCCGAGAGGCACAAGCTGCCCTGCTCTGATGTTCTCCATGACCGGCCCCAGCGTGCCGAACATGAAGGCGTGGCGACCGGCCAGCAGGTCCTGCAGGGCGGGTCCCGTGCCACGGTAGGGAACATGCAGCACATCGACTTCCGCGCGGGTCTTGAACAGCTCGCCGGCCAAATGATTGGTGGTGCCGTTGCCGGACGAGGGATAGCTCCCCTTGCCGGGCTCCGCCTTCAACTTGGAGATCAGTTCCTTGAGCGTGCGCGACTGCCCCTGCGGCACCAGCAGCGCCATGGGCGCAAGCCCGACCAGCGCGATCGCCTCGAAATCCTTCACGGGGTGATAGGGCAGGCTGGTGTAGAGGGAAATGTTGATGCCGTGCGTCGCCGCCGTCCCGAACAGCAGCGTGTAGCCGTCCGGTTTTGCCTTGGCGACGAGGTCGGTGCCGACATTGCCGCCGGCCCCGCCCTTGTTGTCGATGATCACCTGCTGGCCGAGATCGGCCGCCATGCCGACGGCCACGACGCGCGCAATGAGATCGGTCGGACCGCCCGGCGGGAAAGGCACCACCAGGCGCAACGGCTTCTCGGGATACTGGGCAAGAGCAGTTCCAGCGTAGACGAACAGAGCGATACTTCCGGCAATCGCTGCCTTCACAAGACGCATATCAGTCGACCTTCGCTCCAGCTGCGCGTATGACTTCGCGCCATTTCACGATCTCGGCGGAAACGAACGCGCGCGTGCTCGCCGGCGTGGAATCCGTGACCGCCTCGATGCCAAGTTGCCGCAACCGATCCGCCACGGTCTCGCTGGCAAGAGCCTTGTTGATCGCCACGTTCAGCCGATCGACGATCTCCTTGGGCGTCCCGGCGGGCGCGGCGACCACGTTCCATGTCCCGCCGACGAAATCACGAAGGCCCGCTTCGGCCGTGGTGGGCACGTCGGGCCGTGCCTGGCTGCGCTTGTCTGCCATGATCGCCACGGCATAAAGCTTGCCGGCCTTGATCTGTTCGAGCGACGTGCCGAAGGAATCGAACATGAAGGTGACGCGGCCCCCCATGAGGTCCTGCAGCGCCGGCCCCGAACCCCGGTAGGGTACGTGCACCGCGTCGATGCCGGCGCGGCTCTTGAAGAGTTCACCCGCGAGGTGATTGGTCGTGCCGTTGCCCGAGGAGGCGTAGGTTGCCTTGCCCGGTTCCGACTTCAACTTCGCGATCAGCTCCTTCAGCACGCGCGGCTGATCCGGTGGCACCAGAAGGACCATCGGCACGAGGCCGGTGAGCGCGATCAGCTCAAAGTCCTTCAAGGGATCGTAAGGCAGGGTCTTGTAGAGGGAGATGTTGATGCCGTGGGTCGCGGCCGTGCCGAACAGCAGCGTGTAACCGTCCGGCTTCGCCTTTGCCACGAGATCCGTTCCGACCGTTCCGCCGGCACCGGCCTTGTTGTCGATCACGACCTGCTGCCCAAGCTGCTCGGCCAGTCCGACCGACAGCACACGGGCGAAAACGTCGGTCGGGCCGCCGGGTGGGAACGGTACGATCAACCGTACAGGCTTGTCGGGGTATTGGGCCATGGCACTGCCGCATGACAACAGCAGCGCCAGGCCCGCGATCAGCGCGCGCCTCGTCAGTTGCATGTTTCCTCCGGGATTTTCTTGGTCTTGTTCAACAGCAACGACAAGTCAGTGCGTCGTCACCTCTTTCATCGTGACGAAATTGTAAGAAGGAGCGCGCGGGCTTGCGCGCCACTTGTCCATGTCCTGGTAGCGGTCGCGCAGTGCCGACGGAAAATCCTCGAAGGCCGGCGTGCGCAGCCACAGGCGCAGGAGATGCCGCCTCCGCTCTTCCTCCTGGTGATCCTCGTAGGCCGTCCGCGAATGGAGCACGCAGTAGTTGTTCACGAACTGCATGTCGCCGCGCTCCAACTTCATGTCGAGGCGGAAGGTCGGGTCCTTGCAGAGCTCTGCGACCGCATCGAGCGCCTCGATCTGCAACGGCGTGAGACGCGGCACCTCATTGAAGCGCTGCGCCGAGTCGATGAAGGTACGATTGAAGCGATTGAACATCCGGCCTTTGTGCCAGATGAAGATTGGCGTGACGTAATAGGGCTTCTGGCCCTCCGACTCCTCGCCGCGGCGATCCGCATAGAAGGGTTGGGTCAGCACCTTGACGAGGTCGGGCCGCGAGCGCAGCAGCGCGTTATAGACCGAGACGGAACTGGCCACCGCGGAAAGGCCCCCGTTCTTCGCGGTCTCCAGGCAGCACAGGCCGACGATGTCGCAGGAATCGTTATGGAAGGGCAACAGAGAGGCGGTCTGATAGCCGCGCGCATGCATGTCCTTGTACTGGTCGCGACCGAGGTCGCGAACATGGCCCAGCACATCGCCCTGGGCATTCTGCGCGACCGCTCGGCCCAGATGTGCGCCGATGCCCCAGTAGATGAGCCCCATCTCCTCCGCACTGTAGCGGTCGCGCGGCAGGCCGCGGATCAGCATGATGCCCAGCCCGTTCTCGATCTCCGTCTGCAACAGTCGAAGCGTGCGCGCAAAGCGCTTGAGCGGGAAATGCTCTTTGCCAACGTCGGGGATCTGCTGTCCGGTCGATTGCAGATGGCGAAGCGCGGCATCGATCTCGGCGATCTCGAGGTCGCTCAGCCGGTAGATCCACTCGTCGCCAGTTTGGATATCGCGTCCCAGCCACGCAGCGCGGGAAATGACCTCCTCAAGCTGGAGTTCCTTCATGGTCACTTCCTCCTGTATAATGTCGACATTATTAACGTCGGACATTCCACATGGAGTTAGTGGAAGCAAGCAAAAAATCCCGATAAAGCAGTCCAATCCATGGCGAGCCCTCCTCAGAAGACCTACGACATCTATGCGACCCTGCCCGCCCAGATCGCGGTGCGAATTGGTCAAGCCATCGTCGAGAACGAATTCAAGCCAGGGCAGAAGCTGCGGGAAGTCGATCTGGCGGCCGCGTTCGGCGTCAGCCGAGCGTCCGTGCGGGAGGCTTTGCGCGCGGTAGAGCGCGAAGGGCTGGTGACAATCCTGCCGCAACGTGGCGCCCAGGTGACGGCCCTCTCCGTCGAGGAAGTGCAGGATATCTTCGAGATTCGCGCCCACCTGATGGGACTGGCATGCCATCGGCTGGCAGGAGCATTGCCCGCCGACAAGACGGCGGAGCTGGAGCGACTGCTCGAGGCGCTGCAACGCGCCCTCAAGGATGGCGACGCTTATGCACGGGCGAGTTTGGCCATCAGCGAATTCTGCGTTCGACACGCCGGCAGCCGCCGGCTTGCCGATCTTATCCTGTCGTTCGGCCGTCAGACCGCGCGATACACGCGCCTCAGCCTCTCCACGCCTGAACGTCGCCGGCAGTCCAGCGCCAACTGGAGCAAGCTCGTAAAAGCGATCCTTGCGGGCGATGCATCGGAAGCCGAGCGAGCTTCCCGCCAGCTGGTTCTCGATACGCGCGACACGGCCCTGCAGCTGCTCACCGGGGATTCATGAGAGCAGCTTCTCGCCCATTAGTCCGACCGCGCCGCCGCCTTTAACATGAGTGACCGACCAGGAATCGACGGCGAGGCTCTCCACCCGTTCAAGGAAGCATAAGATCAGTGCTTGGCTTCGAAGCGGTTCAATCAAGTTAACCGTAGTCCGAAGAAGCTCCTTAGGCGCGCCAAACAAAAGAGGCCACCCGTGGGCGGCCTCGCATTTTGTGCATCCTGTCGCCTTGCGACGACTCTGCTTGTTAACGGATAGCCCACGATCACTCGGTAGGTAGGTTTTCTTGTCGGAACCTCCGCTTAAATACAAGATTGAAGGAGATGCCGATACCTTGTCAAGGTTCATAGTGTACGCAATGATCGACGAAGTGTAGAGGGAACCAACATACAACCGTGGGCCAATCCCTCGCCCGGATGGTGGGAGGGGATTTTGGCAGATCGCAAATCACGCCCATGGCGCCTCGGTTTGGATGTCGGCACCAATTCGTTGGGCTGGTGTGTCTTCGATCTCAAGAAGGGTGAAGACGGTCGCCAGCACCCGAGCGGCATCCGCCGCATGGGTGTGCGAATCTACTCCGACGGTCGCGCGCCCAAGTCGAAGGCGTCGCTTGCCCAGGAGCGGCGCGGACCGCGCGGAGCGCGCCGACGTCGGGATCGCTATCTCGATCGTCGCGCCGACTTGCTCAACGCTCTCATCCGACACGGTCTGATGCCGGCCGATCCGGCGGCGCGCAAGAAATTGGAAGGGCTGGATCCCTGGCAGCTTCGTGGCGAAGGACTAGACCGTAAGCTCTCATTGCACGAGTTGGGGCGTGCGATCTTCCACCTCAATCAGCGGCGCGGCTTCAAGAGCAACCGCAAGGCCGAGCGCGGCAGCGACGACAAGAAAGCCAAGGACGCGCAGGACATGAAGGCCGCGGCCAGGAAGCTCGATGCCGTCATCGGCCCCGACAAGAAGGATGCACGCACACTCGGCGAGTATCTCTACAAGAGCCGTCGCGCCACGTTCGACGGTGTAGCGTGGCAACCGAAGCCCCATCCCGATGCCGCAACCGTCAGGTCGCGGCCGACGACGGTCAACGATCGCAACACCTACGACTTCTATCCTCTACGTTCGATGATCGAAGCGGAGTTCGACGCACTCTGGGCTGCTCAATTGGCCCATCATCCGGAGCTGACCGATGCCGTTCGCGACGAGCTGCGCGATATCGTCTTCTATCAGCGGCCGTTGCGGCCGGTCGATCCCGGTCCCTGCACCCTCGATCCCGAAGAAGACCTCGACAAGCGCGACCGCCGTGCGCCGCTGGCGCTGCCCATCCAGCAGGACTTCCGCATCCTGCAGGAACTGGCCAACCTGGAGCTGTTCCACAAGACCAACCCGTCGGTGCGCCGTCGTCTGACGCTCGCCGAGCGCGATGCCGCCTTCGCCGCTCTGAAGCGCAGCGAGAAGGTGACCTTCAAGCGCATCCGCATCCTGCTCAAGATCGACGCTATCTGGAGCTTCAATCTCGAAAGCGAGAAGCGCGAAGATCTCAAGGGCGATATCGTTTCGGTGCGACTGGCGCGCAAGGACGTCTTCGGCAAACGCTGGTACGAGGGCCTGAGCGATATCGAGCGCCAGAACATCGTGCTCAAGCTGCTCGACGAAGAGGACGAAGCGGAGATCGTCCGCGTCGGCGTCGAATCGTGGAACCTGACACCCGAAGAAGCGACGAAAGCCGCAGATTCGTCCCTGCCCGACGGCTATGGCCGTCTGGGGCTGGTTGCTCTTTCGCGCATCGTGCCGATCCTGCGCGAGCGGGCCGACAAGGACGGCGGGCCGATCCGATACTCCGATGCCGTACAGGCCGCCGGCTACGACCACCATTCCGATTTTGGCGACGGCGAGCTTCTGGAGGAGCTGCCGTACTACGGTGAAGCGTTGCAGCGCTATACGGCGCAGGTCCGCAGCGACACCGCACCGGCCTGGGAACGGGAGTTCGGCCGGCTGGCCAACCCGACGGTCCATATCGGGCTGAACCAGCTTCGCAAGCTCGTGAATGTCCTCGTCGAGAAATATGGTCCGCCGGAGGAAATCGTCGTCGAGTTGGCCCGCGACCTGAAGCGCTCCCAGGAGGAGCGCGATGAAGTTCAGCGCCAGCAGAGCGAGAACCAGAAAAAGAACGACCTCCGCCGCGGAACGCTCGACGAGATGCAGAAGAGTCAGCCCGGCTGGAAGCCGCCGCGCGATGCCATGCTGCGCCTGCGGCTGTGGGAAGAACTCGATGCGACGAACGTCGCCAATCGGCGTTGTCTCTATACCGGCAAAGCGATTTCCCGCCGCATGCTGTTCTCGGAGGAAGTCGAGATCGAGCATATCCTGCCGTTCACCCAGTCGCTCGACGACGGGCCGGGCAATCTGACCGTCTCGCTGCGCTCTGCCAATCGCGACAAGGGGAATCGAACGCCCTATGACGCGTTCGGGCACAGCCCCGGTATCTACGATTGGGATGCGATCATGCTGCGCGTCTCGGTCTTGCCCCGAAACAAGCAGTGGCGTTTCCGCGCCGATGCTCTCGACCTGGTCAAGAGCCGGATCGCCCGTGAAAATGCGCGCCTCGACGGCGGCCTGCCCAAGGACGCGCTCGACGACATCGAGAAGACCGGCGGGTTCCTGGCGCGGCAGCTCGTCGACACCGCCTACCTGGCCCGCCTGACCCGCCAGTATCTCTGGAAGATCTGCGATCCCAACAAGACCTGGGTCATTCCCGGTCAGATGACGGCTCTCCTGCGCCGGAAATGGGGGTTGAACTCTCTGTTGGGCGATCACAACAAGAAGAACCGGGCGGACCATCGCCATCATGCCATCGACGCCTTCGTGGTCGGCTTGACCGATCGCTCCATGCTGCAGGAAATTCAGAAGGCCCAGGGCACCAATCGCGAGCGCATCGTCGACGACATGCCCGATCCTTGGGACGGCTACCGCGACCAGCTCAAGGCCGCGCTCGACCGCATCGTGGTCTCGCATCGCCCTGACCACGGCATCGATCCCAAGGCGGCGCCCCGAAAACGCAGGTCGACGAGCGGCCGGCTGCACGAAGAGACCGCCTACGGCCTCGTCAAGGAGCCGGAGCGCGAAGGCGGCAACGTCGCAGCGCGCAAGCCGATCGACAGCCTGTCGGAGAACGAGATCGGCAGGATTCGCGATATCGGCCTGCGCCGGAAGCTGCAGCAGCACCTCGCCCCCTTCCTGGGCGATGGCTCGTCCCTAGACAACGCCAAGGCGCGCCTGGCGGAGGCGCGCAAGGCCAAGGACGGGACCGCGGTGGAACGGGCCAAGACCGAGATCGCGCGCCTCAAGATCGAGGCCAAGAACCGCAAGAAGGCCGGCGCGAAGGATTTCAAGGTGGCCTTGGCTGCCTTCGGTGAGGCGAACGGCGTGCGCCGCGTGCGCCTCGTCAAACCGGAGGCGGCAATCGTGGTCATCCGCGATGCGTCGGGTCGCCCCTACAAGGCGTACAGTGCCGGCGACAATCTGCGGGTCGAAATCTTCGAGCGCGCCGACGGGTCGTGGGGGCGCGAGATCGTGACGGTCTTCGATGCCAATCGGCCGGATTTCCAGCCGGAATGGCACAAGATCGAGCCGCGACCGACTTTGAAATGGCGCGTCCACAAGAACGACCTCGTGAAGCTCGTCGTCGACGGCGAGGAGCGTGTGATGCGTGTCGTTTCGCTCTGGGACAAGTACCTGCAGCTGGCCGGCCATACCGAGACCAATCTTGCGGAACGCTACCGTGACGGCGAGTTCAAGTGGACCTTCGCCAACTACGACAAGCTGAAAGAACAGGAGTTCCGGCGGGTCACGGTCAGCCCGATGGGCGAATTGAGGGATCCCGCCAAGACAGCGTGAGGCGCAAATGCCGGGTCGAATCGTCGAGATTGCCGAAGACGGCCGCTACCTCGCGGCGGATCGCGGATTCATGACGGTGAGCGCCGACGGCGCGGAGATCGGCCGCGTGCCACTGGACGACATCGGCGGCCTCATCGTCAATGCGCATGGCTGCACTTACTCGAACAATCTCATCGTTCGGTTGGCCGAACGCGGCGCAGCAGTCCTGGTCTGTGGCGCCAATCACAATCCGGTCGCCTGGGTGTGGCCGGTCGTCATGCATCACGAACAACGATCGCGCATCGAGTCGCAGATCGAGGCAACCAAGCCGCTGGGCAAGCGCCTATGGCAATCGGTCGTGCAGGCGAAGATCCGCCAGCAGGGCGCGGCCTTGGCGGCCTTGGGCAAGGACGGAGCCGATGGCTTCGATTTGATGGCGCGCCGCGTCGGCTCCGGCGATCCGGACAATATGGAAGCGCAGGCCGCGCGGCGTTACTGGCCGCTGCTGTTCGGCGCGGACTTCCGCCGCGACCGCGAGGCCCCCGGCATCAACGCCATGCTGAACTATGGTTATGCCGTGCTGCGTGCAGCGACGGCCCGAGCGGTCTGCGGCGCCGGCCTGCACCCGGCCATCGGGCTCAACCACAAGAGCGAAGACATGGCCTTGATCGACGATTTGATGGAACCGTTCCGGCCGATGATCGACCTCCTCGTCAGCCGCGCCGTCGACGCGGGGCACCAAGGCGTGACGAAGGACACCAAACGCTATCTTGCGAGCGTTGCGAGTGTCGACATGCAGACGGAACGGGGACGAACGCCGGTGTTCACCTGCCTGGAGCGTCTCGCCCAGTCGCTGGCGAAGTCGTGTGAACGGGGCAAGCCGGAGCTGGAATTTCCGCTGGCTCCCTTGCCGCTGGAGCTGCCTGCTCCGCCGGAGCCGGCGGCATAGCCGCGGCCGATGCTGAGCGGCTATCGTCTGATGTGGATGGTTGTGCTGTTCGATCTGCCGGTGGGCACCAAGAAGGAGCGAAAAGCCGCGACCAAGTTCCGTAAGTTCCTGCTCGATCAAGGCTTCGAGATGTCGCAATACTCCGTCTACATGCGTTTCTGCGCCGGCAAGGAACAGGCCGAGGCCTACACGAAGAAAGTCGAGAAGGCGGTGCCGGTGACCGGCAAGATCCACATCGTCTACATTACCGACAAACAGTACGAGAATATCGTGTCGTTCGACGGCCGGACGAAGGAGGCAGCCCGGAAAAATCCCGAACAATACGTGCTCTTCTGAGGTGAGGTTCGATGAACGAAAGGGGATTCCTCGAAGAAAAAAGGCCCTGTTTCCAGGGCCTTAAGTTGATATGCACCCTACCTACCGAGTGATCGTGGGCCAACCGCAACCGCCCACCACGACGAAGAGAACGCCCCTGAACCCTACCTACCGAGTGATCGTGGGC
>Ga0209792_1001664_pt1 | contig 10160 bp, 9 predicted proteins | sample EBPBio142005_DNA_FD_185860 | JGI IMG/M metagenome (GOLD analysis project Ga0209792, IMG submission 185860) | Wastewater treatment Type I Accumulibacter community from EBPR Bioreactor in Madison, WI, USA - Reactor 1_6/14/2005_ DNA (SPAdes)... | ecosystem: Engineered > Bioreactor > EBPR >...
CGTGCTGCGTCGCGCGATCGGACGGCTCGGAGCCATCGACCGCAACGAGAATTGCTTTCATCTTCGCCATGACAGCTACTCCTTGCTCTTCTCGGCGGCGAGATCGACGGGCTCATCGTGTCTGCGCTGCTTCGCACGATACTGGAGGAAATAGCCGAGGGCGACGACAAGAACAGCGCAGCCCACTTCCAAGATGGTCTTGGCGTGCGGGGTGAGCGTGGCGAGCTTGTCGGCGTAACCCGGATCGGTCGCCAGCACCTCACCGGCGATCCAGCCCAGCAGCGCGCCGCCGGCCACGACGATGATCGGGAAGCGGTTGAGCAGCGCCATGATCAGGGTGGCGCCGAAGATGATGAGCGGAATGCTGATCAGCAAGCCGAGCACGATAAGCGTCGTGTCGCCCTTGGCCGCCGCGGCGATGGCGATGGCATTGTCCAGGCTCATGACGGCATCGGCGACGATGATGGTGCGGATGGCGCCCCAGACCGAACCGGCTCCCTTCACGCCGTCGCCATGCTCCTCCTCCCCCTGCACCAGCTTGACGCCGATCCAGAGCAGCAAAAGGCCGCCGGCCAGTTTCAGGAAGGAAATATGCAGGAGCTGATCGATGATCAGCACGAAGATGATACGCAGGACGATGGCGCCGGCGCTGCCGATCAGGATGGCTGGCTTCTGATGCTTCTTCTCGAGGTTCCGGCACGCGAGCGCGATAACCAGCGCGTTGTCACCGGACAGGACGATGTTCACCAGGATGATCTGGGTGAGGCCGCTCCAGAAAGCAGGCGTAAGCTCAAATCCCATTGTTCTGCAGTCTCCGTCCCGATTATCCCTACGGGCTATGCTTCTACGCGCCGGCCGAAGGTGTTAGTGCAGCGTCTGCCGGGGGGCAAGCCAAACCGGACAAGGTCAAGGACGAAATCGTATGGCGAGCAGCGCTGGTTACAACAAGATGTTCCCCGTCTCATGGACGGAGCTGCATCGTGACGCACGGGCGCTCGCCTGGCGGCTGGCCGACCTGGGACCGTTCAAGGGGCTGGTCGCCATCACCCGCGGCGGCCTCGTCCCGGCCGCCATCGTGGCCCGCGAGCTCAATCTCCGGCTGATCGACACGGTTTGCTGCTCGACCTACGACCGAATGGAACGCGGCGCCAAGGTCGAGCTGCTGAAGGGAACTTCGGCCGAACAGGACAAGGGCAAGGGCTGGCTGATCGTCGACGATCTTGTTGACACAGGCGTCACTGCACGCGCAGTGCGGGCAATGCTGCCCGAGGCACATTTTGCCACAGTCTATGCAAAGCCGGCCGGCCGGCCGACGGTCGACAGCTTCATCACCGAAGTCAGCCAGGACACCTGGATCCTGTTCCCCTGGGATCAGGAGGCCGTCATGGCGAAGACCATCATCGAGCTGAAAGGCAGCGGCCAGTGAAGTGCTACATCATCCCCGCCCCCAAGGGCATCGAGTCGCTCACCCTCGTCGACCGGCCTGACCCGACGCCCGGTCCGCGCCAGGTGCTGGTCCGGGTACGTGCAACGTCCCTCAATTATCGCGACCTGCTCACCATCGAGGCGCAATACGCCCGCTCCGCCCCCAAGCCCGACCTTATTCCTCTGTCGGATGGAGCCGGCGAAGTGGTCGCCGTCGGTCCCGGCGTCAGCCGCGTGAAGGTGGGCGATCGGGTTGCCGGCTGCTTCATGCAGAAGTGGGTCGGCGGCAATATCGACGACGCGGCCATGGCATCGGCCATGGGCGGCGCCATCGACGGCATGCTGACCGAGCTTGCCGTTCTGGAGGAAGACGGCGTGGTGACGCTGCCGGCAGGCATGAGCTTCGAGGAAGGCGCGACCCTGCCCTGCGCCGGGCTCACGGCCTGGCATGCGCTGGTCGAGATCGGCAATCTCAAGGCCGGCGACATCGTGCAGATCCAGGGTACCGGCGGTGTCTCCATCTTCGCCCTGCAGTTTGCCCGGATGTTCGGCGCGCGCGTGATTGGCACCTCCAGCTCGGTCGCCAAGGCCGAGCGGCTGAAGAAGATGGGGGCCGAGGCCGTCATCGACTACAAGACCACGCCCGACTGGGACAAGGAAACGCTCAAGCTGACCGGCGGACACCGTCGAGGTCGGCGGCGCCGGCACGCTTCCCCGCTCCTTCCTGGCGACACGGCTCGGCGGCAGGATCGCCGTCATCGGCCTGCTTTCGGGCATGGCAACCCTCGATCCCATGCCGATCCTGCGCCGGAACCTGCGCGTGCAGGGTCTCTATGTCGGCAGCAAGCAGATGTTCGAGGCGATGAACCGTGCCATCGAGGCCAATGGTCTCAGGCCCGTCATCGACAAGGTGTTTCCCTTCGTTGAGGCGAAAGCGGCCTACCAGCACCTCAAGAGCCAGAATCATTTCGGCAAGATCGTCATCTCTCACGCCTAGGAAGTGCACGTCACCATGATCAAGCGTCGTCTGTTCAGTGCCGGCCTGTTTGCCGCGCCCTTCGCAAAGCCCGCGTTCGCGCAGAGCTGGCAGCCGTCCGGCCCCATCAAGATGGTCGTGGCCTATCCGGCCGGCGGCCCGACCGACGTCATCGCGCGGATCGTCGCCGCCGACATCTCCGGCCCGCTGGGCCAGCAGGTCGTGGTCGAAAACATTTCCGGGGGCGCCGGTGCCATCGGCACGCGCAACGTCGCCAAGGCCAAGCCGGACGGACAGACGATCACCTTCGGCAACAACCAGACGCACGGCAACAACATGTTCATGTTGAAGGAGCCGGGCTACGACGCCGTGAAGGACTTCGCTCCGCTGGCCGGCGCCGGTGCCTTCGAGCATGTCTTCGTCGTGCGCAACGACCTGCCGGCCAAGAACATTCAGGACGTGATCGCGCTGGCCAAGGCCAAGCCTGGCGAACTGAACTACGGTTCGACCGGCATCGGCTCGGGCTCGCACCTCTCGACCGAACTGTTCATGGCGCGCACCGGCACCAAGATGACCCACGTGCCCTATCGTGGCGCGGCGCCGCTGGTACAGGACCTGGTCGGCGGTCGCATCGACCTCTCCAATTCGACGCTGCCCAGCGTGTTGGCCCAGATCAAGTCCGGCCAGATTCGCGCCGTCGCCTTGGGCAGCGCCAAGCGCAACCCGCATCTCCCCGAGGTCGCCACGCTTGAAGAACAGGGTGTGAAGGGTGCCAACGCCGCGTCCTGGGCGGCCTTCTTCGCACCGGCCGGCACGCCGCAACCAATCCTCGACCGTCTGTCGGCGGAAATCCTGAAAAGCCTCAAGAAGCCCGAGACCGCCGAGAAAATCGACAAGCTCGGCTTCACCGTCGAGCCGCGCGATCCTGCGCAGTTCAAGCCCTATCAGGCGCAGGAGATCGCGACCTGGGTGAAGATCGCTAAGGATGCCGGCATCCAGCCGGCGGAATAGGGCTTCGGCATGGAAAACCTCTGGTCCGACGACGACGCAAAGGCTGCAATCGCCCGGCACGCGGCTAAAGGCATCAACGAGGACCTGGCGTTGCGCGTCTACACGACGCGCCTGCTGGGCGGCGAGCCGCGGCTGGTGCTGCACGGCGGCGGCAATACGTCGGTCAAGACCCGCATGGCCGACATTACCGGCGCCCAGGTCGAGGTGCTCTGCGTCAAGGGAAGCGGCTGGGACATGGGCACGATCGAGGCGCCCGGCCTGCCGGCGGTGCGGCTCGGCCCGCTCGGTGAGCTGAAGGGCCTGCAGGCGCTCTCCGACGAGGACATGGTGAACGTCCAGCGTACCAACCTGCTCGACAGCAAGGCGCCCAATCCGTCGGTCGAGACGCTGCTGCACGCCTTCCTGCCGCACAAGTTCATAGACCACACGCACTCCAACGCCGTGCTGTCGCTGACGGATCAGCCCGACGGCGAGGCGCTCGCGGCCGATGTGTTCGGCAAGCGCGCGGCGCTGGTGCCGTACGTCATGCCGGGCTTCGCCCTCGCCAAGAAGACCGACGAGATCGCGCGCGCGAACCCCGACGCGGAAGGTCTGGTGCTGCTGAAGCACGGCATCTTTTCGATGGGCGCGACGGCCGAAGAAGCCTATGTGCGCATGATCGACCTGGTGACCCTGGCCGAGAAGCGGCTCGCCAGGGAAACGCGCAAGATCTTCCCCGGCGCAACCCTGCCGAAGGAGATCGCTTCGGTGGCCGAGGTGACGCCGATCCTGCGCGGGCTTCTCTCGTTGCCGGCCAAGGACGGCGGCCGCGAGGCGGCACAGCGTTTCGTGTTCGAGTTCCGCACCGGCCCGGAAATCCTGGCCTATGCGGGCGGCAAGGAAATCGCCCGGTACAGCCAGCAGGGACCTGTGACGCCCGACCATGCGATCCGCACCAAGGGCATGCCGCTGATCGCGCCGGCACCGGAGGCGGGCAAGCTCGACCTCTTCGCCACAGAAGCGAAGGCTGCCCTCGACGCCTATGTCGCCGACTATCATGCCTACTTCGCGCGCCACAACGCCAAGCAGATGCCGCCGAAGAAGGAGCTCGATCCGATCCCGCGTGTGGTGCTGGTGCCGGGCCTCGGCCTGTTCGGCGTCGGCAACAGCTCGAAGGATGCCAAGATCGCCGCCGACCTCGCCGAGACGACCGTAGCGGTCGTGGCCGACGCCGAGCGGCTCGGCCGCTACGAGTGCATCCCCGAACCGGACATTTTCGACATCGAGTACTGGTCGCTGGAGCAAGCCAAGCTGGGCGCCGCGGCAGAGAAGCCGTTGGCGCGACGCATCGTGGCGGTGACGGGCGGCGGCTCGGGAATCGGCGCGGCCACGGCCGCTGCCTTCGCGCGCGAGGGCGCGGAAGTCGTGGTGCTCGACCGCGACGTCTCCAAGGTCAAGGGCTTCGCGATCGCCTGCGACGTGACCGATCCCAAGTCTGTGCGTGCGGCCTTCGACAAGATCGCCGCGACCTACGGCGGCGTCGACATCGTGGTGTCCAACGCGGGCGCCGCGTGGCAGGGCAAGATCGGCGAAGTCGACGAGGCGATCCTGCGCCAGAGTTTCGAACTCAACTTCTGGGCCCATCAGAGCGTGGCGCGGAACGCCGTTCGCATCATGAAAGCGCAGGGGCTGGGCGGTTGCCTGCTGTTCAACGCCTCCAAGCAGGCGGTCAATCCCGGCGTCGATTTCGGACCCTATGGGCTACCGAAGGCCGCGACCCTGTTCCTCAGTCGCCAGTACGCGCTCGACTACGGCGCCGAAGGCATCCGTTCCAATGCGGTCAATGCCGACCGTATCCGGTCGGGCCTGCTGACCGACGAGATGATCGCCCAGCGGTCCAAGGCGCGCGGTCTCAGCGAGGCCGACTATATGGGCGGCAACCTGCTGGGCCTCGAAGTGACGGCCGACGACGTGGCGCAGGCTTTCGTTTCGCTGGCCAAAGCGGCGAAGACGACGGGCGCTGTCATCACCGTCGACGGTGGTAACATCGCGGCCGCTCTCCGCTGAGGCGGCCCATCGGCGGGGAGCCCGTATGGGAGGCTCCCTTGCCGATCGAAGTACACCCCCTTCAGCGACACATCGGCGCGACGATGACCGGCATCGACGTGCGCCGGCTACAGACGGCCGATGAAGTCGCGGCCATCGAAGCCGGCATGGACAGGCACGCCGTGCTCGTCCTGCCGGGCCAGGATATCGACGACCAGCAGCAGCTCGCCTTCACGCGCAATTTCGGCCCCTTGCAGGAAGGCGCCAACACGACGCTGACGGCGACCACCCTGCGTCTCGGCGCCGCCTTCGCCGACGTCTCCAACCTCGACAAGGACAATCAGCGCCTGGAACGCAACGACCGGCGCCGGATGGCGGCGCTGGGCAATCGACTCTGGCACTCCGACGCCACGTTCCGGATCGTGCCCGCACGCTACTCGCTGCTGAGCGGCCGCGTCACCACCACCGACGGCGGCAACACCGAGTTCGCCGACATGCGCGCGGCCTACGATGCGCTCGACCCGACGACGAAGGACGAGATCGAGGATCTCGTCTGCGAGCATTCGCTGATCTACTCGCGCGGTCAGCTTGGCTTCACCGATTTCACAGACGCCGAGCGCCACAGCATGCGGCCGGTGCTGCACCGCCTCGTGCGCACGCATCCCGTCACTGGACGAAAATCATTGCTGCTGTCGGCGCATATCGGCGCCATCGTCGGCTGGCCGCGACCCGAAGCCATGGCCTTCATTCGCGATCTGATGGAACACGCCACACAGCCCGAATTCGTCTACGTCCATCGCTGGACGCGGTACGATCTCGTGATCTGGGACAATCGCACGACCATGCACCGCGTGCGCCGCTTCGACGACCTCAACGTCGTGCGCGACATGCGCCGCACCACGACCATGAGCGAAGGCCCAACGGCGGCACAGCAGGCGGCGTAGCGGCGATCAGCCGGCCACCCGATCAAGGTACGCGACGAGGCCGGCGTCCCGGTACGACGTGCCGCGCCAGCCGATGTATCCGTCGGGCCGGACCAGGAAGGCCGCAGCACCGGAACCGTAAGTGCGCGCGAACGAATTTTCGGCATCGCGGTAAAGCGCGATGCCCGCCTGGTCGGCCACATCCTCCCCCTGAACGATGCCAACGATCCTGAGAGGAATGCGGCAACGGCTGAATATCTCACGGGCGAACGCCGCAAGGTCCGGCACCTCTTCACGCCCAAGGCCAACGAGTAGAACATGCTCGGTGCCACGCAGGATATCGAACAGGCGGGGAGGAAACCCGATGCCGCGGCGTCTCAATCCCGTGACGTCAGGCGCCCGATCGCCGGCAACCGGACCAGTGTCGACGGTGCCGGAGTCGTCCTGAACCCATGCAGTGCCGTTGTAGGAGATGCGGACCTGCGTATCGGCGAGCCGATCCGGCTTTGTCTCACGACCATAACCCTCGCTCGCGGCACGCGTGCGGGCGATGACATCGGCCCCGACGGGCCGGCGTTCGGCCTCGTAGCTGTCGAGCAGCTTCTCCGAAGCACCGCCCCCCAGCACCAGCGCGAGCTTCCAGGCAAGGTTATAGGCATCCTGAATGCCGGTGTTCATGCCTTGCCCGCCCGTTGGCGGATGGATGTGCGCCGCATCACCCGCCAGAAAAACACGGCCGCGGCGATACTGGGCCGCAAGTCGCATGCTTATGCAAAACATCGACGACCAGCGCAGGTCCGATAGGCGAGGCTTGCCGGGAACCAGATCATCGGAGACAGCCTGAATGTCGCCGAGCCCCGGACCGCGCGCCTCCGACTGAATGCCATGGTCGGAACCGCCCTCTTGCGCCAACTCGGAGGGTGCGAGCATCGACACCCGGTAGCGACCGGGCTCCGGCAGGGGAATGGCAATGAACATGTCAGGCGCCGCATTCTCGACCAGGCGCAGGGCACGCAGCGCCGTGCCGCGTGGCAGATCCCACGCGATATGGACGTCGCCCAGCATGAAGGCCCATGGCATCGCTTCGCCCTCGAAGGCAATGCCGAGCGCATGACGCACCGTACTGTGCGCACCGTCGCAGCCGATCACGTATCGAAAGGTCGTACTCTCGGTACCGCCGTCGAGGCGTTCGAGCTTGGCAAAGACACCTTTGTCATCCTGCTGCAGGGAATGCAGGCCGATACCACGCTCGACGGCAACGCCAAAACGGCCGAGATGGCGCGTAAGCAGGCGCTCGGTCTCGTACTGCGGCAAGCCGAGTTGGGAATAGGGCAGATCCGACAGGTCCTGATGGGCGTCGTTCGGCGGATGGCCACGAATGATCGACCGAAGGTCCTCGATCCAAAGTCCGGCGTCGATCATTTCCCGGGCGATCCCCATGTCGTCCCACACTTCGAGCGTGCGGGGCGTAACGCCGATGGCACGACAATAGGGCGATGGCTCCTCGAGACGATCGACGATGCGGCACCGTACGCCGTGCCGCGCAAGCTCGGCCGCCATCGTCAAACCAACCGGCCCGGCGCCGACAACCAGGACATCGACCATGAACCTGCCCTCCTATCGTCCGGTGATCTCGGCATCCTTCTTGGGGATGAGATCGTAAGGCAACGCGAAGCCCGGCATCGCCATCAGGCGGTCGCGCCAGGCGGCGAGGTTCGGCCGCGCGTCGAGCGACAGGCCCCCTTCCGCTGCGAACACCATGCGGCCCCAGCAACCGATATCGGCAATCGAGCAGGCATCGCCCACCAGCCACTCGCGGCCGGCGAGCGACTTGTCGGCAAAGTCGAGTGCCGCTTCGGCCTGGGGCCGGAAGAAGTTCACGATCTCGGGTGAGACGTCCGGGCGGAAGCGGGCGAAGTGACGAACGCGCGCCACATTGGTGATCGCGTCGTTCTCCCAGGCAAGCCACTCGCGCGCCTGCCAGCGGTGCTGTTCCGTCTTCGGCTCGAAATGGCCCGTGGTACGCGCAAGATAGTCGAGGATCACGTTCGACATCACGAGCACGAGGCCACGGTGGCGCAGCACGGGTACCTGACCGTAGCGGTTGATCGCGAGATGCGCCGTCTCCTTCTGCACGCCGTTCTTCAGGTTGACGGTGCGAAACGAGAACGGCACCCCCGAGAGCGCCAGGAAAAGCATCGGCTTGTAGCTCGAACTGGACGTGAAACTGCCGTGCAGAACGAGACGGTCGTCGCTCATGGGGGCTCCTATGGCCTTGCCGGAGCACAATTCGTACTCTGCCGCGTCTGCGGAGGAAACGAACATGACAGCGCTCAAGCGCCGCAAGGTCGGACGGACGAATCTAGAGGTCACCGAACTCGGACTCGGCGGCGCGCCCATGGGTGGCTTCCGCGCGACCATATCTGATGCCGAAGCGACAGGGCTCACCGACACGGGCTACGATGCCGGCATCCGCTACTTCGACACCTCGCCCTTCTATGGCTATGGCCGCAGCGAATTGCGCATGGGCGCCACGCTGCGCGAGAAGCCGCGGGAGAGCTATGTGCTCTCGACCAAGATCGGCCGCATCCTGCACGTCCGCAAACCGGGCGAGACGCTGCCCAAGGATTTTCGCGAGAACGGCCTGCCGGGCTTCGTGCCGCAGTTCGACTACACCTACGATGGCGTCATGCGGTCGCTGGAGCACTCGCACCTCCGGCTCGGCATCGACCGCATCGACATCGCGCTGATCCACGACGTCGACTTCTGGACCATCAAGGACCGGGCCGTCCTCGACGAGCGTTTCAAGACGGCGATGGAGTCCGGCTTCCGCGCCCTCGACGAGCTGCGCAAGGCCGGTGTTATTTCGGCCATCGGTGTTGGCATCAACGAGGCCGACACCAGCACGCGGTTCATCAAGGCCGGCGACTTCGACTGCATGCTGCTGGCCGGCCGCTACACCCTGCTCGAACAAGGCGCGCTCGAAGAGTTCCTGCCGGAGTGCCAGAAGCGCGGCGTCTCGGTGATCCTGGGTGGCCCCTACAATTCCGGCATCCTCACCGGCAACGTGAAGGCAGGCGCCACGCACGACTATGCGGCGGCGCCGGCGCATCTGATCGAGAAGGCGCAGAAGATCGAGGCGGTGTGCCATCGCCACAAGGTGCCGCTGGGCGCCGCGGCGATGCAATTCCCGCTCTTCCATCCCGCCTTCTGTTCGGTGATCCCCGGCGCGCTCAGTGCCGCGGAAGTGCAGCAGAACGTGGCGCATATGAGCGTGAAGATTCCGGTCGAGCTGTGGTCGGAGCTGAAGCGCGAGAAGCTGCTCGATCCTGCCGCGCCTACGCCGAACTGAGAGAGCCGCCATGAAGATCGTCGACGCGCAGGTCCATATCTGGTCGCAGACCGTCACGCCGCCGAGCGGTCTGCATCGCAAGGTCTCCCGGTTCACCGCGGAGGAATGCCTCAAGGAAATGGACGAAGCCGGCGTCGATGCCGCGCTGATCCATCCGCCCTACAGCTGGGATCCGGACTCCGGCGCAATGGCCCTCGCCGCCGCGAAGAAATACCCCGACCGTTTCGCCGTGATGGGTCAATTCGCGCCCGACAAGCCGGAGAATCGCAAGCTGATCCAGGGCTGGCGCAACCAGACCGGCATGATGGGCCTGCGCTGGGCACTGTTGTCGGACCAGGAGCAGAAGAAGCTGCACGACGGATCGCTCGACTGGGTTTGGCCGGCCGCCGAAAAGGAAGGGCTGCCCGTCGCCATGTTGGGCGGCCTGTTCCTCGACACGTTCCGCGAC
>Ga0209792_1001665_pt1 | contig 10156 bp, 10 predicted proteins | sample EBPBio142005_DNA_FD_185860 | JGI IMG/M metagenome (GOLD analysis project Ga0209792, IMG submission 185860) | Wastewater treatment Type I Accumulibacter community from EBPR Bioreactor in Madison, WI, USA - Reactor 1_6/14/2005_ DNA (SPAdes)... | ecosystem: Engineered > Bioreactor > EBPR >...
AGCGGCAGCGTGCCGTGCTCGACCACCACTTGGTCGATCCTCCGCTCCTCGCGCCAGCCATCGGCGAAATCGGAGCCGAGCGTCGCCACGAGTTTGTTCCCCTCGCGACGCACCGATTTCAGCCGCGTGTTGATGGTGATGCGCACGCCCGCTTCGTGGAACGCCTTCATGTAGGGCACATGGTTCATGCCGCCCATTTCAGGCGCGAAGAAGCGTTCGGGCGAGACGAGTTCGACGGTCGAGCCGGACCGTGCCGCCATCTCCACCGCCGTCATGCCGGCATGAGAGCCGTTGTCGTCATAGACAAGCATCGTCTCGGCCGGCTTCGCCGCACCCGAAACAATGTCCCAGCTCGACGTGACGAGTTCGTCACCCGCTTCCAGGGGCGGGTTCTGCGGCAGGCCGCCGGCGGCGACGACGACCACATCGGGCGCAAGTTCGGCAATGTCGGCGGCCTCCGCCCAGACGTCGTAGCGGACTTCAGCGCCAAGCCTTTCCAGTTCGGCTACCCGCCAGTCGACGATGCCGATCAACTCCTTGCGGCGAGGATTGAGCGAGGCCAGCCTGACCTGCCCGCCGGCCTGCGAAGCAGCCTCCAGAACGGTGACCTTGTGACCCCGTTCGGCGGTGACGCGCGCCGCTTCCAGTCCCGCTGGCCCGGCGCCAACCACGACGACGTGTTTCAGCGGTCCGTCGGCGCGGGCAATGACATGCGGGATCGTCGCCTCGCGCCCGGTCGCGGCATTGTGGATGCAGAGCGCCTCGCCGCCCTCATAGATACGATCGAGGCAGTAGGTCGCGCCCACGCAGGGCCGGATGCGGTGTTCCTCGCCGGCGAGCACTTTCGCCACGATATGCGGCTCGGCAATGTGGGCGCGCGTCATGCCCACCATGTCGAGCTTGCCCGCCGCGATCGCGTGCCGCGCGGTGGCGACATCCTGGATGCGCGCGGCGTGGAACACCGGGAATTTCGTCGCGGCGCGCACCTCGCCGGCGAAATCGAGGTGCGGTGCAGATCGCATGCCGGTGATCGGGATGACCTTGGTCAGCGCCGCGTCCGTCTCGATCGAGCCGCGGATGATATTCAGGAAATCGACCTTGCCGCCGGCCACCAGCCGTCGCGCGATCTCGACGCCCTCATCCTTGGACAGGCCTGCGGAAAAGTCCTCGTCGGCGACCATGCGGATGCCGACGATGAAGTCTGGCCCGACCGCCCCGCGCACCGCATCGAGAATGCGGTTGGTGAAGCGCAGCCGGTTGTCGAGCGAGCCGCCATACTCGTCCTCGCGCGCGTTAGTGGCCGGCGACCAGAACTGGTCGAGCAGGTGGCCGTAGGCCTCGAACTCGATGCCGTCCAACCCCGCTTCCTGCATCCGCTGGGCAGCGCTGGCATAGTCGGCGACGACGCGGTCGATATCCCAATCCTCCATCGTTTTGGGAAACGCGCGATGCGCCGGCTCGCGCACCGGCGACGGCGCCAGCACCGGCAGCCAGTCCGCCTTGTTCCATCCCGTGCGCCGCCCGAGATGGGTGAGCTGGATCATGACCTTGCAGTCGTGCTCGTGGCAGGCCTCGACCAGCTCGCGCATCCAGCCCACGATCTCGTCGCGATAGGCCTGAAGATTGCCGAAGGCGGCCGGGCTGTCGCGCGACACGATCGCGGAACCGGCGGTCATCGTCATCGCCATGCCGCCCTTCGCCTTCTCCGCGTGGTAGAGGCGGTAGCGCTCCTTCGGCATGCCGTCCTCGGAATAGGCCGGCTCGTGGCTGGTCGACATGACGCGATTCTTCAGCGTCAGGTGCTTGAGCCGGAACGGCTGGAGGAGCGGGTCGTTGCTTGCGGTCATTTTCGCTGGCTTCGGCGCAGGTCGGCCTGTGAACTATTGCCCTTCAGGCAAGCATTCCAGATCGCTCAGTTTCCAGCCATTCGTCACCGAGGCGATGTCGGCGATCTTCCACTTGCCGCCGTCCTTCTGAAGCGACCAGACGATCTGCCGTTTGGCCTCCTCGGAATTGTCGGGGAAAAGCGTGAAGCTGGCCGTCACGGTCGCCGTTTCGCCGCTGACCTCCTCCGACAATTTCAGGGTTTTCTTGATCGTCGCGTCGTCATAATCCTGCGCGTCGAGCGCGGGGCTTGAATCGAGGCAGCCGATCTCGCCATCGGGCGTCTTGTCGTTCAGGTCGAACAGTTCCTTGGCCTTGCCGGTGAAACGGTCACGATACTTCGCGTCGCCCTCCCATTTGACCGGCACATAGAAGAAGCGCACGGCGTCCGACGCGGGACCGGCGATCACAGGAAACGCCGTCAAGGCCAGGATTGCTGCGAGGGAGAAGCGGCGGATCATATCGTCGTCCTTTGGTGCATCGTGCGCGACTAATACCACGCATCGTCCATCGATGCCTTCCTTCGCGCGATGAAATCCCTCAACTCCTCGTCGATCGCGATGTCGAGCGGCGGCGCCTCGTAGTCGGCCAGCATCGCTTTCCACTTGCGGTTGGCGCGCGTGGCGGCGTCCTCGCTCCCGGCCGCCTCCCACTTCTCGAACGGCTCGTTGTCGGCGATCTCCGAGTCCCAGAAGGCGGTCTCGTAATTGGCCATGGTGTGCCCGCAGCCGAAGAAATGGCTGCCCGGCCCGACCTCACGGAAGGCGTCCAGCGCAAGCTGGTTGTCGTCGATGGTCACGCCGTCGAGATAGGAATGCAGCGCGCCGCAGAAATCCGCGTCCATCACGAATTTCTCGTAGGACATGGACAGAAGCCCGTCGAGGAAGCCGGCCGAATGCAGGATGAAATTCGCGCCGCAATGGACCGCCGCCAGCATCGACATGGTGCCCTCGTTCATGGCCTGGGCGTCGGGCAGCTTCGACGTGGTGAAATTGCCGGAACACCTGAGCGGCAGGTTCAGCCGCCGCGCGAGTTGCCCGATCACCATCGAGCCGATGGCCGGTTCCGGGGTGCCGAAAGTCGGCGAGCCGGAACGCAACGACATGGATGATAGAAAATTGCCGAAGATGACAGGCGCGCCCGGCCGTTCGAGCTGCGTCAGCGCGCAGCCTGCCATGGTCTCAGCCAGAGATTGGGCGATCGCCCCGGCATTGGTCACCGGCCCCATCGCGCCGCCAAGGATGAACGGTACGACGACGGCGGCCTGGTTGGCGCGGGCATAGGCGCGCAAGGCCAACGTCATCGTGCCATCCCAAACCAGCGGCGAATTGACGTTGACATTGGCGAGGACGACGCAGTTCCGATCGACGAAATCGCGCCCGAAGACCATGCGCGCCATGTCGATGGAATCTTCTGCCCGGCTTTCCGCCGTAACCGAACCCATGAAGGCGCGGTCCGAGTAGCGGATGTGGCTGTAGACCATGTCGAGATGGCGCTTGTTCACAGGCACATCGACCGGCTCGCAGATCGTCCCGCCGGAATGGTGCAGCCAGGGCGACGCCTGCGCCAGTTTCACGAAGTTGCGAAAATCCTCGATCGTGCCGTAGCGGCGGCCCTTGTCGAGGTCCATCACGAAGGGCGAACCATAGGCCGGCGAGAACACGACCGACTTGCCGCCGATCTCCACCGATTTCGCCGGGTTTCGCGCATGCTGAATGAAGGTGGCAGGCGCGCTTCTCAAAATCTCGCGCAGCATGCCCGGCTCGAATTTGACCAGCACGCCGTCGATGCTTGCGCCGGCGCGCCGCCAATGGTCCAGCGCTACCGGGTCGTCGCGGAACTCGATGCCGATCTCGGCAAGAATGCGGTCCGCCGTGTCTTCGATGCGGACGAGGTTCTCTTCGCTCAGGATGTCATAGGTGGGGATGTTGCGGACGATGTAGGGCCGCCCGAGCCCCCGCGCACCATGGGAGCGCGCCTCCCGCCGCGCGCTGCGACCGGCCCGCCGTCCGTCCGCCGGTTTGACCCGGGTCGTCTGGTCGGCATCCATCTGAACCTCCGCACGCCGGATGTCTCACCGATCGATTCACCCTAGCCGCGAAACGGATCGGCCACTGTGCGGTTTGCGACGAAAATCTCTCTCAGGAAGCGCTTGACCTTCCAGTTGCTGGAAGCAGCAAAAGGGTCTCCTCAACAGGAGACATGCCATGAAACGCCTCGTTCCCCTCCTCGCCGCAGCCGCGCTTACCGCCACGGCCGCCTTCGCGCAGACCGACCACTCCGCCCACGGCCAGATGTCGCCGGCCTCGCAGGCTTACATGGATGCGATGACGAAGATGGACACCGACATGATGGCGATGAAAATGACCGGCAAGGCCGGCGCCGACTTCGCCCTGATGATGATCCCGCACCACCAGAGCGCCATCGACATGGCGAAGGCCTATCTCGCCAGCGGCGAGACCGACCCCGAACTGACGAAACTGTCCAACGAGATCGTCGCCGCGCAGGAAAAGGAGATCGCCTTTCTCAAGGACTGGCTGGCGCGCAACAACAAGTAGACGTCAGGCTCTTGCCGGCGCGGGCCATGCTCCGGCCGCCCGCGCGGCCCACATGCCGACGAACATGGCCGGCACAAAGGCAAGCGTTCCCGGCGCGGCGAGACCGATCGCGGTCAGCGCCGGACCGGGACAGAAGCCCGACAGCCCCCAGCCCAGGCCAAAGATCGCCGGCCCGACGATGATACCAGCATCGATATCCGTGCGGGTCGGCACCTCGAAGCGGGTGGCAGCGATCGGCGTCGGACGTCGCCAGACGAGACGGTAGCCGACAAAGGTCACGGCGACCGCACCTGCCATGACGAAGGCAAGCGACGGATCCCATGTGCCGGCGAGGTCGAGAAAATTCAGCACCTTCGCCGGGTCCGACATACCGGAAATAACCAGGCCGACACCAAAGACCAGGCCGATCGCGAGGTTGACGAGAAAGCGCATCGCTCAGCCTCCGATCACATGGCGCGTGACGAAGACCGTCGCTATCGCCACGAGCATGAACACGGCCGTGGCGACCAGCGATCGCACCGACAGCCGCGCGATGCCGCAGACGCCGTGGCCGCTGGTACAGCCATTGCCCCAGACGGTGCCGAAGCCGACCAGCAGGCCTGCCGCCGCCATCAGCGGCAGGTTCGAGCCGACCGTCTGGACGACCGGCGCGCCGGTCACCAGTTGATAGAGCAGCGGCGCGGCGATCAGCCCGACGACGAAGCCGAGGCGGGAGAGCATCGCGTCGTCGAAATAGGGCGGCAAGAGTCGCCCTGCGATGCCGCTGATGCCGGCGATGCGCCCCTCGTACGCCATCAGCAGTACGGCCGAGAGGCCGATCAACGCGCCGCCGATCAGCGACGCCCAGGGGGTGAATTCGGTCATGATGTCCAGCCTCGTCGGGTTCGTTGGACAATCTTATCGCGTCTGCAGCCGATTGCGAGGCATGAGCGACCCGGCAAGGACCGGATCGGGCAAAGCTACTCCCACGCGACTCCCGGAAACGCCCCGACGGGTATTTTGAGATAGCTGCGCCCATCGGCCTCCGGCGCCGGCAGACGTCCGCCATTGATGTTCACCTGCAGCGCATGGAGGATCAGCTTCGGCATCGGCAGCGTACGATCACGCGCATCCCGTACCGCCACATAGTCCGCTTCCGTCTTGCATTTCGAGATATGCGAGTTCGTCGCCTTCTGTTCGGCCACCGTGCTTTCCCAAAGCACCGCGCGGCCGCCGGGCTGATAGTCATGTCCGGTGAAAATCCGAGTCTGGTCCGGCAGGGCAAGGATCGCCTCGATGGAACGCCACAGCCGGGCCGAACTGCCGCCCGGAAAATCGGCGCGTGCTGTTCCGCTGTCCGGCATGAACAGCGTGTCGTGCACGAAGGCCGCGTCGCCCGCCACATAGGTGATCGATGCGAGCGTATGCCCCGGCGAATGCATGACCGACACCGGAATGGTCCCGACCGAAAAAATCTCGCCATCGCCGAACAGCCTGTCCCATTGCGAGCCGTCGGCGGGGAAATCCGGGAGGTGATAGATGTCCTTCCAGAGCTTTTGCACGTCTACGATGCGCTCGCCGATGGCCGTCGGCGCACCGGTTCTGGACTTGAGATATTGTGCGGCGGAAAAATGATCGGCGTGCGGATGGGTGTCCAGAATCCACTCGACGCTCAACCCTTCGCGCTCGACATGAGCGAGCAGGATGTCGGCATTGCGTGTCGCGACCGAGCCGGACTTTTCGTCATAGTCCAACACGGGATCGATGATGGCGCAGCGCTTCGTCGCCGGATCGGAGACGACATACTGGATCGAAAAAGTCCGTTTGTCGTAGAACCCGGCGACCACGGGTTTTGCGTCTGCTGTCACGATAGCTCCATCGAATACACTGCAATGTTAGATGCGCGCGCCGGCCGTTGGAAGCCCGGCGCGGTCCTTGAAGGTAGCTGAACGAATTCGGCCGGCGGATCACTCCGCCGGCCGGTTTTTCACTGGATCGGGGCCGTCAGGCGTTGGCGTCCCACCCGGAGATGGCCTTGACCTCGAGGAACTCCTCCAGGCCCCAGGTGCCGCCCTCGCGGGCCCGGCCCGACGCCTTGATGCCGCCGAAGGGCGAGCCGGCGGCGCGGGACTGGCCGTTCATCTCGACCATGCCCGAACGCAGGCGGCGCGCCACGCGGTTGCGTTTGCCGCCATCCTGGCTCTGCACATAGTTGGTCAGGCCGTATGGCGTGTCGTTGGCGATCTCGACCGCCTCTTCCTCGGTCTCGAACGGGATGATCGAGAGGACGGGGCCGAAGATTTCCTCACGCGCGACCGTCATCTGGTTGTTCACGTCGGCGAACACGGTCGGCCGCACGAAATAGCCGCGATTGAGCCCCGCCGGCCGGCCCGTGCCGCCAGCGATCAGGCGCGCGCCCTCGTCGATGCCCTGCTGGATCAGGCCCTGGATGCGCTCGTACTGCGCCTCCGACACGACCGGCCCCATATGCTTGCCGGGCTTGTGGGCCGTATCGACCTGCGTCGCCTCGGCTACTTCGCGGGCGATCTCGACCGCGCGGTCGTAGAACGGCGCCTGCACCAGCATGCGGGTGGGCGCATTGCAGCTCTGGCCGCTATTGTTGAAGACCTGCCTCACGCCGCGCTCGACCGCCTTGTCGTCGGCGTCGGCGAAGATGATGTTGGCGCCCTTGCCGCCAAGTTCGAGATTGACGCGCTTCAGCGTGTCGGCCGCGTTCTTGGTGATCGCCTTGCCGGCGCGGGTCGAGCCGGTGAACGAGATCATCTCGACATCCGGATGCGCCGACAGCGCCGAACCGACACCGGCGCCGTCGCCATTGACCATGTTGAACACGCCGGCCGGCACGCCGGCGGCATCGACGATCTCGGCGAAGACGATCGATGACAGCGGCGCGACTTCCGACGGCTTCAGCACCATGGTGCAGCCGGCCAGCATCGCCGGGATGACCTTCAGCGTCACCTGGTTCATCGGCCAGTTCCACGGCGTGATCAGGCCGACGACGCCGATCGGCTCCATGGCGATGCGGTCGTTCGGCGCGTGCGGCCCGAGCGGCTTGAGGAACTTGAAGTCCTTGAAGGCGGTGATGAAGTTGGTGATGTGCCAGATGCCGCTCGTCACCTGGCTCTGGGTCGCCAAGTCGATCGGCGCGCCCATTTCGAGGCTGATGGCCTTGGCCATGTCGGGGGCGCGCTGCTTGTAGATCTCGAGAATCTTTTCGACATAGGCCAGCCGTTCCTCCGGCCTGGTCTGCGACCAGGTCTCGAAGGCGCGCTTGGCAGCCGCCACCGCGACGTCGACATCAGCCGGGGAGCCGACCGAGATGACCGCGCAGACCTCCTCGGTCGACGGGTCGATGACATCGAGATCATGAGGCTTGGCGGGTTTCACCCACTTGCCGTCGATATAGAAGTCCTTCTTGACGATCATCTCGTGCTCCAGTGCGTCATTGGCGGTTGGATAGGCCGCATATGGTGAGGGCTTGGCCGGACAATCAAGTCCGCGCATCGAGAACCGGATAGCACGTCAATGCTTGCCGGGATTGCGCCTGCCGCGCCCTTTCTTAGGGACAGTCGCTGTCGCGCACGAAGCGGGCCTTCACCCAGCCCTTCGTCGTGTTGTTGCCGTCATAGACGGTGACCGGACACCAACGGTTGCCCCACGAAACCTTCGCCGGCACGCATTTGCCGTCGAGATGGATGATGCCGTGGGTTTGCGGCGGCAGCACGCCGACGATTGCCGAATTGGCGCTCGGCTTGGCGCGCAAATTGAGCGCGTCATTGGCTGCGACATTGACGACGCGCAGGCAACCCGGCCCCGATGTCGCCATGGCGGGGGCTGCCGCGGTGACAAGCAATAGGGCTGCAAACGCAACGGCGCGCATGACGTTTCTCCGGTCTGTCCGACGCGTGAACTTACGAAATCTCTCGCGCGCTGGCTACGGGCCGGCGGTTGCGGTCAGCCGGCGTCGACCGCCCAGTGCAGTGGGAACATGGGGTCGAACACGGTGATGCGCCCTGCCCCGCTGTCGACATGCGACGGATAGGCGACCGCCTCGCCCTGCCGCCGCAGGGTGATGGTCTCCTCATTCGCCGGCAGCCGATAGAATTTCGGGCCGTTGAGCGAAGCGAAGGCTTCAAGCTTGTCGAGCGCGCCGTCCTGCTCGAACACGGCGGCGAGACAGCTCATCGTGTTCGTGGCGGAAAAGATGCCGGCGCAGCCGCAGGCGCATTCCTTCAGTGGATCGACATGCGGCGCGGAATCGGTGCCGAGGAAGAAACGTTCATCGCCCGATGTCGCGGCGGCCCGCAGCGCCAGACGGTGCGTCTCCCGCTTGGCGATCGGCAGGCAGTAATAATGGGGGCGGATGCCGCCGATGAAGATCGCGTTACGATTGATGATCAGATGATGGGTGGTGATCGTCGCGGCCAGATCCTTGGCGTTAGCCTTCACATAATCGACGCCGTCGCGCGTCGTCACATGCTCCATCACGACACGCAGGCCGGGGATGCGCTTGCGCAGCGGATCGAGCACCGTCTCGATGAACACCGCCTCGCGGTCGAAAATGTCCACCGCCGGGTCGGTCACCTCGCCGTGCACGCATAGCGGCAGGCCGATCGCCGCCATCCGCTCCAGAACGCCGGTGACCTTGGAAAAATCGCGCACGCCGCCATGCGAATTGGTGGTCGCGCCGGCCGGATAGAGTTTGACCGCCTTGACCAATCCGTCGCGGAAACCCGCTTCTACATCGTCGGCGCTGGTGCCCTCGGTCAGGTAAAGCGTCATCAATGGCTCGAAGCGCTGACCGGCCGGCAGCGCCGCGAGAATGCGTTCTCGATAGGCCGCGGCGTTCGCGGTCGTGACGACCGGAGGCACCAGATTGGGCATGACGATCGCGCGGGCGAAATGCGCCGCGGTGTGGGGCAGCACGGCCTTTAGGACATCGCCGTCGCGCAGGTGCAGATGCCAGTCGTCGGGGCGCCGGATCGTCAATGTCGTCATCACCGGCGCAGGGACACCAAAGCGCCGGTGAAGTCAACGCCGGGTTCGGGTCACGCCTTGCGTGGAACCACCGCGATCGCCTGGATCTCGACCTTGGCGCGATCCTCCATCAGAGCGACGACCTGCAAGGCCGCCATGGCCGGATAGTTGGCCCCGATCACCGCGCGATAGGCGCGGCCGACCTCCTTCAGATTGTTCAGATATTCGCGCTTGTCGGTGAAATAGAGCGTCATCGTCGTGATGTGCTCCGGCCCGGCGCCACCTGCCGCGAGAACGGCTACGACGTTCTCCAGGGTCTGCCGGAACTGGCCGACGAAATCGTCGGTCTCGAACTGGCACTGCGCATTCCAGCCGATCTGCCCGCCGACGAACACGGTGCGGCCTTCCGCTGCGACGCCATTGGCGTAGCCGACGGGTTTTGCCCAGCCTTCCGGTTGCAGGATTTCATGCATGAAAAAGCTCCGTCATTCGGGTCAGACCTTGCCCAGCATCTGGTCCTGCCGCTCCGCCAGCCGATAAAGCTGGTCGCGGCCGGGCAGATAGGGGTTCGGCCACGTCACGCCGCGATCGGCGAGCTTGGCCGCGGCATGAAGGGTCCAGTAGGGATCGGCCAGATGCGGCCGGGCGAGGCAGACGAGATCGGCGCGGCCGGCCATCAGGATCGAGTTGACGTGATCCGGCTCGTAGATGTTGCCGACCGCCATCGTCGCCATGCC
>Ga0209792_1001666_pt1 | contig 10150 bp, 10 predicted proteins | sample EBPBio142005_DNA_FD_185860 | JGI IMG/M metagenome (GOLD analysis project Ga0209792, IMG submission 185860) | Wastewater treatment Type I Accumulibacter community from EBPR Bioreactor in Madison, WI, USA - Reactor 1_6/14/2005_ DNA (SPAdes)... | ecosystem: Engineered > Bioreactor > EBPR >...
TTGGTGACGCAGCGCGCCAAGTCTGCGCCGGATGCGATGATGACGATGTTGATGCGGTTGCTGCGCCGTTATGTCGATGCCGCGCCGCGTTTCGCCCGGAGCCCGCATGTACCTGCCCAGCCTGTTCGCCGAAACCGATCCAGCGGAACTGCATCGCCTCATCCGCGCGCATCCGTTCGGCATGCTGGTCACGCAGACCACACAAGGCCTGGAAGCGGATCACCTTCCCTTCCTGTTCGATGAAAGCGCGGGTGAGGCCGGCCGGCTGATCGCGCATGTGGCGCGTGCCAACCCGGTCTGGCACACGGTGCGCGATGGCGATGCCGTGCTGGTGGTGTTTCGCGGTGCGCAGGGCTATATCTCGCCGAACTGGTACCCCAGCAAGCAGGAGACCCACCGCCACGTGCCGACCTGGAATTACGAAGCCGTGCATGCGCATGGCCGCGTCCGCATCCATGACGATGCGACTTACGTGCGCGGCGTGGTCGCGCGGCTGACCCGCGCGCATGAAGCGGGTGAACCGCAGCCGTGGAAGATGGGTGATGCGCCGGCGGATTACCTTGCGGAACAGCTGGCGCAGATCGTCGGTATCGAAATCGAACTGACGCGGTTGCAAGGCAAGCGCAAGCTGGGACAGAACCGTGAACAACGCGATTTCGATGGCGCGGTGCAGGCGTTGGAAGCGCGCGGAAACGTGGCGCTCGCGGCGGCGATGAAACGCAGCAGAACCTGATCGAGCTGGCATGAGCAAAGACACCGCACCCATTCGTTTCAAGGCCAGGTTGCAACGTCCTGCGCAGCCGGCGAATGCCACGTGGACATTCCTGCTGCTGCCCGCTGCTGCCAGCGCGAAGCTGCCGACACGCAGCATGGTCACAGTCGAAGGTAGCTTCGTGCAGCAACCCTTCGTCGCGACATTGGAGCCCGATGGCAACGGCAGCCACTGGCTGAAAGTCGATAAGGCGCTGCGCGAAAAAGCCGGCGTGGTGGCGGGCGACACGGTGGCGCTTTCCATCGCGCCTGTGACGAAGGAGCCCGAGCCGAAAGTCCCTGCCGATCTCAAGCGTGCGCTCTCCGAGAATCCGGGCGCGCTTGCGACATGGGTGGATATCACGCCGGTCGCGCGCCGCGACTGGATCCACTGGATCAGCTCCGGCAAGAAGGCGGAGACGCGGGTGAAACGGATCGACGTGGCCATCGACAAGCTGGCCAAGGGCAGCCGCCGTGCCTGCTGCTTCGACCGCTCTGGTCAATACAGCAAGGGCAGCATGGGCGCGCCGCAAGCCGCGGACTGACATCACTTTTGGCACCTTGCCGGCGATCAGGCGCGGCCTAGACTTGGCGGCATCCCTCCACAAGGATTCCGCCATGAGCCAGTGGTACCTGCACGACACCGCCAGCAACAAACGCCTGGGCCCGATGGACACCGAAGCCGCGCGTGCCGAAGCCGCACGCAATCCCGCGTTGCTGGCATGGAAAGAGGGCATGGGCGATTGGCTGCCGGTGCGCAACATCGCCGACCTGGTCGATGGCGTGCCGGGCGATCCGTCTTCGGCGCCGCCGCCGCCACCGCGCAATGGCGGCAAGGGCCGTGCGGACGAGATCGACTTCCGTATCCACGGCCAGGAAATGCAGTTCGTGGAGATCGAACTGGATCCGGGCGAGAGCGCGATTGCCGAAGCGGGTTCGTTGATGTTCAAGGACAGCGCGGTGCAGATGGATACCGTGTTCGGCGACGGCTCGGGCGGCCAAGGCGGCGGTTTCATGGACAAGCTGCTGTCTGCCGGCAAGCGCGTGGTCACCGGCGAAAGCCTGTTCACCACGGTGTACACGCATGGCGGCACCGGCAAGGCCAAGGTCGCGTTCGCCGCGCCGTATCCGGGCACGGTGATGGCGATGAAGCTGGACGAGCACGGCGGCCGCATCATCTGCCAGAAGGACAGCTTCCTGGCCGGCGCGCGCGGGGTGTCGCTGGGCATCGCCTTCCAGCGCAAGATCATGACCGGCCTGTTCGGCGGCGAAGGCTTCCTGATGCAGAAACTCGAAGGTGACGGCTGGGTGTTCATCCACGCCGGTGGCTGCGTGGTGGAGCGCGAACTGGCCGCCGGCGAGCGTATCGACGTGGATACCGGCTGCGTGGTCGGCTACACCGGCAACGTGGACATGGACGTGCGCCGCGTGGCCGGCCTGAAGAGCATGTTCTTCGGCGGCGAAGGCGTGTTCCTGGCCACGTTGACCGGCCCCGGCAAGGTCTGGCTGCAATCGCTGCCGTTCTCGCGCCTGGCCGGGCGCATGCTCGCGGCGGCGCCGCAGCAGGGTGGGTCGCGCGGTGAGGGCTCGGTGCTTGGCGGGTTGGGCCGCATTCTCGACGGCGACAACTCGTTCTGAGTGTTTGTGCGGGATGGCGTTCGTCGCGCCATCCCGCGTTTCGTCGCATCGCGCTTGCGGGCGATCAGTGTGCGTTGCGATGGTGCAGGCGTTGCGTGTGCAACGCCGTCATCGCGAGCATCGAAGAAGCATGAAAACCCTGATCGCCCTGCTGCTGTGGTGCGTGCTGCTGGTGCTGTGCTGGCCGCTGGCACTGTTGGCCTTGCTGCTGTGGCCGCTTGCGTGGCTGGTCTCGCTGCCGTTCCGCCTGGTCGGCATCACGTTTTCGGCGTTGTTTTCCTTCCTGCATGCGCTGCTGATGCTGCCGGCGCGGCTGCTGGGCGGGGCGCCGAAGCCGACGGCCGCGGCTTCGACCTGACCGGCTGCGGAAGGCTTGCGGCCGTCGCGCTACCATGCGCATCCGCTTTCCCCCCGGAGCCGCCATGTCCGATTCCCGCCACGACGTCACCCGCCAGCAGGCCGAAGACGCGGTGCGCACCTTGCTCAAGTGGTCCGGAGACGATCCCAGCCGCGAAGGCCTGCTCGACACGCCCAAGCGCGTGGCCAAGGCCTACGAGGACTGGTTCAGCGGCTACGCGCTGGATCCGGACGACTACATGGCGCGCACCTTCGAGGAAGTCTGCGGCTACGACGAGATGATCGTGTTGCGCGACATCGACTACGAAAGCCATTGCGAGCATCACATGGCACCGATCATCGGCAAGGTGCACATCGGCTACCTGCCGTCGGGCAAGGTGGTCGGCATCAGCAAGCTGGCGCGCGTGGTCGAGGCCTATGCGCGCCGCTTCCAGGTGCAGGAAAAGATGACCGCGCAGATCGCCAACTGCATCCAGCGCGCGCTGCAGCCGCGCGGGGTGGGCGTGGTGGTGGAGGGCGCGCACGAATGCATGACCACGCGCGGCATCCACAAGCGCGGGGTGAGCATGGTGACCTCCAAGATGCTGGGCAGCTTCCGCGAGGACGCGCGCACCCGCGCCGAGTTCCTGCAGTTCATCGATGTCGGCCCCGGCCGTTGAGACATTGACGGGTTGATTTAACCCGGATAATATTCACGCCTCTTCGAGAGGCGCGCGTCATGTCCGATCCGTCCCTGCGCTGCACCGCCTTTGCCGGCCATGGCCGCATCGCCAGCGGCGAACTGCGCCATGTGGCGCTGAAGGCCAAGCAGGCGTTCGATGCCGGCAAGACCGTGCTGGTGTTCGAGGATGCCAGCGGCCACGTCATCGACCTGCCGCTGGAGCTGCCGGCCAGCGACCTGCTGAAACGGCTGGCGGAACCCGTGGTGACCGCCAAGCCGGCAACGGCCAAGCCGGCGTCGCGCGGTCCGGGCCGGCCCAAGCTGGGGGTGGTCGCGCGCGAAGTCACCCTGTTGCCGCGCCACTGGGATTGGTTGGCGGCGCAACCGGGCGGGGCTTCGGTGGCGTTGCGCAAGCTGGTCGAAGACGCGCGCAGGGTTTCGGCCGATGACGACCGCCAGCGCGCCGCGCAGGAAGCGGCCTACCGCTTCATGCAGGCGATGGCGGGCAACGAAGCGGGTTTCGACGAAGCCGCGCGTGCGCTGTTCGCCGGCGACATCGGCAAGTTCGAGCAACACAGCGCGACATGGCCGGACGATGTGCGCGAACATGCGGCGCTGCTCGCCGCCGATGCGTTCCATCACTGAACCGCATCCTCGACAACAAGCACCAAGAACAACAGCGGGACTTCGATTGAACGCACCCCTCGTCCACGGCGCGCGCAAGGCCGCGCTGGTCTTCATCTTCATCACCGTGCTGATCGACGTGCTGGCCTTCGGCGTGATCATCCCGGTGCTGCCGCACCTGGTGCAGCAGTTCGTCGGTGGCGATACCTCCACTGCGGCCTATTGGACCGGCGCATTCGCCTTCGCGTTCTCGCTGGTGCAGTTCTTCAGCGCGCCGATCCAGGGGGCGCTGGCGGATCGCTACGGCCGCCGTCCGGTGATCCTGATTTCCTGCCTGGGCCTGGGCCTGGACTTCATCTTCATGGCGCTGGCGCCGAACCTGGCCTGGCTGTTCGTTGGCCGCCTCATCTCGGCGGCGACCTCGGCCAGCTTCACCACCGCCAATGCCTACATCGCCGATGTCACTGCGCCGGAAGAGCGGGCGAAGAGTTACGGCATGATCGGCGCGGCGTTCGGGCTGGGTTTCATCGTCGGCCCGCTGGTCGGCGGCGTGCTGGGCGACATCAACCATCGCCTGCCGTTCTGGTTCGCGGCCGGGCTCGCTTTGATCAACTTCTGCTACGGCCTGTTCGTGCTGCCGGAATCGCTGCCGAAGGAAAAGCGCACGCCGGCCTTCGACTGGGCGCATGCCAAGCCGATGGGCGGGGTGAAGATGTTGCGCGACTACCCGCAGATCTGGGGCCTGGTGGCGGTGGTGTTCATCGCCAACTTCGCCCATTACGTGTACCCCAGCACCTTCGTGCTGTTTGCCGATGCCGCCTACGGCTGGAAGGAAAAACAGGCCGGTTACGTGCTGTCGGTGGTCGGCGTGCTCAGCGTGATCGTCAACGTGTTGCTGGTCGGGCGCTTGGTGAAGGCATTCGGCGAACGCCGTGCGCTGCTGTTCGGGTTGAGCTGCGGCACGCTGGGCTTCTTGATCTACGGCCTGGCCGGCACCGGCTGGATGTTCATGATCGGCCTGCCGATCAGCGCGCTATGGGCGATCGCCGCGCCGGCCACGCAGGCGCTGATCACCCGCCAGGTGCCGGCGGATGCGCAGGGCCGCATCCAGGGGTCGATGAGCAGCCTGGTGTCGCTGGCCGGCATCTTCGCGCCGGCATTGTTCGCCGGCGCGTTCGGGTTCTTCATCGGCCCGCATGCGCCGGTGCACCTGCCCGGCGTGGCCTTCCTGATCGCGGCCGTGATGCTGGCGATCGCCGCCTTCGTCGCCTGGCGCTTCACCGATGCCGCGCACCTCCCGCCGAAAGCGGATGGCGTGGACGATGCGCCGGTCGAAACCAAGCCGACCGTCGAACCTTTGCTCTGATCAGCCGCAGCCGATGCGTTCGATCTTGCCGCTGGCATCCAGGTAAAGATTGAGCCGGCCTTCCAGGTATTCGAGCGTCACCACTTGTCCGTGCTTGAGCGTGCGTGCGCGTTCCGCACCGGCGGCCTTGCGCGCGGCTTCGACCGTCGCGGCATCCGGCGTCTTGCCCACGTAAGCGCTTGCGGCATCGGCATTGCATTGGCCGCTGGCAGGCGGTGCAGCTGCGGGCGTGGCGCAGGCGGCCAGCGACAGCAGGGCGGGTAACAGGACGAGCGAGCGCGTTTGCATGAGGGACTTCCGGACTGTGACGGGATCAGCATGCGCAGATATCGATTAACGCCATGTGCATGGCTTCCGGCAGGGGCATGACATGGCCATCACCGGCACGATGGGGCATTACCTGTGTGCTGGAGTGCCCGATGCGTCGTCAAATCCTTGCCGTGGCCCTGTTGTCCGTATTGGCCGTCACTGGCCATGCGCAGGAAGTGCCTGCGCCCCGCGACATGCCATATGCGCCGGGCGCGATAGCGGTCGAGGTCGATGCCACCAATCTCGGCCAGCGCATCTTTAGCGTGAAGCAGACCATTCCGGTGCAGGCAGGTCCGCTCACCCTGCTGTATCCGCAGTGGCTGCCCGGCAACCACGCGCCACGTGGGCCGATCGACAAAATCGCCGGCATCACTTTCACCGCCAACGGACAGAAGCTGGCGTGGAAGCGTGACCCGTTGAATGTGTATGCGTTCCACCTCGACATCCCGCAGGGCGTGAGCACGTTGGTCGCCGATTACGACTACCTGACGCCGACCGATGGCGCGCAGGGCCGGGTGGTGATGACCCCGAGCATGCTCAACCTGCAGTGGAACGCGGTGCTGCTGTACCCGGCGGGTTACGCGCAGACCCAAGTGCAGTTCGATCCAAGGGTGAAATATCCAAGTGGCTGGCAGGCCGGCACCGCGCTCGACATCGAACGTCGCGATGGCGATACCGTCATCTACAAGCGTGTGCCGCTGGAAGTGCTGGCCGATTCGCCGGTGTATGCCGGCAAGTTCTACAAGCAGATCGATCTGGCGCCGGGCGCCAAGGTGCCGGTGCGCCTGAACGTGGTGGCCGACGATGCGAAGTATCTGGAGACCAAACCGGAGCACATCGCCCAGCACCGCGCGCTTGTGCAGCAGGCGCTGAAGCTGTTCGGTTCGCAGCATTACGACCACTACGATTTCCTGTTGTCCTTGTCGAACCAGATGGCTGGCAATGGCCTGGAACACCAGCGTTCCAGCGAGAACGGTCAGGCACTTGGCTACTTCAGCGAATGGGATGCAAAGAAGGGCAGCGACGACCTGCTCGGCCACGAGTACACCCACTCCTGGAACGGCAAATACCTGCGTCCGGACGGACAGGGCGTGCCCAACTTCAACACGCCGATGGACGACAGCCTGATGTGGGTCTACGAAGGCCAGACCCAGTACTGGGGCAATGTGCTGACTGCGCGTTCCGGACTGCGTCCGCTCGACGGCGCGCGTAATGAATTGTCGAACGTGGCCGCGACCTATGCCGAAGGCCGCCCCGGCCTGTCCTGGCGCAGCATCCAGGACACCACCTACGATCCGGTGATTGCCTCGCGCAAACCCAAGCCTTACGTCAGCTACCAGCTCAGCGAGGACTACTACCGCGGCGGCCAGATGATCTGGCTGGAAGCGGACGTGCTGATTCGCAGCAAGACCGGCAACAAGAAATCGCTGGACGATTTCGCCAAGGCTTTCTTCGGCGTGGATGACGGCAAGTGGCAGTCGCCGAGGCTGTATTCGTTCGAGGATGTCGTCACCACGCTCAATGGTGTTTATGCGCATGACTGGGCGAGCTTCCTTCGTGATCGCCTCGATGGCAAAACCGGCCTGACCGGCGGCATCGAAGCCAGCGGCTGGAAGCTGGTCTACAAGGACAAGCCCAACAGCCAGACGCGCGGCAATGGCGAAGGCGATTACACCTACTCGCTGGGCCTGAGCCTGGGCAAGGACGGCAAGGTTTCGACCGTGCTGTGGGATAGCCCGGCATTCGATGCCGGCATCGGCACCGGCATGACGGTGGCTGCGGTGAACGACATCGAATATTCCGACGCCGCGTTGCGCGATGCGGTGAAGGCGGCGAAGGACGGCAAGGCGTCGATCCGATTGCTGATGAAGGAGTTCGACCGCTATCGCACGATCTCGGTCGATTACCACGGTGGTCTGCGCTATCCGGCGCTGGAGCGCATCGAAGGCAGGCCCGATTACCTGACGCCGATCCTCAGCGCGCGCAAGTGACGCGCGCTGCGCGAACCGTGGATGGATGACTGCATTCACGGTTTCGCGTTAAAGAATCGTTTTCTACGCGCATCGAAGCGATTCGTTCAGCCAAATCAACACGCGATGCCGTTAAGGTCGCGCCATGCGCCACTTTCACCTCGCCTTTACGATGCTCGCCATGAGCCTGCTTGCCGGCTGCGCCGGCCCACAACACAAGCCCGAGGTGGCGGTGTCGCCGGCTCCGGCCGCCTTGGTGTCGCCGCCTGTTGCCGCGATTCCCGCGCCTTCCGTCCTCGATCGCCAACAACGGTTGTTGCAGCAACTCGCGGGACTTGCGCCGGACGCCGATCGCGGCGTGCTCGCGCTCGCGTTGCAGGCCCGCGAATGCGCGCTGCGCAGTGGCGAAGCGAATGAAGATGCGCGACTTGCGGTGATCGACTATTCGATGCCCTCTTCGCAAAAGCGCCTGTGGGTCTTCGACGTGGCGAACGACAAGCTGCTGTTCCGCGAACACGTTAGTCACGGCCAGGGCAGTGGCGAAAACATCGCCACGCGTTTCTCCAACGTGGAAGGCAGCTACGCCACCAGCCTGGGCCTGTACCGCACCGCTGAAACCTACATCGGCGGCAACGGCTATTCGCTGCGCATGGATGGACTGGATCCCGGTTTCAACGACAACGCTCGGCCGCGCGCCATCGTCATGCACGGCGCCTGGTATGCGAATCCCGACCTGATCCGCAGCCAGGGCCGGCTCGGCCGCAGCCAAGGTTGCCCGGCGCTGCGCGAGGGAATCGCGAAGGTGGTGATCGACAGCATGAAGCAGCGTCAATTGCTGTTCGCCTACGCGAACGACGCGGCGTTCCTGCAGCGCGGCCACAGCTTCGCCTGCGATGGCCGCGATGCGCGGACGATCCTTGCTGCTGCGCGTGGCCGTGCCACACATGGCGGTGCGGCGACGGGCGTGATCGCCGCGTCGTAAAGCGATCACGTTGATGCAGAAAATGAAGCCCGCTTGCGCGGGCTTCGTCGTTTCAGGTACTGCTGATGCAGCTCAAGCCGCCTGCACCACCCGCAACGGGTTGTCCCACTCCTTCAGCAGCTCCGCCTCGCGCGCCTTGGCCTTGTGCAGGTGCGCTTCCTTGACGTGGCCGTAGCCGCGGATGTGTTCCGGGATGCTGGCGATGTCGGCGGCCAGGTCCACGTTGCCGCCATCCAGCTTGTTCAGCAGCAGCGAAATCGTCTTCTCGTACTCGCCGATCAGCGCGCGTTCGCCACGGCGTTCGGCGGTGTAGCCGAACACATCCAGCGGGGTGCCGCGCAGGCCGCGCAATTTCGCCAGCACGCCGAAGGCACCGAGCATCCAGCTGCCGTATTCCTTTTTCTGCAGCTGGCCCTGCGCGTTCTTCTTGGCGAACAGCGGCGGGGCGAGGTGGAACTTCAGCTTGTAGTCGCCCTCGAACTGCTGCGCCAGCCGGCGCTTGAAGTCGCCGCTGGTGTACAGGCGTGCTACTTCGTACTCGTCCTTGTAGGCCATCAGCTTGAAGAAGTAGCGGGCCACGGCTTCGGACAGGTCGGTGGAGCCCGGCGCTTTTTCGCCTTCTGCCGCACGCACCTTCGCGACGAAATCGGAATAGCGCTTGGCGTACTTCGCGTTCTGGTACTCGCTGAGGAAGGCGACGCGGCGAGCGATGACTTCGTCCAGCGAACGCGACAGCCGTGCGTCATCCAGCGGCAGGAAGGCGACTTCGCCGCCGTTGGATGACGGCACGTGGCGCAGTTCGTCTTCGCTGCGCAGGTCGGCGGAGAACGGGGTCAGGCCGGATTCGCCGGCATCGTTCGCGGTGGCACCGAGCAACGGCAGCACATGCGCGGTGGCTTCGGAGCGGGTGGGCGTGTTGCGCACGATGCCGGCGGCTTCGATCACCGCAGGCAGATCGACGACGGCCAAGCGGCCCCAGGCGAATGCGGTCTTGTTCATCTCCACCGCGGCGCCGTTGAGTTCGATCGCGCGCATCAGTGCGTCGAACGAAATCGGCACCAGTCCCTGCTGCCAGGCATAGCCGAGCATGAACAGGTTGGCGGCGATCGCATCGCCCATCAGCGCCATCGCGATCTGGGTGGCGTCGATCTGCAGCGGCGCTTCGCCGTTGAGCGCGGTGCTCACGGCCTTGACGATGTCGGCGGCCGGGAACTGCATGTCGGGACGCGTGGTGAAGGTGCCCGGCATCGCCTCGTAGGTGTTCATCACCACCGTGCTGCGCTCGGGGCGGATCTTCGACAGCACCCAGTAGTCGTTGACCACCACCATGTCGCAGCCCAGCACCAGGTCGGCTTCGCCGGCGGCGATGCGCACGGCGTGGATATCGGCCGGCGACTTGGCGATGCGGATATGCGTGGTCACCGCGCCGCCCTTCTGCGCCAGGCCGGTCTGGTCGAGCACGCTGGAACCCTTGCCTTCCAGGTGGCCGGCCA
>Ga0209792_1001669_pt1 | contig 10123 bp, 10 predicted proteins | sample EBPBio142005_DNA_FD_185860 | JGI IMG/M metagenome (GOLD analysis project Ga0209792, IMG submission 185860) | Wastewater treatment Type I Accumulibacter community from EBPR Bioreactor in Madison, WI, USA - Reactor 1_6/14/2005_ DNA (SPAdes)... | ecosystem: Engineered > Bioreactor > EBPR >...
GTTTCGGTCTGGACGTTCTCGTATGCAGCCGCCACTGGATCTCCTCCTCGCGTGTCGACCGCACTTAAGCTAGCGCTGGCAGTGGGCGCAATAGAAGGTGGAGCGGCCCGCCTGCACGAGCCGCTTGACGGTCCGGCCGCAGCCGCGTGTCGGACAGGCAATGCCGGCACGGTCGTAGACATTGAAGCGGGTCTGGAAATAGCCGAGTTCGCCGCCGGGCTGGATATGGTCGCGTAGCGTCGAGCCACCGTCCTCGATCGAGCGGCTGAGCACGCGCTTGATCGCCTCGACAAGGCGGTCGGCGCGTGCGCCCTGCACGGTGTGTGCGGATCGGCGTGGCGAGATACCTGCCAGGAACAGGGCTTCGCAGGCGTAGATATTGCCCACGCCGACCAGTGTTTTCTGGTCGAGCAGCGCAGCCTTGATCGGCGTCTTGCGGCCGGCAAGGCGCATCGCGAGGCTGGCGCCGTCGAACGTATCGTCCAGCGGCTCGGGCCCCAGCCCCTTGAAGAGCTTGTGCTGGGGGACGGCATCGTCGGCGACCAGCAGCATCAGGCCGAAGCGCCGCGCGTCGTTGAAACGAACCTGCCAGCCGTCGTCGATGTCGAACACGACATGATCATGCCGGTCGAGCGGATGACTGGCCGCACTTGCCGCATCGTGCAGGGTCATGCGGCCGGACATGCCGAGATGGGCGATCAGGGTCTGGCCGTCGTCGAGACGGATCAGCAGATACTTGGCCCGCCGGTCGATGGCCCGCACGGTCCGGCCTTCGACCCGGCTGGCGAACTTCGCCGGCAACGGCACCCGGAGGTCGCGCCGACGCTGCTGCAGCCGGACGATGCGCCGCCCCACCAGCCGCGGCAGCAAGCCGCGTCGGACGGTTTCGACCTCGGGAAGCTCAGGCATGCACGGGCAAAGGGGGCCGTGCGCCGAAAAGCGCACTGCCGACACGGACATGGGTGGCGCCCAGCCGCACCGCCGTTTCGTAGTCGGCGCTCATGCCCATGCTGAGCCTGGAGAGGCCGTTGCGGGCGGCCATCTTGGCCAGCAGGGCAAAATGCAGCGCCGCCTCTTCGTCGACCGGCGGAATGCACATCAGCCCCACGAGCGGCAGCCGGTACTGGTCCCGGCAGGCGGCGACGAAGGCGTCGAGATCCTTGGGCAGGATTCCGGCCTTCTGCTGTTCTTCGCCGGTATTGACCTGGATGTAGCAGGCCGGCCGACGATCCAGCCGGTCCATTTCCTTCACCAAGGCCGTCGCCAGCTTCTCGCGATCGACCGACTGTATGACATCGAACAATGCGACGGCATCGCGTGCCTTGTTGGTCTGCAGCGGGCCGATCAGGTGCAGTTCGAGATCGGGCCAGGCGGCCTTGAGGTCGGGAAACTTGCCCTGGGCCTCCTGAACGCGGTTCTCGCCGAAGACGCGATGGCCGGCTTCGAGCAGTTCGCGCACGCGGTCGGCGCCATGTGTCTTGGAGACCGCCACCAGGGTGACATCGGCCGGATTGCGGTCGGCGGCCCGGGCCGCCTCGGCGATGTGGCGGGACACCTCCGCCAGACGGTCAGCTCCTGCACTCATCGTCCTGCACTCACCACGCTGTCTTTACGGGTCCTGGTCGAGCGCGGCGCGTGCCAGCAGCGCCTCCTCGTTGTCCGGATTGGCGGCCAGCGCGGCATCCAGCGTCTCGCGCGCCTTGTCGCGCTCGCCGAGGGCCGCGAGGCAGAGGCCGTAATTGACCAGCAGGCGGGCATCGCCCGGCAGGGCGCGCAGGGCATGCTCGTGATGTGTCTTCGCTTCGGCGGCGCGGCCCAGCGCGACCAGCGCCCGACCGAAGTTGGTGAGCGCGAAGGGATCGTCCGGCACCGTCTTGAGGGCCCGCTTCAGCGCCCGTCGCGCCTCGTCGAAACGGTCGAGGCCAAGCAGCGCCAGACCTTCGTTGTTGAGGGCGCGCGGATCGCGCGGCGCGATCTTGAGGTAGGGCGTCAGGACGGCCAGCGCCTCTTCGAAGCGCTTGGCGTCGATATGGATGATCGAGAGCTGCAGCACGGCGTGGCGGTCCGCCGGGTTGCGCGCAATGAGCTGTTTCAGCAGCTCGATGGCCTGATCGGCCTTGCCTGCGGCGGCCTGTGCCAAGGCCAGGGTGCGGTAGCCGGGGCCGAACGTCGGGTCGAGATCCAGCGCCTTCTGGATCGGCGGGATCGCATCGCTCGGACGGCCTGCAAAATGCAGGATGTAGCCCAGCGCGTGGTTGATCGTGGGGCTCGAAGGGGCCAGTTCGAGGGCGCGGCCGGCCTCGGCGATGGCTTCGTCGTGATGGCCGAGAGCCGACAGCGACAGCGCCCGGTCGCCCAGGATCTGACCGCGGCGAGCGGCATCCTCGCCGGCATCGGCCAGCGCCATGTCCAGAACCTCGATCGCGGCGGAGGGCTGGTTCAGGCGATAGAGCGCATAACCCAGCATATTGCGGGCGCGCACCTGCAACGGCTTCAGGGCGTCGCCCTGATGCTCGTTGATGGCGCGGTCGATGTTGCTCACGAATTCCGAGAGTTCGCGCTCGGCGGCAGCGTAGCGCTCCTGGTCCATATGGAGCGAGGCCAGTGCCAGGCGCGCTTCGACATGGGTCGGCGCCTGGCGGATGGTGTCGCGGAAACGGCGCGCGGCTTCGTCGAGATGGCCCAGCCGGCGCGACACCAGGCCGAGATTGTAGAGCAGCATCGGCTCCCGCGGGTCCTTCGCCACGGCCTTGCGCCACAGGCCTTCCGCTTCCTGCAGGGCGCCGCGTTGCGACAGGCAGACCGCAAGATAGTGGAGGATGTCGGGCCGTTCGCCATGCCGCCCGAGGGCCTTCCGAAACAGCGGCTCGGCGCGATCGAACCAGCCGGCACGCAAGAACTGCAAGCCGGTCTGCAGATCGGGATCGGGTTGAGGTGGGGCGTTGGGCCGAGGAGGGGGAGCGATGGCCATGATGGGCTGTGTAGACCTGCCCCACCGGCAAGGCTACACGAAAACCCCCATGGTCAGAAATACGGTCAAGGACGCCGACCTGTTCGCCGCGGCGATGGTCGATGTGAAGCCGCTCGACAAGAAGCGGCGGACCGCGAGCCTCGTTGCGCGCGTCGTTTCGAAACCAAAAGCCGAGGTACCGGCAAAACCCAAGGCCAGGGTTCTGCCGTCGGTGCCGCCTCGGGCAACGAAGGAGTCGGAGCTGCGCACCGACGACCGAACGTTCGACCGGGATGTTTCACGCGCCCTGTCCCGACGCCGGCTGTCGCCCGAGGCCTCGCTCGACCTGCACGGCATGACGCTCGCGGCGGCAGAACAGGCCGTCGGCCGGTTCCTCGCGCGCGCCGCCGACTGCGACCTCCGGGTGGTGCTGATCGTAACGGGCAAAGGACTGCGCAAGGAAAGCGGCCGCCTGATCGGCGGCCGCATCCGGTCGGAATTCGTGGGCTGGCTCAATCGTGCCGACAATCGGGCCTATGTGCGGGCGGTACGATCCGCCCATGCCCATCATGGCGGCAGCGGCGCGTTCTACCTGCTGTTACGCCGCCGTTCCTCGGCCAGGAGCCGTTCCTTGCGCACCACGCCCCAGCGATAGCCGGTGAGGGCGCCGCTGGCGCCGACCGCGCGATGGCAGGGAATCACCACGGCGGCCTGGTTGGTGGCGCAGGCACGGCCGACCGCGCGGGCCGACTTGGGTTCGCCGATACGGCGGGCGATCTCACCATAGGTCTGGGTTTCGCCGGCCGGGATCTCGGTCAACGCCTTCCAGACCTTCCACTGGAAAGCCGTGCCCACGATGTCGAGCGGCACGTCGGGAGCATCGAGCGCCGACGGCTTGCGACCATAGAGCCGCGACAGCACGCCTTTGACCCGCTCGCTCAGACCCTTGTCGTCGCGTTCGATCTCGGCGGCCGGGAAATCCCGCTTGAGGCTTTTCTCCAGCGTCCGGTCGTCGTCGCCCAGGAAGACAGCGGCGATGCCCTTCTGCGTCGCCGCGACCAGGACGCGGCCATAGTCGGAGTCGACGGTGGTGTAGTCTATGTGCGCACCGGCGCCGCCCTTGGCATAGGTCGCGGGCGTCATGCCCAGCGCGCGGTCGCTGCTTTCATAGACCCGGCTGGGCGAGCCGTAGCCCGCGCCATAGATTGCGTCGGCGACGCTGGAGCCATCGCGCAGGGCGCGGCGGAAGCGCTGACGCTTGCGGGCAATCAGCCAGTCGCGCGGATTGACGCCCAGCTCGGCCAGGAAGCGCTTGCTGAGCGCGCCGCTCGACAGGCCGACCTTGCGGGCGACCTCGGCCAGCGACGGCGGACTGTCGGCATCGCCGGCATCGAACAGCTCGCAGGCCTTTGCCACCGGCCGGCTGAGGCCGAGATCGGTCCGCCACTCGCGCGGCTTGCAGCGCTTGCAGGGGCGGAAGCCCGCGGTCTCCGCCGCTTCGGGCGAGGCATGGAAGGCGACGTTGGCGCGCAGCGGCGGACGGGCCGCGCACGACGGCAGGCAGAAGACCCCGGTCGTCTTCACCGAGAACCAGAACCGGCCATTGTAGGCCCGGTCGCGTCGCTGGACGGCCTGCCAGCAAGTGTCCGGGTCTGGGAGAGTTGAGGTGGCGAGGGCCACGGCTGGGAATGAGCGAGAGTGTTGGGTCATGACGCCATGAAAGCACCATGACCCCAAACTGCTCTATCCGGCGTCGTCCGGCAATTCCCTCCCTGGAGACCGTCAGGACTCCAGGAACGGCACGATGATCGGCAGCAGAAGGTCGGTGCGGTAAAGGATGCCGAAATGGGTTGTCCCCGGCAGGATGGCAAGCTGGGAGGGCGGCAGACCCGCCATGCCGCCGTCCGGCCGGGCGCCGCCCAGCAGCCGGAACAGCTCGACCATCGATTCCGGCCGGAACAGGTCGGCATCGCCCGCGATCAAGAGAGAGGGTGCCTTGATCGACTGGACCTTGGCGTCGGGCCAGTCGGTCGAGAACAGCATCATCTGCTTCATCTTTTCGACGAAGACCGGCCAGCGCTTCGGGTCGGGTGCGGTGTCGAGATAGGCTTTCTCCATCGGCGTGCCGGTGAAGCCCTGGACCGTCATGCCCGGCCACATAGCCCGGATCGAGGGATAGTAGGCGTCCATCTTGTGGTGCGCGGAGATGACCGCCAGCTTGGCGACAAGCTGCGGCTCTGCGGCCGCGATGCGCAGCGCCACGCCGCCGCCCATGCTGAAGCCCATGCTGAAGCCCATGCTGAAGCCCATGCTGAAGCCCAGCATATCGGCTTTCTCGACCCCGAGTTGTTTCAGGAGCGCCGCGAGGTCGGCCGCCATCTGGTCGAGGTTGAGCGGACGGTCGAGATCGACGGTGCGGCCGTGGCCCTCCAGATCGACCGCGATCACTTGCCGGCCCTTGGCCAAGGCCGGCAGGATCGGGCCCATGGCCTCGATCGTCATGAAGCCGCCGTGCAGGACCAGCAAGGGCCGGTTCTTGGATTGAGGCTGCGCCTCTCCGTGAAGCTGATAGTAGAGCTTGAGGTTGCCGATATCGGCGTATTTGCCGTTGCCGGCATTGCTTTGGGCAAGCGCAGCCGCTGGCACGAGCAGGGCAGCAGCCAGGAAGAGGACGTGTTTCAGCATGTCGGCACTCCGGGATTGCGATCGAATGTTCCCAGGACGAACGACCGATCCCAAAGCCGACAGGCTTGTCCGATTTTTTGAAGGGTCCGACACCACGCAAAGATCACCGGAGGAAAGAGATTTCCCTCCGACGATCGATGGCGTGTTTTCTAGGGGCGCCCGGAAGGCGCGCTTAGCTCCAATAACCCTTGCTGGCTTCGAAGCGTGCGGTGGCCTGGTCGATGCCGATATCCCGCAGGAGCCTCTCGTCCAACTGGGAGAGTTGGCGTCGCGACCGGGCGAGCTCGGTTCGAGTCATGGCTTTCTCGATCCCGACCGCAACCACGCCCGCCAGCAGCGACACGGCGCGACCGACAGAGAAGGAGGGGGCTTCCGCACGAGCAAATGCCCGCACGCTGGACAGGGTCGACATGACTTAGCTCCGTTTGAGGCGACCAGTGCCGGGAGTAGCGGTTCCGCCTCGTTTGCAGGCTGTATTTGCGGTATGCTGGGCTCTATTACAAAGGATCAAACCTCGGGGGAGGGATAGAATTTCTATGAACGGGTGCCTTAAATGAGCCGTTCTCAATTGCCTCTGAATGCGCTCCGGGCCTTCGAGGCAGCCGCCCGCCATGCCAGCTTCACCCATGCCGCCGAAGAGCTTCACGTAACCCAGGCCGCCGTCAGCCATCAGGTGAAGGCACTTGAGGAAAGGCTCGGTGTGGCGCTGTTCGTGCGTCGCCCGCGTGGGTTGGAAATCACCAGCGAAGGCGAGGCGTTGCTGCCGGATCTGCGCGACGCGTTCGATCGCATGACCAATGCGCTGGAGCGGGTCGGCCGCAAGGCCAATTCAGGCACGCTGAACGTCAGCCTGGTCACCACGTTCGCCCTCGGCTGGCTGGTGCCGCGGCTGCACCGCTTCCAGGCCAAGCACCCCGAGATCGAAGTGCGTATGACGACCAGCCAGAAGCGTGTCGACTTCGCGCGCGAAGATGTCGATTGCGCCATCCGCTTCACGGTGCAACCGGAGCCCGATATACACGCCACGCGACTTTTCAGCGATGTCCTGACGCCGCTTTGCGGCAAGCGCTATCGCGACAAGCTGAAAACGCTCGACGATCTCAAGCGCGTGCCGTTCATCGACATGACCTACGATCCCGAGTGGTCGATCTGGTTGCGCGCGGTCGGCATGGGCGACTTCAAGCCCAAGCGCGTGCTCACCTTCGACTCGACGATGATTGCCGTCGAAGCGGCGATGGAAGGTGCAGGCGTGGCCGTCGGTCCGCCACAGCTCTTCCGCGAAGAACTGGCGGAAGGCCGGTTGTTCCAGCCGTTCGACCAGATCGTGGACAGCGGCAAGGCGTGGTGGTTCGTCTGCCCGCCGGCGTCGGTCAACCGTCCGAAGACGCGGGCTTTCGAGGAATGGCTGGTCGAAGAACTGGCCGCCCCGCAGGCCCGAACCGGCCGCCCGGCGCTCGCGGCTACCGGCCGGCGATAGGAGCACACTGAGAAAAACTAGGGCTCGACGCCTCGTTTCGAGGCGTCAGCGCGGCGGGTAAGGATGGCTGCCGCCGAACGCGTCCTGAACGGTGAGGGCGTCCGGATCGTCGCCGAGATAGGCCGGACCGATCGGCACCTTGCCGTGGCCGCCGGGAACATCGAGCACATAGGTCGGCTGCGCGAGGCCCGAGAGCCGGCCGCGCAGGGCCTTCATCAGCGCCTGGCCTTCGGCAATCGAAACGCGGAAATGGCCGGTGCCGTGCACCAGGTCGGGGTGATGGAGGTAGTAGGGCTTCACGCGCGCGGCAACGAGCGCGCGCATGAGCTGCTCTAAGGTTTCGACATCGTCGTTCACGCCTTTCAACAGCACTGTCTGGGCCATCAGGGGCAGGCCCGCATTGGCGAGCTGGGCGAGGGCGCCGCGGGCGTCGGCCGTGAGTTCGCGCGCATGATTGCAGTGCACACCCAGCCAGATGCCGGCGCGGCGCGGACGGAGCGCCGCAACCAGCTCGTCGGTGATCCGGCCGGGATCGGCCACGGGCACGCGGCTATGGATGCGGATCACCGCGACATGCGGCATGGCGTCGAGGGCGGCGAGAAGTTCCCCGAGGCGGCGCGGCGCCAGCATCAGCGGATCGCCGCCCGTCAGGATCACTTCCCAGATCTCCGGCCGCGCCCGGATGTAGGCGAGGGCGGCGTCGAGTTCGTCGGCCGACAGCGCCTCGCCGCCCGGCCCGACCTTTTCGCGGCGGAAGCAGAAGCGGCAGTAGACCGGGCAGACATGCAGCGGCTTCAGCAGCACGCGGTCGGGATAGCGATGGACGATGCCCTTCACGGGCGAGCGGAATTCGTCGCCGATTGGATCGGCCAGCTCTTGGGGCGAAACCTCGGTTTCGGCCGCGCTCGGGACGAACTGGCGGGCGATGGGATCGCGCGCGAGGTCTGCGCGATCGATCAGGGCCGCCATCTCGGGCGTGACGGCAATCGCCATGGATTGCGCGGCAGCCTCCAGCCGCGGATCGGGCGACAGGAGCCCCTCGCGTTCCAGAGCCTCCAGGGAGCGCAGCGTCGGCATGGCGGCGGTGAGATAGGCGTCGCGCCGGCTCAAGTCCAGCGCGCGGTATCCCGCCGGTCGGCGGCCGTCAGAAGGGTCGCAGTGGACACCACCGTCCAGTCGCAGAGGTCGTAGCGGCGGCTGAGCTTGTCGCGAACCTGCGCCTCCGCGGCCCCTTCGGGCAGCTTGGAGCGCTCCCACATGGCGAGGTTGGGCCGGCGGGTCAGCAGCAGGCTGCGCACACCGCCGAACCGGCCGGCGCCGCTGGCCTCGTCGGCGGCGTTGCCCGTGCGGTCGCCGGTGGCCTGCCAGAGCCCCACGACCTGGGAGTCGTAGGCGCTTTCGAAGCCGGGCCAGGCCGCCGCGCAGAGGTCGAGGAATTCCGGCCAGTGCGCTTCGGGCGTCGCGAACCAGCGGAAGGCGTAGTTGCCCTGCCGGATGGGGGGCGTCTCGTCGGTGGGACGGAGGGTCGCCGTCATCGCTTCGCTGCGGGCGGCGCGGATGTCGGGGTCCTGGCCGAGCAGCGCCCGTTCGGCGGCGGCAGCCGTGACCGCTTTCGGCCAGACGCTGATGGCCTGCAGTTCGTCGCGCGGCCGGCCGATCTGGCTGCGCCAGACGCCGTAAAGCGCGCCGCCCGCCTCGGCGAGGCGTCGCGCACCCTCGCCCGCCAGCCGGTCGGCCAGCGCCTGCCACGTGCGAGGCGCGGCGTCGATGCGGTGATGGACGAAGATCGCGGACGTCACGCGAGAACCGACTCGTGCCGCGACAGCGTGAAGCCCGGATAGCCGCCGGCCGCGACCTCGTCGCAGCGCTTCTTGTAGCGGTCGAAGCCGCCGACATAGGGCATGAAGACGCGCGGCTTGCCGGGAATGTTGGCGCCCACGTACCAGGAATTGGCCAGCGGATAGAGCGTCGAGTCGGCTACGGCATTGACGTGGTCCACCCATTCGCTTTCGGCATCGGCGTCGGGCGCGATGCGGTCGAGCTGATGCTTGTGCAGGTGGTCGATGGCATCGGCGATCCAGTCGACATGCTGTTCGATCGACGCGATCATCTGCGTCTTCACGCCGGGGCTGCCGGGGCCGGTGACCACGAACATGTTGGGAAAGCCCGAGACCATCAGGCCGAGGTAGGTGAGCGGTCCGCCGGCCCAATGGTCGGCCAGCACTGCACCATCCGTCGTGCGGATGTCGATCTCGCGCAGGGCGCCGGTCATGGCGTCGAAGCCCGTGGCGAAGACGATGGCGTCGAGTTCGTAGTCGCCTGCCGCCGTGCGTACACCCGTCTCGGTGATCTCCTGGATCGGCGCGCTGCGCACATCGACCAGGGTGACGTTGCCGCGATTGTAGGTCTCGTAATAGTTGGTATCGAGGCAGAGCCGCTTGGTGCCGATGGGATGGTCCTTGGGCGCCAGCAGTTCGGCGGTCCTCGGGTCCTTCACCGTGCTGCGAATCTTGTTACGCACGAACTCCGAGGCGGTGTCGTTCGACTCCTTGCTCACCAGCAGGTCGGTATAGGCATAGAGGTAGCTGATGCTGCCGCCCTCTTGCCACTTCGACTCGTAGGCCCTGTTGCGTTCGTCGGTCGGCACATCGAGCGCCGACTTGGTGGGCTTGGGGTGGCCGGCGATGGCGAAGGGTGTTTCCGCGGCTGCGGCACGGCGGGCCGGATACTCGGCCTTGTGGCGGCGTTCGCGTTCCGCCTCCATCGGTCCGTTGCGAGCCGGCAGACTGAAATTGGCGGTGCGCTGGAAGACGTGGAGGTGCCGGGCCTGGCTGGCGATGATCGGGATCATCTGCACGCCCGACGAGCCCGTGCCGATCACACCGACGCGAAGCCCGCTGAAGTCGACGCCCTCGTGGGGCCACAGGCCCGAATGGTACCACTTGCCCTTGAAGCTCCCGATCCCCTTGAAGTCCGGGACCCTCGGCGTCGAGAGGTTGCCCGCTGCCATC
>Ga0209792_1001670_pt1 | contig 10117 bp, 11 predicted proteins | sample EBPBio142005_DNA_FD_185860 | JGI IMG/M metagenome (GOLD analysis project Ga0209792, IMG submission 185860) | Wastewater treatment Type I Accumulibacter community from EBPR Bioreactor in Madison, WI, USA - Reactor 1_6/14/2005_ DNA (SPAdes)... | ecosystem: Engineered > Bioreactor > EBPR >...
GACTTGCCATTTTGGCCGGAGGCGTTGGCGGCTTTTTTCACGACCACGCGGGCGGCCTGTTTTTTCAGAAGGGCCACAGCGCCGCGGCCGGACGATTTTTCGCCTTTGCCTTTGACGGCGGCGATCAGCTTGTTACCCGAAGACCCCTTGGCCGCGCCGGGGGCATAGGATTTGTTCTTGAACATCAGAAGGTCGAGCAGGCGCTCGAGCGTTTCTTTCAACTCGGCACGCTTGACGACGATATCGACCATACCATGGTCAAGCAAAAATTCGGCGGTCTGGAATTCCTTAGGCAGGGTTTCGCGAACCGTTTCCTCGATCACGCGGCGTCCGGCAAAGCCGATCATCGCGCCGGGTTCGGCGAGGTGTATGTCTCCCACCATGGCAAAGGAGGCCGATACGCCGCCCGTGGTCGGGTTGGTCAAAATGACGATGTAGGGCAGGCCCTCTTCCTTCACCATATCGACGGCGATGATGGAGCGCGGCATCTGCATCAGGGACAACGCCCCTTCCTGCATGCGTGCCCCGCCGGAGGACGGAATAACGATCAAGGCGGCCTGGTCTTTGACGGCCGTTTCGGCGGCGCGGACAATGCCTTCACCGACGGCGGTTCCCATCGATCCGCCCATAAAGGCGAAATCGAAGGCGGCGATCACGGCTTTCTGGCCGCCGATCGTGCCGCGGGCGATCTGGATCGCGTCCGCTTCCTTGGTTTTTTTCTGGGAGGCCGTGAGACGGTCTGCATATTTCTTGCTGTCTTTGAATTTCAGCGGATCGTGAGGGACGGATGGCGTCGCCACGCGCTCGAATTTCCCGTCATCGAACAGGATGGCGAAGCGTTCTTTTACTTCGAGGGCGAGGTGATGTCCGCAGTGATAGCAGACATTGAGGTTGCTCTTGAGCTCCTTGTGGAACAGCATGCCATCGCAATTTTCGCATTTCTGCCAGAGATTGTCCGGAACGTCCTTTTGTTCGCCTACGATAGACCGGATGCGCGGACGGATGAAATTGGTCAGCCAGTTCATGAGAAACCCCTGTTAAATCAGCTGCGCATTTAGCCTGTGCAGTGCATTAAAGTCAAGGAATTAGGGGGTATCAGACGGCGGAAGTTCGGGGCGGTATATTCTTTAATCATCTGAAATATATAGATAATTTATAGAATTTTTAAGTTTGCCCACGAACTGTGAATGGTTTTGGCGATTTGCGGGGATCAGGCCGCTTTTTTATGTCCCAGAGCCGCCGCCAGCGCGGCCGCACGGTCGCCCAGCCTTTGGGCCAGCTCGCCGATTTTGGTATTTTCGACTTCCTGTACAAGGGCAGACCCCACAACCACTCCATCCGCAATGGCGCCCATGGCGGCGGCGTCCATCGGTGTTTTGATGCCGAAACCAGCGACAATTGGAAGGTCTGTCTGTTTTTTGATTTCTGCAATATGGGCCCCGACCTTGGCGGGGTCTGCCGTGGCCGTCCCCGTGACGCCCGTAATCGACACATAATAAAGAAAACCGCTGGCATCGCGCAGCACAGTGGAAAGGCGCGTTTTGTCCGTCGTGGGGGTGAGAAGGCGAATGAAAGCAATGTTCTTTTGCTGCGCCTTCGGGGCCATTTCATCGGCTTCTTCCGGCGGAAGATCGACGATGATCAAGCCATCCACGCCCAAGTTGCTGCAATCATTCATAAATTTATCGACGCCGTAGGACAGCACAGGATTGAAATACCCCATCAGTACAACAGGAGTGTGTGTATTTTTGCTGCGAAACTGCTGCACAATATCCAGCGTACCTTTGAGCGACATACCGCCCGCCAGCGCACGAAGCGCTGCCGCCTGAATGGCCGGACCGTCTGCCATAGGGTCAGTAAAGGGCATGCCGATTTCGAGAATATCCGCGCTTTCGGCCAGACGGTGGAGGATATCGAGCGAGGTCGCCGCATCGGGGTCGCCCGCCATGGTGAAAGTAATAAGCGCCTTGCGGCTTTCGGTTTTCAGCGCGGCGAAAGTCTGGTCGATCCGGTTCATAATTTCACTCCGATACAGACGAGGATTTCATGGAGCCCCTCCTCGAAAAAGCGGGGGCCGTAAATTTCAACGTCACAGTCATAGCTGCGCGGCAGGTCCGACTTCCAGACAGCCTGCCATGTGTCGAGAAGGGCTTTGGGTTGCTCGCCCGTTGCGGCGAAAACCGCGTAATCGGCCTTCGGGACAAAATGGCTGGTCATACCTTCCGGCAGGGCAAAATCGGTTGTTTCAACGCGGCAGCCTATGGTCAGGCTAAAGGGCTTTTCATGGTCGCCCTCGTAATCGTGATACAGGGCGTAGATGGCCTTGCCGTCTTTATGGGGTATGGCCTCGCCCACAGCCTGCTCGAAAAACCGCATCCACAGGGCGTTGATGTCCGCCGCCGCCTGTCCGTTGGCATTGGTTGTGCGCGTGGTGATCCCGACCACATTGAACCCGCCAAGCTGCTGCGTCTCCTGAGTCATGGGTCTAAATTTTCATACCCAGTTTTTCGGCGACCGTGAAAATATCCTTGTCGCCGCGTCCGCACAAATTCATGACGATGATATGGTCCTTCGGATATGTTGCAGCAATTTTGCAGACATGGGCGAAGGCGTGCGAAGGCTCTAGCGCGGGAATAATCCCCTCCAGCTTCGCCATCAGCTTGAAAGCTTCCATAGCCTCGTCATCCGTGACGGACACATAATCCACCCGTTTTTCATCGAACAGCCAGGCATGCTCCGGCCCGATACCGGGATAATCGAGCCCCGCCGAAATCGAATGCGCCTCGGTAATCTGCCCATCGTCGTTTTGCAGGAAGTAGGATTTCATACCGTGCAAAACCCCCGGTTTTCCGCCGGAAAGGGACGCTGCATGCTTGTCCGTATCCACCCCGTGACCGCCCGCTTCCACGCCTATCATTTGGACGGAAGGATCGTCCAAAAAGGGATGGAAAAGGCCCATGGCGTTCGACCCGCCGCCGATACAGGCGACAAGCGTATCGGGAAGCCGCCCTTCTTTTTGCTGCATCTGGTCCCGCAACTCCGTGCCGATGACGGACTGGAAATCCCGCACCATTTCGGGATAGGGGTGGGGCCCTGCGACCGTGCCGATAAGATAATAAGTATCATGGACATTGGCGACCCAGTGGCGCAGCGCCTCGTTCATCGCATCTTTCAACGTGCCGGAACCGCTGGTGACGGGCACTACTTCCGCGCCCAGCAACCGCATACGGAAGACGTTGGGTTTCTGGCGCTCAATGTCTTCGGCGCCCATAAAAACCGTACAGGGCAGGTTGAACAGGGCGCAAACCGTGGCCGTCGCCACGCCGTGCTGTCCGGCGCCGGTTTCGGCAATAATCCGCGTTTTTCCCATGCGCTTGGCGACGAGGATCTGTCCAAGGCAGTGATTGATCTTGTGGGCACCGGTGTGATTCAGCTCGTCCCGCTTGAAATAGATCTTCGCACCGCCGAAATGCTCGGTGCTCTTCTGCGCGAAGTACAGGGGCGACGGACGGCCGATATAATCGGCGGCCAAGGCGTGGAATTCCGCCCAGAAGTCGGCGTCTTCCCGCGCCGCATGCCATGCCTTTTCGACATCGAGGATCAGGGGCATCAGGGTTTCGGCCACATACCGGCCGCCATAGGCGCCGAAATGCCCGCGCTCGTCGGGACCGGAACGATAGGAATTTGCGTTTTTGGGCTGTGATTTCATGGGGAAGGTTTTAACGAAACCAGCCCGAAAGGACAACTTTATTAAACGGCCGCTTTCGCCGTCCTGATAAAGGCGCGGATTTTATCGGGGTCTTTCACACCGCGTGTGCTTTCGACGCCGCTGGAAACATCCACGGCATCCGGTTTCAGGCGTTTGATCGCTCCGCCGACAATGCCGGGGGTCAGGCCCCCTGCAAGCATCCAGGGCTTCGTGAAGGTCATCCCGTCCAGAAGTTTCCAGTCGAAAGACTTCCCCGTACCGCCGCCGCGGGAATCCAGCAAAATCCAGTCCGCCGCCTGCTCGTAATCTTTGATACCGGCCACATCCACGACCGTGGAAATGCCGAGCGACTTGATGACCGACTTCCCGAATTTGGATTTGATGTCCTCAATTCTCTCCGGCGTCTCGGCTCCATGAACTTGAATCATATCAAGGCGTACATTTCCCAGAATCTCGGCAAGGGTTTTGTCGCCTGGATCGACAAACAAGCCGACGATCTTGGTCGTTTCTGGAACGTAGGAGGCAAGATAGGCCGCCACCTCGATCTCGACATTGCGGGGCGATGCCGGATGAAAGACCAGACCGATAAAGTCAGCCCCTTCTTCCAAAGCCGCGGTCATCGCGTCCGGTGTTTTCAATCCGCAGATTTTAACGAGGGTGCTCATGCGGCGATCGAGGCGATGATATCGCGCGCGGCCGCTTCAGGATTTTTCGCCTGCGTGATCGGGCGGCCTATCACCAGATGGGTCGCGCCTTCCATGACAGCCTGTTTGGGGGTCATCACACGGGCCTGATCATCTTTCGATGACCCTTCGGGGCGGATCCCCGGCACCATCAAAACGAAGTTATTGGGAAGAGCGTTTCGTAATGTTTTGATCTCGTGGGCGGAGCAAACAACGCCATCCAGCCCCGATGCGTGCGTGAGACGGGCAAGGCGCAGGACCTGTTCCGCCGCGGGCCCCTGTTGACCCACATCGGATAGCGCGGATTCGCTGAGGCTTGTGAGCACCGTCACGGCCAGAAGCCTTGTCCTGGGCGCGCAGGCCTGCTTCGCGGCCCGCATCATCTCTGATCCACCGGAGGCGTGAACGTTGAGATACGATACGTCCAGAGAGCAGGCTGCGCGGACGGCTTCGGCGACCGTATTCGGAATATCGTGATATTTCAGGTCGAGAAACAGAGACGGGCTGACCCCGTCATCGAGGATCATCTGAACCCCTTGTGGACCGTTCGCGTTGAAGAACTCCATGCCGAGTTTGACACCGCATCCGGCGCCGGTCACGGCGGCGATCAGCTCCCGCGCATGACCTATATCTTTCGTATCGATGGGGCAGTAGATGAGGGGCAGTCCGTTGTCCGTTTTCATTCTAGCGTCTGTCCAAAAAGCTGGAAGGGATGAGGGAGTAATTGTGTGGCGTGATTGGGGCAACGTTAACTGTCTGGATTTCCTTTTCCAGAGTCTTGATCCTTTTTGCCTGTTCTCTTTTCTCCGCGCGAAGACGCCCCATCGCCGCCCATGTCATAAGAGCACCAAAAAGGAAGCCAAAGGCGATGGCCGTGAGTACAGGGACGTACACAGGAATGAGAAGCGGGTCTTTAAAAGGATTGAAAATAATGGCAACCGGTTCCGGATTGTTCACGGCAAAAACGACGGCGCCAACCAGACAGGGCAGGGTGAGGAGCCAGGCCAGAAGTGTGAAGAGAAAATCTTTCATCACCCCCTTCTAGCACGAAGTGTTTTGCAACCTCAATCATCCTGCGGACAAGTTGGCGGATATCCGGTGCAGAACCCTGTTAATAAAAAGTCCGGCCCCGCAAGATATTTTATTGGACATAATATTGAAAAGGTTTTATCAGGGCTTAGATCACGCGAGGATATCGGGATGACCCTTTCAGACAAAGCGAACGATGCCGCCACGGGCAACAACGAAATTCACAAAGCCATGACAGGCTTCGTTCTTCAAACGGGCCTGAACGCGATGCTCGACAATATGCGCAAAGCGGGCTTTTTGGTCGCTTATGCGGACAATATAGACCTCCCCGGCTTGCGGATCGACATTTCAAAAGAGGCAGCCCCTGCCGCCGCACTGTCCTTTCGGCTGATTTTGACGCCTCGGGAAGGGCGCGGCCTCAACCAGCCTGTGATCGAATATTCCCGCGACGACCGGCCGGAGCTTAAAACATTGTCTTCTGTGCTGGATATTCCGGCGGCAATCTCATCCTGGGTCATGGATAATCTGCCACGCGTTACGGGCGCTGCCGCGCACGACATCGAAATCGTCAAAGGCGCGGATATCTCTCCCAAGCCGTAAAAAAAGCGCCCCAAGGGGCGCTTTTGAATTCTGTTTGTATGAGGCTTATTCGTCGCCGTGATCAACGCCGCCATTCAGGCGTTCGCGCAATCCCTTGCCTGTTTTAAAGAACGGCAGGCGCTTTGCATCGACATGAACGGTTTCGCCGGTGCGCGGATTGCGGCCTGTACGGGCCTCCCGCGATTTAACGGAGAAGGCCCCGAAGCCACGAAGCTCGACGCGGTCGCCTTTGGCGAGGGCGGAGGTGATTTCATCAAAAACGGTATCGACGATTTTCTCGACATCGCGAAGGAACAGGTGCGGATTGCGTTCCGCCAGTTTCTGGATGAGTTCGGATTTGGTCATGGCCCAAAGTCTCCTCAAAATTCCGCCAAGTCATTGTAATCAATGTGTTGGCCGGACGTACGCTTTTCAAGTGGATACCCTTTAAGAATGACCCAAAAATCATCCAAAGGTCAAGCAAAACATTGATAAAGCAGGATTTTCTCTAAAACTGGCGGAAATCCAGTGATTCAGGCGTAAAAAAACCGGACCGCTGGTGGCGGTCCGGCTGATTTTTACGGATTTCGAAACCGGTTACTCGGCTGCGTCTTCGTCTTTCTTGGCTTTTTTGGCCGGAGCTTTTTTGGCAGGTTTGTCTGCTTTCGGCTCGGCTTTGCCAAGGGCTGCGCCCAGAATGTCGCCAAGCGATGCGCCGGATTCGGTCGAACCGAATTGTTCCAGAGCCTGCTTGTCTTCATCCAGTTCGCGCTGCTTGATCGACAGCGTAACGTGGTTTTTCTTCTTGTCGACGGTCAGAACCTTCGCATCGACTTTTTCGCCAACGGCGAAACGGTCGGGGCGCTGTTCGGAACGCTCGCGGGACAGATCGGCTTTCTTGATCGTACCCGTGAAGCCATCGGCCAGAGACACTTCGATACCGTAATCCTTCACTTCCGTGACGGTGCAGGTAACGACTGCGCCTTTCGGCACGCCAGCTTTGCCTGCTGCGCCTTCCGGCTCAGCTGTCAGCTGCTTCATGCCCAGAGCAACGCGCTCTTTGGATGGATCGATGTCGAGGATCTTGACCTTGACCGTGTCGCCTTTCTTGAAGCCTTTCAGAACGTCTTCGCTCTGATCTTCCCAAGAAATGTCGGACAGGTGGACCATGCCGTCGATGTCGTCGTCGATACCAACAAACAGACCGAATTCGGTGATGTTGCGGATTTCGCCTTCGAGCTCTTCACCGACTTTGTGCTTGTCGCCAAAGCCAGCCCATGGGTTTTCCTGCGTCTGCTTGATACCAAGCGAGATGCGGCGTTTTTCCATGTCGACTTCCAAGACCTGCACTTCGATCTCCTGAGAGGTGGAGACGATTTTGCCAGGGTGGACGTTTTTCTTGGTCCAGGACATTTCGGACACGTGAACGAGCCCTTCGATGCCGTTTTCCAGTTCGACGAACGCACCGTAATCTGTGATGTTCGTGATACGGCCCTTGAGTTTCGTGCCGACAGGGTAACGCCCTGCAACACCTTCCCAAGGATCGTTCTCGAGCTGCTTCATACCGAGGGAGATACGGCCATTCTCTGCATTGTAGCGAATGACTTGTACATCGACGGTCTGACCAACGGACAGGACTTCGGATGGGTGGTTGACGCGTTTCCACGAAATGTCCGTGACGTGCAGAAGACCATCGACGCCGCCGAGGTCAATAAACGCACCGTAGTCGGTGATGTTCTTGACGAGGCCTTGTACGACGGAGCCTTCCTTGATCGTCTCGAGCAGGTCGGTGCGTGCGACATCGCGGGATTCTTCCAGTACGGCGCGGCGGGAAACAACGATGTTTCCGCGTTGACGGTCCATTTTCAGGATCTGGAATGGCTGCGGTGTGCCCATCAGCGGCGTAACGTCGCGGACAGGACGGATGTCCACTTGAGAGCCTGGCAAGAACGCAACAGCGCCGCCGAGGTCGACAGTAAATCCGCCTTTGACGCGGCCGAAGATAACGCCGGTGACGCGCTCGCCTTTGTTCGAGGCTTTTTCGAGGTCGATCCAGACTTCCTCGCGGCGTGCTTTTTCACGGGAGAGAACGGTTTCGCCTTCGCGGTTTTCCATGCGGTCGACATAAACTTCGACGATATCGCCGACGCGGATTTCGGGATCTTGTCCCGGCGTCGAGAATTCGCGAAGATTTACGCGGCCTTCGGATTTGAGGCCGACATCGATGATGACGGCGTCTTCTTGTACTTCGATAATTTTTCCTTTGACGACATTGCCTTCGAATTTCCCTTGGGAAACTTCGCCAAGCAATGCGGCAAATTCTTTCGAATCGCTGTTGTCAGCAATTCTGGAGGATGCTTTACCCATAGTTTGATAGTCCTTTCAGATTTTTTGATAGATCGTTACGCAAACCGTTTTCTCCCCGCGGGGTAGGTTTGGACGATCTTCATATTCGCGGTAGAGGCGCTTGGCCTTTGGATTTACCGGAACGGGCTGGTTTTAGGGGGTTTGCCGCGGAATTGCAAGGCTTTTGCGGGATTATTTCGTCTGGCCGGCGATAATGGCAAGCGCCCGTTCCATGACCTCTGCCTCTGCCAGATTGCTGGTATCCAGAACGAAGGCATCAGGGGCGGCCTTTAAGGGGGCTGTGTCGCGGCCCGCATCCCTTGCGTCACGCTCCTTCATATCGGCGAAAACGGTATCGTAATCGGTTTGTATGCCCTTGCCCAGCAGCTCTTTCAAACGTCTTTTGCTGCGCTCTTCGGTGCTGGCGGTGATAAACAGCTTCACGTCCGCATCGGGGCAGATAACGGTGCCGATATCGCGCCCGTCGAGAACAACGCCTTTCGCGCCTTCCGGCGGCTTTGCGGCGAAATTCTTTTGAAAGGCAAACATGGCATCCCGCACAGCGGGGAATTTGGCGACATTGGATGCGGCCTGACCGACCACATCGGTGCGGATGGCGGGGTTTTGAAGGTCTTCGGCTTTAAGCGTTTTTTCCAGCATTTTTGCTGCAGCAATCGCGGCAGCCTCGTCCGCCGGATCGCCCCCCGCATCGAGCATCGCCTTGCCGACAGAGCGGTAAAGAGCGCCCGTATCAAGATAGGCCAGCCCCAGCTGGGCCGCTAGTTTGCGGGCGAGGGTGCCCTTGCCGCTGGCTGCCGGTCCGTCTATGGCGATGACAATATGTTTCATGGCCGGAAGATAACCACGAACGGGAAGAGTGGAAAAGGGGAAACTTCCCGCTTTCCGCCAAACCTTCGGCGTGGCAGAGTGCGGCCATGAAAAACATCTCTTTTCTCGCTCTGTCTCTCGTTCTTGCCGGATGCTCTACCGGACTGCCGATCAAGAAATACAACGACCTTCCGGCAGAGCCGCAGGCCTTTACCCTGTGCCACGGCTATAGCTGCACGCACAAAACCGCGGCAGGGTTCAGCGATGCGGAATGGAACACGGTGTTGTCCGTCTTCCGCAGCAATCCCGCAACAACGGCGGAAGCCGAGCGGGCAAAAATCGGCAAAGCGATTGCGATGATGGAGCAATATGCCGGTGCGAAAACAGGCACAGACGATGACGACGCGGAAGCTACAGGCCGCAAACGCAACAAGATGCAATTGGATTGCATCGATGAGACGATCAACACCACCCATTATATCGGTTTTCTGCAAAAGGCAGGGGTGCTCAAATTCCATGAAGTGGCCGATCCAACCCATCGTGGTTACCTGATCGATGGCAAATGGCCGCACAATACAGCGGTCATGCGAGACACCGAAAGCGGCGAGCTGTTCGTGGTCGATTCCTTCTACCGCAAAAACGGTGAAGAGCCGCATATCATGCCCCGCGCCGCATGGCTCGCCGGCTGGAAACCACCGGGCAGCAAGCAGTAATCAGCGGGCGCGGATTGTTTCAAGGCCGCTCAGGCCGTTGATCAGCGATACGAAATTGGGGAAGCTTGTGCTTACAGGCCGCACATCGTCTATGGTGATCGTCTGCGCCGATACCATGCCGAGGATGAGAAAGCTCATAGCGATACGGTGGTCGAGCGCGGTTTCGATCAAGGCACCGCCTTTAGGTGGTTTGCCGTTTCCGTGAATGGTCAGGCTCGATTCCCCCATCT
>Ga0209792_1001671_pt1 | contig 10117 bp, 12 predicted proteins | sample EBPBio142005_DNA_FD_185860 | JGI IMG/M metagenome (GOLD analysis project Ga0209792, IMG submission 185860) | Wastewater treatment Type I Accumulibacter community from EBPR Bioreactor in Madison, WI, USA - Reactor 1_6/14/2005_ DNA (SPAdes)... | ecosystem: Engineered > Bioreactor > EBPR >...
CGTCGGGCAGGGTGACATACACGGGCGGCTCGATGGGCGCTTGGGCGGCGTTCTGGTGCGCCTGCACTGCGGCTTTGGCGCTGTCGGAGCGGGTGCGGCGTGGCTTGGTCATGGTTGCCTATTTTTTAAGCAGATAGCGATAAATCAAGCGGAACCGGCCGGTCTAGCAAGATTCGTGCCTGGCGATTTCTGCAAGAGGCTGCATACCTTTGCCCACGGGTGGTTAGGGTCGAGGGGCAGGCCGTCCACGTCACAGCCCATGCTCACGCGCTTACCCTGGTCGCTGGCCGTCTTGCGCGAGTGGCATTCGTGGCACAGCGGCTGTAGGTTCTCGCTGCTGTTGTCGCTTGGGTCGCCGCTTTTGTGGTCAACGTCCGTTGCCTCGGTCAACAGGCCGCGTGCGGCGCAATGCCTGCACAGTGGTTCGCCGTTGAGCACAGACGCCCGCATGCGCCTCCAGGCCGCCGATTGAAGGGGTAGCGTGCGGCGCGGATCAGCATCGCGTCCAGTGCGGTTTGCCATGGCTATTCCTTGCTGGGGTAGGGCTGGCGTGCCGGGACGGCCTGGCCGTCGCGTGGCGCATCGTCAATGCCGGGGATGGTGGGCAGGTTCTCCAGGCGCCGGGCCTCGCTGGGCAGCATCCAGCCCGATGCAATACCGGAGCTGTAGAACGCGGCGCGGTTGGCGCTGTCGCCGCGCAGCAGTCCCTCCACCTGGTGCTCGGCAAAGTACACGCGGCGCCCGACCTCGGTCAGTAGTTGCTTGGCTATGGCCTGCTCCCACGCGACAAGATGGCGGCGCAGGCTCATCGTCACGAACTGGCGCGCAAGCTCCATGCTGTTGGAGTAATTGCCATGGCGCAGGTCGCCCACGATGGTGGGGGGCACGCGGAACAGGCGGCAGACTTCCTCCACGCTGAACTGACGTGCCTCGATCCATTCGGCATCCTCCAGGGTCATGGCGACGGATTGGAAGTCCACGCCTTCTTCCAAAATCGCCGTGCGTCCGCTGTTGGCACCGCCTGCATGTTGGCTGCTCCAACTGGTGGCGATGGCCTGGCGCTGCTCGGGCTTGAGCTTGCCGGGGAACTTCAGGACGCCCAGCAGCTTGGCGCCGTTGGTGAAAGTGTTGCGTCCATGATCCTGCTCGGCTTGGGCCAGTTCGATCACGCCACGGGCGGCCTGAATCGGACTGACGCCCATAACACCATCGTCACCCAGGCGGTGGCGCAGGTGCAGAACTTCATGGGCCAGCAGGCGGGTCAGTACGCCGTCCTTGCTGTGGTCGTACACCAGGCCGGTGGCCGTGCGCTGCACTGTCACGTTGTCGGGGTTGAGGGGCCACAGCTCACGCACCTGGCCATCCCAGCCGCGCACGATGCGGGCAAAGGCATTGCCGCGCAGCAGCACGGCGGCCATCATGTATTCACGGAACTCCAGGGCGGTCTGCTCGGGGTTCGCCATGTCGTGCAAGACACGGTAGAGCGGGTGGTCTGTTGCGCGCTCCCGGTCGCCATCGTCGCCACGGCGGAACAGGATCAGCGGTAGCGATGCGGTGGTTTCGGCAATGGCCTGCACGCACGCATAGACGGTACTCACGCCCTGCGCGGAGGTGGCATTCACAGCGCTGGCTGCCAGCGGCACGGGCCAGCCGTTCAGGCCGATGGTGCTGCGGCGCTCCAGACCGATGGCGCCCAGGGCGCGGTCGAGGATCTTCATCGGCAAGTCTCCAGCCACAAAGCATTGGCGCCGATACCAGGGCGGTGCAGGTCGTACACGGATGGCATGCTGCGCAGGGCCACGGTGGTGTCTTGATAGGCAGGGTCTGACGTCAGGGTTATTTCTGCCAGCTCCACCGTCAGCAGCTCGCGCACGGTCTGCGCGCCGCGTGCTTCCCAGCGGTCGCCGCCCTCGGGCACGCGAAAGCCAAACGAGCAACCGGCCACATCGCCGCGATCCACCAGAATGGCCAGGTCACGCCCGTGGGTGGTGTCGGGCAGGGCCAGCTCAAAGGCCAGGCCGTGGGCGTCCTCCTTGAGCTTGAGCGTGCCGCCTCGCGTGGTGCCCAGTAGCGCGTCGCCTTGATGGTGGTAGAGGGCGCGAATGTTGGAACCCGTCGCCAGCGATTTGGCGAAAGCGCCAGGGCGGATCACCTCGCAGAAGCTGCCCAGGTTGGCCTCGGAATTGAACACGGCGGCGTAGCCGGTCAATGTCTTGTTGCCGCTCGCCTTGAGCGTGCCGTGTCCGCGTAGTTCCAGCATTCGCAACTCTCCCGATTACAGGGTGATGTCTTCGATCACCGTGAACGCATCCTCACGGCGGGGCACCATGTCGCAGGTGGTCAAGATGCGAACTTGCACAGCGCCACGGCTGAACGGGCCTTCTGCGTACATGTTCGCAACCACGTCCACAGAACCCCAGGTTCCGACGAACATTTCGGAGAAGTCGCCGACGATCATTCGGCCCTTGGCAGGCGATCCGGCCTTTTCTGTCAGTTGGTTGGTCACTGCCACCGGCACGCCAGCCAGTTGGCCGTTGTCCAGCAGGTAGCCTGGCAGGCCCGTTTCGCGCAGTGTCTTGCGCAGGATGGTCGCCACCTTCGGATGGGTCAACCAGGCATTGGGCGTGATGTTCTTCAGCGCCAGCCCTTGCAACACGGTCAGGACAGTGGCCCAGGACAAGGTGGCCAGCGTGCCGGTGCCAGTCGCAGCAGTCAGCAGGCCCTCGGGTTGCTTCACGCCATCGCCGTGGATCATGGCCCGGTCGATGGCCAGCGACACGACGTTGATGAAGTCGTCACGAACGAGCTGTTCAATCGAAGGGTTGGACTGTTGCAGCAGTTGGCGGCTCAGTTCGGTGATAGCGCCCACATGCTTGGGCTTCAGCGTGATGTTGTTGAACGTCATGCCGGTGTCGGTCAGTGCGTCACCTTCGGCCAGCCATTGCGCTGTGCTGCTGGTGGCCTGGCGCGGGATCACCACATCGCCGCGCAGGTTGGGCAGGACGCGGGCACCCAGGCTGCGGACAACCATGGAGTTGCGCAGCAGGCCCACGAATTGATCCGGGCGGAAGTCCTCGGGCACGATGCCTGCGGCGGTGGTGGTGGTCTGGGCGGCGCGGGTTTCGTTGAACAGGGATGCGGGGATCAGCACGCCCTTGGATTGCACGCCCTGGCGCTTTTGCTCGGCGTTGTACTCGGCAAGTGCGCCGGACAGGCTGCGTTGCTCGGCATGGGCTGCGATGGCCTCCACCACGCTGATGCGGCCTTCCAGCTCGTTGCGGGCCTTGTCCACCGGCTGGCCCAGGCTGCGGCGCTCCCAGTCCTCCACGAGTTGGGCGCGGGCTTCCTGGCCTTCCAGGTTGACGATCTCGGCCTTGATGGCGTCGAACTTCGTCTGAGCTTCGGGCGTCAGGGTTGGCATGGATGCCAGCAAGGAGCGGGCTTCGGAGACTTTCGCGGCGCGGGCTTCACGGATTTGGTGCAGTTGCATTTGTGGGCTTTCTTGAAAAAGTGCCCATGCAATCGCCGGGCGGGTTGTGATAGCCAAAGGCTATTTGCTGGATATATAGCCAGTATTTGCAACCATGTCAAGAAGATTCGAGCGGGCATGAAAAAACCCGCTCGGGGCGGGTTGGTGGTGTTTAACGTGCCAGCACGATAAAACCGGGTCACGCGTCGCCACGCGTCACTGTCGCGCCAGCACGCGTCAAACCCATGGGATGCCGTAGGGTTCGCCATGGGTTCGGTAACGGTTATGCAACGTTGCAGTAACGGTGCCTGCACTGTGCTAGGCCCTTGCTAGCAGCATGCCGTGGCATCGGGTTCTGATGCCGTGGCAATGCCGGGTGCCTGCAACGCCACGCAACGCCAAAATGGGCCGCCCGTGGTTTTCCCTCATGGAAGCCATCTGGGTACAAAGGCAAATCCCTGCGGTTATCTGATATGGCTTTGCATCACCTCAACCTGCCAGCCACCGGGAGATGGTCGCTTGATTGATTCCGGTAGCAGCAGCGACTTCCCTCTGAGACTTGCCTTCACCGATCAGGCGCGTCACCTCGGGCATGAGGGCTTCACGCTTCGCCGCACCCTTGCGCGCCCCCCGCCTCGATTGCAACTCCCGGAAGGTGGCCGGGTCGAAGTGCTTCCAAACCCAGCGAGCGCACGATGCGGCGATGGCCTTCACCTCGGCCACCGGCAGCGGTACGGGAAAGCCTGCATTCAGGTCGTCAGCCAGCACGCGCAGGGCGTCCTTGAAGTGGTCGAAGCCACCGGGTAACCAGAACTTGCGCACCAGGCTATAGGACATGGGGCGCAGGCGCTCGAACAGTTCGCAGTTGCGCCCCAGGCCAGCATAGTCGGGATCACGAACACGCTTTTTCATGTCCGCGATGCGCGGCAGATCAACCCATTCCGCCAGCTCGGCAAGGCTGTACGTCCCTGCCCATTGGCGTGTATGCCAGCTTGAGTGCAAGGGGTTCTTGCAAAGGTGGCCGGAGTAGCCCGGATCAGCTTCCAGCTTGCGCCGTATGCCTTCCTGAGCGGCAGCTAGATACAGCAGCGGGCGAGCTCTGGATGCCTCGGTGCGAGGCACGGGGGCCTGCAGCGCATACAGCAAGTGCGCGTGACCGTTGGCCGGGTTCTCGATGGCCAGTGTCGGCGGTGGCGCGTTCAGGCGATCCCAGGCGGTGGCACCGTCCGCATGGTCAACATCAAACGACAACCAAACGACTTTGCCGCTGGTGTTGGGTTGAATGTTGCGGAAGGAAAGCGCATCCACGCGCCCGCGCACCGTCTGCCCCATGTGGGGATCGTCGGTGCAGTACGGGCGGCGCGGAAGGCTGTCAGCGAAGTGCTGGAGCGCTGGAAGCATCTAGTGCCCCAGGCAGTGTCAGAACGTCCGCTAGCGGCTTCAAGGCGTTTTTGATGTGCTGGTGCAGGCCGTGCCGGTCTGGTGCTGCTGCGGCTGCTTTTGCGGCCATGGCGCACCCCACGGCAAGAATGCTTTGCTGTAGCTGGCCAGCACTCGCACGTTGCCCAGGCTGCACCCCGGCAAGCCGGTTCAACTCCTTGTTAGCGTTCATGTGCATGAAGCGCTCGTTGGGCGAACCGTTGGCGGCACGCTTGATGGCATCGTGCATCGCGTGATAGTTCGGCAGGTACTCCACCTGGCGAACCTCGGCGGCGCGGCGGGCATCACGAAACGCCTGCACCATCTTCACCTTGAGGGCGCGCACCTTCGCGGTGTTGCGGCTGTAGGTCAGCAGCAGATAGGCTTGATCCTCGTTCAGCAGGGCGAACTTTTCAGACTGCCCGCTAGACGAAGGTGCGTTTTCAAATCGCACCTTCCCGAAGGCTTCAAAGTCCGGTCGGTAATCTGATACCAGCCGGAACACGCTGCGATGCAAGATGCCCAGGTGCTGCGCAAGCAAGCGGGTATCTGCGCGGTGCTCATCTCTGACCACAGTCAGGGTAAAATTGCTGGTGCTAGTTTTGGTAAGGGCTCCACGCGCTGCAACGCATGGGGCCTTTTTCTTTTGTGGCCCGCTCATTCAAGCCACCTCACGCGATGCCAGCCATGCATCAATGTCGGATTTGCGCCAGCCGACGGCCTTTGCAGTCAATTTCACGGGTTTGGGGAACAGGCCCTTTGCCATCATGTTGTAGATGGCGCTTCGGCCCAGGCCCACGGTGGCCTCTACGGCGGGACGGCGAAGAATCAATGTGCTCATAGAACGGTCTTTCAGAAACAAAAAAAGCCCGCAGGGCGAACCTTGCGGGCGAAAAAAAACCGACTCCACGCAAATGGAATCGGTCGAGGGAACCCGCGTTAGCGGGTGTTGGGGTGGCTCAGGGCCGGAAACGAAAAAGCCCGCCAGGCGAACCTATGCGGGCTTTGGATACAAGTTTTCCAAGAATGGCAGTTTTTATACCATATCCAGCGGTTCACGCAAAGAATTTGTAAGCTTTGTATGGAACGAAGCGGAAACGAAAAAGCCCGCCAGTGTTACCTGCGGGCATGATGTGGATTGGGGGAAATTCCGGGCGCGGCTATTCTCCCACCTAGAAAGCCCGCCATTCTTTCGAACGCGGGCACGTAAAACCTAATTTTGCTCGCAGCTCACCCGGCGCAAACCGGGTACTTCCTGTGCTGTTGCTGAAGAGATGCGGCTTTTTACCACACAATTCCAGAATGTTCCATAGCGGGCGAGAAATATTTAGCCCATGGCGACAGCATCCAAGCTTGCACGGGTCTGAGCGTGGCGCAGGTGCCCATAGTGTTTGTCGATCATCGCCGTGGACGTGCCTGCCAACTTGGCAACGAGGAACACGTCCACGCCCCCGGCGATCAGCTCGGATATGCCAACGTGGCGCAGCGTGTACATAACCACGCTGTCGGGCAGGCCAGCGGCCCTTACCGTGTTGCGAAAGCGCTTTTTCCAACTGTCCTTGTTCCAGCGGTTGCCGTAGGCGTCTGCCAGCAGTGGCGCGCTCGGGAGCTTGCTCTTTGCCTGCTCTTTGAAGAACTCCACTGCGGCGGTCGATAGCGTCACCACACGCGAGCCGGTCTTGCCGCTCAAGGCCAAAGTGCCTTGGGCCGCGTCAAAGTCTGCTACGTCACAGGATGCGATTTCACCGGGGCGAACTGCTGTCAGCAGCAGCGCACGCACCAGCGCGGCTAGATCAGGCTCGCAGTGGGCGAGTAGGGCGGCGCGATCCTTGGGCGTCAGATCGCCAGTGCGGCGGCGGCCTGCCCGTGGGAACGGCGTCACGGTTTTCCATCCTGCATCGGTGGTCACGATCTGGTCGCGCAGTGCGAGATTCAGTGCGGCCTTGAGGGTGTTCAGATTGCGATTGGCGCTGTCCTTGGATTTGCGCAAATCCTCCTCGTCGCCGTCCTCATCCAGTTGATCGGCCATCCAGTCGCGCAGGTGCTGGGGGCGCAGCTTGTTAAGCAGAACGGTGCCGATCTTCTTGCCGTACACCAGCCGCTTAAACCGGCCCTCGGCATCGGCGGCGCTGGCCTTGCTCTTGTGCAGACGCTGGTGCTTTACATAGGCTTCGCACGCGGCCTCTAGAGTGGTGCCCTTGTGGGTCACGCCCAGGTCAACGCCACCGGCCCATGCTTCGGTTTCGCGCACAGCCTCTTCGTAACCGGGCAGCGTGCCAAGGGAACGGAAAACATATTGCTTCGTTCCCTCCTGCAGCTTGCGGGCGATCCATGTTCCATCGCCTTCTTCGGTTCTGCGGTAACCGATATACACCCCAGGGCGCAGGCAGTGGAAATAGGGATTGCGGCGTGGTGCAAGTGCCGCGCGGGCTGATTTGGTTCTGAGGTTGATTGCCATGGTGTCCCTGCCGTGATTTTCCGTACGCAACTTCGTACGCAACTATTCTATGGCACATGGTGGAACATCAAAGAACCAAAACAAGGAAAATCAATGACTTATAAGCAGTGGTGGAACGTAAAAAACCCTAAATCCCGCCTTCACACGGCAGGGGTCACATGTTCGATCCATGTATCGCCCACCAACACAACCCCTTGCAAGGCTTGCCTGCAAGGGGTTTTTTGTTGCCTGATCGCACTGTCTAACATTGTTTGAACGGAGATAACCATGAGTGACTTGGTGGATTGCATCGTCGTGGGCGCCGGCGTGGTGGGTCTGGCAGTAGCACGGGCACTGGCCCTGGATGGGCGCGAGGTCTTGGTGCTGGAGGCGGCGAACGCCATCGGAACCGAAACCAGCTCGCGCAACAGCGAGGTGATACACGCCGGCATCTACTACCCCCAGGGCTCGCTCAAGGCGCGGCTGTGCGTGCAGGGTAAGACCATGCTGTACGACTATTGCGCCGAGCGCGGCGTGCCCTACCAGCGCAGCGGCAAGCTCATCGTGGCCACCGCGCCCGGGCAACTGGCGCAGCTCGACGGCATCCGGCAGCGCGCCGCAGCCAACGGGGTGGATGACCTGCGTTGGCTCACGCGCGAAGAGGCGCGTGCGCTGGAGCCCGCGCTGGAATGCGTGGCCGCGCTGCTGTCGCCCAGCACTGGCATCGTGGACAGCCATGCGCTGATGCTGGCGCTGCTCGGTGATCTGGAGAATGCCGGTGGTCTTTTGGCATTGAATTCGCCCCTGGCGCAGGCGCAGTGTGCGCAAGACGCTATACATATTGAAGCTAAAGACGGCACCCGTATCAGCGCCCGCACGGTGGTGAATGCGGCCGGCCTGCATGCGCCCGGTCTGGCGCGCTGCTTTGCGGGGCTCGATCCTGCCCTGGTGCCGCAGGCGGCCTACGCCAAGGGCAATTACTTCACGCTGTCGGGCCGCGCGCCGTTCAGCCATTTGATCTACCCCGTGCCCGAGGCTGCCGGCCTGGGCGTGCACTTGACGCTGGATCTGGGCGGCCAGGCCAAGTTCGGGCCCGACGTGCAATGGGTAGATGGCCCCGATGACCTGGTGGTGGACGCCAGCCGCGGCCAGGCCTTTTATGCCGAGGTGCGCAAATACTGGCCTGGCCTGCGTGATGGTGCGCTGGCAGCCGGCTATGCCGGCATACGCCCGAAGATCCACGGTCCGCAGGAGCCGGCGGCGGATTTTCTGATCCAGGGGCCGCGCCAGCATGGCGTGGCCGGACTGGTGAATCTGTTTGGCATCGAATCTCCGGGTTTGACCAGCGCCTTGGCGATTGGTGCGCATGTGGCCGACATGCTGCGCTAAGATGACGCATCCGCCCTCGTGCCTGCCATGTATGGCGTCTTCCCGTTGTTTCCTGCTATGAAAGGCTTGTTCATGTCCTCCGTATCCGAAACCGTTTCCACATCCCAGGGTGAACTCGAAAAGCTGGTCGGCGACCTGCGCGGCCTGCTGGCCAGCCGCGATCTGGACGGCATTCCCGAGATCAAGCAACTGCGCCAGCGCCTGGACGACGGTATCCAGACCGTGCGCGATGCCACGGTGCGTGCGGCGCAGCAGGCGGCCGACCAGGCCAGGGACGCCGCCCGTGCCGCCGACCGTTACGCCCATGACGAACCCTGGCGCGTGGCCAGCGCCGCGCTGGCCGTAGGGGCCTTGGTGGGTTTTTTGCTGGCGCGCCGCTGATCCGTCGATGGCGCGTGTCAACTGGGCCGGGTTGCTGAACCTGCAGGGCCTGGCCGGGCGCTGGCGCTCGGCCATGGGCGAGGGCGCAACCGCTGTCGAAGACCGCATGGAGCTGGCGCGGCTGGAGTGGGCGGACCACAAACGCCGTCTGGCTCTGCTGGCGTTGCTGCTGGTCGTCTTTGGCGTGCTGGCCGTGGTGGCCTTGTTGCTGCTGTCCGCGGCGGTGCTGGTGCAGTTCTGGGACACGTCGCAGCGCGCCCTGGCGGCCTGGTTGCTGGCGGGCCTGTGGTTAGTCGCCTGTGGCGCGGTGTTGGCCGTCTTGCTGTCGATGGCACGCAAGACGCGCAGCGCGTTTGCGCTCACGCGCCGCGAGCTGGCGCAGGACTGGCGCGTGATCAAGGAGCAGCTGTGATGCCCGGCACAACCCCCACACCGACCCCCGCGCAGCAACAGGTGCTCGACCGCATCCATGCGCAGCGCGAGCGCCTGGTCAAGCGCCGCCAGGCCATGCGCCAGGCGCGTGCGGCTGCGGCCACGCAGGGGCGGGTGGATCCCAATGATCCCCTGCTGACGCGCTTGCTGACGTTTGCACGGCTGCACCCTCTGGCGCTGGGCGCGGTTGCGGGTATTGCCGCATTGGCCGGGCCGAATCGCGTGCTGCGCTGGGTGGGCGTGGTGCTTCCGGCCATTGCGCGCATGCGGCGCGGCTGATTGCCGGCGTTTCAATACAAGGGCCGCATATGCGGCCCTTTGTTCTGCAGGCTCTCATTGCGTTTCCAAATCATTTGTGTCTAGGCGCGAAGCCGTAGGCAGTGCTGTAGCACGATAAGGCGAAGCAACAACGACACAGATGATTTAGAAATGTAATTAGCGCATGGCCTGGATGGCGCGTGCTGCGCGGCCGATCAGGGTCGGGCCCTCGTAGATCAGGCCGGTGTAGATCTGCACGAGGTCGGCACCCGCGCGGATTTTGCTCACCGCGTCCTCGGCGCTCATGATGCCGCCCACGCCGATGATGGGGA
>Ga0209792_1001674_pt1 | contig 10101 bp, 9 predicted proteins | sample EBPBio142005_DNA_FD_185860 | JGI IMG/M metagenome (GOLD analysis project Ga0209792, IMG submission 185860) | Wastewater treatment Type I Accumulibacter community from EBPR Bioreactor in Madison, WI, USA - Reactor 1_6/14/2005_ DNA (SPAdes)... | ecosystem: Engineered > Bioreactor > EBPR >...
GGTGGCGGGCCCTTGGGCATCCAGCATCAGTCGCCCTTGTGGGTCCACCAGATAAGCCTGCGTATAGCGCACCTGCTCGGCGAGGATGCGCAGGCGCTCGCGCACGGCGCCTTCCAGCGCCGGCGCGGGCGCGGCATGCCAGCGCACCACGGCCTGGGCAAACAGGCTGTCCTGCGTCAATGCCGCCGCCTCTGCCATGCGCCTGGCGCGCCAATCGGCCACACCGCGCACCTGCAGCAGATTGACGGCCTGCAGGCTGCCCTCGATCTGGTGGCGGTAGCGTTGCTCGCGCTCCTGATAGATCGAATGCACGCTAAAGCCAACCCCCGTCAACAACAGCGCCACGACCAGCGGCAGCAACCACCACGCGTGTGGGTGCGCGTGCTGTTTCAGCGTGCTGGCAAGGGTTTGCATGGTGGTCATGGAACGAAGTGCGGGGATGGTAGCGAAATTTCACGCACGATGTCACTTTTTGTATCATTATCCGCACTATGCAACCAGACGCCCTGATACCTCCAGCCCTCACCCGCCGCGCCTGCCTGGCCCGTGCGGCCGCGCTGTGCTGCGCGCCTACGTCGGCCGCCTGGGCGCGGGGGCAAGGCCAAACGCCCAGGGCGGCTGTGGTCATCAATCTTTCGCTGGAGCCCAACAGCCTGGACCCCACCATGGCGCCCGCGGCCGCCGTGGGCGAGGTGGTGCACTACAACGTGCTGGAAGGCCTGACGCGCATCAACGAGGACGGCACGGTGGCGCCGCAGCTGGCCGAGGCCTGGAACGTGGACGCATCCGGGCGCGACTATCTGTTCCGGCTGCGCCGTGGCGTGCGCTTTCACGACGGCGCGGCGCTGGACGCCGCGGCCGTGCGCTTCAGCTTCGAGCGCGCCGTGGCGCCGGGCGCCGCCAACAAGTCGCGCCAGGCTCTCTTTGACAACATTGCCTCCCTGGCAACGCCGGACGCGCACAGCGTGGCGCTACACCTGCACCACCCGGACCCGCACCTGCTGTTTCGCCTGGGCGAGGGGCCGGCCGTGATCCTGCACCCTGCCAGCGCTGCCAATGCCGCCAGCGCCCCCGTGGGTACCGGCCCCTACCGCGTGACCCACTGGCAGCGTGGCCACAGCATTCACCTGGACCGCGCCGACAGCTACCGCGATGTGGCCCAGGTGCGCATGGCGCAGGCCCGCTTTCGCTTTCTGTCCGACCCGCTGGCGCAAAGTGCTGCCCTGCAGGCCGGGGAGATCGACATGGCATTCAACTTCGCCACGCAGACCGTGCGGCGCTTTCGCGACTACAGCCATTTCCAGGTGCTGATAGGAGCATCCACGGGCAAGGGCGTGCTGGCGCTGAACCAGCGGCGCACGCCCCTGAACGATGTGCGCGTGCGCCGCGCCATCACCCACGCCATTGACCGCGAGGCCTTCATCCGCACCGTGCTCGACGGCCGCGGCACGGCCATAGGCAGCCACTTCAGCCCGTCGGATACGGGCTATCTGCATCTGGCCAACCTCTACCCCTACGACCCCGAGCGCGCCCGCGCACTGCTGCGCGCCGCAGGCATCGCCACACCACTGCACCTGACCCTGGCCCTGCCGCCCGCCCCCTATGCGCATGATGGTGGCCCAGTGATCGCCGAGGATCTGGCGCGCGTGGGCATCATCGCCGAGCTGCAGCGCCTGAGCTGGGAGCAATGGCTCAGCGGCCCATTCAAGGGGCAGTTCGACATGACCCTGATCAACCATGTGGAGCCGCTGGACTACCGCATCTACGCCGACCCCGGCTACTACTTCGGCTACGACAGCCCCGTCTACCGCACGCTGGTGCAGCGCCACGGCCAGGCCAGCTCGGCGCGCGAGCGCCAGCTGCTCTGGGCCGAGCTGCAGCGCCATCTAGCACAGGATGCGGTCAACGCCTGGATCTTCGCGCCCCAGATCGGCAACGTGGTGCGCAAGGGGCTGCGCGGCGTGTGGATGAACTACCCCATCTTTGCGCACGACATTGCGGCGATGCGCTGGGAATAGGCCTGTAAAACTACTATATTTATAGCATATAGCGCTTTACTGGCGGGCGCTACAGGCCAGTTTTACCAAAATCTCTCAGAACAGATCACCATCCACGTAGTACCAGCGCCCCGCCTCGCGTACGAAGCGGCTGCGTTCGTGCAGGCGATGGGCACGGCCCGTGGCGTCGCGCTGGCGGGCGACAAACTCGACCACGGCATGCGCCTCGTCCAGTGGCAGATGGGCGCGCACCTGCAGGCCGAGCCAGCGCACGCCGGGCTCAAAGTCCAGCCGCGCGGGGCGCTGCGCAGCCGCCCAGGTGGCCAGCAGATAGGCCGCATCCTCGCGCACGAAGGCGGTATAGCGCGAGCGCATGAGACTTTCCGCATCTGGCGCCGGGCAGTCGGTCTGGTGGCCAATGAAGCGTCCGCAGCATTCCTCATAGGACAAGGCGCGGCGCCGCTGGTCGGTGCGGCCGCAGGGGCAGGCAGTGGATGGCGGGGATGTCATGCTTAGGGAGCGCTCATGAAGACGGGAGCTGGCGCAATGCGGCGCCATGGCCCGGCGACGGGCCACGGCGCCGGCTACGCCAGCGCGCGCCCGATGATGATCTTCTGCACGTCGCTCGTGCCCTCGTAGATCTGGCACACGCGCACGTCGCGGTAGATGCGCTCGACGGGAAAGTCGCTCACCACGCCATAGCCGCCCAGAGTCTGGATGGCGACGCTGCACACGCGCTCGGCCATCTCGCTGGCGAACAGCTTGGCCATGGCAGCCTCTTTCAGGCAGGGTCGGCCCGCGTCGCGCAGGCTGGCGGCATGCCAGATGAGCTGGCGCGCGGCCTCGATCTGCGTGGCGCAGTCGGCCAGGCGAAAGCCCACGGCCTGGTGGTTGAAGATGGGTTGGCCGAAGCTCTCGCGCTCCTTGGCGTATTGCAGGGCCGCCTCGAACGCGCTGCGCGCCATGCCCACGCTTTGCGCTGCGATGCCTATGCGCCCGCCTTCGAGTGCGCCCAGCGCGATCTTGTAGCCCTCGCCCTCGGCGCCGATCAGGTTCTCGGCCGGGATGCGGCAGTTGTCGAAGTTGATCTGCGCCGTGTCGCTGCTGTGCTGGCCCAGCTTGTCTTCGAGCCGCGCCACCACGTAACCCGGCGCATTGGTGGGCACCAGGAAGGCGCTCATGCCCTTCTTGCCCGCGCCCTTGTCGGTCACGGCGATGACGATGGCCACCTGGCCGTTCTTGCCGCTGGTGATGAACTGCTTGACGCCGTTGATGACGTACTCGTCACCGTCCTTGACCGCCGTGGTGCGCAGGGCGGAGGCGTCCGAGCCCACATGCGGCTCGGTCAGGCAAAACGCGCCCAGCATCTCGCCGCGCGCCAGGGGCGTGAGCCAGTCGCGCTTTTGCTGCGCGTTGCCGTAGCGCATGAGGATGGCGTTGACGGGGCAGTTGGTGACGCTGATCGCCGTGCTGGTGCCGCCATCGCCCGCTGCGATTTCTTCGAGTACCAGGGCCAGTGTGAGGTAGTCAAGCCCCGCGCCGCCCAGGTCCTCGGGCACGCAGATGCCATAGGCGCCCAGGGCGGCCAAGCCCTGGTGGGCGTCCTTGGGGAAGTGGTGCTCCTTGTCCCAGCGCGCGGCGTTGGGCCAGAGCTCCTCCTGCGCAAAAGCGCGCACGGCGTCGCGGATCATTTCCTGGTCTTGGGACAGCAGCATCTTTGTCTTCCTTGAATGTGGGTCTACCAATGGGTGGCGCGGTGGCCGTCATGGTGCAGCAGCCGACCCTTGTCGGCTGGCGTGATGCCGGCGAGCACGGCGCGCATGTCGCGCACGCTGCCCTCTACAGTGAGCGGCGCACTGGCGCCGCCCATGTCGGTCTGCACCCAGCCCGGATCCAGGGTGACCAGAGCGGCGCCGGGATAGTCGTGCTGCGCCGCCGCCACGGCCATGTTGAGCGCGGCCTTGCTCGTGCGGTACAGCCAGGCATCGCTGCCCGGCACGCCGGTGATCAGCGACATGCTGCTGGACAGGAAGGCGAACACCCCGCCCGCGGCCTCCACCAGCGGCGCCACCTGCGGCAGGGCCTGCATGGCGCCGAGCACATTGGTGTGCATGACGGCGTCGAAGTCCTGCTGCGTAGGCGGCGTGAGCGCATTGGAGCGCCGCATCACGCCGGCCACGTAGATCGCCAGGTCGATCTTCTCGCCGTCGAGCATCCAGGCCAGGCCGCTGACGCTGGCGGGCTGCGCCACGTCCACCGTCAACGCCTGTGCGCCCAGGGCCTGCACGCGTGCGCGACCGGCGTCGTCACGCACGCTGGCCAGTACGCGCCAGCCGGCCTCGGCGTACTGGCGCACGAACTCCAGGCCTATGCCGCGCGATGCGCCTATCACCAGGACTGTGGACATGGTTTTAGATGAAAAATGCCGCCATCGCTTACCAGTAAAGCGCGGGCAGCTATTGATAAATGAGCGTAAAACTCAAACCAGCTCAATGGCCATGGCCGTGGCCTCGCCGCCGCCTATGCACAGCGTGGCCAGGCCCTTCTGCTTGCCGCGGCCCTTGAGCGCATGGATCAGCGTGACCAGGATGCGCGCGCCGCTGGCGCCGATGGGGTGGCCCAGCGCGCAGGCGCCACCATTGACGTTGACCTTGTCGTGCGGGATCTTGAGCTCATGCATCAGCGCCATGGGCACGACGGCGAAGGCCTCGTTGATCTCCCACAGGTCCACGTCATCCACCTTCCAGCCGGCCTTTTTCAGCACCTTCTCGGTCGCGCCCACGGGGGCGGTGCTGAACCATTCGGGCGCCTGGGCGTGCGTGGCGTGGGCGACGATGCGCGCCAGCGGCTTGCAGCCCAGCTCCTTGGCAGTGGATTCGCGCATCAGCACCATGGCGGCGGCGCCGTCGTTGATGCTGGAGCTGGACGCTGCGGTGATGGTGCCGTCCTTCTTGAACGCGGGCTTGAGGCTGCTGATCTTGTCGAGCTTTGCCTTCGCCGGGCCTTCGTCGATGCTCACCGTCACATCGCCCTTGCGCGTCTTGACGGTGACGGGCGTGATCTCGGCGTCAAATGCACCGCTCCTGGCCGCCTCCTGCGCGCGCTGCACGCTGGCGATGGCAAAGGCGTCCTGCTGCTCGCGCGTGAACTGGTACTTGGCGGCGCAGTCCTCGCCGAAGGTGCCCATGGAGCGGCCGGGCTCGTAGGCGTCCTCCAGGCCGTCGAGCATCATGTGGTCGAAGATCTTGTCGTGGCCCATGCGGTAGCCGGCCCGGCCCTTCTTCAGCAGGTAGGGGGCGTTGGTCATGCTCTCCATGCCGCCGGCGATCATCACGTCGCGGCTGCCGGCGACGAGCTGGTCGTGCGCCAGGATGGTGGCCTCCATGCCCGCGCCGCACATCTTGGACAGGGTCACGGCGCCGGCGCTCTGCGGCAGCCCGCCCTTGAAGCCCGCCTGGCGCGCGGGCGCCTGGCCCTGACCGGCCATCAGGCAGTTGCCGAACAGCACCTCCTCCACCTGCTCGGGCCGGATGCCGGCGCGCGCTACGGCGGCGCGGATGGCGGCGCCGCCCAGGTCATGGGCGGCCAGGTCGGCGAAGTCGCTCTGAAAGCCGCCCATGGGCGTGCGGGCGGCACTGACGATGACGATGGGGTCTTGATGCTGGCTCATGAGAGGTCTCCTTGGGGTTGCAATGAAGTGTGCGCGCAGTGAAAGCGCCGCGCGCCGTCGTAGGGAAATACGTCGTAGACATGGCCGGCCTGTATGCGCTCCTTGTGCGACTGCCAGAAGTCCACGTCCAGCAGGTCGGCATGGTGGCGCATGAAGGCGTCGCGCACGGCGGCGTTGCCGAGCAGGAAGGGGCCGAAGGTCTCCGGGAACACGTCGCGCGGGCCGACGGGGTACCAGACTTCGCCGGAGAGCTCGTCTTCCTCGCAGCGCGGCGGCGGCACGCGGCGGAAGTTGCAGTCCGTGAGGTACTCGATCTCGTCATAGTCGTAGAACACGACCTTGCCGTTGCGCGTCATGCCAAAGTTCTTCCACAGCATGTCACCGGGAAAGATGTTGGCAGCCACAAGATCCTTGATGGCGTTGCCATATTCGAGCACGGCATGCTCCAGGACACTGGCGGCCTCGGGCTTGTCCAGGCCCGTGTCGAAGCATTCCTGCAGCTGGATGTTGAGCGGCACCATGCGCCGCTCTATGTAGATGTGGTCGATGATGACCTCCTGCTGCCCGTCGCCATCGCGGTCGCTGATCTCCAACTGGCTGGGCGCGTGCCTGCGGATTTCCTCGATCAGCTCATCAGAGAAGCGGGCGCGCGGAAACGCCACCAGGCTGTATTCCAGCGTGTCGGCCATGCGCCCCACGCGGTCATGCTGCTTGACCAGCAGGTACTTGGCCTTCACCTGCTCGCGCGTGGTTTCCTTGGGCGCCGGGAAATGGTCCTTGATGAGCTTGAACACGTAGGGAAAGCTCGGCAGGTCAAACACCAGCATCACCATGCCCTTGATGCCGGGCGCGATGCGGAATTGGTCGCTGGAATACTTCAGGTGGTGCAGGAAGTCACGGTAGAACAGCGTCTTGCCCTGCTTGGCCAGGCCCAATGATATGTAGAGTTCGGCCCGGGGCTTTCTTGGCATGAGACTGGCGAGAAACTGCACATAGGCGCTGGGTATCTCCATGTCGACCATGAAGTAGGCGCGCGCGAAGCTGAACAACATCTGCAGATCGTTCTCGCCAAACAGCACGGCGTCTATGACCAGGCCACCACGCTCGCCGTGCAGCACAGGCAGGGCAAACGCCAGCTCGTTGAAGCCATTGATCAGCTTGCCGACCACATACGCACCCTTGTTGCGAAAGAACAGGCTGGACAGCACCTGGATCTGAAAATTGCTGCGCAGCCTGGCCGCGCCCAGGCGCTGCTCCATGGCGCTGGCCACGCAGTCCAGGTCTCGCTGCAGGTCTTCAAACGGGCGCTGCAGTCCATAGTCGGCCATCAGGCAATTCAGCGCCGCAGCCAGTCCACCCTGCACCGGGTAGTAGGCACGGTAGGTGGGCCGCGCCGCGGGGTCGTCGCTTTCTATGTATTCAGTGCTGACCGCAGGGCGCACGAAGATGAAGTCGTTATGGAAATGCGTGCGGTGCAGGATCTTGGTGGTGACCGAATTGAAGAACGTCTCGGCCAGCTCGGGCCGCAGGTGGTTCACCATCAGGCCGATGTAATGCAGCTTGACCTGGTGCCACAGCTCCATGGGCTGGGCGCCGGCCTTGAACTCCTTGTCGAGCCGGCGCACGCATTCCTTGACGCGCAGGTCGTAGAACTCGATGCGCTCGCGCTGGGCGCGCTGCTGGCCATGCCAGTCGGCCGTCTCGAAACGGTGCTTGGCGCGCGCGGATTCGGCACGGAACAGGCGGTAATGGCGGTTGAAGCCATCCATCATCGCCTTGGCGATGTCATAGGCCTGCGGGGCGTCGAGTCGTTCGGGGAACATGACCGTGCCTGCAGCACCGCGCCTGGCGTGTGACGCCTACTTGCGCACGCGGTCGGCCACGTGGGCGACGGCCTGGCTATGCGCGGCCTCCAGGCCGGCGACGTCGGGCACGCTCATGTGCAGATTGGTGATCAGGCCGTTGTGCAGGCTGTAGCACCAGCCGTGAAGCTGCACCTTCTGGCCACGCGCCCAGGCGTCCTGCATGACGGTGGAATGGGCAATGTTGAGCACCTGCTCGATGGCGTTGAGCTCGCACAGCGCGTCGTGGCGCCACTGCGGGTCCAGGCTTTCGAGCAGACTGGCGTGCTTGTCACGCACGTCCTTCACATGGCGGATCCAGTTGTCCGCAAGGCCTATGCGCGCATCCTGCAGTGCCGCCAGCACGCCGCCACAGCCGTAGTGGCCCACGACCATCAGATGCTCCACCTTGAGCTGATCCACCGCGTACTGGATGGTGGACAGGCAATTGAGGTCGGTGGGAACAACCACGTTGGCGATGTTGCGGTGCACGAAAACCTCGCCCGGCTCCAGGCCCGTGATCTGGTTGGCCGGCACGCGACTGTCGGAGCAGCCTATCCACATATAGCGCGGCTTTTGCTGCGCCAGCAGGGCCGTGAAGAAGCCGGGCCGGTCACGCTCCATCCGCGCGGCCCACTCCTGGTTGTGGGCAAACAGCTCGTCGATGGAGCCTGTGGTCATGGGCTTGTCCTTTGGGTCTTGCAGTGAGTGAATGCGCAGCGCCTGGGCGGTCTGTCAGCAGGTTTCGGCGAACAGCTCGCGGCCGATCAGCATGCGGCGGATCTCGCTGGTGCCGGCGCCGATTTCATAGAGCTTCGCATCCCGCCACAGGCGGCCCAGCGGATACTCGTTGATATAGCCGTTGCCGCCGTAGATCTGCACACCCTCGCCCGCCATCCAGGTAGCCTTCTCGGCCGTCCACAGGATGACGCTGGCGCAGTCCTTGCGCACCTGGCGCACATGTTCGCTGCCCAGCATGTCCAGATTCTTGGCCACGGTGTAGGCAAAGCTGCGGCCGGCCTGCAGCACGGTGTACATGTCGGCCACCTTGCCCTGGATGAGCTGGAACTCGCCAATGCTCTGGCCAAACTGCTTGCGGTCGTGGATATAGGGCACGACGTTGTCCATCACCGCCTGCATGATCCCGAGCGGGCCGCCCGTTAGCACGGCGCGCTCGTAATCGAGGCCGCTCATCAGCACCTTGGCGCCGCCATTGAGCTGGCCGAGTACGTTGTCCGCCGGCACCTCCACGTCCTGGAACACCAGCTCGCCCGTGTGGCTGCCGCGCATGCCGAGCTTGTCGAGCTTTTGCGCGATGGAGAAACCCTTCATGCCCTTCTCGATCAGGAAGGCCGTGACACCGCGCGCGCCCAGTTCGGGCTCGGTCTTGGCGTAGACCACCAGCGTGTCGGCGTCGGGGCCGTTGGTGATCCACATCTTGTTGCCGTTGAGCAGGTAGTAGCCGCCCTTGTCCTCGGCCTTGAGTTTCATGCTGATGACGTCCGAGCCGGCGCCGGGTTCGCTCATGGCCAACGCGCCGACATGCTCGCCGCTGATCAGCTTGGGCAGGTACTTGGCCTTCTGCGCCGCATTGCCGTTGCGGTTGATCTGGTTCACGCACAGGTTGCTGTGTGCGCCGTAGGACAGTCCCACAGAGGCGCTGGCGCGCGAAATTTCCTCCATCGCCACCATGTGGGCCAAGTAACCCATGTCGGCGCCGCCGTACTGCTCGGACACGGTAATGCCCAGCACGCCAAGGTCACCAAACTTGCGCCACAGATCCATGGGGAACTGATCCGTGCGGTCGATTTCCGTCGCGCGCGGGGCGATCTCCGTCTGTGAAAATTCACGCACGGCATCGCGCAGCGCGTCGATGTCCTCGCCCAACTGGAAGTTCAGGCCTGGCAACTGGGTGGCAACGCTCATCGGTGTTCTCCTGGATGAAGGGTGAGTGGGGTAGGCCTCGGCTGTGCCCTTCCCGACGGGAAATGACGTTTACGTAAACGTCAATTATGCCGAACTTTAGGCCTTTGCGGGGTCGATTTTTGCAAGCAAGTCCATAGCCTCGCGCTCGTGCTCGCGCACCTCGTCCAGATTGGCCTGCAAGTCCCTCATCTGCGCTTCGAGCTGCTTGCGATGCAAGGCAAGCACCTCCAGAAATTTGCGCAGCTGCACTCCCGTATCGCGGGGGCTGTCATAGAGGTCGATGATTTCCTTGGCCTCGTTCAAGGACAGGCCCAGGCGCTTGGCCCGCAGCGTCAGCTTCAGCCGCGTGCGGTCACGCCCACTGTAGGCGCGGTTGCGCCCGCCGGGGCCCACGCGCTCCGGCCGCAGCAGACCCATGTCTTCATAAAAACGCATGGCGCGGGTAGTGAGGTCAAACTCCCGGGCAAGATCGCTGATGGTGTAGGTAGCCATGAATTGACGTTGACGTGAACGTCAATACTACCCCAGCTCGCCTGCGGGCGCCTCGATTCCGGCGACGCAAAGCAAAACGCCCTCCCACTCGAGTAGAGCGGGAGGGCGGTTTGGGCTGTAGAAGCCTGACGATGACCTACTTTCACACGGGAACCCGCACTATCATCGGCGCGAA
>Ga0209792_1001675_pt1 | contig 10091 bp, 8 predicted proteins | sample EBPBio142005_DNA_FD_185860 | JGI IMG/M metagenome (GOLD analysis project Ga0209792, IMG submission 185860) | Wastewater treatment Type I Accumulibacter community from EBPR Bioreactor in Madison, WI, USA - Reactor 1_6/14/2005_ DNA (SPAdes)... | ecosystem: Engineered > Bioreactor > EBPR >...
TCGACGCCGACGCCGTACGCCGTCACATGACGGTCTAGGTTGGCGTCTGTGCGCCTCGGACGAGTCGGCCCGGTCGCTCGCCGGTCAGCTCGTCGTTCTGCATCGTCTCGACACCGGCGTTGAACGTGTGCCGATAACCCGAGGCGCGCTGGATCAGGCGACGGCCGCCGGCCGGCAGGTCGTAGACCACTTCGGGCCGCTTCAAGGTCAGGGCGTCGAAGTCGATCACGTTGATGTCGGCCTTATGGCCGGGTGCCAGCAGGCCACGATCCATCAGGCCATAGGCTTCGGCCGTCCCGCGCGTCTGCTTGGCGATCAGGAATTCGAGGCCGAGCTTCGGGCCGCGCGTGCGGTCGCGACCCCACAAAGTCAGCAGCGAGGTCGGCGAGGAGGCATCGCAGATCACGCCGACATGGGCGCCGCCATCGGCCACGCCCAGCACGGTCGCCGGATCGGTGATCATCTCGTGCACCACGTCGAGGCTGCCATAGGCGTAATTCTCGAAGGGCAGCATCAGCAGGCCCTTGCCGTCGCGCGCCATCATCTCGTCCAGCGCCACGGCCTGCGGGGTGCGTCCGCTGCGCTCGGCGATCGCGGCGATCGAATTCTTGGCATCGGGCTCGTAGTCCGGCCGCTCGCCAATCGGGAACATCTTGTGGAACGACTCGGCCATGAAGGCGCGCGGCCCGCCGCCGGCCGGTGTCTCGACCAGCCGCCGCCGCAGCGCCGCATCCGCCACGAGGCGCTGGTAGCGTGCCTGGGGTGAAAGCTGGCGCATTTCCAGCCACGCCGGATGCGCTGCAAACGGATGGGCCGTCGTTTCCAGGCCCATGATCACGCCGATGGGCCGCGAGCCCACCTGCGCATTGGCCATACGGCCTGTCTTGCGCACGCCATGGATCTGGTCGAGCGTCTCGCGCCACAGCTTCGGCTGCGCATCGACCTGGACCAGCAGGCAGGAGAGAGGCCGGCCGGCCAGCTTGGCCGCCGCTTCCAGTGCCTCGAACTCGCCGGGCCCGAAATCGGAATTGACCTGCAGCACGCCACGGCCTGCGCGCTTCATACCCTGGGCGATGCCCAGCAGCTCCGCCTCGCGGGCGCTGAGCGACGGCGTGAAGCGGCCGTCGCGCGCCTTGTGCTTGGTGGTGCGTGAAGTGGTGAAGCCCATGGCGCCGGCCTGCAGCGCTTCCTCGGTGAGCTTTGCCATCTCCTCGATCTCGCGTTCGGTCGGCACCTCGGCATGATCGGCGCCGCGATCGCCCATCACATAGAAGCGCAGTGCGCCGTGCGGGAGCTGGGCGGCGACATCGACGGCGCGGTCCATCGAAGCCAGCGCATCGAGATAGTCGGGGAAGGACTCCCAGTTGAACTTCACGCCTTCGCTGAGAACGGTGCCGGGAATGTCCTCGACGCCTTCCATCAGGTTGATGAGATAGCCCGACGCGCCCGGTCGCACCGGCGCGAAGCCGACGCCGCAATTGCCGAACACGGTGGTCGTGACGCCATGCCAGGAGGAGGGCGTGACGAACGGGTCCCAGGTTGCCTGTCCGTCGTAGTGCGTGTGGATGTCGACGAAGCCCGGCGCCACGACGAGGCCGGCGGCATCGATTTCGCGCTTGCCGGCGCCGAGCTTCGGCCCGACCGCGACGATGCGGCCCTCTTGCACTGCAACATCGGCGATCCGGCGTGGTGCGCCCGATCCATCGATCACGGTTCCGTTTCGGATGACGAGGTCAAACATGGCGGAAGGATAGGCCGGTGCATACGAGGCAGTCTATGTTTGGTGCCCTTGAAGCCATCCCGTTCGGGAGATCGACCCTTGCAGAAACCGCTTCTCTTCTCGCCGCTGAAACTGCGCGGCGTCACTGCGCCGAACCGCTGCGTGGTCTCTCCCATGGTCCAGTTCCGCGCGACGGATGGATTGGTGAACGACTTCCATCTCGTGCATCTCGGCAAGTTCGCCTTGGGCAAGTTCGGCATCGTCTTCACCGAAAACTGTGCGGTCGAGCCGCGCGGGCGGGTCACGCAGGGCGATCTCGGCCTGTGGGACGACAGCCAGATCGCAAGCCACAAGCGCCTCACCGCCTTCATCAAGGGCGAAGGGGCCTTGGCGGCGACGCAGATCACTCACTCGGGGCGCAAGGGCTCGACGGCGCGCACGTTCGACAAGCGGGGCGAACTCGGGCCGCCCGGCGCGGGCTGGAAGAAATGGGAAGTGGTCGGTCCGACCGACCTGCCGGCTGCCGAAGGCTGGCTGAAGCCGCGCGCTCTGTCGGCGGCGGAGATCGAGGAGCTGGTGACGAAGTTTGCCGCCGCGGCGAAGCGCGCCGATGCGGCGGGCTACGACGTGCTCGAAATCCATGGCGCGCATGGCTATCTGTTGGCGCAGTTCCTGTCGTCGATCAGCAACACGCGCAACGACAAGTATGGTGGCGACCGCGCCGGCCGCATGCGCTTCCCGCTCGATGTGGTGCGCGCGGTGCGCCAAGTGTGGCCCGAGAGCAAGCCGCTGTTCGTGCGCGTCTCCGCAGTCGATGGCGGCGGTGGCTGGGATGTCGACGATACCGTTGCCTTCGCGCAGGAGCTGAAGGCACTCGGCGTCGATGTCGTCGATTGCTCCTCGGGCGGCATCGCAGGTGCGGCGACGGCGGCAGGCGTGAAGCGCGGCCTGGGCTTCCAGGTGCCGTTCGCGTCGGCGGTGAAGAAGCAGGCCGGCATCTCGACCATGGCCGTGGGCCTGATCCTCGATGGCCCGCAGGCCGAAGCGATCCTGCAGGACGGCGATGCCGACCTGATCGCGATCGGGCGGCAGGCTCTCTACGAGCCGTTCTGGGCGTTGCATGCCGCGCAGGCGCTGGGCTGCGATCCCGACTTCGACATGTGGACGCCGGAATACGGCTGGTGGCTGGAGAAGCGCGAACACACGCTCGGACGCAAATAAACAACCAAGACACGGAAGCGCACAATGACAGGCATCCTTGCCGGCCTTCGCATCGTCGAAGGGTCGGCCTTCATCGCCGCGCCTTTGGGCGGCATGACTCTGGCGCAGCTCGGCGCCGACGTGATCCGCTTCGACGATATCGGCGGCGGTCTCGACAACGATCGCTGGCCGGTCACGAAAAATGGCCGGTCGATCTACTGGGCGGGCCTCAACAAGGGCAAACGCTCCATTGCCGTCGATCTGCGCAACCCCAGGGGTCGCGAGATTCTTACCGCCCTGATCACGGCACCGGGCGAAGGCGCGGGCATCTTCACCACCAACATGCCGGCGCGCGGCTGGCTCGCCTACGAAGAGCTGGCCAAGAAGCGTGCCGACCTGATCGCGCTCAATATCGTGGGCGCACGCGATGGCAGCGCCCATGTCGACTATACGGTGAACGCCATCACCGGCTTTCCCATGGTGACGGGCCCCGTCGATCATGCGGAGCCGGTGAACGCCGTGGCGCCGCCGTGGGATCTGGCCACGGCCTATGCCGGCGCGATGGCCATCCTCGCGGCCGAACGGCATCGCCGCCTGACGGGACAGGGCCAGCGTATCGTCCTGCCGCTGCAGGACATGGCGCTCGCAGCGACCTCGGCGCTGGGCTATATCGGCGAAGCGGTGGTCAATCAGGTCGACCGCCCGCGCTACGGCAACGAGATCTTCGGCACCTTCGGCCGCGACTTCCGCACCAAGGACGGCCGGTTCGTCATGATCTGCATCTTCTCCGACCGCCATGTCGATGCGCTGGCCGGCGCCGGGGGCTTCAAGCAGGCTTTTGCGACCATCGAGAAGGACACCGGCTTCGATCTCAAGAGCGATGCCGGTCGCTGGCATGCGCGCGACCGGCTGTGCGCCGTGATCGAGCCCTGGGTCGCTCGGCACACGGCGGAGGAGGTGGGCACGGCCCTGAAGAAGGCCGGCGCGCTCTGGGCGCCCTACAAGACCTTTCGCGAACTGGCGGTGGACCGCGAGGCCGTGCTCGACAATCCGATGTTCACGATCCTCGACCAGCCGGGCATCGGCCGCTATCCCGTCGCGGCCTCGCCGTTGCAGTTCGGCGCCGTGCCGCGCCAGCCGCCGAAGACGGCGCCGGTGCTGGGCCAGCATACGGACGAGATTCTTTCCGGTATTCTCGGTCTGCCGGGCTCCGAGATCGCCCGCCTGCACGACGAGAAGGTGGTCGGTGGACCCAGATAGAATACTGATCGCCGGTGGCGGCATCGGCGGTCTCGCCGCCGCCCTGGCGCTGGCCCAGAAGGGTATCCCCACTTTGGTGCTGGAGCGGTCCTCCCGCTTCGGCGAGATCGGTGCCGGCATCCAGCTCGGCCCCAATGCCTTTCATTGCTTCGACAGGCTGGGCGTCGGTCCCGCGGCGCGCGGCATGGCGGTCTATATCGATTCGCTGCGCCTCATGGATGCGATGGTCGACGGCGAAATCTGTCATATCGACCTCGGCGAGAGGTTCCGCTCCCGCTTCGGCAATCCCTATGCCGTCGTCCATCGTGGCGACCTGCACGGTGTACTGCTGCAGGGCTGCCGCGATCACGCGCTGATCGATCTCAAACCGGGGGCGGAGGTCACCGCCTACGACCAGGATGGAAAGGGTGTCGCCGCGAAGCTCGCCAACGGGGAAACCGCACGCGGACGTGCGTTGATCGGTGCCGACGGGCTCTGGTCGAACGTCCGGCGCCAGGTCGTGGGCGACATCCCGCCGCGCGTGTCGGGCCACACGACCTACCGTTCGGTCATCCCGACGGAGCAGATGCCGGAGGATCTGCGCTGGAACGCCGCCACGCTGTGGGCCGGCCCGAAGTGCCACATCGTCCACTATCCGCTGTCGGGGTGGAAGGTGTTCAACCTCGTCGTCACCTACCACAATCATGCGCCCGAGCCGGTCGCCGGCAAGCCCGTGCCGGTCGAAGAGGTGCGCAAGGGCTTTACCCATGTCTGCGAACGGGCGCAGAACATCATCCGCCACGGCAAGGACTGGCACATGTGGGTGCTGTGCGATCGCGATCCGGTCGAACGGTGGATCGATGGCCGGGTGGCGCTGCTGGGCGATGCTGCGCACCCCATGATGCAATACATGGCGCAGGGCGCCTGCATGGCCATGGAAGATGCGGTGTGCTTGGCCGACTCATTGTCGAAGACACAGTCTCTCGAGGCTGGACTTGCGACCTATCGCGACCGCCGCGTGTTGCGCACGGCGCGCGTTCAGCTCATGTCGCGGGCGATGGGAGATCATGTCTATCATCCCGACGGACCGCATGCCGCGCTGCGCAATGCGATGATGCGCGCCAAGGACCAGGACCAGTGGCTCGACACGCTCGACTGGCTCTACGGCGGCAACGGGCTCGACTGAGGCGACTTTTTCCGTAGGATGCGCCGCCGGAAGGAGCCCCGCGCATGCGACACCTGTTCTTCGTCCTGGCCCTGCTGTGCACCGCGCTGAGCGCGGGCATATTCTATGCCTTCTCGACCATCATCATGCCGGGGCTCGACCTCGGCGGTGCTCTGTCGGCGATCCATTCGATGCAGGGCATCAACACCGTCGTCCGCAACGCCCTGTTCGCCGCGGTGTTCTTCGGCGCGCTGGTCCTGCCTCTGCTGGCCGCTCTCGGCGCGCGCTCGGCCGGACATCGCGGCGCGGCGCGGCTCGCTTTCCTGGCAGCCGTCATCCAGGCGATCGCGGTGGTCGGCGTCACCTTGCAGGTGAACGTGCCGCTCAACGAGACGCTGGCGACCGTGGCGGCAAGCGAGGCGACGGCGTCCGGTACGTGGCGCGAATTCTCCGTGCCCTGGACCTCGTGGAACCATGCACGCACTATCGGTGCGATCCTGGCGTTCCTCTGCCTGCAGACGGCGTGGGCGCTCGATCTGACATCGACGGGCAGCGGCCGGCGTCACGGCGCGCTGCGCTGATCCGTTCGCCTATTCGGCGAAGGCTTTCTCGACGACGAACTCTCCCGGCGTCGACTGGCTTCCTTCCTGGAGCCCGCGCTCTTCCAGCAGGGTTCGGATGTCGAGCAGCATCTGCATGCTGCCGCAGAGCATGAAGCGGTCCGCCTTCTTGTGGATGGGCGGCAGGCCGACATCCCGCGCCAGGCTGCCGTCGGCGATGAGATGGGAGATGCGGCCGCGATGGTCGAACGGCTCGCGCGTGACGGTCGGATAGTAGACCAGCCTTTCGCGGATGGTTTCGCCCAGGATCTCGTCGGTCGGCAGTGTCCCGGCGATCCACGAGCGATAGGCGAGGTCGCGCACGAAGCGGCAGCCATGGACCAGGATCACCCGCTCGAAGCGCTCGTAGACTTCCGGATCCTGGACGACGCTCAGGAACGGCGCGAGGCCCGTGCCGGTGCCCAGCAGGTAGAGGTTCCTGCCGGGCAGGAGGCTGTCGAGCAGCAGGGTTCCGGTCGCCTTGTTGCCCACCAGGATGGGATCGCCCGGCGTGACATGCTTCAGGCGGGAGGTCAGCCGGCCGTCGGCGACCTTGATGGAGAAGAACTCAAGTTCGTCGTGGTAGTTGGGGCTGGCGATCGAGTAGGCCCGCACCAGCGGCCTGCCTTCCACCTGCAGCCCGATCATGGCGAACTGGCCGCAGGCGAAGCGGAAGCCTTTGTCGCGGGTGGTCCGGAAGCTGAACAATTCGTCGGTCCAATGATGGACCGACAGGACAGTCTCGTTTCTGAACGCACTCACTGAAGCCAGCTCCCGACGCGACGGCGGGCGGCCCTATGTCCCGCAGGCTACGGACCTACAGGATTGCGAGTAATTCGCAATATTAATTATGTCGCAGGCGCTATACCGGCGCCGGAATGTTCGCTGCCTTGATGACCTTGCGCCACCGTACCGTCTCGTCCGCCAGTCGCTTCGTATAGGCCTCCGGCGTGCCGCCGGTGGGGATGTAGCCCATCGACGCCAGGCGCTCCTGCACCGCCGGGACCTTCAATGCCGCGTTGATGGCGGTGTTGTAGTAGGCGATGACATCGGGGGCGGTGCCGGCGGTGGTGGCGACGCCGAAATACACGGCGGCCTCGAGTTCGGGCATGCCGAGTTCGCTGGCAGTCGGCACGCTCGACACGTTGGCCACCCGCTTCTGCGCACCGCAGATCAGGCCGCGCATCGTGCCGGCATTGATCTGGGCATCGACCGGCATGGTCACGTCGACGAACACCTGGGTATGGCCGGCGACGGTATCGCGCAGCGCCTCGGCCGCAGCCTTGTAGGGAATGTGCTGGAGCTTGCCGCCGGCCTTCGTGCTGATCAGTTCGCCCCAGAGATGGGGCAGGCCGCCGGAGCTCGACGTCGCGTAGTGCACGGGACCGGGCTGCGCCTTCACCCATTCGAGGAACTCGGGGAAGGTCTTGGCCGGATGCTTGGCGTTGACGGCCAGCACGCAGGGAATGTCGGCGAGCTGCGAGACCATCGCGAGCTCCTTCTGCGGATCGATCTGCAGCGGGATATCGAAGGCGGGCAGCAGGGCGGCCGTCGTCGTCAGGAGAAGCAGGCTGGCCCCGTCGGGCTTGCTCTTGGCGACATTCGCCATGCCGATCATGGTGCCGCCGCCCGGCCGGTTCTCGACGATGATGGACTTGCCGGTATCGGCCGCCATGCGCTCCGCCAGCACGCGCGCCGACGTATCGGTCGAGCCGCCGGGGCCATAGGGCACGACGAGGCGGATCTGGTTGGCCGAGACCTGGGCCGACGCGATGGTCGGCAGGGCCGTGGCCGCGAGGGCGCCGGTCACGAGGGTGCGGCGGGTGAACATGAAGATTCCTCTCATTCTTCGAGACTGATTTACGAGCCCCTTAGTCAGCCACAGGGGTGGCGGCAAGATGGCTTTGTCGCCTCGCATCGCCTGCCGATAATGTTGCCTTCTCCGGAGGGCCGCCCTATCTCCTTTCCATGAGGGATCCTCTTTCTCCTTCACGGCTCGCAGATATCGTCGATCAGGCACGCGGCAAGGTTCCGGCGGACTTGGTCGTCAAGTCGGTCGGTATTCTCGACCTGACGTCCGGCGAGGTGACGGTGGGCGATGTTGCGATCGCGGGCGATCGCATCGTGGGTATCCACGAGACCTATCGGGGCGCTGCCGAGATCGACGGGCGCGGGCTGGTCGCCGTACCGGGCTTCATCGACAGCCATGTCCATTGCGAGTCGACGCTGGTGCCGCCGTTGGAGTTCGACCGCTGCGTGACGCCGCGCGGCACCACGACGGCGATCTGCGATCCTCACGAAATCTGCAACGTGCTCGGCCTCGCGGGCCTGAAATACTTTCTTGAATGCGCCGCCGTCACGGTGATGGACCTGCGCGTCCAGCTCTCGTCGTGCGTGCCCGCGACCCACCTGGAGACGTCGGGCGCACGGCTGGAGGCGGAAGACCTGCTGCCCTTCAAGCATCATCCCAAGGTGCTGGGGCTGGCCGAGTTCATGAACGTGCCCGGCGTGCTGAACAAGGACCCGGCAGTGCTCGCGAAGCTCGCGGCCTTTTCCGACGTGCAGATCGATGGCCATTCACCGTTGCTCTCCTCCTACGATCTCAATGCCTATATCGCAGCGGGGATACGCAACTGCCACGAGACGACCTCGGCTGCGGAGGCGCGCGAGAAGCTCGCCAAGGGCATGCAGGTGCTGGTGCGCGAAGGCACGGTCTCCAAGGATCTCGCCGCGCTTTCCGAGCTGATCACCACGGAACGTGCGCCCTTCCTCGCGCTCTGCACCGACGATCGCAACCCGCTCGACATCGCCGAGGAAGGCCATGTCGACTATCTGATTCGCGCCGCCATCGGCCGTGGCGTCCGGCCGCTCGACGCCTATCGCGCAGCGACCTGGTCGGCGGCACGGCACTTCGGCCTGTTCGACCGCGGGCTGGTGGCGCCCGGACAGCGCGCCGACATCGTGCTTCTGGAAGACCTCGCGACCTGCAAGGTCCATTCCGTGATCTGCCGCGGAGCGCCGGTGACGCCGGATCGCTTCAGGACACGGCCGGATGTGCCGCCGGTCGGGCTCGATTCGGTGAAGCTCAGGCCGGTGACGGCGGCGACCTTTCACGTTCCGGCCGGCCATGGTCCGGCGGGCGCGGGCGCCTCGCCGCCGGTGATCGGCATTCGGCCGGGGCAGATCCTGACGGACCGGCTGGATGTCGAGGTAGCCCGGAGCGGCGACGCTCTCGTGGCGGACATTTCCCGCGACGTGCTCAAGATCGCCGTGCTGGGCCGTCACAACGATCACGGCAATGTCGGCCGCGGCTTCGTCAAGGGGTTCGGGTTGAAGCGCGGTGCGATCGCTTCATCGGTCGGTCATGACAGTCACAATATCTGCGTCATCGGCTGCGACGACCGCGACATGGAAACGGCGGTGAACCGACTGATCGAGCTGCGGGGAGGATTCGCGGCGGCGGCCGACGGCGAGATCGTGGCCGAACTGGCATTGCCCATTGCCGGCCTGATGAGCGAGCGGCCGTTCGAGGAGGTCGAGCAGGGGTTGCGCCGGCTGCGCGCCGCGGTTCGCGCGCTGGGCACCGAACTGCACGAACCGTTCCTGCAGATGGCCTTCCTGCCGCTCCCGGTGATCCCGCATCTCAGGATCACCGACAAGGGCCTGGTCGACGTGGACCGCTTCGAACTGGTCGGTTGATCCGTTCGGGAGGCGCGGCCAGGCCTCGATCAATGCGGCTGTCGGCAGGCCATGGCGCCGGGTGGCGCCATGGCCTGCCGACCCGACCTACTTGTCGAGCCAGACCTCTTCGAAGCGCGATCCGTTGTAGAGGCTGTTCACCATCGGTGTGTAGCCCTTCACCTGGGGGTGCCAGCAGGTGCCGGACGCATTCCACATGATGACCGGGCGTGCGCCGTCTTCGAGCAGCTTGCGGTCGATTTCCCAGACGATCTTCTTGCGCTTCTCGACATCGCGCTCGGCCGATTGCGCGACGAACAGCTTCTCGATCTCGGGACTGCAGTAGCCGGTGTAGTTGCGCTCAGACTTGCAGGCATAGTTCTCGAAGTAGTTCTGGTCGGGATCGTCCACGCCGTTGCCGGTGGTGTTGAGGCCGATCGCGTAATCCTTGCGCGCCACCTTGGCGTACCAGAGGGCGGTGTCGACCAGG
>Ga0209792_1001677_pt1 | contig 10084 bp, 8 predicted proteins | sample EBPBio142005_DNA_FD_185860 | JGI IMG/M metagenome (GOLD analysis project Ga0209792, IMG submission 185860) | Wastewater treatment Type I Accumulibacter community from EBPR Bioreactor in Madison, WI, USA - Reactor 1_6/14/2005_ DNA (SPAdes)... | ecosystem: Engineered > Bioreactor > EBPR >...
CTGCGTTCAGGCTTCCACTTTCCGCCGGTCGGACAGGCCTTTTTGGTACGTACCAGTCTCTGATCAATGAGAGAGGGAGAATGATGAAAAAGCTTCTACTCGGCTCGACCGCCTTGGTCGTCGGCGGGCTGATGGCCGCCCCGGCCATGGCAGCCGACCCGATCAAGGTCGGTGTGGGCGGTTACTACACCTTCTACGCGATCGCCGGCGGCATCGATTCCACCGTCGCCATGGACGGTACCTGGACCCAGTACAAGGGCCTCAACTTCCAGCAGGAAGGTGAAATCCACTTCATCGGCCAGACGAAGCTCGACAACGGCACGTCGGTCGGTCTGCATGTGGAGCTCGAAGGCTGGAACCCGGGTGGTACCCAGGCCCGTACGATCGACGAAGCGTTCCTCTTCGCCTTCGGCGACTGGGGCCGCCTCGAGTTCGGCGCCCGCGACCCGGCTTCGTACCGTATGTACTACGGCACGCCGTCCGCCCTGATCGGCTTCGGCGCCATCCAGCACAACAGCTCGTTCGCCTGGGCCAATGCCTCGGTGATGGCGAACAACAAGGCGTGGTTCCACGCCACGACGACGACCAACGCCGGTCAGTTCCAGGACGCTCAGGGCATCAACTACTTCACGCCCCGCTTCCAGGGCTTGCAGATCGGTGTCGGCTACCGTCCGAAGATCAACCTCGGCCAGCAGGCAGGCGCCCTGTCCGGTCTCGGTAGCTCGGGTCCGTCCGGTGTCGCCGGCGTTTGCGGCTATAACGATGCCACGACCTCTCCGAACTGCCCGTCTGCTGACTATTCGTGGCAGGACGTGTTCGACGTCGGTGTCAACTACCTGAACAAGTTCGGTGATGTGACCGTCGCCCTCTACGGCGCGTTCATGTACGCCTCGTTCATCCCCGGCAATCAGCCCTTCGGCACCCAGAACTACGCTAACGGTGCGAACCTGACGTCGTGGAAGCAGTGGGTCGTCGGTGCTCAGCTGGGCTACGCCGGCTTCACCGTCGGTGGCGCCATCGGCTACGACAACAACGGCCTCGGCTCCAACTACTTCACCAACGTCGACAACGACACCCGCTTCTACACCGCGGGCGTGATGTACGCGACGGGTCCGTGGCAGATGTCGTTCGTGTGGGTTGGCTCGTTCAACACCAACGGTAACGGCTCGGCGTCCGTCAACAACATCGCAACCGGCACGGGTGCTCAGACGACGTTCAACAACACCGGCGTTCCGGGCATCAACGCCACGGCGTTCAACCCGAACTCGCTCGGCGTTCTTCGCTTCGGCCAAGAGTCGGTCCAGAAGTTCGAAGTCGGTGTCAACTACGCGCTCGGACCGGGCGTGAAGCTGACCGGCGGTGGTCTGTACTATGCCGCTTCGGGTCCCTCGAATGCCGTCTCCGGCAACTCCTGGGGCATCCTGGTCGGTATGGACCTGCGCTTCTAGTCGCAAGTCCTACGGGTAAAATTGGGAAGAGCGGGCGAAAGCCCGCTCTTTTCTTTTGCGTTTACCCCCTGATGGCGCAGGCCGGTTCAGGACTTGCACGCCACCATGTTGACGAACAGCGTCGGCAGATAGGTCCGCGAGACAGGCAGGCGTTCGGTAGCCTGGCGCGCCAGAACCGCCTTGTTGTCCTCGTGGTCGAGCACGAGCTGGAAGAGACCTTGCTCGACGGCCCCGGCCCGGGGATCGAGTTCGGGCTTGCCGTCTCTCTCGACGCGATAGGCGACGTCGAGCCCGACATCGCCGCCGCAATAGAAGGCGCGGGCGACTTCCAGCCGGCCGAAGAGAAGTCGTAGCCCGCTCAACGAGAAGCGCCAGTAGTCATCGGGCGTGGCATGAAAGGCCTGCGACCAGGCCGTCGAGATATAGGCGACGCCGCCGGGCCGCAGCAGCCGCTCGATGTTGCGGGCAGCCCGTGCCGGATGGCGCGTCCGCTCCAGCACGTGGCGGCTGATCACGAGATCGAACTGCGTCTCGTCGAGCTTGCCGTCGAGCGTGCGGGGGTCGCTGCAGATGTCGGCAACACAGTCGACATTGGCGCCCTCGAAGACGTCGAGGCCGACGAAAAGCGCCCGCGGGCCGAAGCGCTTGGCGACCAGACTTCGCCAGTTGCGTTCGTTGCGATCGGAGAGGAGGCTGCGCGACCCCACCTGCAGCACACGCGGTGCGCGTCGTCCGGCCGACTGGGCCACGCGATCGAACAACAGCTCGATCTCGTGGCTGACGCTCGTGCCGACGACGCGAAGCTCGCTCCTTGAGCCCGAGCCGGCCGGCTCGGAAGCAGGGGCGCCGTCGGCGGGTTTCATGGCAGCGATCTCATTCGCGTACGACCAGGATGTGCATGCGCCGCGGCCCGTGCGCCCCCAGCTCGATGGTCTGCTCGATATCGCCGGTCCGCGACGGGCCCGTAATGGTGTTGACGGTCCGCGGCATGCGGTCCTTGCCGTAACGCTCGCGCAGCCGCGTCCAGACGTCCTCGTAGCCGCCGACGATATCGCTCTCGCGCAAGACGACGATGTGCGTGTCGGGCAGCAGATTGAGCGATACCGGATGGTCGGGCCCCGAGGCTGTCACCAGCGTTCCGGTCTCGGCGATACCCGCGAACGCGCCCGTGATCGAAACCTGGTCGCTGCCCTCGCCACGCCCGCGCCGGATCGACAGCATCTTCTCGCTCGCCCAGTCGTAGCCCTCGAGAAGGGGCGAGGGCGCCATGGCGACGGAGGCGGGCAGGTTGTTGCGGGCGAGAAAGCCCGTCACTTCGCCCGGCACGTCGGCAGCCGCAAGGCGCGCCACGGTGGCGTTGTTGAACTCCGCCCACTGGCAGAACAATGCCACTTTGTCGGCCGGCGCGACCTGCGCGCGCGCGATGGCGGGTCCGCGCGGCGGCCGTGCCAGCCGGTCCTGCACGCTTTTCAATTGGTCGCCGGCAAGCTCGCCGCGTTGCAGCGAGCGGCGGATGCCGTTCAGGATCTGCGCGCGGTCGGCGCTCATGGCTGCTTCCTCGTGGCCTTCCACTGCGCGTGGAACGTGCCGCCTGAAGGGGGTGCGGGGAAGTCGCGGAAGCGCGTCCAGCCGCCGGCGAGTGGCAGGCTGCGGTAGCGACCCTCGGCGCGGCCGAACAGGGAGAGCATCCGGTTGGCGATGGCCGTCAGGCTGCGATAGAGGCCGGGCCGTCGCGCCACGAAGCTCCAGAGCGCGAGGCCTTGGCGCACGGCCCTGGGCGTCAGATGCCGCTCGAATTCGCGTTCGCGCCAGTGCCGCATCAGCTTGGGCAGGGGGATGCGTACCGGGCAGACGCTCTCGCAGCGGCCGCAAAAGGTCGAGGCGTTGGGCAGATTGCTCGCTTCCTCGACACCGACGAGCTGCGGCGTCAGCACCGCGCCCATGGGGCCGGGATAGACCCAGCCATAGGCGTGTCCGCCGACGGCGCCGTAGACGGGGCAGTGGTTCATGCAGGCGCCGCAGCGGATGCAGCGCAGGATCTCCTGCATCTCGGTGCCCAGCACGCCGGAGCGGCCGTTGTCGAGCAGCACCACGTGATACTGCTCCGGCCCGTCGAGGTCGCCGGGCCGCTTCGGTCCGGTATTGAGCGTCGTATAGGCCGACGATTCCTGGCCCGTCGCCGAGCGCGCCAGCACGCGCAACAGCACGGCGGCGTCTTCGAGCGTCGGGATCACCTTCTCGATACTGGCCAGCACGATGTGCATCCGGGGCAGCGTGTTGGAGAGGTCGGCATTGCCCTCGTTGGTCACCAGCATCGACGAGCCGGTTTCGGCCACCAGGAAGTTGGCGCCGGTCAGGCCGACATCGGCATCGAGGAACTTCTGGCGCAGCACGTAGCGCGCCTCGGCGACGAGATCGTTGCGCTCGGTCAGCCGCTTGTCGAAGCCCAGCTTGCGATGGTGTTCGAGGAACGTGTCGGCCACCTGGTCCTTGGTGAGATGGACCGCCGGCGCGATGATATGGCTGGGCGGCTCGTGGCGGAGCTGAATGATGTACTCGCCGAGATCGGTCTCGATCGGCGCGATGCCCAGCTCTTCCAGATGCTCGTTGAGCGCGATCTCCTCCGCCACCATCGACTTCGACTTGGCGACGGTGCGGGCACCGACGCTGCGGCAGAGGTCGGCGATGATGCGTCGCGCATCGGCGGCGGTCGGCGCCCAATGGACATGACCGCCGAGCGCGGTGACCTTGCGCTCGAACTCCTCCAGATAGAAGTCGAGGTTGGCCAGCGTGTGGTTCTTGATGTCGCGCGCGCGGTCGCGCAACGCCTCGAACTCGGGCAGCCGTTCGGCCGCCTGCCGCCGCCGTTCCGAGAAGCCGACCTTCAGCTTGGAGAGCGAATCCTGCAGGTTGGGATCGGCCAGGGCGGCGCCGACATTGTCCTTGAAGGCGTGGGCGGTGGACTGCATCAGCGCGCTCCCGCCTCGGGCTCGCCGATCGCGGGCAGGTCGCCCATGCCGGCCAGGACCTCGGCGACGTGTCGCACGCGCACCGCGCTGCCTTCACGCTGCAGCTTGCCGGCCATGTTCATCAGGCAGCCAAGGTCGCCGGCCAGCAGCGTATCGGCGCCTGTCGCCGCGATGTCGGCCGACTTCTCGCCGACCATGGCGTTGGAGATCTCGGGGTACTTCACGCAGAACGTCCCGCCGAAGCCGCAGCAGACTTCCGGCGTCTTCATCTCGCGAAGGGCCAGACCCTTTACGGAGCCGAGCAGTCGGCGCGGCTGCTCCTTCACCCCCAGCTCGCGCAGGCCGGAGCACGAATCGTGATAGGTCACCGTGCCGTCGTAGCGGGCGGCGACCCTATCGACGTTCAGGACGTCAACCAGGAACGAGATCAGCTCGTGGCTGCGCGCGGCCAGATCTTCCGCCCGCGCCTTGAGGGCGGGATCGTCGTCGAACAAGGCGGGGTAGTGATGCGACAGCATTCCACCGCAGGAACCCGAGGGCGCCACCACGGCATCGTACCCTTCGAAGGCATCCATCACCTGCATCGCAATGGCCCGGGTCGTGGCGCGATCGCCGGTATTGTAGGCGGGCTGGCCGCAGCAGACCTGCAACGGCGGGACTTCGACGGTGCAGCCGGCTTCCTCCAGCAGCTTGACGGCGGCAAAGCCTACCGCAGGCCTGAAGAGGTCGACCAGACAGGTGACGAAGAGCGCAACACGGCGCGGCGGGGGGCGGTCGTTTTCAATCGAAGTGGACACGCCGACCACCATGGCAGCGGCGAAAATGGGGTGCAATGGCCCCTTGTTTAGAATTATTCTAATCTGATATCCTTGGTGCAACACATAGGAGGAATCGATGTCCAATCGGCCTGTACTGACCGAAGAGAGCGGCGCACCCACTGCCGACAATCAACGTTCCCAGAGCGCCGGCCCGAACGGCCCCCTGCTGTTGCAGGATCATCACCTGATCGAAAAGCTGGCGCGCTTCGATCGCGAGCGCATCCCCGAGCGCGTGGTGCATGCCCGCGGCTCGGCGGCCTACGGCACGTTCGAACTCACCAAGGATTGCAGCGCCTGGACGCGTGCGCATTTTCTGAACGGCGCCGGCAGGAAGACCGACACCTTCCTGCGCTTCTCGACCGTCGCGCTGGAGCGCGGCTCGGCCGATACGGTGCGCGATCCACGCGGCTTCGCGCTGAAGTTCTATACCGAAGAGGGCAACTACGATCTGGTCGGCAACGGTACGCCGATCTTCTTCATCCGCGATCCGCAGAAGTTCCCGGACTTCATCCATTCGCAGAAACGCGATCCCTTCACCAACATGCAGGAGCCGGAGAATGCATGGGATTTCTTCTCGCATTCGCCTGAGGCGACGCATCAGTTCACCTGGCTGTTCGGCGATCGCGGCATTCCCGCGAGCTATCGCAACCTCGACGGGTTCGGCTCGCATACGTTCCAGTGGGTGAATGCCAAGAACGAAGTCTTCTGGGTGAAGTACCACTTCAAGACCGACCAGGGGATCAAGAACCTGACCAGCGAGGAAGCGGCGCGTATCGGCGGTGGGAACCCCGATCACCATCACCAGGACCTCCTGCAGTCGATCGAGAAGGGCGAGTTCCCGTCGTGGACGGTGAAGGTCCAGATCATGCCGGCGGCCGAGGCGGCGACCTATCGCTTCAACCCGTTCGATCTCACGAAGGTCTGGTACTACAAGGACTATCCGCTGATCACGATCGGCAAGCTGACGCTCAACCGCAATCCCGACAACTACTTTGCGGAAGTCGAGCAGGCCGCGTTCAATCCGGCGAACTTCGTGCCCGGCATCGGTCCGTCGCCGGACAAGATGCTGCAGGGCCGCCTGTTCTCCTATGGCGACACACAGCGCTATCGGCTGGGCATCAACCACACGCAGCTCCCGGTCAACCGGCCGCGCACCAAGGAAGGCGCGAAGAACTACGGCCGCGATGGCGCCATGCGCTTCGACGCCAATGGCGGCCGTGCCAAGAACTACGAGCCCAACAGTTTCAACGGGCCGGCGGAGACCAACGAGCCGACCTACGCCCGAATCGAGGTCAGCGGCCTTACCGGCACCCACAAGCCGGTGTTGCACAAGGAGGACAGCGACTTCGTGCAGGCCGGCGCTCTCTACCAGCTGATGAAGCCGGAAGAGAAGAACCGGCTGATCGCCAACATCGCGGGCAATCTCGGCAAGGTGACTCGCGACGACATCGTCACGCGCGCCATCGGCCACTTCCGCGCGGCCAACGCCGACTACGGCAACCGGCTCGAAGCGGCGATCAAGGCGTTTCGCGCCACACGCTGAAGACTGGACGACCGCGACACGGCACCTTGGTGCCGTGTCGCGGCCTCAGGTCTTGTTGGGGACGAGAACGATGGCGCGGCCGTCGCCGACCATGCGGCCGGCCCAGTCGGCCGCCTGTGTGCCGGTACCGAAATAGACGTCGCCGCGCGCCGGGCCCTTGATGGCGGCGCCAGTATCCTGAGAGATCATCAGCCGACGATAAGGTTCCGTTGCGCCGGGCTTGCGTGCCACCGGGCGCTTGGTGTCGATCCAGATCGGCGTGCCATAGGGCGTGATCGTCGGATCGATCGCCATGCTGCGTTGCGCCGTCAACACGACACCTTCGGCGCCGATCGGTGCGGAGGTGCGGGTATCTCTGAAGAAGATGTAGCGCTCGTTGCGGCGCATCACGTCCCGCGCCTGCTGCGGATTGCGCTTCAGCCAGTCACGGATAGCGGGCCAAGTCGCCTCTTCCTTCTTCATCACGCCCATCTCGACCAGCACCGCGCCAATCGCCGTATAGGGACGATTGTTGGAGCCGTCGAAGCCCAGCGTCATGGTCCCGCCTTCGGCGAGCTGGATGCGGCCGCTGCCCTGGACCTGCACCTCGAACAGCCCGACCGGATCCTGCACCCAGACGAGCTCAAGGCCCTTGCCCTTCAGGACGCCGCTCTCGATCTCGGCGCGCGTGTAGTAGGGCTTGCCGGTAAGGTCGGATGGCTTGCGGTAGACCGGCACGGTGAAGAGACGCGACGGCGCCTTGCTGCCGCGCAGTTCCGGCTCGAAGTAGCCGGTAAACTTGCCCGGAGACTGGACGACCAGCGGGCGGAAATTGTCTTCGAAGAAGAGGCGCGCGGCACGGCCGTCGCCGGATTTCACGGCAGCCGCCGAAGCGCAGATATTCCGCCATTCGGCGGAGGTAATCGTCTTTTCGCCGCCGTCCGTGGCGATCTTGGTGTCGGGCCCTGTCGTCAGCTTGGGGCAGGAGCGGCGGAACGTGACCAGGGCTTCGCCATGACGGTCATCGGCCCAGCCGGGAATTTCATTGTAGGAGATCGGCGCCATCGCGAGACGCTTCTCGGGCGCAGCAACCGGCGTGCTGGCGCAAGCGGAAAGGAGACCCGCAACGGCCAGCCATGCCGCGCCGCTGGCGAGGACGCTCCAACGCATTATCGGCAACGCCTCCTTCAGCCTTCGCTTTCGGTCTTGATGAGCTGCCAATTGGGATCGCTGGACTTGGTGTCGCGTCGGAAGGTCCAGAGGTCCACGACCTTTTGCACTTCGTTCGGATTGCCGTCGACGATCTGGCCTTCGGCATTGCGCACGACGTTGATCTGCTCGCTGACGAAGCGCACGGTCACTGCGGCATGCGTGCCCTGCATCTCGGCGTCTGCGATGTCGGAGGCCTCGAAGCCGATCAACGTGCCTTCGGCCTTCTCGTTGCGCTCGGCGCGGCCACGAATGGCGGCCTCGAAGCTCGCGAAGGTCGGGCCGTCGAGCAGCGGCTTCAGCATCCCCGTATCGCCGCGCGCGAACGCTTCGACGATGGCAGTGAAGGCGGCACGGGCGCCAGCGGCAAAGCCCAGCGGATCGAAGGACGGATCGGCCGCGCGGATCGCGGCGACGCCGGCCGTTGCCGTCGGCATCACCGTCGCGCGGATGCCGCCTGGCCCGCTGGTGGCGCTCGAAGGCCGCTGTGCCGGCTGGTTGGCCGTCGGCAGCGGCACGACATTGTCGTTGCCTTGCGCGGCATCGCCACCGCTGCGCGGCGTTGCCGGAGGCGGTGTCGGCGGTGCGAACGGATCGCGCGCCGGCGGCCGTTCGTTGCCGGTACGCTTTCCAAGCACGGACCTCAGTCGCAAAATCAGAAAGACCGCGACCAGTCCAATAAGGATGATGTCGTAGTTGTTACCCACGATGGCGCTCCGCCAGCTCGCTACCCAAGCGTCCTTACCCTGTCCCCAAATTACATAGGCCCCGAATTGGGAAAGGGCAAGGCAACGCGATGCCGCCTTTTTGGGCTCCGGCCGACCTCAAATGGCGAGAATCACGATGTCGACGGGCGCCGCGACGCCGCTGACCGTTCGATTCATCCGTCGTTCGCGGGGAGCGGCGGGCATGTAGCCCTGCTGCTCGGCCAGTCTGTAGGTCGCAGCATCTGTCAGGGCGCACGTATGTTCTTCCTTGTTGTGCTTCTCCAGTTTCGTCGCGAAATTCACGGCGTCGCCGATCACGGTGAATTCCAGCCGTTCGCCGTCGCCCACCGCACCGAAGACGACCCGTCCGGACGATACGGCCAGCCCGACCTGTAGGGGCGGCACGGCCGCTGCCTGGCGCTCGCGCGACCATTGCGCGGCGGCCGCCATGACGGCATCGGCGGCGCGCAGCGCATCGGCCGCGGCCGTCGGCGAGGGCACAACCGCGCCGAACGAGGCGAGGATGCCGTCGCCCAGGAACTTGTCGATGCTGCCGCCGTGCGCTGCGATCAGCGGGCAGATGCGACCCTGATACTCCTGCAGAAGCGTCATCACTGCGTCGGGGGCCAGTTCGGTCGACAGCCGCGTGAAGCCGCGCAGGTCGACCGTCAGGATGGCGACGTCGCGCAGCTCGCCTTCGCCGGCCCTGATCGACATCGAGGCGCCCCGGATACGTGCGGCGACGCCGGGATCGAAGAAGCGCGAGAGGTCGCGGGCGGCGGCGCCCTCGCTCACCGCGCGCACCAGCAGATGACGCGCACGGGCAATGGCAAGCGCCAGCACGATGGTCGTCAGCAGGATGGCGACCATCTTGTCGATCTCGGCATAGAGCAGCAGCGCATTGCCGGTCATGTACTCGACGAAATCTTCAGTCGGATTGGGCGGGCCGCCGCGGCCGCCGATGGCGTAAAGGACGAGGCCGATCCAGCCCAGAATGGCGACCAAGCCGGTAAACAGGACGAAGCGCGCCTCGAAGCGCAACGCGCGCAAGGCAATGAACAGGAATACATAGAGGAGCGTCGGCACCTTCAGATAGAAGACGGCCGGCTGCGCATACTTGTAGTGGAACGAGTAGATCAGGCCCATCAGCAAGGCCATGTCCACGATCACCGACAGGTAGAGCATCCAGGGCCTGAGCAGCCGGGCATAGGCGAGGCCGAGCCGCAGCAGGCAGAACAGGCCGTAGATCGCGAGCACCTCGGTCTCGAAGGAATAATCCTCCTGCACCACCCCTGTGGGCATGGCGGTCGATTCGTAGACCGTGGCGACCAGCACGACGATAGCGAGCTGGACCCAACCGATCAGAATCTCGCTTTGCTCCTGCTGGCGGCGGATCGCCGCCTGCACGCGC
>Ga0209792_1001679_pt1 | contig 10064 bp, 6 predicted proteins | sample EBPBio142005_DNA_FD_185860 | JGI IMG/M metagenome (GOLD analysis project Ga0209792, IMG submission 185860) | Wastewater treatment Type I Accumulibacter community from EBPR Bioreactor in Madison, WI, USA - Reactor 1_6/14/2005_ DNA (SPAdes)... | ecosystem: Engineered > Bioreactor > EBPR >...
CGGACGTCAATTTCGAAATCAATAAAGGAGACTTTGTGTTTCTAATTGGTCGAACAGGGAGTGGAAAGAGTTCATTGTTGAAAACACTTTACGGGGATTTGTGGCTGGAGTCGGGTAAAGGGAAGGTAGCAGGCTATGAATTGCAAAAATTGAAACAGGCCGAAATTCCATTCTTACGTAGAAAATTAGGGATTGTCTTTCAAGATTTTCAATTGTTTTTTGACCGTAATGTGGAAGAAAACTTAGAGTTTGTTCTTCGCGCTACGGGCTGGGCTGAAAAAGCGGAGATAAAAAAACGGATTTCGGAAGTATTGATGCAAGTGGGATTGGGCACATCTCAGAAAAAAATGCCCCATCAGCTTTCGGGTGGAGAGCAGCAACGCGTGGTGATTGCCCGAGCGATGCTCAATGAACCTCAGATATTATTGGCAGATGAGCCAACGGGAAACCTTGACCCTGAGGTGGGTGAACAAATTATGCAAGTTTTCCAAACCATCAACACCGCTGGAACGGCCATACTAATGGCTACCCACAATTATGACTTTTTGAAAAAATACCCTGCTCGTGTGGTGAAATGCGAAAATGGTGCGGTAAAGGAAATTCAGTAGCAAACTCCGCAAAATTTTATATTGCTACGAAAAATACAAAATTTATACTTTCATTTGTCGTTTATTCGATAAATAGTCTTACTTTTGCAAAAGTTTTATTGCACGAACACGCTCGTTCGTCTCTGCGATTTTTTGTGTTAGGGTTTTCCCCTTCTTTTCGTCCTCAGAAAATACACGCAGGCCATCTGTTATTGCTTACAGAGACTCTTCGGGCTGCAGTGCTTTTTTAGCGAGTATTGAGTATTCAGTTTGTGGGTGTGGGTCACTGTCGCGCCTGTATGTGCTGTTGTACTCATTGCTCCCAACATTATTCTCAATATCAATATTACAATGCAAGAAGAAACATTAAGTTTTCAGACGTTAGGTTTGTCAGATGAATTATTACAGGCAACCAACGAAATGGGTTTTGAAAAACCATCTCCAATTCAAGCGCAAGCCATCCCGCATTTATTACAAGGACTCGACGTTATTGGACAAGCTCAAACAGGTACGGGTAAAACTGCCGCCTTTGGTTTGCCAGCGTTAGAGCTCATCGACGTTACTGACAAAAATACCCAAGTCCTTATCTTGTGCCCCACGCGTGAGTTGGCCGTGCAAGTAACTGACGAACTACGTCGTTTGGCGAAGTACAAAAAAGGCTTAAAAATTGAGACAATCTACGGTGGAGATTCCATTGAGCGCCAAATTAAAGCGTTACGCGGTGGAGTTCATATTGTGGTAGGTACGCCTGGACGTACAATGGACATGATGGAGCGCCGTGCCTTGAAATTAGAGAAAGTAAGTTATATGGTTCTTGACGAGGCCGATGAAATGCTTGACATGGGCTTCCGTGAAGATATCGAGAGTATCTTAGAAGAAATTCCAGAAGAGCGTCAAACGGTATTGTTTTCGGCAACAATGTCGAAGCCAATCATGGCCATTACGCAGAAATTCCAAAATGACCCTGTACTCGTCAAAGTAACTCGTAAAGAGGTAACTAATGAGAATATCGAACAGGTATGTTTTGAAGTAAAACAACGCGCAAAAGCGGAGGTAACATGCCGTTTGATTGATTCGTATGACCTGAAACAGGTGATTATTTTCTGTAATACAAAACGTAAAGTAGACGAAATTACGGAAGATTTGATGGTGCGTGGTTACCAAGCTGAAGGGTTGCACGGCGACTTGCGCCAAGCCCAACGGAATAACGTAATGGCGAAGTTTAGAGCAGGTACTACTACTATTTTGGTGGCTACCGACGTAGCAGCGCGCGGTATCGATGTATCGGGAGTAGATGCTGTAATTAACTTTGACTTACCTCTTGATGAAGAATACTACGTACACCGCATTGGCCGTACGGGTCGTGCAGGTCGTACAGGTAAAGCGTTGACATTAGTAGCGAAAGATGAAAAATTCCGTTTGCGTCAAATCGAAAGCTACACAAAAGTTCGTATCGAAAAAGGAGTAATTCCTACATTTGAGGACATTGTTGGTGTTCGTAAAGCACGCTTTATCGAGCAAGTTGAGCAGGCTGCTACTGAAGGAGATTTGGATATCTATAGCGATATGTTGACTATGCTCAACCACACTACAGGTCTAAGCACCGAAACGATTGTGGCTGCATTGGTGAAAATCAACATGGGAGTTCAGAAGAGCGAGTTTGCGGATACTGATTTGGCATGGGATGAAGACCGTAAATTTAAAGATAGAAATGGTGCCCGCGACGAACGTGGTGGACGTTTCGAGAAACGTGGTGATAGTGGCCGTTTTGGCGATCGTGATCGTGGCGGCCGTGGTGATCGCGAAGGCCGTGGTGGTGACCGTCAGAAACGTAATGACCCAGGAATGGTTCGCTTGTTTGTGAGCGTAGGGCGCAAAGACCGCGTTCAACCACGTGATATTGTAGGTGCTATTGCGGGTGAAGCGGGTATCCCAGGTCGTGTGATTGGGTCAATTGACATCTTTGATGCGTACTCATTTGTGGATGTTCCTGAGCGTGATGCTCGTCGTGTAGTGGAAGCAATGAGCGGAAATACCATCAAAGGTAAACCCGTGAACATTGAAGTAGCACGATAGATAAAAAGTAATCATTTGAGGTTCACAGTTTACAGTAAGTTAATCTATTGTAGGCTGTGAACTTTTTTGTTTCGGGATATTTCCCAAACTATTTTATTTAATACTTGGTTGAGTAAATTAGCCTCGGTTGTGAGCAACCGAAATCGTGGTTATGAGTTACCACATTCACGGCAGTGTTTTCGGTTGCTCACAACCGAAAAAAGCGGTTATAATTAACCGCGTGATGTTGCTAAATTCCCATTCGCAAGAAAAATAAAGGTGTTATGTTAGAAAGACCGATAACCGATTGGTTGCCCATTACGAAGAAAGAGGTTGAAAAACGAGGCTGGGACGAAGTAGACGTCGTCATAATATCGGGCGATGCGTATGTCGATCATCCTGCCTTCGGAACGGCAGTGATTGGCCGAATTATCGAAAGTGAGGGTTTTCGGGTAGCGATAGTGCCTCAGCCCAATTGGAAAGATGACTTGCGTGATTTTAAAAAGTTTGGACGCCCTAAGTACTTTTTTGGGGTGACGGCAGGGTGTATGGATTCGATGGTGAATCACTATACCGCGAATAAACGCCTTCGTTCAAATGACTCATACACTCCAGGGGGGGAAGCAGGGTTTCGCCCTGATTATGCTACTACCGTTTATTCAAAAATTTTAAAGCAGCTTTATCCTGATGTGCCCGTACTCATTGGTGGGATAGAAGCATCGCTTCGAAGAGTAACTCACTACGATTACTGGCAAGACCGTTTAATGCCTACTATTTTGGCCGATTCTCAGGCCGATTTACTCGTCTATGGAATGGGTGAGCAGCCTTTGCGCGAAATCTTGCGACGTTTGAAAGATGGATACGATTTTTCGGGGTTGAGAGATATTTACCAAGTAGCGTATTTGCAAAAGGCATCCGACGAACTTCCTACGTGGAATGAATGGGAAACGGTTGAGCTAGCGAGCCATGAAGTATGTTTACAGGACAAGATAAAATACGCTGCTAACTTCAAAATTGTGGAAGTAGAGTCAAATAAATGGCAAGCCAATCGGATTACGCAGTTGGTAGGAGAAGATATATTAGTGATTAATCCGCCTTTCAAGGTGATGACGGAGACGGAGATTGATGCCTCTTTTGATTTGCCTTACACGCGCTTACCTCACCCAAAATACAAAAACCGTGGGCCAATACCTGCCTACGATATGATTAAGTTTTCGATAAATATGCACCGTGGGTGTTTTGGCGGATGTAGTTTTTGTACTATTTCGGCACACCAAGGGAAATTTATCGCGTCACGAAGCGAAAAATCTATCTTGAAAGAAGTGGATGAAGTAGCCAAGCACCCAGAGTTTAAAGGGTATCTTTCGGATTTAGGGGGGCCTTCGGCGAATATGTACCGTATGAAAGGAAAAGACGAGTCCATTTGTGCGCGTTGTACAAGTCCAAGTTGTATTCACCCTGTGATTTGCTCCAATTTGGATACTTCTCACAAACCTATCACGGAACTTTACCGCAAGGTGGATGCGCATCCCGACATCAAAAAGGCGTTTGTGGGTTCAGGAATTCGGTACGATTTGTTGGTAGATGATTTTAACAAAAACAACAAAGACGGCAACCACGACGAATACATGGAGCAGTTGATTACGCGCCACGTTTCGGGTCGGTTGAAAGTAGCGCCTGAACATACGTCAGACGATACGCTTCGAGTCATGCGTAAACCATCTTTTAAATATTTTAAGCTTTTTAAGAAGAAATACGACCAAATTTCAGAAAAACATAATCTGAACCAACCACTGATTCCGTACTTTATTTCGTCGCACCCAGGTTGTGAGGAAGTAGATATGGCCAATTTGGCTGCCGAAACCAAAGACCTTGGATTTCGTTTAGAGCAAGTTCAGGATTTTACGCCTACTCCGATGACCGTCGCTGAAGTTATTTACTACACGGGGGTACATCCATACACATTGAAGCCTGTTTTCACGGCCAAAACCCGTGAGGAAAAACAAAATCAAAATCGCTTTTTCTTTTGGTATAAATCGGAATTTAGAGATTTGATTCGTAGTCGTCTCAATAAGCTAAAGCGCCCTGATTTGGCCAATCGTCTTTTAGGGGGAGGAAATGCCAAGAAGAAATAAGTGTACAGCACTTATTTCTTCTTCAACGAAATTACTTCGCTATAGGCTTCATTAAGAGTAGCGACCATTTTATTCCATTCGGCAAAACTTGATTTTTTGACCAAAAGCGTATTCAAAGTCCATTGACTATGAACCACGATTTGGTCATTTTTTTGCTCGTAGGTTAGTTTAAACCCGAAGTCGGGGTTTGAAAACGACGCATTGGTCGGCAGATTGGTCACTTCATAGCCTTTAGGAATAGGCAAGATAGTCACCATGCTTTCGGTGTGCGTAAATTCATGTTTCCAGTCATTTTTACGACTCTCTTCTTGACGTTTGTCTGCCCAAGGGCGAGTCAAATGAGGGTTGATAAAAAGCTCTCCTGCCGCTTCCTGAACGTAGTCGGGTACTGAGAAAGCGTATTGAAGACGCACAGGTAGGTCGCGATTTTGAAGGCCTGTGACCGAATTTTTTAACAAGGCACATTTGTTTGAGCCTCGGCTGAGTATATTTTTGTAGTATTCGTCACGTTGAGGCTCTGAACGATACTGAACCGCAGATTTAAGCGATGTTTTCCATAGCCCTTCAAAAGCCAAGGTGCCATTTCCCTTCAGCGTTTTCCCGTCCATCGTCAAAACAATGGAGTCCATCTTGGTATTTTGTGAAGCGGGGACAATCGGTACGGGCACAATTTCGTATTTGTCTTCCGAAGTCATTATCAATGCTTCTTTTCCTTGGATATGGGAAGTCGGAAGGCCAAAGTCAATACGGTCGTCGGTGGCGTCAAGAAACTGCCATTTGCCTTGCCACTTCACCGCCGCAATCATGTGATTATCAACGCTCATGGAAGGGTTTTCGGCATATTTGTACGGAATGTCGCGGGTGCCAATCCATACCAAATACGAAGGGATTCCAGCTAAATTGAGCATCGAAGAAGTAAGACTTGCCATGTCTTTACAGTCGCCGTAGCGTTTTTGGCAAACATCGTTGGCTTGGCGAGGAATGAAGCCGCCGAGTCCTTCTTCAAAAGCAATGTATTTGACGTGGTCTTGCACCCAATAGTAAACAGATCGAATTTTGTCGAGCTCACTTTTGCCCCGAGTAAGCGAATCAGTTAGTACTTTTAGTTGCATACTTGGTTGTTTGTTGAGATCTTTAACCAAACTTTTATAATAGTTAAAAAGCTTCGGCACGTCGCCAAGTACCTCTTTTGTCTGCCCGTTGGCAGTATAGCTTTCGATGAATAAAAGGACCTGAGGAACATAATAACGGAGTGACAGCGATTCGGTTTCTAGGGGTGATGCCTTTAGATTTTGAGCTTTCCAAGAATAAACAGTTTTGCCATTGAGGGTACTTTTAGTAAATGCAATCCCCTTCATATCGCCGTATGTCTTGTAAGAAACCTTGACCGTAGCAGGAAACGAAACCGAAAATTCGCTGTTGATGACAGGAACATAATTTCCAAAGACAAACCCAGAAAGCATGTAAGGGCTTTTGACCCGTTCGGTATAAGAAACCGTTCCAATCCCACCTTCTTTCGCTCCTGGAAAGGTAAATTTTTTAACTTGCATATCATCAAAAAAGATGCCACCACCTGGGCTAGGGCGTTCGGTTCTGATGTCAGTCACGGGGGTACGAGTATAACCTGATTTTTCGGGGATGTACGAGATGGCCTCTAGGTTTTTAATTTCCTGAAAAGCTTCTGAGAAATAAATGCGTTCATCTGCAAAAACGCTCGCACGCGTGTCTAAAAACACCCTGTCTTCTTGGTGATGTACATCAATTTGTAACTCATTGTTGATCACTTCAATGGCTACTTTTTCAGAACGATGGAGATAGGCCATCTCATCGTTAGGAAATTTTGCTTTTAGTTGTGATACGTTCACCTTAGGTTGGGCAGATGCCATAAAAGGACTAAATAGCACAACAAAAAAGAGGAGTATTGGCACTAACTTGAAATTTGCCAACGCGGAGCGCATCATAGGAGAAGGAATTTGTCTAGTTTCCAAATAACGGTAGGTTCGAAAGAAAAGTTTTATTTTGCCGTCTTATATTATATTGCTACCAAACTAGGCGCATTAGCGTTTTTGTGTAAACAAACTGGTTTGGATTTACTTTGACCAACGGGTAATAATGCCGCAAGAAACCGATAAATTGTCCCAATCCTCACCCGAAGAACTAGAACAAGTCCTTCGGCTGCCCCACTTATTACGCGATTTGATTCTACAATTATTAAAAGATTTTCAAACCGCACAGCTACCCTTGGCCCTTGATATAGACGAGCGTTATTCGTTTGAAGGGCTGCGCGATTGCCTTGCCCAAACTATCAGTGAACACCTCAAAAATGGGGGTACGCTTAAGAATCTCCTAAATCGTGTCGATTTAACAGAAAAACAAATTCATAGGGCTATTCCAACGGCTATACATGCGAGTGTAGGGCTATTGTCTGAGCTGATTATTAAGCGAGAATTACAAAAAGTAGTCATTCGGCATTGGTACCGACAGAGCTCTACGGAGGAAGGTTAAACTAGAAAATTTTAAATTTTATCGAACATTAGTACCTTTGTGAGTGTTCAATCGACACATTTAACCTGTGAGGAATGAGTAATCGTAATGCGTCTCTGGCGCTTGAGTTGACTACTACCGTCGACGACGAGCGTCCTGTATTTATTTCTGGTAATTTTTGCGAGTGGTATCCTGATATTGAACGTTATCAGATGCAAAAAATAGGGGAGGGAAAGTACCATTTTCAGTTTCCCCCAGATTTTCAGTTTGAACATCCTATTGAGTATAAATATACACGTGGAGGCTGGGATCAGGTAGAGTTGGATGCGTTTGGAGAAGCACCGCAGAACCGTCGCGTCAAAGGTAAAAATACTACCCAAAAAGATTTTGTCCCTCACTGGCGTCGCAATGGCCGTGCTTTTAACAGTTCTTATATCCCAACCATTGAAATTGTAGCTGACGATTTTGAAATTCCGCAGTTGGGGAAAAAACGCCGTATTCGTATTCTGCTTCCACACGATTACAACACCTCTACCAAACGCTATCCAGTTTTGTACATGCAAGATGGCCAAAATTTGTTTGGCGATGGGTCGGTATATGGAAATTGGGAAATAGACAAACGCATGGCTGTGTTGGCAGAACAAAATAAAGGGGGTATCATCATTGTGGCAATTGATCACGCTGACGAAGACCGTTTGCATGAGTTTGCGCCCTATACTCATCCTAAATTTGGAAAAGGGGCAGGGAAAAAGTATGCCAATTTCATTGTTCGGACATTGAAACCGTACATTGATAAAAATTATAGAACGCGTCCCGAGCGCCAATTTACAGGGATTGGAGGTAGCTCAATGGGGGGCTTAATTAGCATATATGCGGGGCTGATGTATCCCGAAACGCTCGGTCGACTCATGATTTTTTCTCCTTCACTTTGGGTGTCCGATAAGATTTATTTTGACTCCATCGAATTCTTTAACCCACTGGAAACCAAAATTTACGTGTATGCGGGTGGTAAAGAAGGACGCTACATGATTCCGAGTGTGGAACGACTTCAAGAGGCTATCCAACGTCAAGGATGGACCAATGAACAACTTCAATTTAAACTATCGACAGACCCCACTGGAGAGCATACCGAAATGCGCTGGGGTAAGGAGTTTCCAAAAGCCGTAGAGTGGCTCTTTGGCTGATAGATAGCCCATTATCAATCATTTTGGCACTTTTATTGCTGTATCCAAAGAAATTTTGCCCATTTCTTTGGATACAGCGATTGGTCGTTTAAAACGACACTCGAAAAACTCGGTGCCAGTAATGCTAGTTGTCAGGAAAAATTTATTGTGGGGGTTGCTATTGCTGGTGAGCAGCTTGTATGCTCAATATCCGCTATTGCTGAAAGACATCAATCTACAAACAGACCCCCTCACCACGTCGGGGACATTGGGCAGTGACCCACGTTTTCTCACCAATCATAACGGTACTCTCTATTTTACTGCGAAGCAAAACGGCTCAACGGTTGGGCTGTGGAAATCGCAGGGGCGAAATGCCAATACCCTCAAAATTATGGATTTGCCAGGAACGGCCTATGGTTTTACAAGTGTTGGAAGTATACTTTATTTTGTAGCCGATCAGACAGGGTATGGGCTGGAGCTTTGGAAAACCAATGGCACTGCTGCGGGGACCGTACGAGTAAAAGATATTAATGAGGGGCCATTAGGCAGTATGCCCAGTGGCTTGGTTAACAATAACGGTACGCTCTATTTTGTAGCTTCTACCGTAGCAGGGGGGAGCGAACTCTGGAAATCAGATGGGACAGATGCCACAACGGTTCTAGTAAAAGATATTGTGGTAGGAGCAGGAAGTGCTAACCCTCAGCAACTTACCAGTCTGAACGGAACACTGTACTTTGTCGCAAACGATGGTTCCAGCGGCTATGAGCTCTGGAAGTCAAACGGAACCGCAGCGGGGACTAGTTTAGTCAAAGACATCAATGTTGGAAACGGGAGCAGTAACCCGCAGCACTTAACCAACGTGAACGGTGTTTTGTACTTTACGGCTACCAATGGTACTAACGGTTACGAACTCTGGAAGTCAGATGGCACGGCAGTGGGCACAGTGCTAGTGAAAGATATTTGGAGCGGTTCGATGAGTGCAATGCCTCACTATTTAACCAACGTAAACGGTACGCTCTATTTTGTTGCAAATGATGGTCAATCGGGAATTGAACTTTGGAAATCGAATGGAACGGCAACGGGTACGGTTCTTGCCGTTGATATTTGGTCAGGGAGTGGAAGTAGTGACCCGCGTAACCTTAAAGTGTTAAACAATATTCTTTATTTTTCGGCCTCCAATGGTACCACAGGACAAGAACTGTGGCGTTCGGACGGAACCGTAGCAGAAACTCGAATGGTTAAAAATATTCGAGTAGGTGGCGATGGCTCTCACAGCACCCCTTCCATGTTCAGCCTACGAAAAGGTCTTGTTTATTTTACTGCTTACGATGATTTTGGGGGAAGAGAACTTTGGCAAACAGATGGTACCGAACCAGCCACTAGCTCAATGGAATTGCATGCTGGAACGACAGGTAGCGGCATAAGCAACCTCACCGTGATGGGTGATACGTTGTTTTTTACGGCCGATGATGGCAAAAAAGGAAGTGAAATTTGGAAAGTAGAGGCTTGTATGCCCATCAGAATGGCTACTGATACGACGATTTGCCACAAAGGACCATTGTCATTGCCGTTGCAAGTTTCAAATTATGGAAGTTTCACAAATCCAGTTTGGCGAAAAGGGTCTTATGATGGTCCCATTG
>Ga0209792_1001681_pt1 | contig 10053 bp, 17 predicted proteins | sample EBPBio142005_DNA_FD_185860 | JGI IMG/M metagenome (GOLD analysis project Ga0209792, IMG submission 185860) | Wastewater treatment Type I Accumulibacter community from EBPR Bioreactor in Madison, WI, USA - Reactor 1_6/14/2005_ DNA (SPAdes)... | ecosystem: Engineered > Bioreactor > EBPR >...
TACCTGCCTAAAAAAATCCAATTGTTCTGGCAATAGTTGATAAACAACAGCTTCGGGACGGTTTTTCACGATTTCATCATACTCTTTTTTATCTCTGATTACCATTTTGGTACAGTCCAAATAAGAAGTATAATGCAGGAAAGGAAAATCAACCGGATTTAGTTCAATATTATTTTTAACTAAAACAGCATTGCGGTTTACATTGAAATTGATTTCGGAATTTACGAAGAAAGAAGCCAAAGATATTTCGTCTTCCGTAACTCCCAGCACAAAAAAGTATTTCTTCTTTGGGGGATCTGTGTCCTCAACAAATAGGTAAAGAACATCACCAACATTTACCATCAGTAAAATTTTGAGTTCGCCAACTCATTATGCTCTTTAATGTAATTGAGCATATTTCTATCTGCACCACCTGCTTTAGCAATTTTGAGAACGTCCATCGTATAATACGCATTATCCCAAGCCAAATCGTGGGATTCATTGGTAAGGAAACTAAATGAACGATTCAGATATTTTTTGAGAGAATTATCCAAACACTCAATTTCTGATTGAGAAAATTCATCTTCATCATATCCTGCCAAAGCATTAATTTCTTTTTCGGAAAATTTTTCAAAATAATTATTTACCACTTCTTCAGGAATAATCTCACTCGATCCTAAAACCGCCTTAATAATATCATAAATTGTGGACGGCACCGGTCCATACTTCATCGCAATATAACTGTCATCTGTAATTGATGTACCGTATTTTGCCAAATGTTCTCTATCGGCAAAGTATAATATTTTTGAAATCTTATGAGTATCAAGTGGTTTACCCGCTTTATTAAGAATATATAAAACAGGTTGTATAAAAGATTGTATATTAAAATCTAAGTTCATTCTAAAACTCGTAACTCTTATAAGTCGTTGGAAATATGATACAAATGTAATGAAAATCTGCTATATAGCACAATGTGAAGTAAATTTTGATAAAATAATTATCTATGGAATTAATTATAAAACTTCAAAAATCCATTGAAACAACCCATTTCCTCCACTGCTTTCCCCTCCAATTTTCTCATCATCAAAACGCCCTCTGAATCACTTCCAACTATGGTTTTGGCTTTTACGTTTGCAAATGTAGGACAGCATTTTTCGCACAAAAAAATCTTTTTGGGTTTCTAAAAAAATTCTTTCCACTTCGCTCCAACAATTTTTCCAGACACTCCTGAACTCTTCGAGCAAAAAGATTTCAAGCCCGGTTCGGGATTTCTGTTTTTTCTAAACGGAACCGAACCGGGTTTTGTGTGAAAAATGCTGTCCTATGGTCATCGGCAAAGAAAAAGCCGGAACCTCAGTTGTACGAATCAATTCAAAATGCAGACGTTCTTTGACATCAACGGAAAAAAAATCAAAAGAAAAACAACAAAAAATTATGCTTTTACAATTTGGTAAAAGTAAAGAAAAAAAGCCGAGTGTCCTCGATACCAAATCAATTCACTCGCAAATTTCAATTATTAATACAATCAATCAGTATCAACAAAATCATTAACAAAATAAATCAAAACATTATGAACACAATCGTAGGTAGAATTACCAAAAATGCAGAAATCAAAACATTGGCAAACAACCGACAAGTCGTGAATTTTTCAGTAGCCGTGAATGATTATTACAAAAACAAACAAGGCGAAAAAATCGACCAAACCACCTTTTATAATTGTGCGTATTGGATGAGTTCCAAAATAGCGGAATACCTTACCACAGGAACTTTGGTGGAATTATCGGGGAAAATTTCTTCGAGTGCGTGGATTGGCAAAGACGGTGAAATAAAATCGGGATTGAACTTAAACACCTCACGGATAAAATTTCACGGAAAGGGAAAACCCGACCAAACAGCGAAAACCACAAACAATCCGACAACGGCAAAACCGCAGGAAAATAAAGCATTTGTCGATGATTTGGAGGACGATTTACCTTTTTAAACTTTAAAATTATGGAAACACAATTCAATTTTCAAATCAAAAACCGAAAAGACAAGCGAGATTGGGAACTCATCGAAGTTTCTTATCAAATCTATTGCGAAAGAAACACGGCAATACGTTATGCAAGGCGACTTTCCAAAATTTTCCACTCGGAAATCCGAATGACACAAGGAGCAGAACCGCTGAAAACAAGCGGAACTTACATCTATGAACAAGCAGAATCTTTAAAAATCAAAAATTATGGCAAATTGGTGCAGTAACACGGTGGTTTTCGAGGGAAACCCCGAAACGATAGAACAGATAAAATGGTTGTTTCAAACAATGGCTGAAAAACAGAAAAAAGAGGGTTGCGGACAACTTCCCGATTTTGTGAACCCCAAAAACGGAGGTTATTTTTTCGATTTGTATTTCGGCAATGATGATACGGAAGTCTTTCAGTATCAAACGAAATGGTCGCCAAATATTGAAATCGTCCAAGAAATTGCGGAACATTTTAAGGTCGATTTTGTGCAGGATTATGAAGAATTGGGGTGTTGCATTTTCGGGAAAGCAATCTTTGAAAACAGCGAACTGACCGACATTTATTTGGAAGATGAAGATTTTGACCAATACGAATACGATGAAGAAAACGACCAATGGATTTTCGAGGGCAATATTTACGGAAGTGATTACGAAATATTAGAAATCCTTTTGGAGCGGAAAATCGAAAATCAGTTGAACACCATTAAAATTTAAAACAATGAAATTATCAGATAAACCAACAGAATATTTGCTCATAAAAGCAATGAACAACAGCGATTGGGACGAATGCGATTTTGCAATAATTCACATTTCGGACGAGTGGAAACAAACCCAAAAGAAACGATTGGAAACCGCAAAAACGGTAGAAAACGATTACGATTTAAAGTGGTTGAATTATGCCGATACCAATGTGGAATTTTTCAAATTTTCGGAAGAAGATTATCCCGAAATTGAGGAGTTGCTTTCGGAAAAAAGCCAAATTTTCATTGAATTGGAAACAGGCGATTTAAAGAAATTGTTGCAACCCGAAAACAGGTTGAACTGCTACCAAATGCAGGTTTTCAAAAACGGAAACGCCATTTACAACGCATTCGGAAAACACACAGGCGAAGAATTTTACACCGAAGAATTTTCATTAAATCAACTCGTAAAACATTCAGAACCAACAACTTTAAACATTGAACTTTAAACCTTAAACCCCAAAATTATGCAAACCAATTTTTTCAGACAAATCGCAAAAATGAACCTTTCGGGCGATTTGCAAATTACGCTAAGACCGACATCAGAAAACAGTTTCGTCCTTTCCGTATTGCTCAAAAATGAGCAATGCGGAGACGATGCCAAAAAACTTATTCCACCTTTAAATCTTCGGGGAACAGCCGAAGAATTGGACAACGGATTTTTTGAAAATATTTCCACACCGCTACAAACCACTTCGGGATTAATGGTGGATATGGAAAATTTTATGAAACAACTTGAGGAAGTCAAAAAGAAATCCGCAATGGAAAAGGAAAAATCCGAGAGAGAAAAAAAGGAAAAGGAAGTCAAAGCGAAAAAATACAAAGACGCTTTTGAAAAAGCCGAAAACCTCGAAAAAGAGGGCAAATACAAAGAGGCGTGGTCGGCACTTCCGAAAGTTTCCGAATATCCCGATTTTACCGAAGAAATCCGTAAAAAACAAACCGAATACGAAAGACATTTTGCACCAAGTCTTTTCACGGAAACACCGACTGACAAAGCAACGGAAAGCGAAAATGCTCATCAAAATTTTAACTTTTAAAACCTATAAATTATGTTATTAGCCACACAATTAGAACGGATTTTCATTTTGAAAGAAAACGGACAGGAAATCAGATTGACCGACCCGGAACCAAAATGGAGCGTAGAAACCGTAATGAACTTTTATTCAAATACTTATCCGATTTTAACCACCGCAAAAATTTCCGAACCGCAAATCAAAAACGACAGCGTTCAATACCGATTTGAAAGTGTGATGGGAACGAAAGGATAATCCTCCCCAACCCCTCCAAAGGAGGGGCTTTTTACAAAAATACTTTTTAGAATAAAAAATTACTCATTACTCATTACTTATCATTTATGGACTATGCAACAAAAAACCATTTCGGGAAAAATAACCATTCCCAAAGAGCAAAAACAAAGAGAACTGCACCGACAGTTGAGCGAATTCGCAGATTGGCTGAAACGCCCGAAAGACACGAGCGAAATACGGAAAGACAGGCGGAAATCTGTTCCGAAAAACCAAGTTCCAATGATTTTCTGAAATGTCAATTTCTGCCAAAATTAAAGAAAAATTATTGGCAGGAACATACCCAAGAAAAATCCGAAAAAACGAAAAAAGATTTTTACAAATCGCTTTCCCGATTGGCGGAACATTACGGAATAAATCCGATGAATACGGCAAATTTTGAGTTTCCTTACAATATTGCTTTGTCGTTGAACGATGTGCAAAACCAACTGAAAAACAAGGTGGAAGATTGGCAGGAAATCCGATTGATAGAGGACAAAAATTCGACCTATTTCACGAGTGAAGAACGCTATAATACAGGTCAAACTTTGTATTATATTCCGATACTTCCATTGTTTCGATTGAGCAAAAATCCGAAACGGAAAAAAGCCGTAGAACTCTTGAAATCAGTATGTTGCTATCTGTTTCACATTGCGGAAATTCCGTATTATCGAGAGCAAAGCAGTTATCTTTTGTGGATGTATGAAATACTCACGGATTGGATTGTTTCCGATGAAGAAAACGAAGATACAGCCAAATATTTTTCGGAAATGAAACAGGCGGAACAAATTGGCGATTTTATGGAAAAGAAAATCCATAATCCGCAGAATTTAAGCCGATTTAAAGAGCGTTTGAAAGGATTTAAAGCGAAAGACAATTTCGAAAACGATTGCTTTTTGTTGGCATCAAAAATATTTTTGCTTTACCGCCAATTTCCGAATGAAACCATTTACAGAAATTCCCGACCAAACGCTGAAACAGACGAGTACGAAAGAGATACGGTGCTTTCGATGGACAAATATATTTCATTTTGTGCCGAAACAAAAGGAATGTTATCTGATATGCTTTTTGAAACCATAAATGCAGAATTAAACGAATGTAGCATTACGGAAGAGCCGATTATCATTAAGAAATTTGACGGAAGTAGTATCACAAACAACAATCTCGATTTTGAAAACCGACTTTTTCCTTTGATTGAAGAACTGATTTACATATTGAGTTGCTTTTAGCAGTTGGCGATTGGCTTTAAAAATTAAAATGTAATTCAAACAAAATCAATCATTTAACAAAATTAAAACAAATCTAAAATTAAAAACAAATTTAAAAATGGAAGACATTACCCAAAATTTCGGAACACTTTATTTTCCGACATCGGCATTAGTTTTTTATCAAACCGATGAACGAAACAAAAATACTTATGTGGAGCATTTCGATATGGACAAAAACGGCAGTCCGATAAACGCACATCCTTTGACAGAGCGGGAAAGCAAGGCATTGGCAAAAGCATTGAGCGTGAATTTGAAAAAGGAAAAAAGCCAGGAATTTTTGAAACCGAAAGGCATTTTGCCGACCAATATTTTGCACATCAATTCGGGGGAAAATGCTACGGTTTTGTGGTTCACGAAAGCAGGAAAACGCCCATTATTTTTTAGCGAAAATTTGGAAATTCCGAACGGAACGGCAGAAGTTCCTGCAATGATTTGGAGGGCAACAAAACGAAGTTTAAGCGTTTTTGCTCTTGCCCAAAACAGCAGACCGACAGAGAAAACACCGCTTTTTTACGCTCCGTTTTTCAATGTTTACGAAAGTGGAAATGTGTGTATGGGAACGGTAAATGTGAACATCAAAAACTCGGTTTCATTGGAAGAATTTATCGAAAATTGGGAGCATTATTTTTTCAATTCCTATTTCAGTCATTTGATGGACAAGCACAATCCCATCAACGGAAATTGTGTAAATCTTTGGAGAAAACTCATCAAAACAGGCGAAATTTTCCCGAAAGAAACATTAAAAAAAACCAACAAAACCTTAAAAAATCTATTATGAAAGACAAAAATAAAACACATTTTCCCCTTTTGAAGGACAAGATTAAAGTTCATTTTACGGAAAATTATCTTTTAAATCCGACCAATCCGATTACGATAAATCTAATCGGAGCAGGTGGAACAGGTTCGCAAATGCTTACAACTTTGGCGAGAATGAGCCACGCTTTGACCGAACTCAATCACGCAGGATTTTCCGTGAGATTGTGGGACGATGATGAAATTACGGAAGCCAATTTTGGCAGACAACTTTTTGCGGAAAGTGAACTCGGTTTAAAAAAATCCGTTGCATTAATCAACCGAACCAACCGATTTTTCGGGACAAATTGGAAAGCCAAAACCGTGAAATTTGAAAGAAATCATCTGAAAAACTTACCCGAAAATGCGAGTGCCAATATTTTTATTTCTTGTGTTGACAGCGTAAAATCCCGTTTTGAGATTGCCGAAATTTTGAAAAGTTTGAGCAATTCAAATTATTATTCCGACCGTTCGAGATATTGGTTGGACTTCGGAAACAGCCAATTTTCGGGGCAGGTTTTACTTTCCACCATCGGAAATATTCGGCAACCCGATTCGGAAAAATACGAAACGGTGGAAAATCTGCCTTTCGTAACCGAAGAATTTGGCGAACTTTTGAAACAATCTGAAACAGAGGACGATACGCCGAGTTGCAGTTTGGCGGAAGCTTTGGAAAAGCAGGATTTGTTCATTAATTCGGTTTTGGCACAAATGGGAAGTTCGCTTTTGTGGAATTTATTCCGAAACGGAATGACCGAAAACAGAGGATTTTTTCTGAATTTGAGAAGTTTTCAATCGAAACCGATAAGGTTGTAATCTTTGTCGCCTGATAAGACCCCAAAATTTGGGGCGGGCGGCAAAAATACAATTCCTCCCTTTGGTCGGAAACGTATTTTTGCGGAAAATCGGAGCAACCACATTTCCAAAACATTGCCGGGTTTGGGCTTTTGATGTTTTGGAAAAGAGGTTGCGGGTGGTTACAAAATAAAATTCTTACAAATTTTAACTCCAAATGTAATCTTTAAAAACTATATGATTGTCCGTTTAAAGACCTAAATAGCATTTTTCAAGAAATTTTCATATTTTTCTGAAATCATTAAAAGCGTAACTCGTTGATTATTAATGATATTTTAAAATTTAGATGTGTGATTTTTAGTGATAAATTAACTTTAGGTAATTAAAAGGACAATCATAAAAAACTATGTCCACTTTTGATGATTTTAGAAGAATAACAAAAGTAGGATTACCCTGCTTTTGTTTATTGGTTTTTACAATATAATACTCGTTGATAATCAGTGGTTTATGTTTTATAAATAACTTTATCACTAAATTTGGAACATTACCTGGTTTTTTCTTAGTTCAGATTCTAAATAGGAGATATTTCCAATAAAAGCATTTTCAAATTCAAGTGAAGTTGCTAAAAAATTGGCTTTAATTATAATTATAAAATAAACCTCTTTCCTTAGTGATTTCCCATTTATCATCTTTTTTTTGAAGAAAAACAAGTGCTTTGTCATTTAGAGTTATGGCACTTGGATTAGTTCTGATAAACTCAATTACAGCTTTATCCACCGAATCATTGAAAATAACTCTTGAAAATTTATAACTACCCATATAAAATTTATTTGATTCATTAGCAGATGAATATGGCATAATTCTGCTACCATTTGGTGTTTTAATTTTTTCTAAATTAATTTTTAAGGCTTGTGTATATCTTTTCAAATATTTAGAGCCATATTCGTTAATTAGGTTTTGGTAAACATCCTTGTGAATATCAATTGGTTGAAGAGTTTCGTCTAAAGAAAAAAAATAATTGCTCCATTTCAAGGAGTCATTTTTGATGTTTGATGCATTAGAACGCATTTGTTCTAATGATGGTTCAATGTCATTTTTAATTACAATATTTATTATTTCATATTCTTGGTTATCTATATTTTCACTTTTACAATTAAATAATAATAAACATAACAGTGGTATAATTATTTTTCTCATAGCTCAATTTCTTCATCATAATACTTAAAAGGAATCCCCATTGTTTTATACACTTCCCATTTTTCATTTTCTTTTTTAAGAAACAAAATTCCCCTTCCTCCATCATTACGCTTTTCTTTATTACCTTTCTCTACAAGAATCACTGTAGCTTTATCTCCATAATACAATATCCTTGAAATTTTAAAGTCCCCTGTATAATTTTCAGATTTAACCAACGGCGAATTTATATTGATTCTGATAAGATTTTTTTTAGTCTTAATTTTTGAAAAATCAAATTTTTGGCTCGTCATATTATTTGGTATATCTCTATCAAATCCATATTCTAGAAATAAACCCTTAATAAACCTATTTTGTTTATAAGAAAATAAAGAATCATCCAAGGTATAATAATAGGTGCTTTCGTAATTTTGTTTGTCTATTAAATCAACCATTCTATTTCTGTATTCTTCGGTTCCTTTTTTATATTTTTTAAGTGCGTCATCATTTTCATAACGTGAAACAATATATTTGCCAATAACTATTTGTAATATTTCATAATCGTCATTACTTAGTTTTTTATCTGTATTACAAGATACCAAGAGTAATAGTAGAATGAAGAAAATATTATTTTTAAACATATTGTGAGAATTAAATAAAAAAATTAATCTAATGATTCGCATATTTCAGAGCATTTGTAATATCATTAATTTCTCCTTCTAATTTAGTATTCTTAAAAGGTTGCGGATCGAACTCTGGAGTTGCAACAAATGTACTCCATAAGGTCATTAAATTTTCACCATCAAAAATAGCCCAAGAATCCTTTTTCCAAATACTGTTAATTAATCCTCTTAAATCCTTCGTACCATAAATAAAAGACAAATAATTATACGTTCTTAAAAAATTTATACCGGTTTGGTTTTTTCATAGCTCAATTTTTTCATCATAATATTTAAAAGGAATTGTTTGTCCTGTATGAAATTTCCATTCATTGTTTTCCTTGTTAAAAAAAAACATATGCCTTCCTTCATTTTTATATGTTTTTATATCACCTTTTTCTACAAGAATGACAGCAGCTTTATCTCCATCATACAAAATTCTTGAAACTTTAAAGTCTCCTATATAATTTTTGGATGTAATTAATGGGGAAGTTTTGTTGATTCTTACAAGATTTTTTTTAGTCTTAATTTTAGAAAAATCAAATTTTTGACTAGTCATATTATTTGGAATATCTCTATCAAATCCATATTCTAGAAATAAACCCTTAATAAACCTATTTTGCTTATAAGAAAATAAAGAATCATCCAACGTATAATAATAGGTGCTCTCATAGTTTTGTTTATCTATCATATCAAAATACTTTTTATAATATTGACTGCTGTCACTAATATTTTTCAATGCAATATCATTTTCTAAATTATTTACTGTTATTGATTGACTAATTATGAGTTGTAGTATCTCATAATCACTATTGCTTAATTTATTTGAATTACAGCTTAAAAACAATATTAAGGGAAGAAATAAGAAAAATTTATTCTTTAAATTATGTAATTTCATTGTATTATTTATCTTTATATTTAAGAGAAAGGCTGATTTGTTTTATTTCATTCATTAAGGGTTTATTTTCAAAAGCCTGTGGATTAAATTCAGGAGTATTAATAAATGTACTCCATAAAGTCATAAAGTTTTCTGCATCTGAAATGGCAAACGGATCTTTTTGTCGAATTTTATCTGTTATCGCTACCCAAAATTCCTTCTTTGCTAAATCTTTTGCCCCATAAATGAAAGACAAATAATTATATGCTCTCAAAAAATTTATACCGGCTTGATTTTTTCTTAGTTCAGGTTCTAAATAAGAAATGTACATTCCTCCAAATGCATTTGTAGTCGCAACAGAAGTAGCCAATGTATATCTTCAAAAGAAAGTGTACTTTTTCTTAGGGAGTGTTTTTGATTTTTTAAAGGTAGATAAAAAAGTTATTTCCGTAAAATTTTCTGAGCTTTAGGGGCTCAAAATT